>ERZ832317.206-NODE-206-length-88827-cov-5.366613_pt1 | contig 88827 bp, 77 predicted proteins | sample MGYA00519695_ERZ832317 | MGnify/ENA primary metagenome ERZ832317 (study PRJEB31850, sample SAMEA3708726) | human gut metagenome | biome: human gut; feature: human-associated habitat; material: faeces | place: China | collected 2014 ...
TGCGTAAACGTCTCCACTTCCGCCTTGGAAGCACTTTCTGCCCACTCTGATGCGACCTTTACGAAATCGCTGAGTGCTGTAAGGACATCTATGAGGGTTTTCATTCGGTTTCACTCCTTCGTTTTCCAAACTGAACAATATGTATTCGTTCCATAGGCAGAAATGATCTGTTGTACAATCTTCTTTTGCTGTTCATCCGCATAAGAACTTAATTCTCGCAGCGTTCGAATTTGCTCTTGTGACAGAATATTTCGATGTGGATGATACCAATCTGCAAGACGAATTCCGCCGCCGTTTCCATGAATACTTTCAAGAGGGTATTGCAATACAAGTGTCTGAACGTCTCTCTGAATGGTTCTTTTTGAAACACCAAGTTCCTGTGCTAAATCAGACAGATAGCACTTTCGTCTTCCAACCAAAATCCGCATAATTTCAGCACGGCGTTCAGATGCACTCATATTCTCCCCCCTTTCTTAATTGTTCGACTGTATTCTACTGCTCAAACACGACACCTTTTGTCGTGTTTGAAAAGAATTCACAAAACATTTTCAATTTGTACAGGCATAAAAACACCGACAAGGTACAGAAAAAATTCTGCACCTCATCGGATGTTCTCACTTTTTTACCAAACTGGTCAGCCACGGAGCAATGGGTCTTGCAATCATTCTCGCATTCAGATATGCCATTTCCAGTGTCAGACAAGTGCTGCCCAGATAATATCCGTTTCGTTCTGCCAAGGTCATGGCAAGGTTCGGTTTTTCCATATCTGTTAAACAGATCGGCAACAGAAACTGCAGTTGATTCTGGTATCCCTGCGGTACTACCAGCCCCGGCTCAATTGCTGCTTTTCGTCTGCCCAGTTCCACTGCTGTTTCCAGCAGCAATGGCAGATTCTTAAACCGAAGCAGCTTCTTTGGCAGCCGTTCCCGATTTTCCGGATCGCTGAGAATGTGTTCTGCATTTACCCGAATTGGCCATTCCGGATTGAAGTTTACACCATTTTGCATCATCGGGAAATATGGCTTTTGGGGCAGCGGTTCTACATACCGCAGCTTGGAAGAAACAGCATCACAGAAGCCGGTGAAATACCATTTCAATGTGGTGTCTTTCTTTTTATTTCGTTCAAAGCAGGCGTAGATTGCCTGATATTGTCTTGTGTACAGTCCTGTATGAAAGCAGGCACAGTTGTTTTCCACATGGAAATATGCCGTTTCTCCGGTGTTGTAATCGATGCTCAGCTTCCGGAACATCATATGGAGATACCGTTCCAAAATCGGCGTATCTGTATTTTTACATTCGGTCTGCGGCTTTCGGAATCGCCATGCTTCCGGTAACGCCATTTCTGCCAATTGTTCTAACTGCCCGTACCAATCCGGCACATAGGCAAATTCAAATAAATCTGTTTCTATCATTTTTCTGTTCCTCTCCATTTAGGAATTGCTTTTATCAGCTTCAATTGTATTCGGGCTTTTAGATCTTCGTCAATATATCGATATGTTTTCCCTTGTGCATCCTCCCCTTTTACCGTTGCCAATGCATTGATGTAATCGTCATAAAAGCGGAGAATTTCTTCCAAAGCAGTTTTCTCCCCATTTACTGCGGCACAGATCAATTCATATGTAAGGTCATTTTCTTTCATCGCCATTCCTTTCATAATATTTGCGGATTGCTGTAAATGCTTTTTGTCTCCAATTGTAAATGGTGCGAGGCGTGACGTGAAAGTACGCTGCGATTTCCTGATCGCCATATCCATACCAGAACTCCAAAATCAACGTTTCTCTCTGTGTTTTTGGAAGTTCCAACATAGCATCATAAAGCCAGTCGCTGGCAATCAAACACGGATACTTCTCGTTGTCCAAAATGAAATGCTCTGACGGATACACATCTTCTATTTCCGGAACATTCATTAGGTCTGGTTTCGCCTCACGGTTTTGGATTCTCTTTTTTTCTGCCGCTGCATCTCGATATTCATTTCGCATTACAGTTTTCACAAAGCAGTCAAAGATTTTTATTCTGCAGCTTTTATCGATAAAGGGAGTCAATCTGTTGGTTCCTCCCTTCTTATGCAGTTTTGCAGGTAGTGTGTATATCACCCCCTTTTAAACTACTAAGACGAATCAGGCAGAACAAAATCGGAAAATTTATTTGTAAATATTCTGTGTACTTTTATTTCTTAGGCACAGCAACAAAAAAGCAGCATACAAAACCGGTCATTTCGCCGGATTGTATGCTGCTTGGAAAAATAGAAAGGGCAGTCCTGCCCAGCTGTTTGCCGGACAGAACTGCCCTTTTTTAATGGTTGAATTTTAAAGGAAATATATTGCTTGTAGGTAAATTGCATACATTTCTACATCAAAAATATATCCAGAAAATGCTCGATATTAACCGTCAAGGAACAGAACTGTTATGACAATAGAATCTAAACTTATCGGATTATTATTACTTTCAAAAAATATTTTGTGACAAATTGTACAATATAGTTATACACTATTAAGAATGTCATGAACAGAGAATATTTTTATATAATGTCAACTTCTAAGAAACCAAATTCTTCCCACTTCATTTTACGAACAATTTTTCGAACATTTTCCGAGACAAATAAAGCGTACATATCATTTTCTAATCGAAAAATATCTTGGTTAATAAGTGAATCTCTATAAAATGCATATTTCGCTATATTATAATACAAATTATTTTCAAATTCAAAGCAAAGGAAATCAGATTTTTCTTTATTTAGTGATTCAAAAGGCAAGACATTTAGTACATTCATTATATAATATTCTTTTTTTAACGGAAATCCTTGCTCATCGACAACATTAGCAGGTAAAAATTGCACTGCGTGACCGATAAGCGGGCAAAGCTTATGAACAATATCTTCAGAAAATAATTCCCAATTATATATATTGCCTAACCAATTAGTCAAAGTTCCTTCTTTCAAATTACAATGAAATGTAACTCCCTGCCATTCATGCTTTGTAATGTTTTTTCCATGATATATAATTTGATCATCAATACCATTCAAATCAACTTTCAAACAAGAAGCATAATTTCTATCTTCCGCAAGATTCCCATTATACATCATTTTGTAATATTTCAATACATTACCTCCGTTTCTTCCAATAGTTCTTATATAGCATTTCTGGATTATTTGCAATTTCTGTCTTTGTCTGTTCATATAAAGAAAGAAACTTCTTTTGATCACCCTTTGCAATACTATCATATTTTTTCATACTATCCAAAACATAATCATGATAGGCATATGGGTGTCTTCCTTGATGAGGCAAACTCATTTTATTCCAATCTCCATCCAAATCCAGATTATACTTTTTTGTTATTTTTTCGAATTGAGGTGTATATTTTTTGCTTTTATTTGTCGCAAAATGATGTATTTGATGAGGCTTCCCAGATGTCAATACCTTACTTGAACTTTTTGCACCATCAGCAATACTGGAAGCCTTTTTGGCATCCTTGGCTGCATCCGCCAGTTCAAGAACTGTATCGCCCTTCTTGGATACTGTAATAGCAACATCTGCTGCTTTGGACAAATCATGTGCTGTATCAACAGCTTTGTATGCATCATAAGCAGTTTCTGCTGCATGCACACCCACTTTTAGTCCTGCACTTGGAACACCTGGTGTTACAAGTCCGACTACATCTGTCAAAATATCAACAGCACCCATCGGAGTGGGTTCGATGCAAAATGAAACAATGTCAAATGCTAAACTTGCCGCATCAAAAAATGTATCTAGAAAATGCCCAGTACTATCTGTTCCAGAAACAGGGTTGTTGTGGCAATAGGTATACAGATTCAGGCTTAGTGGATCATTATTGCTACCTGCAAAAGAATCTCTTGAGATAAATCGTCCAGTTGAAGGACTATAGTATCTCGCACGCAAATAAATGGTAGCAGTTTCCTTATCATAATACTCGCCACAATACCGAAATGCATTGGTGTCAGTGTCATCAATATTCTTTTCTACACCAAAAGCATCATACTGATATGCTTTAGTAACAGCACCATTGTTGTCTGTTAAATTGACAACATCACCATGAGCGTTTTGTGTGTAGTAAGTATAATCTGACTTAACTGCCTGTACAAACTCACACCCTGCCAGCAAATTCGTTCCACGAATATAGATTTGTGCTTTGTATGGATTGCTTCCATCCGCATCAACTGCAATCTGTTTATCATCATTCCAGATTTGATCGATACTATGACCATCTACAGTTTTGCTAATACGCAGACCATCTACATCATATTTATAACTTGCTGTTGTTTTGCCATCAGTAAATCCAATCAGCTGATTCAGACTATCATAAGTATTTGTCTCTGTCTTATCTGCTGTGATCTTTGTGATCTGATTTCCATTGGCATCGTAAGAATAAGCAGTTTCTTCTCTCTTTGCATTTGTTGTGGTGCCTGTAATCAGATCTGTTGGACTAATTGCTAATCCATTATTTGAGGTTACACCACTAGAAGCTTCTTTAACTGTCTTGATTTCTTTCTGAAGCAAGGCAGTGTACTTGCCATTGACAGTATAATCATAGACAGTTTCATATTCTTCTGAACCATTAGCAACCATCTTAGAGCGATTGCCATAATCATCATATTCATATGAATACGTATCAGCTGTCTTACCGTTAGAAATGGACTCCCTGGTCAATCTCTTCAAACCGTCATAATCATATGAGGTTGTTTCTATTGTACCATTTTCATTGCGTACTTTGCAAGCATCTGAACCATCTAAATAGTACGAATATTCATAACTGGATATGTCTGATTTTCCTGATTTGGTAACAAGCTTTGTAACTTTGTTGCATCCATTGTAGGAATAGGTCGATACCACACCATTTGCAAGTGTTTCAGAAATCTTATTACCATTTTCATCATAGGCATAGGAAGCTGTCAGATTTCCACTTTCCTTAACCTGAACCACACGCATTTCATCATCATAGGTATAAGAAATATTTTCATATACAATTTGATGATTGCGTCCGATAAAATAAGAACTTACATTTTGAGAAATGCCCTCATAATAATAGCCTTTGAAACCTGTATTGCTTTCCTCTGTGATTTTTCTTCCAAGATCATCGTAAAGATACAGTGTTTGTTCATTATTGATGTTAACACACTGTACTCTTCCCATTTTGTCATATTCATATGACTTACTTACATTTTTAGATGAATCATTAGAATGTACTATATTAGCTATTAATATACGATTTAAAGCATCATAAGTATTTGTGGTAACATTTCCATTTGCGTCTGTTACTGTTAAAGCATTGCCATTTAGATCGTATGTTGTTATTCCAGAGTCATAACCTGTGCTGTCAGTTGTCTTTACCAAATGACCCCATGCATCATACTCATAGTTCGTTTTCAAGTAATCTGAATCCGAATCTGCATGTAGTCCAGTTAGCATTGTTGTTTGAATGCCAGCATTGTTATACAGATATTTTGTGATGTTCTTCTCACTATTGGACGTACCATCACTCAATGTTACCTGTGTCAGCAAGCCCTGTGCATTGTACTGATTTTCAGTTACACTATACTTTATTGTATCCGAATCCTGCTTTTGAACAGTTTGCTTTGCCAGCGTTACATTGCCATTCTTGTCATACTGATTTTCTGTAATAGAATAGTTGACCGATCCATCAGTTTTAGTGTTAAAAGGTGTATATGTTCTACTAACTTTACAAATTTCATTAGCAGATTCTAAAGTTGTATTCTCATATTTGGTAATATTGCCAAGTGCATCAATTTCACGTGCAATCTCACCATTTGCATAATAAGCATTTGTTTTCTTTATCTTACCATTTGTCTTTTCATAGATGGTTTTTTGCTTGAAGCTTGTCAAAACTTCAGATACAACTTGCTTATCAGCAGTAATATAGGTAGTATTTGTTGTTTTCAACGCACTACTAGATTTAGAAGAACTATTATCTAATCCAGTATATACATCAACACTATAATTTTTAATGAATTCATATGATGTGGTCGATTGAATCTGTTTTGAAGATTCAGAATCAGCTTTAAAATATTTAGCTTTTTCTCGCTGCAATCCATCATATTCTGTTAGACTAATTGTGCCGTCTGGATCTGTTTGCTTTGTAATGTTACCATACGCATCATACACATAAGAGGTAACATTACCTTCTGCATCCGTTTCTGATTTTTTGTTTCCGTCCGGATAATAAGTTGTCAAGCTGCCGTGGCTCTTATCAGCAGAATAATTCGGTGCATACTCCGCAGTTTTGCGGCTCAGCAAATCATATTCTGCAATGGTAGTCGCCGGTGTGCTTCCCGTTCCGTAATCTCTAGTAACTGTAACATTGTTGAACTTATCGTACTCATATTCCTTTACAGAATAAAGATTTTTAGAAATGTCAAAACTGGTGGTTTCCTTTGACACTTGAAGTTGTGCATTATACTCATAAGAAACTGTATTTACAACAGTATTTCCATCCTTCAGTGTCTTGGATTTTACCAGTCCTTTTCCAACGCCATCCTTGTAGTAATCATACTCAGTTACATTACCTTCGGGGTCGGTTGTAGCACGAATCAACCCTGCAATTCCACTCACATAACTATCAGCATAATATTCATGACTCGTGATTGCATAACTTGCCTCATTCGCTGCAAGATACTTCACTGGATCAAAATTATCTGCTGTAACTGTATTGATATCAGTTTGAGATAATGGATGCAGACTGGTTGCTTCTTTCAAAAGCCGAGTTCCATTCGAATCATATGCTTTGATAGTTGCATTCCCAGATTCGTCAACTTCTGCAATAACACTGTTTTTATCATTGTAATTGGCAAGTGTGTATGTACCGTCAGCATTTATTGTTTTGATAACATTTCCGTTAGTATCACGCTCATACTTTGTTGTATTTCCCATGATATCAACGCTTTCGGACATTTCATCATACTTATTCTTGCCATCAACCATATTATAAGTGATCTTATCTACTTCATAGGTTTGGCCATCGGTTTCCACAGTATTTGTCTTTACTGCATACTTTTCATCATAGTTATAGGTGAATGTTTTGACAAGAGTTTCTTTATCATACTCTTTTAAGCCGGTTTGCTTTTGCAATTTGTTATATGTGTAGACTTGCTTCAATCCAGATGCATTTGTAAGACAGTCTACTTGCCCATGTTCCAAATAAGAAATTTGATCTGTGACTTCATCATAACAGTTTGTGATTTTGCAAAGTTTTCCTTTTTTATCATACTCATATGTTTCTGTTCCGCCAGATACGCTTGTTGCAGATACCAACTGAAAATCTCCGTTATATGCATAAGTAACCACACGATCTGCGGTAGTATCTTTAATACTGGTAATCCGAGAATGTTCTTTATTGCCATTATAGGTGATTGTATAAGTTCTGCCAGTAGAATCTGTCACTATACGCTGGTTATTTGTCATAGAAGAGATGGTTAAAACATTACCTTCTGCATCTTTGACCCAATCCAATTCGCCATTTGTATTAAAGTGATATTTTGACTGTGCTGCATTTGTAATAGTGTATTCGTTTCCAGACTTTGTCATAGTGCTATGAGCATTTAGACACTCAAATCCACCTTTTCCATTATCCTTAAATGTAGTGTTCGAACCATCAGGCAAAACAACCTGATAATACCCAGCAGTTGGCTTTACAATCTTGCTGACATCAATATTAAAATCCCAGCCAATACCAAAAGAGCTTTCCTCAGTACTAATGGAATTATATGTGCGAACAAAGTCAGAAGTTACACCAGGAGATTCAATACTTAAGTCGGTAAAGGATTTTGTATAATTTCCAGTTGCGATGTGTACACCTTCACCAATTTCCCAGCCTTTACGATAAAGGGTATAGTCTGGCTCATAAGGAGCGTCATCTTCTGGAAACCATGGACGAATGTGATAACGATCAGGAGAGTACCCTAACGGAAAATACAATCCAGACATGTCATATTCTTCATCATAATAATCAAAATTTAAATGCCGTTTTGTTGTAGGATTTCCATTTTCATCATAAATATAAGTGTAACGATTATCCCATAAAATTGTCTGTACACCTTCTGGATAATAAAGGCTAATCACATGATCTCCAGTAGAGTAAACAGACTTTTCACCAGATTTTTCATTTACTTCCCATGTTGGCCCCTCAAAATAAATGGTTCCTGCTGTCCATTTACCTTCCATGTCAGTCAATGTGTTATAATTCCAATTACCATAAATATCAACTTCTCCACCAGGGACAGTCATTAACATTGTATCATAGCAATTTGCCTGACCAAAATTGAAATCGCCGCCAATAATGACTAATCCTCCATTAATATTCAGTAATTGGCCTGCATTTCCACCCCAACCATCTGGAGAAGCGGTACGAAATACTAAGTTATTGGAAACTTCCAAATAACCATTGCTAATATTCAGTGTTGCTCCTTGATTGCCAGACCAAAATTTCGGAATATCAGTTGTAAAGGACATACAGTCGCCTACATACAGGGAACAGCCATTCAGGTTCAAATCCGTATCATGCAAATTTAAGCTGCCCTGAAAAGCGCCGCTTTCCTGCATGATCAGTGTTCTTTTAAAGGCATGATCCCAATCCAAATCGCCAGAAGCCTTGTATGCGGCAGAAAACCATGCAACATCTGCATTATCAATTGTGCCGCTGTCGTCTTTGTCCATGTATGCGTAGTAATTATCAGATGGGCCTCTTAATTTTGCAGCCGCTTCCAAAAATTCCGCATCATTCTCGTCAATTACACCATTATGGTTTAAATCAAGATTATACCAGTAAACATCCATGGATTGATATATAATTGAAATATATGAATTTAGATCTTCCTCATCAATTACACCATTTCCATTGAAGTCAAGGTCGGAAATTTCAGAAGAATCGTAACCAATAAGACTTTCCATTATCTGCATATCCAGATGATTGATGTAAGCATCTCCATTTAAATCATAAATATATGCAGCATTTGCATCCTGTTGTGATTCACTGGCAGAATTAATAACATCTTGTGCTTGGAGCAATTCTTCCTGATCAATTATTCCATTACCATTTAAGTCTATAGAAAAATTAAATGCATCATCACCACGATATGCTCCTAAGCAACTCTGTACATACGCCAAGTCTTTTCCATTGATGACATCGTCGCTCCACTCGTTGTCGTGTTCTTCATTCCAAGTGGTATCACCTGGAACTAATGTCACCGTGTTGCGAGAATCACCAGATCCAACAGTATAGGTACCAGTACCAAAATCCTTCAAGTAAAACGGCAAATAACCATCACTTTCATACTTGACATGATAAATGCCACTACCACTGCTTGCTGTTACAGAATAACTGTCACCACTTCGGAGTTCCTGGTATTCAATTTCATTCCAGTTCTCATCAAAAATACGCACATAAATTGGCGTTTTGTCATCAATTCCGTTGATAACACCTTGTTTAACAATACCAGTTACTGTTAATTCACCTGCTGGAGCATCGCCATCCGAAGCAGTCGTAATAGCTGCAGTATGATCTTGCACTGCTTCGTCTGATTCGGATTGAACAGAAATATCGTCTTCTGCAATCTCCTCATTATTAGCAGTTTCATTTTTGTCTTCAGCAACATCAAAATAATCTACTTTTCCAAGATCTTTTGTTGCTTCTTCAAATTCCTTGGCAAGCTGGTCTTTGTTCTTTGCTCCTTCAATCGCTTCTGCAGCAGATGCAATTGTATCAGCATGTAAAAGACCTTGGGCACTGCCGTCGCCAAAAATCATGACCTGTCCCATGAACATCAGGGACATGACTCCGGCAAGTGTTCTTGTCAGTTTTTTATTCATGCACTTCCTCCTTTTTTATTTTCAAAAACATTCTTTCCTTTTCCAAGCAGCAACATCACTGCAAGAGAGCACCATGCAATCTCCAATACCAAAACAAATTGTGTGAAATGTAAAGCAAACAACAGCATCGCCACAATCATTTCTATTGTCATCACAACAATTGCTCGAATATGATAAACATGATGTTCTTTTTCATCCAATCTCTTATTTCGATCTTCCACCGGCGACAGCAAAAAAACAACGATGCAGGCTATCAACGACAATGTTGTAATCACCCAAAAATACGTTTGGGGCGTGTATTTTACGATACACAGTGCAATCCATAACATTATCGCAGAAAATGCCCAGCATCGCTGCGGTGTAGAAGCATGATAGCCTCCGGCATATACTCTTAATGGGATATATGCGATTGTGTAAACCATCGCCGGCACAGCAAGTCCCATTATAAATCCAATCAGGAGCATTGTTAGAATGTTCAGAATTGTTGCAAACATCTGACGCAGGCCATATTCATACAATGTTCTATTGGATTTTGAGATAATGCCACAGTGTTCTAGCCTATCTGCAATCTTACAAGATAATTTAACAAACATCAGAACTTGCGAAGTTTTTTAGCTGTATCAGGCAATTCTTCCTGATAAGTCATCCAAGTACAGGTTGAATTTACTGTCAGTGTTGTAAAAACCATTGCTAAAGCAGCAAGCATACCGCCATATTTCAAAATAATCTTTTTCATATTTATCACTCCAATCTTTTTATTTTGCCTGCAAAACAAATTATAACAAAAAAAGAGCCGCAAAAGCGACTCTTGTAAAAAACGACCCATGTTAATGTCAAAATTCGACTATTTTCTCACTCTGTTTCATGATGAAAACTCGTATTGCAGAGCATGACATCTGTAATAAAATATATATCATTATAATCGTATATAATGTCTCCATCATATTTTTCCAATATGCTGGAAACGCTTTTCAGTCCTAATCCATGTGATTGCTTTTCCTCCTTTGTTGTCATCAATGTTTCTTTCTCTTTTATGATATTTCCATCATAGGTATTTTCTATATGGATAAAAAGAATGTTTTTCTCAAAATAAATATTGATAAAGAAGTATTTCCTTTCCGCTTTTTCGATAGCTTCTATTGCATTGTTTAATAAATTTCCAAGTATGATGTTGAGATCAAACACATTAATTTTCAAGTCCTTTGGTATCGTTATAGAATACTTTAAATGGACATTTTTGTTTTTCATCTCCTGCAACTTGTAATTAAGAATGCTGTCAATCTCAGAATTTCCAGTATCAACAAACTGTTGATGAAAAGAAAGAAATCCCAGACCATCTTCAATATAATGAATCAGTCCTTGATTATCCGCTTTTTTTGCATAATTTACAATAGAGATTAAATGATTCCTGAAATCGTGTTGTAAGTATCGAATTCTATTCTGGGATTCTTGTAATAATTCTAATTCACTATGTTGTGCTTTCACCGCTTGCTCCAAAAGCTTTTTCTCATAGATGACTTCATAATTCTTCTGGAGGCTATCATACATATAAAAAATCAGTAAATTAAAACTGATTAAAATAAAAGCTACAGTGATTGTTTTTATGCTGTACTGATACATAGTTAAAATACCAACCAAAATGCTCCCAATTGGCACAGTCAAAATTGTTGCTAAATACAGTTTATCAATTTCATGATAAGCCCGTTTTTTCCAAATATATTCAAAAATCAATTCTATTAAAAAGGTAATCAGTACTGTGGCAATTCCACTACTCATTATAATGGAATTCACTTTAGTTATGAGAATAATGGTATATACAATACCGTCTGCAAGCATATTAACTACATAAAATGCTAATGCTACAAATAATTTACTTGTTACTTTCGATTCATACAAAAATGAGAGAGCAATCAATGGAATTATATTTGTTAAGATATTTAAAGTGAAATTTCCAAATAAGATAGCACCAAAACTATTGATTAAAAAATAGAATGTAAATCCTATTATAATCCAGATTTGTTTCACTTTTGCAGTACCAAACATAGTATTTAAAAGCTTAAAATAAATATAGATACGAAAAGCATTTCCTATTAAATATACGAGCTGTTCCTGCATATTATCACTCCTCTCTAAATCGATCTGCACTATACTTCAAAATTGCTCTGCGAACTTCTTTTCTATTTGGTTTGCTAATAGGCAACTCTCTACAATCATCAATTGTCAGTGAATCATAACTATATGATGAAATATGAGCAATGTTAATATAGAAAGATTTATGGATCATAAGGAAATTTTTTAGAATTTTCATTTCTGACAAATCACTCAATTTTCCATAAAATTCATGTGATTCATTTGAACAATAGACAGTAATCTTTCTTCCATTGCTTTCAAAATATTGTATCTGCTCTATTGGTATTCGCTTTTTTACATTTTTGTTTGTTAGTTCAAAAAAATCTTTCTTGGAATATAATCGAAGATATTCACCCAGGCAAGAAAATAATGTTTCTCTTTGTATGGGTTTCATCAAAAAGTGAAATGGATGCACCTGAAATAATTCCATAGCATATCCCATTTTAGAAGAGATATAAATAATTTGACACAAGTAATCTTGGTTTATCTCACGTATATGTCTACCGACCTCTACACCATTAATCTTAGCTAACTCAATATCCAATAGAATTAAATCAAAATGTATATCATCTTCCAGATCAGCCAAAAGATTTTCTCCATTGTAATAGATTGAAATATCAAAAATCATTTTGAATTTCATTTCGTATTCTTTCAGAAAAAATAGTAGTTCATCACATACTGCTTTTTCATCATCTACTACTGCTATACGAATCACGTAATATGCCCCTTTCTTAGCTTTCTCTCTCTATTTCCATAATACCATAAAAAATCCCAAAAAGCAAGAAGAATAGATGGTTTATCGCTGGAGATACTAAAAGGAAAGAAGCATTTTTGTTTCGTAAAATCCGCCCATTGACCATTCAAGCCTAAAAAATCACGCTGTTTCCGATACTTTTTGCATTTTCCATACGATTTTTTGACGGCGAAACATTATCCCGCCAATTGCAATCGCTTTACATATTCCTGCTTCATCTGCATAGAGGAATGCACATATCGATTCAAAGTAATACTGGCATCAGCGTGTCCCAGCAATTCACTCAGCGTCTTTGCATCAAACCCATGGGCAATACAATCTGTAGCATAAGTGTGCCGAAGCAGATGAAATGGGACCTTCCGGATACCACAAAGTTTCAGGATTTTCTGAAACCGATACTGCATGGTTCTCGGTTCTGCCGGTTTGCTTTTCCCAGTAATCAGGTACAAAAAATCCTGTCGCTTTTTCTTTTCCAGCAATGTCAACAAGAAGGACGGAACCGGAATTGTCCGCACAGAAGTTCTGCTTTTTGGAGAGCCAATCAGCACCTCAGAGCAGCCATTTCGATAAACTCTCTGCACCGTTCGTTTTACAGAAAGTGTTCCGTTTTCAAAGTCAATATCGCTCCACTGCAAGCCACACAATTCACCTACACGCAAACCGGTGAACAAGCACAGCAGAATCGCCAAATCAACGGTCAACCCTGTCTGAAGAAGATACTGTTCCAACTTCTTTCGCTCCTCAGAAGACAAAACATCCAGCTGCTTTTTCTCCGCTTTTGGCATGGTGAAATGCGTTCCCTGAATGCGATACTCCTGCACTGCATACTGTTCTATGCTGTGGTAAACACGCATAATGTCCTGTACAAACCGAGCGGAAAGTCCACCAGTTCCACACAATCGACCGTTTTGCAGTTTCTCATAGACAAAATCATTCAGCTGATGTGTCGTCATATCCGTAAGATACTTTGTTCCGAGATCCGGAAGAATATGATTGCGAATGATGTTTTCATAGTGTGCATAACTGGACGGTTTCACACGCAATTTTGCTGCAGAAAGCCACTGACGAGATGCCTCTGCCACGGTCAATTTCAAAGCAGAAACTGGCTGGCTCTGCAAAACAGCTTGAAATTGTGCCATTTTTTCCTTTACTTCAGAAAGCGTTCTGGCATACACAAATTTGTATTTCAGCGATCCATCTTCCTTATGCCCGATTGGGACACGTCCCTCAAACCGACCGTCTTTTCTCTTGTAAATGTTGCTGCCTCTTCTTGGCATTGGAAATCCCTCCTGACAAGTTTTCGGACTGTTCAAAGCAAGAAAACGTCTGCTTTTTCTCCGATTCTGATGATTTATTCATGAATTTTCAGAAATATATACTTTACTTTTTCTGAAAATCTGCTATAATGATAGCAGATTCAATGCTGTTTTGTCTGAAATTTCTGCAAATAAATGGGCGGATTTTACGAAGAAATCTACATTTCATAGAAACAAAATGCCATGCTGAGAAGATGTGCTTTCCCAGCATGGCATTTTTTATGGTTCTGGATTTGTTCCCTGATACATTCTTGGCTTGTATGCGTTGTGTCAATTTCAATTTTGTGTATTTCTGATCTTATCCTGACTTGTTCCCGCATACAGAAAAAAGACATCTCAGCTACCTTTCAAATATTCTCCAAAAAGAAAAAAGTGCCGAAAAATCAGCACTTTTTCATCTATTATCCTTGCTTCCTTGACATCAATACTACGCACTCAACGTGCCCTGTCCCCGGAAACAAATCCACCGGCTGCACTTTCTGCACCACATACCCCATTTCCTGCAACACCGCACAATCTCTTGCAGCCGTTGCCGGATGACAGGAAATCATAACAATCCGCTCTGGCTGCATCTTTGCCATAGCATCCAATGCATTTTGGTCACAGCCTTTTCTCGGTGGGTCTACCACAATCACATCCGGCTGCAACTGTTCCTGCTCCAACTTTTGTGCGACTGTTCCAGCATCTCCACACAAAAATTCTGCATTCGAAATGCCACTCTGCCGAGCATTTTCCTTTGCATTTTCCACAGCCTGCGGTACAATCTCTACCCCTAACACAGACGATACCGCATCTGCCATGGAAAGTCCGATTGTTCCTGCTCCGCAATATAAATCCAACAGCCGTTCCGTCCCCTGCAACGCTGCAAACTCCTTTGCAATCCCATACAATCGTTCTGCCTGCTCTGTATTTACCTGATAAAAAGCATGCGGAGAAAGAGAAATTCGGTTGCCACAAAGCATATCTGTAATGGTTTCCGAACCCCACAGCAAAACATTCTTTTCCCCTAAAATTACATTGGTGCGAGCCGGATTGCAATTCATCACAATGCTTTTCACCTGCGGAAAAGCAGTTGTCAGCCGTTCGATTAAGCCCTTCCATTGCCGCTCAATGGGCTTTCTCACAACCAAACAAACCATTAGCTCTCCGGTATGCCAACCCTGCCGCAAATAAACATGCCGCAAGATGCCCGTTCCAGTTTCCTCCTGATAAACAGAAATGGATTTTTCCGCCACATATTGCAGAATCACATCTAAAACCTGCTGAAACAGCACTGGCTGCAACTGACAATCTCGTACTGGAATCACCCGATGGCTGCGTTTCGCATAAAAACCACAGACTGGCTTTCCATCTGCCCCTACAGCAACTGGATATTGTGCCTTATTCCGATAATGCGAACGCTGCTCTCCACCGACAATCGGCAAAAATTCCGGATGCAGCTTTCCAATCCGATGAAATGCATCCTGCACCAGTTTTTCTTTCCACTGCAATTCTGCTGCATAGGAAATATGTCGGAAAGTACATCCACCACATGCCGGATAAGGGCAATCTGATGCAATCCGACAGCTTGCCGGTGTTTTCATTTCTTCGATAATTCCGAATGCATATTGCTTGCAGATTTTTACAATTTTCACACGTATTTGATCGCCCGGAGCAGTATGCGGAACAAAAACCGTCATTCCCTGAATATGACAGACACCGTTCCCCTCTACCGTTAAATCGGTAATTTCTGTTGCATAACTCTGATTCTTCTGAAGCACAGATTCTCGATTGGCATTGGATTTCAAAGCAGTTCCTCCATTTTTCACACAAATTTCTTTCTTATTATGATACCATGTTTTCTGGAAACTGTCAAACAAAAAGCGGTATTTGAAAGAAATACAACCATTTCCCTCAAATACCGCATCTTATATTTACGATTCTGTTACTGGCAGCGTATCTAATTTCAATAAAACAAATTCCATAATACTCTGTGCATCTCTTTCATCCACAACTTCTGTTCCATCTATTTGATTGCAGTTCGCATTAATCAATTGGATTCTTGTCATTGCAACCTGCCCTGACAGGTATTTTCCTAAGAAAATCGCATCTCTCAAATCTACAACACCATCTGTATTGCAATCTCCGTAATTATAATCATATGCCAGCGTTGTAGAAGTTTTTGGAACTGTTATCATAGCCGTTATAGTCGTTGTCAAGTTACTCGACAAAAGGCTGGTAACCGTGGTCGTTGTTAAGGATGTTGTTTGTAATGTTGTCGTTGTTGTTTGTTCTGTTTCTGGCATTACAGTCGCAAGCGGTGTATAGGCATCTTCAAAACCGCTATCCGAAGAAAGCAGAATCAAATCCCAATAATAAAAATAATATTCAGGGTCGTTTTCATAATAGGAAACCCCTACCGCAAAATATTCATAGTTGGTATTCAAGATATTCCTTCGATGTCCGGCGGAATTCATCCACCCCTCAACAACTCCTTCTGGAGTGTCATATCCAGCAGCAATATTTTCTCCTGCAAAACAGTTCGTATCAATTCCATAATCTGTCAGAATCGTATACCATGCATCTCCATTTGCACGGCTATGGGAATAAGATTTTGTCAATTCATCTGCACGCCCTTGACACATTTCTTGCAAGAGTGGTGCAGTTTGCAATGGCTCTAGACCATTTTCCATCCGCATGGCATTGATGTTTGCGGAAGCAATGTCTATAAATTCATTCACATCGAAGGGAACAGCTGCATCGGTCTGCAAAACTGGTTTTGGTAACAGAAAACAAATCATCGTCCCGAACAGCAATCCAAAAACGAACTTTTTCCACTTTTTCATCCAACACAACCCCTTTCTTTGTCTACTTCTCTTTTCATTTTATCATATCTGCACATTTTTTTCAACATTGAAACTGTTAAGATTGTAACATAATTGCGAGAAACCAAGTTATTTTTTATCAAAAAACATCCATGAATTTGTTACAAAAAAGCCGTCGTTCTCTTTTTCCTTTCGAGATTGACGGCTTTTTCATTCCTTTTGCGATTTCTCTAATATCAATTCTTTCCACTTCTACCATTATCCATGCAAATGCCACAGCAACAACTGTCAAGTAAATAGCAGCACCATTCCCTATTCTATGCATCCTGCATGTCCATTGTTCTTGAAACTACCTAAAAAGTATTTTTAATTCATGAATTTCTTTTAAACTCTGAAGATTTCTCTTTTTCTGCTTCGTCTAATACTGCCCTTGCCGCTGCATATTTCTGCAAGCGTTTTTCGATGTCCGGACTATCTGCATCAAATCGTGTTCGTTCACTGTTATGATGCAAATCTGCCCGTTTCACTGCCACTGCAATCGGATTTCCACACAATGCCCGTACATAATCCAAATATGGAACAGCGGGGTCATGCGTCAGCAGCTGTACTGCTTCCAAGACCGTTTCCGGAAATCCAGCTGCCCGTAAATCTTCCATCGTCCAATCGGTATCTTCCACGACATCATGCAGCAGTGCTGCACAGACCTCTTCTTCCGTCTGTACTTGTAACGCCACTTCATAGGGGTGAAAAATATAGGGCATTCCGGCTTTGTCCACTTGCCCCGCATGGGCAGCGTAAGCAAGTTTTAATGCTTTTTTCGTTAATGGTGTATAGAGCATCGTTCTTTCTTCCTTTCAGATTCATTTTCATTTATACCGGCAGCGGCTGCATCCAAGGCACAAAATTCCGAATCAAACAATATGCCATGCAAATGCACACGGAAACAATCGGAAACCAGTTTCCTTTCGGCAATAACTGCACGGACTTTCCAAAGCAACGCAGCACTTTTTGCAGATACAACAACAGCAATACCACTAACAGATAACAAAACGCTGCATTGTTATGCAGTGCCTGCAGGGGATGTCCGTGCAGCAACGCCAACACGGTTCGTGTGTTTCCGCAGCCGGGGCAATAAAAATGCGTCACGGTATAAAAAACGCAAGGTGGAAAATATAGTTGCACGAAATCAAAAATCAAATGTCGCCCCAAGAAAACCCCCATCAGCAAACCAATCGGCAGAAACAGCCAGATCCATTTCTTTGCTGCATGCCATGTTTTTTGTTTTATTTGTTGCTGCAAATGATCTACGCTCCTTTCTGCTGAGAAATAGAAAAGGACTGCTTTTTGTAAAACAGTCCCCTTTTCATTCTGTTCTCGTTTAGTTCAGCATATCAGCATACTGGTCGCCAAACAAATCGATCAACTGCTGTGTAACCGTTGTCTGATACCAATCGGTCTGTGCAACAATCATCGAAACAATTGCCAAGACAGCTGCAATGATTCCCAAAATCAAACCCGCTGTTCCCAATCCACTCTTTGCCGGATTTTTACGGCTCAGCACAGAAAATACAATTGCTAAAATCCCCAATACCAAACTCAGCCCAGAAACACAGCAACAGCAAACTGCAATGATACCCAGCACCAAGGAGGCAACTGCCATACCATTTTTATCTGCTCCACCCGGTGTCATCCCATTTTGTAATGTTGAATCTGCCATTTGTCCATAACCCCTTTCCTGAAAAGATGATGTTTTTATTATACACGAAAATTGGAAAAAAGTCAAGTATTTTTTTGTGAAAAATAGAGAAAAATATGAAAAACAAACGAAATTTAAATGATAGTTTTTCCTGTGTTCGGTACAAAAATATTCAATGCTTTCTGACAGTTTGAAATTTCATTCACTCGCTGATTTCCACCATATTCTCCGTCAATCGTCCACGCAACTTCTTCTTCATCCAAGTTAGTGACAGTCACATGCGATGCTCGAAAATAATCAAAATACTGCCGCTCTGCTCCCAGCTGAAAATTTGCCAACGATAAAATCAGCTGGTGAAACTGTACCAAATCGGTTGGTTTCCGAATCAAGGTGACTTCAAACAGCCCATCGTCCCATTCCACATCGGACAGGGACAACAGCTTTGCAACAGAAGTTGCATTTGTCACCATGCCATAGAGATAATCGTTTTCCAGTATTGTTCCATCATATTCAATCCGCATCTTTCGTGCTTTAATGGTCGACAAATGAGCAATACCATTCAGCAAATAGGCAGCATGTCCCAATACATTTTTATAATTCTGCGGTGTCTGGTAAGAAATTTCTGTCAATGCTCCGAAGGCTGCTACATAGGTAAAATAATGCTCGTTGAATTTTCCAATGTCGCAGCAAAGCGTATTGCCGTCTAAAATACACTGCACGGCTTTTTCTGGTGTGGTTGGAATCTGTAAGCCTCTTGCAAAATCATTCGTAGACCCTGCTGGAATATACCCCACTGGCAGCGGATTTTCACTATTCATACAGCCTTGAATGGTTTCATTCAATGTTCCATCTCCGCCGGCACAGACCAGCAAATCAAATCCATGTTCACAAGCATATTTTGCAGAAACAATGCCATCCCCTTGCCGCTGGGTGGGATGTACCGTCACTTCATAACCGGCAGCTGTGAATTGGTCTAATAGTTTCGGAATCTGGTTGTTCAATGCGGCTTTTCCAGAATGCAAATTAAAAATAAAATAAACCCGTTTCAAAATACGTCCACCTCTGTCTGTTTCTTTTTTCTATCATACCATATTTTTTTCTAAAATGCAACCCAGAGGTTTCCATATTATGGATGATTTAAACTTCTGCAGTCGGTTCGTTTTGCAGTGGAAAATAATACAAGACAATATCGGAATGCGTTCCGTCTTTCTTCTGAAAGCCCTCCGGAATCGTTCCAATGGTGACAAATCCCAGCTTTTCGTACAGTTTCCTTGCTGCATAATTTTCCTTTACAACCGCATTGAATTGCAAGATGCGGAATCCCATCTGACGGGCTTGATGCAGGCAGTGCCGCACCAACTGTTCCCCGATTTTCTGCCCTCTGTAAGTGGTCTTTACCGCATAGCTGGCATTGCAGATATGTCCGCACCGTCCAACATTGTTCGGGTGCAGGATATACATACCCACAATCTCTGCGGTTTCTGTATCATAAGCTGCTGCAGTGCATGATTGCTTTGCAAAAAAAGCCGCTCCGATTTGGTTGGTCAGCGGTGCTTTTTGCGGAAATGCAATGCCCTGCTCCACAACTTCGTTCCAAATTTCTACCAAAGCCGGAACATCTTCCGGCTGATAGGCTCTAATGGCAATTGCCATGGTGATTTTCTCCTTGTGTCTGTCATTGTATTTAATTCCACAGAATTTCTCCGCCAAGCTGAGCCTGCTCAACCACAGTTGATGCAATGTTTTTTTATTTAATTCTGTTCCGCTGCTGCCATTCGCTGATAAATCTCGAACACTTGCTGTTTCTTCTCCATCAGCTGGTCAAACTGCCGGATATATTCATACGGGAATTTATAGTTATGAATCCGAGTAATCCGTCCGCAGTCCGGCTCTACAATCTTTGTAGACGCTGCACAGCCTGCCCCAAAAATGGATTGCGATTCGTCCATAATCAGCATATTATAATAGGATTCTTTCCCAGCCCGTGCATAGCCCACATTCTCCTGATTGTCGATGGTGTTCTTCTGCCGATACATATAATAAGGCTGGTAACCATATTCCGGCAGCAGAGCAATGCTGTCCCGCACCATCTCCCGCACTGGATTGCCAATCTGTGCCTGACGATCGGAAAAGAGCGTTGCCGCCCGTTTCAAGGTCAATGTATGCACGGTGATGCTATCCGGATTCAATGCCAGTACTTTTTCCAGTGTCCGATGAAAGCCCTCTGGGGTATCGTGCGGCAGCCCTGCAATCAAGTCCATGTTGATATTGGTAAATCCGACTTCTCGTGCCAACTGAAATGCCTCTGCAATTTGTGCAGAAGTGTGCTTTCTGCCGATTTGCTGCAAAACAGCATCTTCCATCGTCTGTGGGTTGACAGAAATCCGGTCAACCCCATAGCGTTTTAAGACTTCTAATTTCTCCCGTGTAATGGTGTCCGGTCTGCCAGCCTCTACGCAAAACTCCCGTACCTTAGAAAGGTCAAAAACTCGCACGACTGTTTGCAGGAGCTGTTCCAACGCTTCCGCAGAAATGGAAGTTGGCGTACCACCGCCAAAATAAATCGTATCCACGGTGACTTGCAATTTCTGAATGATGTCCCCCCAGATTTCCAGTTCCCGACAGAGCAGGCGGATATATTCCGGCATCAGGTGCTTTGCCTGTGCAATGGAATGGGATACAAAGGAACAGTAACTGCATCGAGTTGGACAAAACGGAATCGAAATATAAAAGCCGACCGACCGTTTCGGAGTCTGCCGGAGCAAGGGCAGCTGTACTTCTGCTGTCTTCCGCAGCAAAGATAGCTTTTCCGGCGATACCAGATAGACGGTTCGCAACTGTTCCATGACTGCATCCAACGATTCGCCGCTTTCTTCCATCATGGAAAATGCCTTTCGGACAGGACGAATCCCCGTCAGCAAGCCCCACGGCACTTCGATTCCCGTCATCTCCTGCAACAGCGTGAACAGCATCCGGCTGAACTGGTATTCACAAGTCTGTTTGTTTTCCTCCGGCGTACACTTCGGCAACTTTGCTGCACAGCGGCGGTATTTTCCCTGATACCGCAGCACGCAGAAAAACCATGTAAATTGTTTTCCCTGTTTCAGCTGTAAAAATGCACCCTGCTCCGCAGAACGGAGCAGGGAGGCAGTTTCATAGGAAAAAACAAACTTGGTCGCCGGAAGAAAAATTTTCAGCATACATTCAATTTCATATTTCAGCGAATGCCCATATAATTCCACTGGAAATGTGGGCAGATTGGTTTGTGTGGTTTCCTTCATTTCATCACCTTAAATTTGGATTGTGTTCCCGTTCAAAAGAAAGGGTTGAGGTTTCGTTGTGTCCCGGTAAAACGTCATACTCTCCCTCCAGCTGTTTCAGCCGCTGCAAGGAAGCATATAGTTCCGCATCACTGCCGCCCGGAAAATCGGTTCTGCCACGAGAGCAGCGGAACAGGGTATCTCCCGTAAAGAGTGTTCGGTCTAACTGATAGCAGACACCGCCTTTGGTGTGTCCCGGTGTATGCAGGACATGAAAAACGCATTCATCCTGCTCAATCGTATCTCCATCATGAATTGCATGATATTCGGAAATCGGTGTGGTTTCGGTTTCTCCGGTAATCCACTTTTCTAAATTCAAATTGCTGTCCGACAACATCGGGGCATCTGCTTCGTGGATATAAACTTCTGCCCCAGTTGCTGCCTGCAATTCCGCAACACCGCCGATGTGGTCATAGTGTCCATGCGTCAGCAGAATTTTCTGCAATGTCAAACCATTTTCCTGCAAAAATTGCAAAATCTTCGGCACGCTGCCACCTGCATCAATCGCAACGGCGTTGTTCTGTTCGGTTGCAATGATATAACAATTCACCGCCAGCGGTGCAACCATAATACGGGTAATCTTCGCCATGGTTCTTATCCTTTCTTGGTACGTTCTACGGAAATCACGCCCGGAATCCGCTTCAGCTTATTCATCAGCTGTTGCAGCTGGTCATTTCCGTTGAATTTTACGGTAATTTCACAGATTGCATTGCCATTCTTAAGGTTATATGATTGCGAATGCACAATCAGCATACGAGAATCTACCACAGTCTTCGTGACATCCAGCAATAGCCCGATACGGTCAGGAGCTAAAACATCCAGACTCGCAACAACTGGAGCAGCCGCAGCCGTTTCCGTCCACTTCGCCTTGTTCCCCCTGCCAATACGTTCCGGATCGCCGGATTTCAAATCCCGCAGATAATTCGGACAGTCAGCCCGATGAATGGCAAGCCCGTATCCTCTTGTGGTGAAAGTCACAATCTCATCGCCCGGCACCGGATGACAACAGTTTGCACAATGATTCGGCAAGTTGTCAATCTGGTCAACAATGACATAAGAATCATCTTCTTTTTTCTGGACATAAACCGGCATATTCTCTGCGGATAACGACTTTTCTTCTTCCTGCTTTTTATACAGCTTGTCATAGCGGTCTTTGAGTCTTGGAATCAAGTTGGAAACATTGATGCCGCAATATCCCACAGAGGCAAGGAAATCATCCAGTGTTTCGCATTTATAGCGAATCATTTCATCGTGCAGCAGTTCGGTCAGTTTCTCGTCATTCTCCATGCGAATATGATTCCGCCGCAGTTCGTTCTCCAGTGTCTTTCTACCGGTCTGAATGTTCTCTTCCCGACATTCTTTTTTCAGCCACGAACGAATTTTAGAACGAGCTTCTGTTGTCTTTACAATATTCAGCCAATCCCGATTCGGTCCTTTGTTCGGATCTTTGGAGCATTCAATTTCACAAATCTGTCCAATCTGCAACGGCTGATCTAGCGGCACAAGTTTTCCGTTGACCTTTGCCCCAATCATGCGGTTTCCGACTTCGGTATGAATCCGATAAGCGAAATCAATCGGTGTCGAACCCTTTGGTAGAAAAATCGGCTTGCCCTTTGGTGTCAGGATTCCAACATCCTGCCGGGCATCGTTTTTCAGATTGCGAACGAATTCTTCCATGTCATCGGAATTCTGCTGTTCTTCAATCAGCTTTCTTGCCCAGTTCGTCCACTGATCCATATTTCCGCTGGTTTCTCCCTGCTTATATTTCCAGTGGGCAACAATTCCATATTCGGCTGCCTGATGCATCGCATGCGTTCGAATCTGTACTTCAAACGGCAGCCCATAGGCATAGACCGTCATGTGAATGGAACGGTAGCCGTTCGGCTTTGGCATGGCAATATAGTCTTTCGTCCGATTCGGCAACGGCTGATAAAGCATCCCGACCACGCTCATGGCAACATAACATTCTTCCACGGTATCCACGATAATCCGAGCCGCATATTTGTCATACACTTCTGAGATTTCATGCATATCTTCTTTGCGAATCGCAGCATATACTTTTCGATAGATGCTATACAGGCTCTTTACTCGTCCCGTCACTTCCGGCGGATTTTTAATGACGGTACTTTTTTCCAATCCTTTCCGCAACTCCTGCTGAATCTTTTCAATAAAGTTTTTTGCGTCTTCATCTTTCAGCTGTAACTCTTTTTCAATCTCATAGCAGCCGCAAGGGTCAAGAAACATAATCGCACGGTCGGAAAGCTCTTCTTTGATTTTCCAGATGCCCAACTGGTCTGCCATCGGTGCATAGACATTGAGAGTTTCCTTTGAAATTCGGCTTCGCTTTTCCGGCGGTAAAAAGTGCAGCGTCCGCATATTGTGCAGACGGTCTGCCAGCTTGATGATAATGATTCGGATATCTTTCGACATCGCAAACAGCATTTTCCGAACGCTTTCCATCTGCTGTTCTTCCTTGTTCAGAACCATCTGCTTCATCTGAACCAGCTTTGTCACACCGTCTACCAGCTGGGCAATATTCTGTCCAAACAGCTTGCAAATGTCATCCAGTGTATGTCCGGTATCTTCTACAACATCATGCAGCAATCCGGCACAGACACATTCGGTGTCCATTCCCAGAGATACCAGAATCCAGGCGACTGAAAGCGGATGTACGATATATGGTTCTCCGGAAGAACGCTTCTGGTCACCGTGTGCCTGAAACGCAAACTCATAAGCCGATACAATAATGGGCAAATCATAGTTGCGGTTCGTCCGTACGATGTATTTGCTTAAATCCGAAATCGTGACGTTGTCCGGAATCCCCTGTAAAACACTTTGATCATTTATCATAAGAAACCCTCCCCGTTTTTTCCTGTATCTCTGCGAAAATCGCAGACTGTTCCAGCTGCACCGTTCCGGTAACCGACATCCGCTGAACCGTTTCTTTCCAAACATCTATTTGTATCAGCTTTAATTCTGCAAAAATATCCAGAATCAGCCGCAGTTTCCCATAATTATACTGCGGTTGCAGCTGAATAAACAGCGTATCGATTGCCAGTGGTTTTTCCGGCAAATGCCGATAGACCTGCACCAGCTCCGCTCGTGTCGGGGTCATCGCTGCATAATAAGCTTCTGGCAATGGCTCTTTCCGGCAAACCGTTTCGTATGCCTCACGGGCTGCAAAATACTTTGCCTGTGAAATGCCACTTCTGCGGTAATCTTTTACAATCAGCGAGAGTTGCGGTCTGCCCTGAAACGTCTTGCACTCTGCTGTTACCAGAAAATCACACATGCTTTGCAGCGGCAAGCCTACAGCATCCGGTGAAACCCGAAACAACAGCACATCCAAATACAGACTGCCATACCGCAGCTTTAACTTGCTGTGCAAGCCGCCGGAAAGCGGCTGAATCGCTTCTAATACAGCGTGACAAATCGCAAAAACTGGAGCTGGATTGCCCTCGCCATATGGTTCTAAAACCGAAAGACTTGCAATATTCTCTATGGTAAGCTCCTGCGGCAACAGCAACCGGTCTGCCTGCAAAGTCATCTGCGGCATATGCGGAAACTGCTCTGCTGCATACTGCTGTACGGCTGCGAAAAACGCCGGAATTTCTGCAGCGGAAAGCGAAAATCCACCTGCTCCCGGATGTCCGCCGTATTTCGTCAGGTGGCTGCGGCAAGCATCCAGACACGCAAACACGGAAAAATCACCGAATGCCCGTGCTGAACCTCTCGCCTGTTCGCCCTCAATCGTAAGAACCATGACCGGTTTCCCGAACTGCTCTTCCAATCGAGCCGCTACAATTCCAATCACACCATGATGCCAATCGTTTCCGCTGAACAGTAATACTCGCTGCTGTACCAGTTCCGGATGAACTTGAATCTGTTCCCGAATCTCCTGCAAAATGTCAGCTTCGGCTTCCTTTCGCTGGCGGTTGCACTGCTCCAGCTGCTTCGCAAGCGGCATGGCTTCTTCCATCGTTTCCGCCAGCAGCAACGATACTGCCAGTTTCGGCGAACCGAACCGCCCAGCGGCATTGATGCGTGGGGCAAGCGTAAAGGCAAGATTGGTTGCCGTCAGCGTCTTTCCCTGCATCCCAGTCAGTTCCAGCAGTGCCAGCAAGCCCGGGCGTTCGGTATTGGCGAGCAACCGCAACCCCTGCTGTACCAAAAAGCGATTTTCTCCCGTCAGAGAAACCACATCGGCAACCGTTGCAATCGCTGCCAAGTCGCCGAACTGTTCCAATGCAAAGGTCATATCGCCACCGTCCATCGCTGCAACGAGTTTCAATGCCAATCCTGCCCCACAGAACAGCGAGAACGGGGACGGGCAATCCACACGATGGGGGTCTACTACAGCAACCGCTGCTGGCAGTGTACTGTAGGGCTGGTGGTGGTCAGTAATCACCAACCGCATGCCCTGCTCTGCAATCCAGTCCGCTTCCTCTAACGCTGCAATTCCGTTATCCACTGTGACAATCAGCGAAACACCCTGTGCTTTCAGTGTTTCCAGTGCGTTCAGATTCATACCATATCCTTCCGACCGCTCCGGAATATAATAAACCACATCTGCACCCAGTTCCATGAGATAAGAATAGAGAATGACGGTCGCCATCACGCCGTCACAGTCATAATCTCCATAGACACAAATTTTTTCACCGCTGTCAATCGCTGCATTTAAACAATCGGCTGCCGCCTGCATATCCCGTATCAAAAACGGATCAGAGAGTGCCGGACAGGAAAACTGCGATGCCGTTTCCTCAATCGTTCGATAGCCTCGTACCGTCAACAATTCTGCACAAAAAAGCGAAAGGTCACTGTTCGCCTGTATGTTCTTTGCAGCCGTTTCCTCTGGCTGCTGAATCTGCCACTTCTTCATCTCCACACTCCCTTATTTTTTTCTTATTATACAAGAAAACCCGAAAAAAAGCAATATGCTGTAAAGAAATTACATCAACTGTCACAAATGCAGGTCTGTTTTTTTGTATGCTATGCCATCAATTTCCAGAAATTGTTTCACTGCTGCAAACGATTGCAACGGTTCTGCGGACAACGGTCTGTCATGCAGCATTTCCTGAATTGGCTGCCCAAAATTTGCTGTTTTTACGCTTGAAAAACGCTTGACAAACCACTTCTTTTTTGTTATGATGATGATATACATGCATGATTGGATTGCACATTACATGGATTGGAGGTTTCGCTATGCATACACAACAGGATTCAGATACTACTTTACAGAACAATCTAACTATTTCCGAAAAATCTGTGATTCCCTATACGCATAGCAGCGGGTACGCCATTGCATCTTTGATTCTGGGCATTATTTCCTCTGCTCTTGCCTGCGTTCCGATTCTCTCCACGATTTGCAGCATTCTTGGAATTGTTTTTGTTATCAAAGTTCGAAAGCGAGAAAAAATCTTCCACAATGGTCTGGTCACTGCCGGACTGATTCTCTGTATCTGCGGTTTTGTATTATCGTTGTTATTCTTGGCTTATTGGATTTGGTATCTGTTTGTTTTCCTCTGCACCATGGAAACAAAGCCCCACCATGAAGTTCCACCGCCGATGCCAAAATATCAGGGACATCCGGCAAGAGTCTTTCTGTCTTTCTATCTCCAAAAGTAATATTCAGCAGCTTGTAGAAAAAACAAGCTGCTGTTTTTATTTCCCATTAAAGTCCATCGTTTCCAAAATCTTTTTGAAACTTCTTCGCCTGATGGCCGCATCATTTTTCTGAAATAACTCTGTTGCAGTTCGTTTTCAATTGTACACATTCAGCAGGTTGACAAAAAAATATCGCTGTGGTAGAATTATTATAGGATATTTATACAATTTTGGAAACAGGAGGATGAAACATGAAACGAAAAGCAACGGTATTTCGCACCATTTCGCTGCGAATTTTGGCTTGCATCTTGTCCATTCTTTCGGGGGTTTTGCTTTGGAATGGCAGTATATTTTCTGCATCTGCATCAGAACTGGGGGATGTCGATGGCGATGGTTCGATTACCGTACAAGATGCATGTTGGATTTTGGAAACCTATTCAAAAATCTCTGCTGGTATCCCTACAGACGTACCAAGCAACCTGAAAATCACGGCGGATGTCGATGGCGATGGTGTCATCTCTGTACAAGATGCCGTTATGGTATTGCAGTATTACGCCAAACAAGCAGCCGGTATTCCGGTAAGCTGGAACATTTTAAAGATGTCTGAAGTGGAACAAGATGCCTGGACACGTTCGCAGGAAACATTACAGCTCATCAATGAACAGCGAGCTGCCAACGGTCTTTCCAACCTCACAACCAGCGACAAACTCTATGAAGCATCTTGCGTTCGGGCAAAGGAAATTGCAGACACATTCTCCCACACCCGTCCAAATGGAGATTCTGCGTTTACTGTTTTGGATCGCATGGATATTTTCTTTATGCGTGCCGGTGAAAATATTGCCATGGGATTCCCAACGCCAGAATCTGTTGTGACGGGCTGGATGAATTCACCAGGACATCGTGCAAATATTTTGGGGGCAGACTACACCGCAGCAGCCGTGGGTGTTTATCTCGCTCCTGACGGATATTATTACTGGTCAATATTCTTTATTGGATAAAAATTGAATCGGTTCACCCCCTCTGGGATTCCTGCATAGTATATCCGTAGGAATACACAGAGGGGGATTTTTTTATGCCAACAATTAGCTTATGCATGATTGTACGAGATGAAGCAGCCGTTTTAGAACGCTGTTTGCAGTCTGTTACCCATCTGGTCGATGAAATCATCATTGTAGATACTGGCTCTATTGATGAAACAAAGACGATTGCAGCTGCTTTTACACCACACCTCTATGAGTTCCCGTGGCAGGATGATTTTTCTGCTGCCCGAAACTTTGCATTTTCTAAAGGCACGGGGGACTATTTATTCTGGATGGATGCAGACGATGTATTGCCTCCGGAAAGTCAACAGCGATTTTTAGAGCGAAAACCATACTTTCAGGCAGACATGATTGTAATGCCCTATTATGCAGCGTTGGACGCACAAAATCAACCGCTTTTCACCTTTGAACGAGAACGATTAATGCGGCGAACTGCAAACTATCAATGGGAAGGGGCGGTACACGAAGTCATTCCAATTCGAGGGACAGTCCAGCGAGAAGAAATTCCCATCTGGCACAAAAAACAAAAGCCACGGGATGCAGACCGAAACTTACAAATCTATCAAAAGCAAATTGCTGCTGGCATTCCGTTTTCTCCACGGGAACAGTATTACTATGCACGAGAGTTAATGGAACACGCTGCCTATCAGGCTGCCATTTCGGCATTCTCTAAGTTTTTAGCGGATGGCAGTGGCTGGTCAGTAGACTGTGCAACAGCCTGTCTGTGTCGGGCGGATTGTTATCAGCAACTTCAGCAGCCGGAAGCTGCCCTGCAAAGTGTATTCCAAAGTTTTCAGTATGCCACACCACGGGCAGATGCTTGTTATCGAATCGGGCAATATCTGTCTGCCCATCAACAATTAGAAGCAGCCGTCTTCTGGTTTCAACTGGCATTGGAATGCGGAAAACGTCCGCAAGTGGGATTTTGCCAGCCAATTTATCTGGAAGAACTGCCGCTGACTGCCCTCTGCCAATGCCTGTTGGCGTTGGGGAAAACAGAGGAAGCCGAACCTTATCTCAAACAAAAAGAATTGCTAGAAAAACAAAAAGGGGGAACACTTTATGGCATGTTATGATTCTAAAAATCCGAACTGTGGCTGCTGTCCACCGCCACCGCCAATGCCAACGTGTTGTTTTCAAGGACCGCCGGGTGTAACGGGAGCGGTTGGTGCAACGGGGGCAACCGGTGCAACTGGTATGGCTGCCACTGTTCAAGTTGGAACAACCACTACAGGTGCACCGGGAACAAATGCGAGCGTTACCAACACCGGAACGGAAAGCAACGCTGTATTAAACTTCGTCATTCCTGCCGGAGCGACAGGGGCAAATGGTGCAACTGGTACGGCTGCCACTGTTCAAGTTGGAACGACTACCACAGGTGCACCGGGGACAGATGCCAGCGTCACCAATACCGGAACGGAAAGCAATGCTGTGTTGAACTTTGTCATTCCTGCCGGGGCGACTGGGGCTTCTGCTGCTGAATCAAGACCAAGTGTTCTGGCGGTACAAGATACCACAGAGCAGGCATTGACTGAAAATACACCCGTTTCCTTTGCGGTTAATCTGCTTCAATCTGGAACAGATTTGACACATGCTGCTGGCAGCAATCAAATTACAGTGGAAACTCCTGGCATTTATCAGGCTGCTTTTACAGCGGAAGTTTCTCCAACCGGAACTGCTACCCTGCCGTTGACGATTTCCCTTTCTCTTGAACAGGGAACAACCATTCTTGAAACAAGCAGCACCACTATGACGACCGCAGAACAGAGCAATACACTTGCGTGGAACATTCCATTTACCGTAACCGCTGCACCTGAAGTCCTCCAAATTCTTTCAGATGGAACGGATGTCATCTTAAATCGTGCAACACTCACCATCAATAAAATCGGAACGGTGCGAAGAAAATACTATCTGCAAATGAAAATCACCGCACAGCCTTTGGTTGTGCGGTGATTGCTTATAGATTAGCTTGCAGCGTGTTCCAGCAAAAATGTTTTCAAATCCGAAACCGTATCTGCCAGATAAACCGATGGATATGATTCCAATTCCCCAGCTGGTGCATATCCATAATGAACACCAATAAACGGCAGTCCGCAGGCAGCTGCACCCTCTGCATCAAATTTACGGTCGCCAATCATAACGACTTGTTCTTTCTGTGCTTCTGGAATGTGCAACTGTTGCATGGCTCGTTGCATCAGATATGCTTTGGATGCGTCAGAATGTTCCATGGAACTGCCCACAACTGCATCAAAATACGGTATCAGTTCAAAAAATGCAACAATCTTTTTCGCATAAAATTCCGGCTTTGCCGTTGCCATCGCAACTTGATAGCCTGCTGCTTTCAACGCTTTCAGACATTCTGCAATTCCTGGATAAAGCCGATTCTCTTTCCAGCCAACTGTTCCATAGCGTTCTCGATATTTCTCAACGGCAAAGGAAACCATTGGTTCTTGCATCTGATAAAACGTAGCAAATGAATATGCCAACGGCGGGCCAATAAACCGAATCAATTTTTGTGGGTCGGATTCTTCTATGCCGCAGGCTTTCAAGGCATATTGCGTGCAGCGGAAAATCCCCTCTTGAGAATCTGTCAATGTTCCATCCAAATCCCACAAAACAGCACGATAAGACAAACTTGTTTCAACTCCTTTCCGTTGTACCGCAACCGATACAATGTGGATTTTTGGGGAAAGAAACCGTTCTGGTTTTCATCGTTGCAAAGTCAAAACTCAACAGCCTGCCAGTCAACAGTTCTCCGACATGGGTCAGATAGCGAATTGCCTCCAGTGCCTGCAAATTGCCGATGACACCGGCAACCGCTCCCAAAACACCCACTTCTTTACAAGTCGGAACAGCCCCTTCTTCCGGCGGTGCTTCAAAAAGGCAGCGATAACACGGACACGTTTTCTCAGGAACATAGGTAAAAATCTGCCCCTGATAGGCAAGAATCCCACCGTGAACATACGCAACTCGTTCTGCAACGCAAACATCATTGATAAGAAACTTGGTCGGCAAATGGTCGGTACAGTCTAGAACAATATCATATTGCCGGACAAGCTCCGGCAGGTTGTCTGCGTCTGCCATCACCGGATAGGTCTGTATGGTCACGCTGGAGTTGCAGCGGTGCAGGGCATTGGCTGCACAGGTCACTTTCGGCATGCCAATTTCAGAATCGGTATAAAGAATCTGCCGGTGCAGGTTCAACAGGCTGACCGCATCGCCGTCCATCAGCCCAATTGTTCCTACACCGGCAGCAGCCAGATAGAGAGCTGCCGGACAGCCCAGTCCGCCCACACCAATGAGCAGCACACGGGCTGCCTGCAAAGCAGCTTGTCCAGCTTCCCCGAAACCAGATAATGTCATTTGCCGAAGATACCGCTGCGAATCAATTGGTTGCAGCATCTCAAAAAATCCTTTCTGTTCGGAAATATTATTTTATTTTTGCGTTTTCGATTTGTTCCGCATCAATAGAACGTCGCTACTTCCTGCTCTGGCTTGGAAGTCACTGCAACTTCCTTGACAGTCAGCACAGGGCCTTTTCCACGATACAACTTATGCCGGGTAATATGAATCGAGGCAGTAATATTCACCCACTGGCGATTGCTCAGAGCAAACGCATTGCTCCATTCTGCAACGACACACTGATAGGTGATGTCTTCCACGCAACAGGTCATGACATGACGACCAACGGCAAATGTTCCCTTCGGGAACTTCTTGTCTACTGCAACGATGCCACGGAACTTGACTGTTTTGCCCTCATATTTGTTCATGTCTTCCATCAAATCCCGATACCAGATTGCATAGTCCCGGTCATCAATCTGAATGACTGGTGCATTGATGTCAAACGGCAACGGGTCTTCGATTTGGTCATATTCTACTTTCCCATCGGTATATTCATAGGCAATGTCCGTTCTCCGGCTGACTGCCCGAACAATCTTATGAAATTCCATCTTGTCCATATCCTTGGTAAAGCGGTTGAATACCACCAGTTCACAGGTGTTCAGCTTATCCACAACCAAACTCCGCATATTGGCGTTGTAGTTCATAAAGGTTGTGGCATCGACAAAGCACATCTCCTGATACACCGTCCAGTTGTCCGGAATGTGTTCAAACAAGAACTTCAGCTGCCACATTCCGTTGTATTCCAGAACCACCCGTTCTGCCTGATGCTTTTCCAGCAGTTCGGTCAGGTGTTCCGGATTCAGTTCAGATTCGTCTTCAATGACTTCCTGATAAACATTCTTTGCCGGATAAGTGGAAATATCATATTCTTCTTCGCCCTCTTCGCAGAGCAGCAGCAATGTGCGTTCGCCCTTATTGAACCGAGGGTCTTCCATGGTTTCCTGAATGAATTTGGTCTTACCGCCTTCCAGAAAACCAGTAAACAGGTAAACCGGAACATCTTCCGGCTGTTTTCTTGCTGGCATGTATGTGCCTCCTTTGCTTAGCAGGTGCGGAACAGTGCAGCCAGTGCATCTTCCTGAATGTGAGAACCAATGACGCAGAGTCTGCCGGTGGTGGAAGCACTGCCTGTCCGAACGTCCGGTGTACCCGGTACATAGTCAAAGTGAATCCACTTGCCATCTGCTCCGGCAACAATGCCCTTTGCACGCAGAATCATACCATACTTTTCTGCATCTTCGAGCTGTTCCAGTGCTGTCTGAATTTCTTCTGCGGTATATGTCTTTGCCGTTTCCATGCCCCAGCTGGTGAATACTTCATCTGCATGGTGGTGATGGTGATGTTCGTGATCATGGTCATGACAACCGCAAGTACAGGATTCGCCGTGATCATGGTCGTGGTCATGATGGTGGTGCTCGTGTTCGTCATGATCGTGGTCGTGATCATGATGATGGCAGCCACAGGATTCATCATGGTCGTGGTCATGGTCATGATGGTGGTGCTCATGTTCGTGCTCGGTTTCTTCGAGCAGGTTCTTCAGAGCAGAATCCAGAGTTTCGGTCTGATTCATTGCAGCCAGCAGCTGTTCTCCGCTCAGCTGTTCCCAGTCTGTTGTTACGATAGGAGCAGTGGTGTTCAAGGCACGCAGACGCTGTACGCAATCTTCCAGCTTGGATTCTGCCAGACCAGCGGTATGGCTCAGAATCAGGCAGCTTGCATGTTCAATCTGATTGTTGAAGAATTCGCCGAAGTTCTTCTGATACATCTTGCACTTCTTTGCATCGACAACCGTCGTGAAGCTTTCCAGATGAATTTCTGCATTGTGCAGGTTCTGGACAGCACGGATGACATCGCTCAGCTTGCCAACACCAGACGGTTCAATCAGAATCCGGTCTGGATGATACTGATCCAGTACCTTTTGCAGAGCATTGCCGAAATCACCAACCAGACTACAGCAAATGCAGCCGGAGTTCATTTCTGTGATATTCACGCCAGCATCCTGCAAGAAACCGCCGTCAATTCCGATCTCACCAAATTCATTTTCAATTAAAACCAGCTGTTCGCCAGCGTATGCTTCTGCAATCAGCTTTTTGATGAGTGTGGTTTTACCAGCACCGAGAAAACCAGAAAAAATATCTACTTTTGTCATACTTACAATCTTCTTTCTCAGAAATTTATGGTTCCCCATAGTTATTTTTAGTATATCACAAAATGAGAACCGATGCAAGCGGAATCCATTCTGTTTTTATGAATGCTTTATGACAGAGCTGTCCCAGATAGCGGCAAGGCTTTCTGCTGCACAATCTGTTCAATGACCTCCCGAAAGATGGGGGCTGCTGCATCGTTACCATATCCGCCGTCTTCTGCCAGTACCGTCACCACATAGCGTGGTTTGGACGCTGGGAAAAAGCCTGTAATCCAGCCGTGGCAGTACTCCACCCCGTTTTCATCATATCGCCCTGTCTGTGCTGTGGAGGTTTTTGCTCCAACGGTAATCCCATCCGGAACACCCTGAAACGTATCGCTGCCGTAAGCAGCTGCAATCATCAATTCCTGTAAAGCGGTTGCAGTATTCGGGGACAATGCCGGAGTGGCGGTTGTTTCTGGTTCTGTCACAAGAGAAACACCATCTTTCGTAATGCCCCGAATCAGACGAGGCTGCGTCAATGTTCCGCCATTGGCAATCGCACACGTCATGCGGGCAACCTGCAACGGTGATGCGGTCAACATGCCCTGCCCAAAACAGAAGTTTGCTTTTTCGGCGGAGATTTTTAAGTCCTGTAAAGTGGGCAAAATACCACCATCCGCAGACATGCTATCTGTCAGGGGAATTTCTGTCCCATAGCCGAGTTTTTCTGCTGTCTGAAACAGGGTTGCTGCGGAAAGCTTTTGGCTGAGAGCGATGAAATAGGGGTTACAGGAATGAATCATGGCTGCCTGCAAATCCTGCTTTCCGTGCCCGTTGCGGTCATGGCAATGAAATACTTGGTCGTAGATGGAAATGCTGCCTGTACAGGTATAGGAAAACTGACTGAGATTTTGCGACAGGGCACACGCTGCCGGCACTAACTTGAAAATCGAACCGACTGGATAGGCGTACAAAGCACGATTGATGAGCGGACTATCTGGCGACTCCAACGCTTCTCCCAGTGTTGAAACCGTATAGGACGGGAAACTGCACAGAGCAAGAATTTCCCCGTTCTGTACATCCAAAACCACAATGCAGCCTTTCTTCAAACCACAGGATTTTCCAACCGTTTCACAAATCTGCTGCACCTCTTTGTGCAGTGTTGTCACGACACCCAGTGAAATGCTTTGTCCGGTATGGATGAGCGTTTGCTCGCCAGCAAGGACACCGCCGCTGCCGTTCACGGTAAATGTAACCGATGACTGCGAAGAAACGCTGTGCAGCAAGGCATTATAATCCGCCTCTAAGCCTGTAACGCCCTCCCCATCTCGGGTATAGCCAATCAAATGTTGAGCAAGCTGTGGCTCTGTTGTTCGGACAGGAACAGAAAAAATCTGAATATCTGCACAGTCCACATGGTTCGTGGTGACAACACAGGAAAACGGCGTGCCGTATTGCAGATTTTCATAGAAGGCTTCTTTGTCCTGCACATAGGGTAGAATCGCAGTGACTGCTTCTGTCGTTGGATTGATGACAGCAATTTGCTGCACCGTATCATTCACCAGTTTCTGAAAGCTGGCATCGTACAGGTTGGCATAAGTGGTCGGGGTGCGGATGGTATACGTGCCTTGCTGACGGGCAGTTTCCTGATAGTTGGGTACACTGATGAGATAGGCAAGCCGAACCGCAATGGCTGCTGCCAGCATCAGCATCGTTAAGCATAGCATAGTAATCCGACGGCGAATGGACTGCATACAAAATCAACCTCCCTGCATAGCAAGAACTAAAAACACTATTTCTACTATGCCCCATCGCTGCCCACTTTAAACAAAAACAAACAGCCCAGTCTTTCCATGACCGAGCTGTTTGCTGACGAAAAGTGATATGGATCCGTTTTCCGTTTATTCTGCAATTACAGCATCCTCTGCTGTGTATCCCTCAAGAGAGTGCTCCTGAATCTGAATACATACAAAACTGATTGCAGAATCATCCCCTGCAAAGAACTGTCTTTTTGCTGCCGGAGCAACTCTGACAAAATCTCCTGCGTGCAATTCAACCGTTTCCCCATCAATGACAGCCTTGCCCTGACCGGAAAGAATGATGTAGATTTCTTCATTCTTCTTGTGAGAATGGACAAATGGAACGCCAGCCCCTGCCGGAAGATTGTTCACGCTGATTTCAGCACCTGTCAGAGAAAGTTTGTCGTGAAGTTCTGTTCTTGCATCCTGTGCAACGCTTACCTTTGTAAAATTACGCATTATCGTTACCTCCAAAAATTTTAATGTTGTAACCTGTTTGATTACAACTACATTCTAACACGTTCCTGTTGTAATGTCAAGAGTTACAACAATATTTTGTATGATTGCACAATTTCTCACTTACTTTATTGTAACAGTTGACATTACAACCAAATTGTGCTACAATAAAAGTATCAACTACGCTGGAGGAACATATATGCAATTTTCATCTCGATTGACCATCGCAACCCACATTTTATTATGCATAGAGATTTTTAAAGACGACTATAAGGTTACTTCCAACTTCCTTGCCGGAAGTATCAACGTGAATCCTGTCATTGTCAGAAACATATTAGGATTGCTTTCATCGGCTGGAATTGTTGAAATCAAAGCAGGCGTTGGCGGTGCATCATTGGCAAAATCTCCTGATGAAATCACCATGCTGGATGTATTTAAAGCAGTCGAAAAAGAAGAAGCTCTTTTTCATTTTCATGAAAATCCAAATCCAAACTGTCCGGTAGGTAGAAATGTTCACGCTGTATTGGACAGCAAACTGGACAATATCCAAACGGCAATGGAAAATGAACTTGCTAAAATCACGTTAAGCCAACTAATCAATGAAACAAAAGAAAAAATGTAATCATAGAAAAAAGCACTTGCTCCGGCAGGTGCTTTTTCATGCCATTTTGCAAAAGATAAAGCCATAGCAGCGAGATTAGCAATCGAGCGTGTATAAACAAACAAAGCAGCCTGCACAATTTGTACAGACTGCTTTTCGTTCCAATATCAAATTTTGTTTTTCTGTTTGTATCTGTTGATTATGCAATCACAATGACTGGATAACCGATTTCTACGGTATCATACATCTCTGCTGCTACATCCAACGGCAAGTTGACGCAGCCGTGAGAACCATTCGTCTTATAGATATCTCCACCGTAAGCACTCCGTGCCAAGTCGTGGAAACCGATGTCAATTTCTGTGAAATAAATCCAGTAATCTACTGGCTGTTCGTAACCATACGCTTCCATCGTCCCCAGAATCCGGTTGCGATCCATCGACCAGACTTTATAAACACCTGGCGGTGTTTCTCTGGAGGGGTCATTTGCCATACCCGTTACACAGTCAGACTCAATCACCAGTTCGCCATCTTTATAGACAAACACTTTCTGATTCGTAATGTCTACTTCTGCGTAAGAATCGCCGATGTCATCTGTTGCCCGGCAATATCCAGTTCGAGCGTATTCCGGTTCTACAGTCACGCTTTCGCCATTCTGAATATATTCAATCAGCTTATCAACCGTTGCATCCACATCGGTCAGCCAACCGTAAATTCCATACTGTCCGCCCGGAATCTCTAACGTACCCTGTAAGGTGGAGTGGAATGTCCGCATATAGTCTGAACCATAGGTGTCATACTTTACCAAGTTTTCATTCACCCAGTTGGTGACCGCATCCCGATCCACTTCCACAGAATCATCTTCTTCATTGACGGTGATCCATTCAGAAATCGTTTCCGGCTCTAAAACTTCCTGCCGGTCATCAAAATCGTAAGTAATGGTCAAATCTGAAAACCGATTGTATTCTGCAAGTTTGTCCTGCAAATCTTCCGAGGTGATTTCCGGCTGTAAGTAACAGTTGGCATCCGTCAGCGAAATGGTATTGTTGCCATCTTTCATCTGTTCCAGCGTATACGCTGCGAGGGTATCCGTATCCACCATATCGCCCTCTTCTTCCGGTACGATCTGATAGGTATCATCATCACCCTTTTCAATTTTTGCATCCGTTGGTGCAACTGTTCCCCAGGTATAGTTCTTGACTAAATCAGCAAGTTCTTCTTCTGAATAAGTATTGACAACCGAAACCGTTAAATCGGTTGGATGAAAATAACTTGTAAACCATGCAGCATGTCCATTCTGCGTGGCATCCATTAAAACGGCATTGCTGGTGAGCGAAACAGTTGAACCAAACTGGTCGCCGGAAAATGGCACTTCTTCCCCATCTTTTTTCACAAAGGTAATTCCCTTTACATTCGCTTGGCTGAGAATATTTTGTTCCGCTTCTGCGGCTGTCATTCCGCTGACATCTATGCCATTCACACGGGTATTCGGGAGCATGCAATTTTGATACGAGAAAAAGCCAACCAAATAAACCGCAAGCAATGCAACGATCACAATCAAACTGATCAACAGGACGATTTTCTTGCCATTTCCGCTTTTTACCGCTTCTGCTGCTGGCTCTGGCTTTGGTCGAGGCATCCGCTTCACGGGGCGGGGACGTTCTTCTTCCGCCTCTGCATCATATCCATCCGAACCCATATCCGCATCCATGTCCACTGTATCATGGTTCAGGTGTTCTGCCGGAAATGTTCTTCTGCGAGGCGATTTTCTGGTTTCGGCCTGTTCTGTTACGGATTCTTCTTCCGCTTCTGTATAGGGTCTTGGCGGCCGTTTCCGAGTCGTCCCCTGTCCGTCCTGTAATGCTGCCTGCATCCGTTGTTGCAGCTGCTCTCTGGAAAGGGCATTGGCTGGCGGATGGCTGCCGTAAGACGGATTTTTTTTCTTTTGTGTTTCGTTCAATTGCAATCGTTCCCTTCTTGTTTTTTCATATTTTTGTGGAAATGTACGGTTTATTGTGTCTTTCGTACAAATTCTGACAGGAAAATCATTGTTTTTATTATATCCGTTTCCAGATTGGTTGTCAACTATTTTCTTTTAATATTTTCAGGAACGAACAGGGTTTTAAGAATTGTGAATAAATTGGTTACGATTTACATCATAATGATACTGCACCGTCTGCATGATTGCTTCTAAAGCAGCCTGGTCTTCTTCCAAATCATCACACAGGGCTGCAAGGGAAGCGTATTTGTCCCGCAACTGGGTGTTCAAATAACTCAATAAAATGTAAGGGTCTTTCGGTAATGCCATTTTAAAATCCTTCTTTCTGTTGATTTTGATATTTACTTTTTGTTTGCCTGTTCCAGTATTTTCTTCCGGTAGAGGGCAGCTGCCTGCTCCTGCTTATTTGTTCCAAATTCATAATAGACTGCATCCCGGATTTCATCCGGCAAGTACTGCTGCGGAACATAATGATTCGGGTAATCATGCGGATATAAATAATGCTGCCCCTTTACGGCTGCCCCTGCTCCATCAAAATGACAGTTCTGCAAATGCCGTGGGAAATCCAGTGCCCCATGTTTTTCTACGTCCTCCATTGCCCGATGCATGGCAAGATACGCACTATTCGACTTCGGAGCAGTCGCCAGCAATACCACCGCCTCCGCCAGCGGAATTTGTGCCTCCGGCAAGCCCAGCTGCAAAGCACTATCCACGCACGCTTTTGTAATCACAATCGCCTGCGGATAGGCAAGCCCGATATCTTCCGAGGCAATCACCAACAGCCTCCGACAAATCGAAAGCAAATCTCCTGCTGCCAGCAATCGGGCTGCATAATGCAGTGCTGCATTTTCATCCGAACCACGAATGGACTTTTGCAGGGCGGATAATAAATCATAGTGCTGGTCATTCTCTCGGTCATATCGCATATTGCTGCGTTGGGTCAATTCCTGTGCCAGTTCCAGCGATACAGATAGACCGGATTCTGTCTTTTCTGCTGACAGCACACAGAGTTCTACCGTATTCATCGCCTTGCGGACATCACCGCCGCATCCGCCGGCAATATGTGCACAAACACCTTCTGCAATTGTAATCGGTACAGGGAAATTTTTCTGCACCTTGGAAAATGCCCGTTCTACTGCTTTTTGCAGTTCCTCCGGCGGAACGGCTTTGAATTCAAAAACCGTTGACCGACTAATCAATGCATTGTAAACCGCAAAATAGGGGTTTTCTGTGGTCGATGCAATGAGTGTAATATCCCCGCTTTCGATATATTCCAGTAGACTTTGCTGCTGTTTCTTGTTGAGATACTGAATCTCGTCCAGATACAGCAAAATGCCATGCATACCGGAAAGCGTTCCGACTTCCGCAGCAACTTCCCGTAAATCTGCTGTGGAGGCAGTCGTTCCATTTAACTTGTGCAGCGACATCGAGGTACTGTTGGCAATCATACGGGCAACCGTGGTTTTTCCAACGCCGGAAGGTCCATAAAAAATCATATTCGGAATCTTTCCGCTCTCAATAATCCGGCGGAGCGGTCGGTTTGGTGCAAGCAAATGCTGCTGCCCAACCACTTCCTCCAGACAAGTCGGACGAATCTGTTCGGCTAAAGGCTGCATGGTATTCCCTCCTCTCTCAGTTGGTTTTTCACTTGGTTTTTGCTTCTGTTTCCATGAAGATTTCCGAAACTGCAAACAAAACCGCTTTTCCTGCAATTTGAATCCGATTTTCACACTGCTTTGCATACAAAACACCAGAACGGCGAGATGCTTGCAGAGCAGTTAAAGAGGATTTCCCCAGCTTCTCACACCAATACGGAACAATCATACAGTGTGTCGAACCGGTTACCGGATCTTCTGGAACGCCCATCTTTGGAGCAAATACACGGGAAATACAGTCATATTCTGTATCCCGTGCCGTAACAGCAATACAAACGCCGTCTAATTGGCTCAGCTTTGCAAAATCTGGATGCAAGTTTCGCACTGCATCTGCATTTTCCAACACCAGCAGCAAATCTCGATCCAGATAGGCTTCCAGTGGTTTTACGCCAATTGCCTGCTCCATCTCTGCGGTCACAGCAACTGGATGACAAGTATATGCCGGAAAATTCATCTCATAGCAATCTGCTCGCTTTTGAACGGTGATATTCCCTGACTGCGTTGAAAAGGAAAGGGTTGTTGCCTGCTGGGGAACAAACCGAAATAATACATATGCTGCTGCAAGAGTTGCGTGTCCACAGAAGTCAATTTCTCCATTTGGTGTAAACCAACGCAGTTGATAACCATCTTGTTCCGGCACAATGAAAGCCGTTTCTGAAAGATTGTTCTCCATGGCAAGATTCTGCATCTGCTGTTCCGGCAGCCAGTGTTCCAACACACAAACAGCTGCTGGATTTCCGGAAAAAATCCGGTCTGTAAAGGCATCTACAATGTATTGTTTCACGACACGTTTCCCCTGTTGATGGATGATTCTTTCGGCTGTTCCCACAGCATCAGCACATGCGGAACGCCTACATCTAAAAACGGTTCTGAAATTACTCGAAAACCTGCCTGTTCATAAAATGGAATGGCATAGGTCTGGGCGGCAATCTTGATTTGTTTCGCATGAAACCGCTCCTGTGCAAGCTGTATACCGTTGGAAACGATTTTGCTGCCCAGTCCGCACCGCCGTTTCTTCGCAATGATTCTGCCAATGGATGATTCTGCAAATGTCACACCGCCATCCATCACCTGTGCATATGCCTGTATGCCGTCTTCATCTTGAAACCAGATGTGATAGGAATTCCGGTCAGCGTCGTCCACTTCCTGATAGGGGCACTTCTGTTCTACCACAAAAACAGAAACTCGCAACTTGTAAATCTCCAGTAATTCTTCTATGGTCAGTTCTGAAAAATGTTTTACGATGTATTGCATGAAAAATCCTTTCTAGGGGTTTAATCGGTCAATTTCAGCTGCATAAAATTCTTGTTTTTCTGAAAGCCAAAATCGGTATACAGCAACACGCCCATATCAGATGCTGTAATCTGCACCGTTCCGCAGCCGTAGGCTTTCGCATCTGCAACCACTAGTGACAATAGTTTTTTGGCAATACCCTGTCGGCGATAATTTGGATGGGTAAACATACTGGAAAGCAACCCGATTTTTCCGCTTGGGCAGCCAAAATAGGGCGGTTTTTCAACAAAAGACATTCCACTTGTTCCGATAATCGTTGCACCATCTAAGGCGAGCCACGAAACAAATGTTCCATCTGTCAAATGCCGACGATAATAATCAAAAAGGGCTGACTTTAAGTCAATGTCTTCCGTTGCTCCTTCTTCCCGCAGCTGCTGAATCCGCATATCAATAAATGTTGGCAGTTCAGTTTCCGTCAGTTTCTGATAGTGAATTGCCACGATGAACACCTCCGATTCCATGTTCCTTTCCGTTTCGTGTGCAAAAACACAAAGTGACTTTTGATTGTATCATCAAAAGTCGCTTTGCAAAATCATTCAATTGTAAGAGTTCAAACGGTTGCCGAACGGCAATCTCTTTTTTCTCTTGCCTACTTTTCTTTTTTCAGCAAAAAGAAACCAATTGAAAAAGATGATTCCACGCTTTCCCTGCCGAATGGCAATCTCTTTTTTCTTTTGCTTACTTCTCTTTTTCAGCAAAAAGAAACCAGATGAAAAAGATGATTCTATGCTTTCCCTGCCGAACGGCAATCTCTTTTTTCTTTTGCCTACTTTTCCTTTTTCAGCAAAAAGAAACCAGATGAAAAAGATGATTCTATACTTTCCCTGCCGAACGGCAATCTCTTTTTTCTTTTGCCTACTTTTCTTTTTTCAGCAAAAAGAAAAGTAGGTTATTCGTAGAGTGGATACTGCTTGCAGATTGCTGTTACCATTTCACGAATTTCATCTGCCTTATCAAACTGTGTTGCAGTCAGATACATGCATTCTGCAATCTGATCCATTTCAGCAACGCCCAGACCACGTGTCGTAACAGCCGGTGTTCCAACCCGAATACCAGAAGTTACAAATGGCTTTTCTGGGTCGTTCGGAATGGCATTCTTGTTGACGGTGATATAAACTTCATCCAGACGGTGTTCCAGTTCCTTACCAGTAATGGAGAACGGACGCAGGTCTACCAGCATCAGATGATTGTCTGTACCGCCAGAAACCAGATTGAATCCACGCTGTACCAGACCCTTTGCCAGTGCCTGTGCATTTTCTACAATGTGCTTGCCGTATTCCTTGAATTCCGGCTTCATTGCTTCGCCGAAGCAAACAGCCTTACCAGCAATCACGTGCATCAATGGGCCTCCCTGTGTGCCTGGAAAAACAGCCTTGTTGATTTTCTTTGCCAGTTCTTCATCGTTGCAGAGAATCAGACCGCCACGAGGGCCACGCAAAGTCTTGTGGGTTGTGGTAGTGGTAATATCTGCATACGGAACTGGAGATGGGTGCACGCCTGCTGCAACCAGACCGGCAATGTGTGCCATATCAACCATCAGATATGCTCCAACAGACTTTGCAATTTCTGCCAGCTTCGGGAAATCAATGATTCTTGGATATGCACTTGCACCTGCAACAATCATCTTCGGCTTGTGTTCCTTTGCCAGAGCGGCTACCTTGTCATAGTCAATTGTTTCATCATCGCCCAGACCATAGGAAACGAAGTTGAAATACTTACCGGAAATATTGACCGGAGAACCATGTGTCAGATGTCCGCCGTGTGCCAGACTCATGCCCAGTACGGTATCACCTGGCTGCAACAGAGCAAAATATACAGCAGTGTTTGCCTGTGCACCAGAATGCGGCTGTACGTTTGCAAACTTTGCACCGAACAGCTTCTTTGCACGGTCAATGGCAATTTCTTCTACAACGTCAACATATTCGCATCCGCCGTAGTACCGCTTGTGCGGCAGACCTTCTGCATACTTATTGGTGAGAACAGAGCCCATTGCTGCCATAACAGCCGGAGAAACAATATTTTCACTGGCAATCAGTTCGAGATTTCTTCTCTGTCTTTCCAGTTCTTTTTCCATTGCTGCACTTACTTCCGGATCGTACTTTCCAACGAATCCGATGGTATCCATCATATCCTGATACATAGTGGGAATCCTCCATTTTTTTAAATTGATTGCACGAAACGTGACTAATTTTATTATACAACATTTTTTTCTGATTGGCAAGTGGTTTTCTAAAAGTTTCACATCCTAAACCGAGATGGACGAACTGCAAAAATTACACAATCAAAGTCCGCTTTCTAATATTGCATCTAAAATGCGGTGGGCAGCTTCGTCTTTTGTCATCCGCTCCAGTTCAATTTCCCGTTCTGCTGTCAGAATCGTGATAATATTGGTATCACCGCCAAATCCAGCTCCTGCTTTCCGCAGACTGTTCGCACAAATCATATCACAATGTTTCGATTGCAGCTTCTTCCGAGAATTTTCTATAACATTTTCAGTTTCCATTGAAAATCCACATAAAAACAGATGTTCCGGCTTGTGTTCGCCCAGCGTTTTCAAGATGTCCGTTGTCCGCTGGAACGAAACTGTCAATGTTCCATCTGCTTTTTTGATTTTCTCCGTGGAGGTGGCAACAGGTGTATAATCGGAAACAGCTGCCGCCTTGATGATGCAGTCATATTCCGCTGCAACCGGTAAAATCGCTTCTGCCATGTCTGCTGCGGATGTCACCCGAACAACTTTTACAAATGGCGGTGGTGCAACTTCCATATGAGCTGCAACCAATGTCACTTCTGCTCCTCGCTGCATCGCTGCCCGTGCCAATGCACAGCCCATCTTTCCAGAGGAATGATTCGTCAAGAACCGTACAGGGTCTAACGCTTCCTGCGTTGCTCCAGCAGAAATCAGGAACTTCTTTCCTGCAAGGTCTTTCGGATAGGCAATTTCTCGCAAGAGATATTCCAGCAATACCGTTTCTTCCGGCATTCTGCCGTCCCCAATGTCGCCATTTGCCAGCATTCCTGTCGCTGGCGGAATGATGCCATAGCCGAACCGCTCCAGTTTTTGGATATTGTCCTGCACAATCGGGTTGTGATACATATTGTGATTCATCGCCGGAGAAATCCATTTTTTACACGGACACGCCAGAATGGTTGTCGTCAGCATATCGTCTGCAATGCCGTTTGCCAGCTTTCCAATGACGTTTGCCGATGCTGGAGCAACCAGAACCACATCTGCCCGTTTCGCAAGGGCAACATGTTCCACACTGTATTGAAAGTTCCGGTCAAACGTATCAATCAAACACTTCTGATTTGTCAGCGTTTCCAGTGTAATCGGGTTGATGAAATTTGTAGCGTTTTGCGTCATCAAAACTTGTACATCTGCATGCAGTTTTTTCAGCATACGGGCAAGGTTGGCGATTTTATAAGCAGCAATGCTGCCAGTTACGGCAAGCACAACGGTTTTTCCTGTTAACATGGGCGTTCCTCCTGTCGGTTTCCATTTCACCAGATTGGATGCGGTTTCTATCCGGTGGGTTGTGCATAGTATAACACAAAAAATTCAGAAAAAGATATATAAAATTTGAAAAAAATATGATATACTGCACCTGTATTGTATTGTATCCCGGTTTCGGGAATAATAACAAGGAGGTTTCTGTATGAAATCACAGAAAAACATCAAATCTATGGTACTGCTGGGCTTAATGGCAGCAGTCCTCGTCATCCTCGCCTACACACCGCTGGGATATTTGAATATTGGACCTTTGGCCATTACATTCAATACCATTCCAGTTGCAATTGCAGCAATTGCTCTTGGCCCAGTAGGCGGCATCGTTGCCGGCGGTGTTTTTGGATTGACCAGCTTCTTACAATGCTTTGGCGGCAGCGTACTGGGAACGACACTGTTTGGAATCAGTCCGATCCTGACCGTTTTTCAATGCTTTGTGCCAAGAATGCTGGACGGTCTGCTCATTGGATTTCTCTCCAATGCCATGCGGAAGCACTGCACAAGTGCGATCGCAAACTGTGCGGTAACCGGATTTTTTGCTGCTTTCCTGAACACGCTCTTCTACATGAGCAGCTTGATTCTGTTGTTTGGAAGAACGGACATCATTCTGTCCTATCGGGAAACACTTGCACCAGGAAAAAATGTCTTTCTGTTCGTTTGTGCCTTTGTCGGCATAAATGCGATTGCAGAATGGGTTTCTTCCACTTTAGTTACGGGTGCAGTCGGGGCAGCATTGACAAAGGCAAAATTAGTTCCTGCTCCAAAAGCAAAATTGGTTGCAGCAGAATAAAAGCAGAAATGAGGAACATGCGGAATGATTCTTGCGATTGATATTGGAAATACAAACATTGTGCTGGGCGGTTTCGAGGGAGAAACGATTCTCTTTATTGAACGCATCTCCACCAATCAGGCAGCCACAGACTTGGAATATGCTTCAGATGTCAAAACGGCATTGGATGTTCACAACATTGACCCAAAGGAAGTACAGGGGGCAATTCTCTCTTCTGTCGTTCCTTCTGTGACCAACACATTTCAAAGAGCGGTGCAAAAATACTTAAATGTTTCTGTAACTGTTGTAGAACCGGGCATGAAAACCGGTCTGAGTATTGTTATCAACAATCCGGCACAGTTGGGCAGTGATTTGGTAGTCGGAGCAGTTGCCGGCATTCAGGAATATTCCCTGCCGCTGATCATCATTGATATGGGAACAGCAACCACGCTTTCTGTGATCAATCGAAACAAACAATATCTTGGCGGAATCATTATGCCTGGTGTTGGCGTTTCACATGATTCTCTCATTGCCCGCACGGCACAGCTTCCGAAAATCGCACTCGAACCGCCAAAGCATGTCATTGGAAAAAACACCATTGATTGTATGAAAAGCGGTCTGCTGTTTGGAACTGCTTGTTCCTTAGATGGTTTGATCGACCGCATTCAAGCAGAGCTTGGCGAACCCTGTACGGTGGTTGCAACGGGCGGACTTGCGACAGTCATTGTTCCGCTTTGTAAACATCCGATGATTTTAGATGATGATCTCTTATTAAAAGGGCTGATGATTCTTTATCATCGAAATCAATAACTTTTCATCTTTTATAATACAATACAAGTAACGCTCCGGCAGGAAAAACCTTGCCGGAGCGTTTTCTGTTTCATAGAAAATTCAGAAAATTCAAAAAATTCAAATTGCTTACTGATGAAAATCGCCGGTGCTTTCATCATAGTAAAGCCGAATCTGTGGACGTTCGTGGGCAGCGGAACCACCTTCAAATGTATATGCCCCGTTCTCATCGACTTGGAAGCCGTGCAGAGAACCAGACAAGTTGGAAGAATAGCAAGCCCCGTTCGTCACACCATACAGATAATCGGTAGAACCAGAACCACCATTATTGGTATCAAATACGAAAAATTTCTTGCTGCTGTTATAGGCAACGACTCTGCCAACACCACAAGCACCCCAGAAATCTGTACCTAAATCAGTGACCGTTCCCTGTGCATTGACATAGAATAAGCCCAGTATCTCATGACCGCCCATTCCATTATCTTGATATGCCATTGCAAAGGCTTCTTTGTTGCCGTCGCCATCGAAATCATCATAGTACCAATCCAACGGACTGTTCCCACATTTCGAGAGAACTTGCTCTTTCAAGGTGTCTTCCGAGGCGGCAGCGGCTGGCGGTGTGGTTTCCTGCTGCTGCGGTGCTTCGGTGGATTGACTTGCTCCGTTTACATGGGCTGCGTATTCTTCAATGGTCATTGGACTTTCGTCTCCGCCCTGCAACGCACTGTTTTGGAAAACGTAATCGTTAATGCCATTCTCTACTAACAGGAATACATGATCCATTCTGGTCAAATCATAATAGCTGTTCTGACGGTAATAATCATTATCCCATAAATCCCATTTGCAAAGCAATGTTTCCTGCAATGTGCCGGATACCATTGCATAACTGGAAATGCTTTGCGTATCTTGTGTGCATATACTTTTGTATAGCAATCCAGTTTGGTCATTATAATACAGTTTGGAATGAAAACCGCTTGTCGTTCCAATTTTAACTGCTTTTCCATCTGTTCCCTTTGTCCAAATTTCATAGACAAAATTCATCTCAGCGTTCCCTGTCTTAACCATCAATTCTGGATAGCCATCCAAATTCAAATCTGCCATGAAATACGAATAAGCACAAGCATCCCTGCGACTATCCGCCAGATACTGTGTCACAACATCCGTATAAATGTCCCCTGTTGTTGGATTTGCAGCAGAAGCGGCAGGTGCTGCGGTTGCCGCAGGCGTTGCATCGGCTGCCGTTTCCGTTTCGGTTACAGGTTTTGACACGATTTCTGTTACAATCGAAGTTTTCACAATCACTTCCGGCTCTTCCTCTGGTGTTGTTTCTGCTTCTGAAGTCATGGCTTCCAAGTCTACATTTGCGGTAGAATCTGCATCCTTTCCACAGCCTGTACAAGCAAGCATTGCTGCTGCCAATAATACACCCAAAATCAATCTTGTTCTTCTCATCTGAAATACCCCCATTCAAATCATCATCAATCGCATTTGGATTGATTTTCCATTGATTTTATTATAACCGATTTGAAGATGAAGGGCAAGAGAATTCCTCATTTTTTGGCATTCTTACCAAATTTCTGAGTATTTATACAGCAATATTCCAAATACTTCCTTATTTGTGGAACGAGAACAGCCCCTTCTTGACATACGGTTCACTGGTATGCGAAAGCAGCTTGTAGCCAATGCCTGCAATTTCTGTTTCCAGCTTCGGCATATCCAGTTCCTGTTCGCTGATGATGACGGTTTCGCCATCTTTTGCGGAAGAAGTCACTTTCTTCACAGGGAACAGATTGCGAATCAAATTGTTCATATGAGATTCGCACATTCCGCACATCATACCATCAATCTTTAATACTGTTTTTACCATTTTAAAACCCAGCTTTCTTTTGCATTTCTTTTCCCCCTGGCAGGTGTTTGCCCACTGCACATAGAGGATAATACCCCATCGGGGTATCTTGATTATATACCCAAATGGGGTATCTTGTCAAGCGGTTTTTGAAAAAAATTCTAAAAAATTATCGCTGATTTCTACTTTTCTACATTTTTCACATCGATAGATTGGGTGGTTATGAAGACCTCAAATAAAAACCTTATTTCTCAACAGATTTTTCATTTTGTTTGAAAAGTAGTAACCATTTTCCCTCTCGTTGCGTTATGATAGATGTCAGGCAGCTGCAACACTGACAGGAAATCTTCAAAAAACAAAAACAGGAGGAATGCATTATGCGGGAAAGCCGGCTGATTACCCTGCTGCAATTACAAAAACCAGAAGGTCTGCAAGCTCTGATTTCTACTTATCAAGCTTATGTTGGCACAATTATCCGCAATATTACACGCAATTCTCTTTCTGAACAGGATGTAGAGGAATTAACCGCAGACACATTTTTTGCTGTCTGGCAAACAACGGACAAGCTGCAAGCCGGAAAAGTACGTGCTTACTTAGCAGCAATCGCACGAAACAAGGCAAAAAGCCGTCTGCGTTCTCTATCCGAAACAATTCCTTTGGAAGAAGAAGCAATTTTATTAGAAACAGCAGATTTGGAACAAGAAGTGGAACATACGCTCTTGTCTGAGGTATTACAAGATACAATAACGACACTTTCGGCAACAGACCGAGATATTTTAATTCGTTATTACTATTATTATCAACGTATCCCAGAAATTGCAGAGGAACTTCAATTATCCGTTTCAGCAGTCAAAGTGCGATTACATCGTGCCAGAAAAAAATTAAAACAACTGCTGATAGAAAGGGGTTATGTATATGAAACAGAGTCTTTATGACATTTTCGACCATTTCACACCCGAGGACAACACCCTGCCGCATCTAAAAGAACAACCGATGAATGAAAAGGCGATTTCCGACCAAGTGTTTTCAAAAATTGGTTATCATCCAATTGTACAAACAAAAAAGAAAAAATCTTATCGCTTGTTCGGCATTGCTGCTGCTGTTGCCGTTCTGGCTTGCGGAACGATCACAACTGCTGCTGTCACCGGCAACATGGATCTGTTTTTTGCGACGGTTTCTAGTTCTGATCTGTCTGATTCTGACGCATCTTTACCAGACGATATCGAACAAATGCAAGCATATTATCAGTGCCCGGATGTTTCCTTCACTGAAACCGATCAGGCATCGGTTTCCCTGCTTGGTTTTTATCACGATCACAACACCCTCATGCTGAGTGTACAGCTCACGGTAAAGGATAGCACTGCTTTGACAGAATCCATGGGACTTTTGCCTTATTTCACACTAAAAACCGCAGATGGAACAGAAAAAGCACTCACAAACAGCGGCTCACTCAGCAGTTATCTCCAGAAGAGTAACACTTCCGACCATGTATATTATGCCACTTATTATCTGGTTGATCCGGACTTCTCTGACAGCACGCTGCAAGTATCTTTTGCCGGCGTTTATGATCAAAGTCAGGAACAGCAAGTGCAGAACGAGATTTTAGATTTACAGGAAAGCTGGCAGAATGCCTATTTTTCAGAAACCATGTCAATCGATGAATGGAAGGACTACTGGAAAGAACAGCATTTCGATGAAAAAACAACTGCCGCACGAAAAGCTGCTTTTGAAAGCTTGCCTGCCATCCTTGATGGAACTTGGACAGCGGAAATTCCAATTGACTCCACGGATACCACTGTAACAACCGCAGAATCAAAGGGAATTTCCATTTCTATGGATGAATTATCCCTTTCTGTATCGCAGATCCCGGAAGCCATTCAGAAACAAGGAGCAGTTTCTCCTGTTGTCTATCTGAAAGATGGAACAATCTTATCCGATGACTTCTTTATGTTCCCTGATGTACCAAAAAATCAAGATGGAAGCTATCAGTTGACCGATACTTCCTATGAAGCATTTGCCTTTGTACAGGGTTCTGAAAAGAGCACCATTTATTCTTATGCGTATCCCATTGATCCGGAAAGCATCGAAAAAGTAGAATTGTATGTACAATATTATGATTCTGACTGGAACGAACAGATCAATTGTTATCCAATCTATTCCGCACAATAACTTCCACTCTTTTCCCCTGCAAATTCCAAAAGATCCAGAACACGACTGTTTTTCATCGTGTTCTGGATCTTTCTTTTTATCCTCATTTTCTTATGCCCCAACATAACGGGACAAAATTTCCATCGCAACTTCTCTCCGATTCCGGCGGGTATCCATTGCCAATTTTTCAATGTAACGGTGTGCCTGCTCTTCCGTGTATTGTTCCCGTTCAATCAAGATACATTTTGCACGGGATACACACCGCAGTTCTTCTAGTTTCTTTTGCAGCTTGTCGTTTTCCGCTTTCATATGCATCATTCGCCCGTGCATCGCTTTCCCCATCCGAATCGCTTGCAGCAGTGCCGCTCGATTCAAAGGCTTTGCAACGACCAAAACACCATAGGAAATGGTCTTGTTCGCCATTTCCTCCGCCATGTCCGCCTTGCAGAGCATCACAACACCGGAACAGGTATTTTGTGTCAATTGCAGCGAAAGCTGATAGCCGAATTCATCTTTCAGCGGTGTATTCAATACAATCAAACTAAACGTATCCTGCTGTAGTCTTCGGCGTGCTTCATCGCCGCTGGAAACCACAGAAACCGCAGCATATCCGCAGCCTTTCAGAAAATTGATAATCGCATCCAATCCCTTTTCTGAACCGGAGATCAACAGCGTTCGTTCTGTATACACATCCATACCCCCTTTTCATCTTTTTCTCATCGTGGTTTTAAAAAAAGTGATGATAAGAGTATGCCTGTGCATCTTTTGCTTCCGAAACTGCCTGAATCTGCTGTTCGGTTTTCTGGAAGAAATCATGCAAAATTGCATTCGGCAGATATGCCTTTACAAATTCGCTTTCCCGTGCCATCTGCAACGCTTCTTCCAAGGAAGTCGGCAGCTTCTGGAATACCGTTGTCACGTTGGCTGCATCCCATTCTTCCTTGAGCTGTTCCTGATGATGAATGCCCTCCATACCAGCACGCAACAGCATCTGGAACGTAATATACGGGTTGCAATAGGCATCCGCAGAGCGTACTTCAATAATGGCATCGCCGCCTGGTACATACATCAGGCGAATCAACGGCACTCGATTTTCGGATGACCAGTTGACCCGTCCCGGTGCGGTGTGCAGCTGCAGGCGTTCGTAAGAATTTACAATTGGATTTGCAAACAGCGTAAAGCCACAGATGCGGTTCAGAATTCCGGCAATAAAGGACTTTCCTTCCGGTGTCATATCCTCTGGGCAAGAGCCGAAAATGTTTTGTCCATGCTTGCGGACAATGATATTGATTTTCAAAGCACTGCCGTTCTGATTCGGCAACGGCTTCGGCATGAACGATGCATACAAGCCGTTCTGGGCTGCAATCGTTTTCACAACGGTTTTATAATGCATCATGTTGTCCGCTGCGGTCAGCGGATTGCTACATGCGAAATCAATTTCATTTTGTCCTGGCCCATGCTTGTGACAGGAGGAAGTCGGATTCAATCCCATTTCTTCCAGCGACAGGCAGATTTCCCGTCTGGTATTTTCGCACTTGTCCAGCGGTGCAATGTCCAGATAGCCGCCTTGGTCATAGGGTTCTCTGGTCGGATTGCCCTCTACATCAGTCTTAAACAGATAAAATTCACAGCGGGTTGCAATCTGACACTGATAGTCGTTTTCTTCAATCTCTCGCATGGTATTGCGGAGATTTTGCCGCAAGTCCCCTGCATACGGCTTGCCATCCATGGTCATCAGGTTACAGAAGAACCGGACAACTCTGCCGGACTGCGGCCGCCACGGCAAAACAGAGAGGGTCGTGCATTCCGGTTTCAGCAATAAGTTCTGGTGCTGTTCCTCCAGCAGTCCCGTTGCATTGAACGGGATGCCGTAAGCAATCGCTCTCGGCAGTTCTCTCGGCAAAATGGCAATGTTTTTCATTGCCCCAAGGGTGTCACAAAATGTCAGTCGAATAAATTTTACATCGTTGTCTTCAATAAATTCCGTCACATCGGATTCTGAAAAAAACATAAAAAGCCTCCTCCTTGCTTTTTCATTTGTTTGGAACAACGGCAAATTTTCCACGATTCTGCACAAAGCAACATGGTACTGCCATCGTGTTGGATGCAGGAACACCGCTCCGCAGCCGGCAACGGGGTCTACATATTTTTTTATTATACCCCAATTTCTGCAATTTGTAAATAAGAAAACCAGTGTATTTTGTAAATTCTCGCTGATTTACCTCATTCTTTCTTATTTTTACAAAATTTCAAGGTGGGATTCTTTCTTTTTGAAAGAACGCCTGCCCACATTCTCCGCTCGTTCTTCTATGGATTTCGCTTTTCCCGACAGAACAATACCGCTCCTTCGACAGATTTTTTTCGCCGTTCCTGCTACAATAAAACTATTCTCTACAGGACGAAGAAAGGAGCATCACCATGCCTGTTACCATCCAACTGGAAAACCCCTGCCTGACGGCAGTACTAGACGGCGAAATCGACCACCACTGTGCCCGCAGCTTGCGAGAGGAAATCGACCAAGCAATTTTAGACTACGAACCGCATCAACTGCGGCTGGACTTTGAAAAGGTCACATTCATGGACAGTTCCGGAATCGGGTTGATTTTGGGTCGCTGCCAGCAGATGCAGGCTCGTTCCGGTCATGTCATCATCCAGAATCCGCCCCCGCATATCCGCAGAGTGATGCGGCTTTCCGGTATGGAACGCATCGCCAGCATCGAAATCACCAACGTTTAAGCAGGAGGAACGTCATGCATACCACCAACCAAATGAAAATGGTCTTTCCCGGCATCTCTGTCAACGAACGCACTGCCCGTTCGCTGGTTGCTGCTTTTTTGGTGCAGCTCGACCCCACCGTGGAAGAACTGGCAGACATCCGAACCGCCGTTTCCGAGGCGGTCACCAACAGCATTGTACATGGCTACCGCAGCCAGAAAGGCGATGTGGAATTACATATTAAGATTTTAGCAGACCGTGAAGTTTATATTCGTGTCAAAGACCGTGGCTGCGGCATTCCAGACATCGAACAAGCCATGCAGCCCCTCTATACCACTGCAAAGGAGGAAGAACGTGCCGGGCTAGGATTTGCTGTGATGCAAAGTTTTATGGATCGCCTGCAAGTTCGCAGCAAACCCAACGAAGGGACAACGGTCATCATGCGGAAAAAATTGAGGGCTTCTCTATGAATGCTCCCACTGCCGAAGAACATCTCGGTCTAGTGCACCTCTGTGCCAACCGCTTTCGGGGGCGAGGCATGGAATATGAAGACCTCTACTCTGCCGGCTGTATCGGCTTGTTAAAAGCAGTCAAAGCGTTTGACTGTACCCGTGGCGTGCAATTCTCTACCTATGCTGTTCCGGTCATTCTCGGCGAAATCAAACGACTGTTTCGAGATGGCGGTGCGGTGAAAGTCAGCCGTTCCCTCAAAGAACACGCTATGCAAATCCAACAGTTACAAGAACAGTTTCAACAGAAACACGGCAGGGCTGCCACGCTGACAGAACTGGCGGAGCGTTCTGGACTCTCGGAAGAAGTCATTGCAGAATCCCTCTGTGCTGCACAGCCGCCGCTCTCGCTGACCACTGCTGCGGAAGAAGCCCCCTTGGAAATTCCCGTTCCTGCACCAGATACCGAACTGGAAAATCTGTTTGCTCTGCGGCAAGTGCTGCAAATCCTGCCGCAAGCTGACCGGAAATTACTGCAATATCGCTATTTTCAAAACCTCACGCAGACCGAAACCGCAAAGCGGCTTGGTATCTCTCAAGTGCAAGTTTCCAGAAAAGAAAAAAAGATTTTATCCCGTTTGCGACAGGAATTGTTGTCTTAATTGCACACCGCTTTTTGTAGGGATTTGTCGATGAAAAAATGGCTAAAGGTGTTTTCCCTCGGGCATACTAAAGGCGGAGGTGAAACGCATGGCATTTCAAAAGGTGATGATTTCAGGCATTCACACATCGGAATTAACAGTGTTAAAAGAAGAAGAAAAAATGGCACTGCTGCGGGAAATTCAGGAAACTGGCAGCAAGGCTGCACGGGATAAACTCATTCAGGGCAACTTGCGTTTGGTTCTGAGCGTCATTCAGCGTTTTACAGGACGGGGCGAGGATATGGAAGACCTCTTTCAAGTCGGCGTGGTGGGACTCATCAAAGCCATCAACCACTTCGATTTGAGCAAAGAGGTTCGATTTTCCACATACTGCGTTCCCATGATCAGTGGCGAACTTCGCCGGTATCTGCGGGATTTCAATCAGGTCAAAGTCAGCCGTTCCCTGCGAGATTTGGCATATAAAGCCATGCAGGCAAAAGAACGCCTGACCGGAACGCTACAGCGAGAACCCACCATTGAACAGATTGCAACGGAAATCGGGGCAAAACGAGAAGATGTTGTGATTGCACTAGAAAGCATCACTGACCCCGTTTCCCTGTATGAACCCGTCTATTCCGATTCCGGCGATACCCTCTATGTGATGGATCAAATCAGCGACCGAGATAGTATGGAAAACTGGCTGGGGGAACTCTCCATTCGGGATGCTATGCAGGAGTTGGGACAGCGAGAGAAAAATATTTTATACCTGCGATTTTTTCGAGGGAAAACACAAATGGAGGTTGCCGGAGAAATCGGCATCTCACAGGCACAGGTTTCCCGCCTGGAAAAAGGTGCTCTGCTCAAAATCAAGGCAGCCGTACAATAATTTTTTCACCAGTTGGAATAAGGGACAAAAATAGAAAAGAGCCGCTCTCCTTTTTGGAAAGCGGCTCTTGTTGTCTGTTTGATTTTGATTTTTATGGATGCTTACGGAATTACAATGACCGGATAACCAACCTCTATGGTATCAAACATTTCTGCGGCTACATCCAATGGCAGGTTGATACAGCCATGAGAACCATTGGTCTTATAGATGTCGCCACCATAGGCAACTCTCGCCAGGTCGTGGAAGCCGATCCCGATTTCTGTGAAGTTCATCCAGTAATTGACCGGTGCTTCGTAACCCTGTACGGCATAAGTACCCAGAATGACATCCTTTTCCATCGTCCAGACACGATAAACACCCGGTGGTGTTGCACGTTCCGGATCAGATGCCAGACCCGTTACACAGTCGGATTCAATCACCAATTCGCCATCTTTATAGACAAACACTTTCTGGTTCGTGATGTCTACTTCTGCGTAAGAATCGCCGATGTCATCCGTTGCACGGCAATAGCCTCTCTGACTATATTCCGGTTCTACGGTGACGGATTCGCCTGCAAGGATGTATTCTTTCAGCTTTTCCACGGTTGCATCTACATCCGTTTTCCAGCCGTAAATTCCATAATCGCCAAGCGGTACTTCAATTGTTCCCTGCATGGTGGAGTGGAACGTGCGTGTATAGCCTGGTACAAAGGTATCATACTTGACCAAGTTTTCATTGACCCATGCCTTGACCTTATTTTCATCGACAGAAATTTTTCCGTCTGTATCTGTTGTAATCCAGTCCGCAATCGTGCTGGTATCCAGAACTTCCTGTCGGTCATCAAAGTCATAGGTAATCGTCAGACCAGCCAGTGAATTGGCAGCATCCAAAGCAGCTTGCAAGTCTTCGGACTTGACTTCTGCCTGCAAATAACAATCTGCATCTTCCAGCTTAATCGTATTATTGCCTTCCCGCATCTGTTCCAGCGTATAATTCATTAAAATTGTAGCGTCAATCATATCGCCATTATCTTCCGGAACGATGGAATACGTGCCGTCGCTTGCCTTTTGAATGTGGGCATCGGTCGGCGGTGTTGTGCCCCAGCTGTAAGAGAGTATCAGATTCGAGAGATTCGATTCCGAATAAGAATTGACTACAGAAACCGTATATTCCGACTTATGCAGCAAGTGCGTAAACCAAAGTACATGGCTCTGGCTGGTGACTTCATCCATTGCACCATCTTGGAAAGAAACGGTCGAGCCAAATTCTGCCCCATCAAAGTGCACCTTTTCGCCACTCTTTTTAATAAAGGTAATGCCTTCATTGCTGGCACTATTCAAAATCTTCTGTTCTGCATCCGCTAATGTCATTCCGCTGACATTGACACCATTGACATAGGTTTTTGGCAGCAGCTTGCTCCGGTAAGAGAAATAGCCAATCAAATAACCAATTAATAATAGTACAACCAAGACCAGTACTATAATACCGGCAATCTTTCCGCCTTTTCCGGAAGATGCCACATCCGAACCGCCATAATATTCCGGTTCTTGCGGACGGCTGTTTCTATTTCGTGGCGGAACAGGCGGTGGCGGTGCACTGCTGCGGCGATGCACATAGCGATGTGCTTCAGCTGCGGTTGCAGATGGCGTTTCTTCATTATAAATCCCCTGCGAAGCAGAGGCAACGGACGCTTTGATTTGCCGAAGTTTTTCTGCTTTCGCCTGACCAACGGAACGGGGCATTGGTTCTGGCTGATTGCCACGTTTTCCCCTTTGAGCTGGCTTGCCGTTTGGCATATCAGAAATCCGTCTTTGTTCTGGTTGTTTCTTCTTTCTCGGGCGATTCGATCCATCCTGAAAAGCAGCCTGCATTTGCTGTTGCATCTGTTCTCTGGAAAGCGGAGCCGGACTGCCGTATGTAGAGCGACCGTCTTTTTGTGTTTCGTTCAATCCAATCGATCCTTTCTTCTATCCGTCTATCTGTTGGAACACAGACAGGTTGTCTATATTCGTTTGTTCTGACAGGAAATCATCATTTTTATTATATCCGCTTCCCTATCATTTGTCAACTGTTTTCGATTTAATCTTGATTGGAATGCAGAATTTGTAGAGAATCCATAAAAATCTACGTTTTTCCAATCCGCTTTCTGCCATTTCGACAACGCAGGATGTAAAATATATTTCTATAAAGAATATTTTGCGAAAATAGCACGACAATAACAATATTTTTGTTTGTTTTCTGACATAGTAATACGACGTGTAAAAAAACATATCAAAAGATTCAAAAAAGATTTGTGAGAAATAACCAAAAATGCAAATAAATTTTCAGCGTTTTTGCAGATTGACAAATCCGCTTGAAAAGTTGTATATTAAATTAAATGGTTCACAGCCAAACTCAGATTACTGGGGGCTGTATATGAGGAGGATCTATCTTGAAACACACATTTTCATTCAAAAAGGGCATGGCAGCTGCTCTGGTTGCCGCTGTCACAGCGGTTGCCTCACTTCCATCCCAGATGCTGGGATTTGCAGCAGATGCTGTTCCGGCAGCCGATGCCACATGGGAGGAAAACCTTTCGCTGCTGGCTTCCAGCAGTGTTTCCATCACCAAATCCATGGGGTATTTTGAAGGAGCTTATGCAGAATGGCAACCCGTCAGCGGTGCAACCGGTTACAATGTTTATTGTGACGGCGTACAGCTGGACAGCATGCTGATCCGGCAGTACAAAGACGGTCATTTCCGTGCGGACGCCTTGGGTCTGAAAGCTGGCAGCCACACCCTGAAAGTCGTTCCGGTCAAGGGAACAAGTGAATTGTCCGGTGCAGCAGAAGCGACTGTTTCCGTAGAAGCCAATGACAGAAGCGGTTTCGGCTTTGTAAAAGGCACTTCTTCCGGTGCATACAACGAAGACGGCACATTAAGAGAAGATGCTGTAATTGTTTATGTTACGAATGAAAATAAAGATACGGTTACTGCAAGCCTGAATGCAGAAGGCAAGGGCGATGTCACTGTAACTGGTGTACAGGCAATCATCAATGCCTATAAAAAAGGCAAGGAAACCCGTCCGCTCTGCCTGCGTATCATTGGCAATATCACAGATCCGTCAGTTTTGACGAAGGGTGATTTGTATGTGGACACCGCAAAGGCTGGCATGACCATTGAAGGTGTCGGCAACGATGCCGTTTTAAATGGCTTTGGTCTGGTTATGAAGAACTGCTCGAACGTTGAAGTTCGGAATCTGGGCTTCATGAACTGCAACAGCTCCGAAGGCGATGACTGCGGATTACAGCAGGGTAACGACCACATCTGGGTACATAACTGCGATTTCTTCTATGGCGATGCCGGTTCTGATGCCGACCAGGTAAAGGGCGACGGTGCATTGGATACCAAAAAATCCACTTATGTTACCCACTCTTACAATCACTTCTGGGATAACGGCAAGTGCAACCTGCAAGGCATGAAGTCCGAAACCGAAAGCAATTACATCACCTACCACCACAACTGGTATGACCACTCTGACTCCCGTCACCCTCGGATTCGTACCTGCTCCGTACACAGCTATAACAACTACTTTGACGGAAATGCAAAGTATGGTGTTGGCGTTACCATGGGTGCTTCTGCATTCGTAGAAAACAACTACTTCCGGAACTGCAAAAACCCGATGATGAGTTCTAAACAGGGTACGGATACATTGGGTGAAAAAGGCACATTCTCCGGCGAACCCGGCGGTATCATCAAGGCTTATAACAATGTCATTGTTGGTGCTTCCAGCTATATTCCATATGCTGAAAACAACACCAGCTTTGATGCTTACGAAGTTTCTTCTCCTTCAGAAACCGTTCCGAGCAGTGTTACAGCACTCTCCGGTGGTTCAACTTATAACAACTTCGATACCGACAGCAGTATCATGTACAGCTACACAGCTGATGCTCCGGAAGATGTTCCGGGCATTGTCACCACACATGCTGGCCGTGTAGACGGCGGCGATCTCCAGTGGAAATTCAACAATGATGTCGATGATGCAAGCTATGCTGTGAATCAGGGACTGAAGGATGCTCTGGTTGCTTATACTTCTTCCATTGCCCACATTGGCAGCGGATTCAGTAACAGCGGAAATACACCGCTGGTTACAGAAACCAAACCTGCTACCACTACGACTTCCACCACTACAACCACCATTACCACTACAAAGGGTGGCGTTGTAACTACTGTTCCAGCTGGCACAACAACAAAACCAACTCCGGTTGCAGGTGCTCTGTACTGTGCCCCGAATGCAAAGGGTGTTGGTACGATGGATGACCCGATGGACATCTATGAAGCCATTCAGAAGGTTTCCGCTGGTCAGACCATTTACCTGCTCGATGGCACTTATGAACTGAGTGAAATGATTCTCATCGACAGCAGCAACAATGGTGCAGAAAATGCATACAAGACCATTTCTGCTTATCCGGGTGCAACTGTAAAGCTGGACTTCAGCGGACAGGGTGCAGCAGACGGCTCGAAGCGTGGTGTCGTACTGGATGGCGACTACTGGAAATTCTGCGGTTTTGAAATCACTAAGGCTGCAGATAACGGCATGCTGCTTGCCGGCAATCACAACCGCATTGAAAACATGGTCTTCAATGACAACCAGGACACCGGCTTACAGATTTCCCGGTATAATACCAGTGCTGCAACCATTGCAGATTGGCCGAGCTATAACCTGATTCTGAACTGTACTTCTAAGAACAACTGCGACAATGCCTCCATGGAAAATGCAGACGGTTTTGCTGCAAAGCTGACCTGCGGCGAAGGCAATGTATTTGATGGCTGTATGGCATACAACAACAGCGATGACGGCTGGGATTTGTTTGCAAAAGCTGCAACAGGTCCGATTGGTATTGTTACCATTCAAAACTGCGTTGCATTCCGGAACGGCTTTACAGAATTTGGCGAAGGCTATGGCGACTGCGACGGTAACGGCTTCAAGCTGGGCGGCAGCGGCATTGGCTCTGCTCATGTTGTAAAGAATTGTCTGTCCTTTGAAAACCTGCACTGCGGTTTCACCGACAACAACAACCCGAAGCTTGGCACGTTAATCAACTGCACTGCTATCAATAACAACGGTGAAGGCACGGGCAAGCCGAACTTCTCCTGCTATCGTTGTACCGACCCGGGCTGCGATTTCGACAACCTGATGTCTTATTATGATGCTTCTATCTTCCTGTCAGATGCAAAGCTGAAGGGCGGTGCATCCAATGATAAGTACGTTGGTACTTACAACAACGGTGTTTACTACAACAGCGGTTATTATCTGGTTGAGTCCGATACCGCAATCACCAACGGGGCAAAGATTGGCACGAAGTTTACAGGTCCAACCGCTTCCGACTTCATCGCATTGACGAAAGCTCCGGAACAGGGAACGGATTTCCACAAGGTTTGGAGAAATGCAGACGGCTCTTTGAATCTGGGCGGTCTGTATGAAACAAAGACCGATGGCAAGTATGGAACAATGGGCTATCACCTCAGCAATAGCGATACGCCAATTGTTACAACCACAACCACCTCCGGACAGAATCCAACCACAACCACCACGACAACAACTGTAAAGCCGACTACTACAACCAGCGGCAAGCAGAGCGAAACACTGACTCCGGCTGGTGCACAGATTCACGACTTTACCGCAAACGGCAAGAACAGCAGCTTCTATACCATCACGGGTAATCTGGCAACCAACAAGGGTACTGTTTCTTACAACGGTCTGACCCTGACCCAGAGCCTGAAAATGGAATCTGCAACTTCTGTTGGCTTTACCAACACTGCAAAGGGCGACTTGACTCTCGTATTTGTTGAACCGAATGCAACCGTTAAGGTAGACGGTACGAAGTATACTGCAAAGGGCGACGGCATCATTCAAGTTTCTGTATCTGCTGGCACACACACCATTACCAAGGCAAATACTGCAAACCTGTACTACATGGTATATGCTGACCAGGGCGGAACTGCTGTTACTACAACTGCAACAACTGCTGCTCCAACTACAACTACAACCACAAAGCCAGCTGTCACCACAACGACAACTGCCGATGAAGAAGGCGTGAACTACGGTGATGTCAACTTGGATGGTGTTGTAGATATTCTGGACAGTATCACAACAAACAAGTATCTTGCAAATCTGATGATACTTTCTGATGTTGCACAGAAAAATGCAGACGTTGACCGAGATGGAAACATTGGTGATAAGGATGTTAGTTATCTGATGAAATTTATACTGAACAGTGATGAAGTTCCAAATCTGCCAGTTGATACATCTGAACAATAAACCATTCGCTTCTCCTCTTTCAATTTTTTATAACAGAATCGGCAGTCGTACTCATTTCGTACGGCTGCCGATTCTGTTTTGATTTTCATTCTATTTTTTATCTTATTTAAATGTATTGCAGCGTCCGCAAAATAAATAACCACATCGTCAATGTGAACGCACTGCACAATGTTGTCATCATGACCGAACAAGCAGTTAATGTTCCACGGTGTCCCATATTTCTTGCCATGACAAAACAGCTTCCAGTTGTTGCACTGCCCAGCATCACCAAAATGGCAATCAGCTTTTCTGTCCGGAATCCAAACGCAACCGCCAACGGTAAAAACAATGCACAGAACAACAGCAATTTCGTTGCCGTAATGCCCAGCGTTGCCAGAAGTTTGCCCTTTGCATCCTGCCACTGAAACGATGCCCCTAAAGCAATCAGGGAAAGCGGTGTTGCCATGTTGCCCAGATAGGAAACCGATTTCGACAGAATCACAGGTTGCGGAATCCGCAAAACTGACCACAACATGCCAACGACAATCCCCAAAATAATCGGATTGGTTGCAACATTTTTCAACGTCTTTAAGAGTAACGCTTTCCGGTTTGGTTTTGGTCGCCCCTCTGCCTGCGGAGCAGTTAGAGAGAGTACCACCACGGCAATGATATTATAGAGCGGTACTGTTCCGACAATCATCAATGCTGCCATGGTTGCTTCGCCATAAATGTTCTTGACAAAGGCGATTCCCAGAATTGCAGCACTGCTGCGGTAGGCTGCCTGAATAAATTCCCCACGGTCTGCCCGTTCCCGATGCAGCAGCGACAGTAAAAAGGCAATGCCAATACTAACACTAGTAATACAAAAACAAAACAGTACAAATTTGGTATCCCAAACCGACTGAAAATCTGCGGTCGACAAGTCCATAAATAACAAGGCTGGCAGCAGCACCTTAAAGGCAAACTGATTCAGTTTCTGGGTGGTGTGGTCGTCCAACAGGTGGATTCGCTGCAAAAAGAACCCCAACGCCATCATTAAAAAAATGGGAATCGTTGCGTTTAAACTGAAGATTAAGTTGTTGGTAAACGTCTGCATAAAAAATTTTCCTCCTTCGTTGCATCCTTTTCAGTTTATCCCATTTTTCGGGATTTGTCAATGCAGATTTTTTGCAGGAATCGCATCTCCAGAACATCATATAAAAAGAAAACCGGCTGGCAGAATTACTTCCGCCAGCCGGCTTCCCCATCATCTTTTATCAAATAGGAAGGATTTATCTTTTTACATTGAATGCCTGCATGCCCGGATATACGGCTGCATCACCCAGTTCTTCTTCAATCCGCAGCAGCTGGTTGTACTTTGCAACCCGTTCGCTTCTGCTCGGTGCACCCGTCTTAATCTGGCAAGTGTTCAGAGCAACTGCAAGGTCTGCAATGGTAGTATCTGCTGTTTCACCAGAACGGTGAGAAGAAATTGCAGTATAACCTGCCTTGTGTGCCATCTTGATGGCTTCCAGTGTTTCGGAAACGCTACCAATCTGGTTCAGCTTAATCAGAATGGAGTTGCCGCAGCCCAGAGAAATGCCCTTGGACAGCCGTTCGGTATTGGTTACAAACAGGTCATCACCAACGAGCTGTACCTTGTCGCCCAGTTCCTTGGTCAGCTTCTGCCAGCCTTCCCAGTCTTCTTCGTCCAGTGCATCTTCGATGGAGATGATCGGATACTTTTCTACCAGATCAGCCCAGTGCTGAATCAGTTCATCCGATGTGAAATCTCTGCCGGATTTCGGCTGGTGATAATAGCCCTTACCCTTTTCGCTCTTCCATTCAGAAGAAGCAGCGTCCATTGCAATCATGAAATCCTTGCCCGGTTCATAGCCAGCAGCCTTGACTGCTTCCAGAATGGTTTCAATGGTTTCATCATCGCTGGACAGGTTCGGTGCAAAGCCGCCTTCGTCACCAACAGAGGTTGCCAGACCCTTTGCCTTCAGAATCTTTGCCAGGCTGTGGAATACTTCTGCACACCAACGCAGTGCTTCCTTAAAGGTTGGAGCACCAACTGGCATAATCATGAATTCCTGTGTATCAACGGTATTGGTTGCGTGTGCACCACCGTTCAAAATATTCATCATTGGAACCGGCAGTCTGTTGCCAGATACGCCGCCCAAGAATCGATACAGCGGAATATCCAGAGAAATTGCAGCAGCTCTTGCAGCTGCAATGGAAACTGCCAGAATGGCATTTGCACCCAGATTGGACTTGTCCTTTGTGCCATCTGCTGCGAGCATTGCACGGTCAACTGCATAGATATCAGAAGCATCCAACCCAACCAGTACATCATTGATGGTGGTGTTGATGTTTTCTACTGCCTTGGTAACGCCCTTGCCGCCATAACGAGCTTTGTCGCCGTCCCGCAGTTCCAGTGCTTCAAATTCACCAGTGGATGCACCGCTCGGTGCAGTCCCTCTGCCGATCGTTCCATCTGCCAGCAAAACTTCTGCTTCTACGGTCGGATTGCCTCTGGAGTCCATAATTTCTCTGCCGATGACCTTTTCAATTTCCAAATAAGCCATTTTATTCGTTCCTTTCCTGATGGTAATCTGTGTGATTGGGAAAACCGGATTGTGATTTCCATACGAATGCCTTTTTATTCTGACCTTCCTACGGATTTTTATACCTGCTGTGTGCATGATTCCGGTTGCAGGTGATTGGTTAGTCCTTCCTAACCACGGTTAGTATAGCATAACCACCCGATTCTGTCAAGTTCCTTTTCTGTGTTTTTACAGTTTGTTCATTTTTGTAATTGCTCTCATTCGACAAAAATCCCTGCTTCTGCCCCCAAAAAGAACCTGATTTGGTTTCTTGACAAGCCTATTTGAACATGGTATAATCAAGGTAAGCTGTATGCTTTTTCAAGATGTTTGGTTTCTGGGATGATTTCCAGTCGACAGAAAGGAGTCTTTATGATTTTTAGAAGAAATAAAATAGCTGCCATTGCCCTTTGCGGCGTGTTTGCAGCTGCTCTTGCTACCCCGTTTTCTGCAAGCCTTTCCGCTTTCGCAGAAGAAGATGTTACCACTTATGCGGAACAGGTTGCAGAAGCAGACGGTGTTTTCGATCACCTGCCCGCTGCGGGTGCATCCGCTAATCTCTCTCCGTTTCAAGTAACCCTCCAGCCAGAACGAACCTTTGTTTCTACAGAAGAACTGGCACAGGGCGATGTCCACATCAAAACCAAGGTCTATTTCCATGGGGACAATTCCATCAGCCCCCGTGCATTCCTACTGACCTATCATGCCTCTGATTCTGAGCACGTTTATTTTGATAACAGCTTGGATGTAAGAACTATGGGCGATGCTGAAGACCGCACTTATAGCGGCGGTTCTTATACTTCCCGTTATCCAGAATTTTGTCTGGGTAAACTCCTCAGACAAACCGTCTTTTCGCCGTTCGGCTCTTTCATTTTAGGAGATGTCATCTATGAACGCATGAATGGTGGAAATAAGATCTACAGCGATGGAAACGGCGGTGCGTATTTCACACTTAGCTGCAACAAGATGGTAGATGGTGTTAAGACACCTGTTCAGGAGAAAGTAGAAATTCCAGCTTCTCAGATGCAGGTACATGCAGATGGCAGTGCTTCGTTCGACTATTTATACTACGACCAGAACGACCCAAACTTTGCACAAAAAACAGCAACCATCGAACTTCCACACTATGATACGACATTATCCGCAGGCACACCATACAAGGGCTTTCATAATACTTGTTATTGGACACCTGCTGCAACGGAAACCCCTGCATTCTTCGGTTATACCGATGAATTCCCCTGCTTTTCATTCGATATTGTACTTCGTCAAGGAACACCTGCCGGCTCTTATGATGTGCAACTAGACGATAATTGCCGACTGGCAACCACTTCTTCCCTCGTTCCGTTACAGATGATGAACACCACCATTACTGTTGGAGCTGCTTCCGGTACGATTACCCAAGATAGCACCAGTCCGTATTACTGCTTCTTCGCAGAAAATGATAAGGAAATCCGCCTGAATCAGGGCAACGGGGAACTGGTTTCAACTATTACCAGTGCAGACGGAACAACTGCCACACAGGATGTGACAGATGCTGTTACCTGCGGACAATCTCCAGCAGAACTCTATGCCCAGCAATCCGGCGGTGCTTATGTAAATCCGGTTACCTTTACTCTTAACACTCAGCCGCTGAAAAACACAGACGGTACAGACTACACCAAGACCCTGCTCATCGGCAAAAAGGGTGATACCAATCTGGATGGCAAGGTGGATGTAGACGATGCTGTTTTGGTCTTGCAATACTATGCAAAGAAAGCCGCTGGTCTAGATCCGACCTTGCTGGAACAGGCAACCGATCAAGAAAAAATTCTCTCCTACTTCCTCTCTGACATCGACACCTGCTCCCAAAATCAGGGAACAGACGGCGGAGAACTGAGTGTAGAAGATGCTGTACAAATCTTAACCTATTATGCACAGGCTGCTGCCGGAAATCATCCGGTTTGGAGCAACCGCTAACACAAAACAATCATATGAAAACCGGGATACAGTTTTTCTCTTGTCACCCATCTGCTGACATCTGTATGCCGGTTTTCCCTTGTAAATATTCCCTTGTTCAGCCGGACAAACTCTCTGTCCGACAGATAGAAATTACAGAATAAAGGAGTTTTTCTCATGAAAAAAATCATTTTCCTGCTGGCAGCCTGCACGCTGTTCGCTGTCTGTTTACCAGTATCCGCAGCGGATGCTGTTACAGAGGATTCCGCCCTGCTGCAAGATCCCATTGTCGAACAGACTGACCCGTATACATTCTATTTCGTTCCAGAACGAACCTATGTTTCTGCGGAAGAAGTACAGGCTGGAGATGTTCACATTCCAACTAAAGTTTACATCAAGGGCAACACCAAGCCGACCAAACAAATTACCGGTGCACGCATTCGCTACCAGAGTGATTCCAACAATCTTTATTTCTCCAACAGCAGCAACATTCTCAGCACAACGGATATGTACAAGCAATCCTACAGTGGCGGTTCTTTCTTCTCAGAATATGCGATGCCGACCTGCTTCGGGGAAATTACCTCTTCCGGCACTTACACCCCTTACAGCTGTGCACCGCTGACCAGTGCCCTGCTGACAGAACCGTTCAGCGGTTCTTCCATTCGGAGCGATGGAGCTGGCGGCATCTATTTCACTCGCTCCTATAACAAATTAGTGGACGGCGTGAAAACTTGGATTTCCAATGAGAAAATTGAAATTCCTGCTTCTGACCTGCAACAAAATGCAGATGGCACAGCTTCTTTTACCTATTCCTACTATAAGCAGAGTTCCGAGGAACAATATCCGCTGGAAACAAACACCTGCACAATTCCCCATTATGATGCAACGCTCCCAGCTGAAACGGTACTCAGCGGCTACCATGATGCCTATAGCTGGATTCTAAACGGAACGTATGCACAGGAAGGCGTTTCGTTCTTGGGATATGCAGATGAATTCCCGTTCTTCTCTTTTGATATTGTCATCCAGCAAGGAACGCCAAACGATGTTTATACCGTTTCCTTTTCGGAAACCGATTGCAGCTTGAGCACAGCTGCTCATACGCACCTGCCACTGTCTTTTGTCAGCACTTCGATTACGGTTGGAGCATCCTCTGCAACCATCACCAATGACACTTCCAAATTGTCTACCATCTGTGCGTTTGCAGAAAATGACCGTCCGTTGACGCTCTCTCAGTATTCCAATGCTGCCATTACAGGACGGGTTACCTATACCGACAATGTTACAAAAAATGGATATCTGCTGGATGCCTTGACGGCACAGACCACACCGGCTGCATTATATGCCGCTGCAACAACAACGGGATATGCCATTGCAGATGTTCCATTTTATTGCGGCGATGCGGCTGCTCCGGTTTATCAGTTCAATGCAGCCCCCTACACCAAAAAAGTATTGGTCGGGAAAAAGGGTGACAGCAACCTAGATGGTACTGTAGATGTCAGCGATGCCGTTTGTGTTCTGACCTACTATGCAAAGAAAGCGTCTGGCAACACTACAAAACTCAACGATTCCTTTACAGACGACCAAGAAACATTATCCTACTTCTTATCTGATATTGACACCTGCTCACAGAATCAAGGTGCAGACGGCGGTATTTTAGGTGTCGAAGATGCCGTGCAGATTCTCACACACTATGCAAAATCTGCTGCCGGAAGTACACCAATCTGGAATAACCGGTGGTAAGATACACATCATATCATCATAAAATAAAAAAACCGATGCAGCACCTCATAACTGCATCGGTTTTTTTGATATCGAAAAATAAAATTAGCAGGCTGCCGGAGCTGGCTGTGCAAGCTGCACCTTCAGGCTCTTCATCTTGATGAAGTAAACCGTTACCAGCAAGGTATCTGCAAAAATCCATGCAACCGGACTTGCCATACAAGCGGCAGTATAGCCAAAATCCGGAACAAATGCTACACAGACCAAAACTCGGGCAATCAGTTCCGTAACCCCTGCCATCATCGGCAAAAAGCTGTAACTCATACCCTGCAAACCGTTCCGCAGGATAAACAGCAAACCCAATGTCGGATAGAAATACGCATTCAACCGCAGGTATTCTTTTACCTGTGCCATAACTTCTGTTTCAGAGGCATCCAGGAACAACAGTGCCATCCATCCGCCCAGCACGATGATAATTACCGCAGATACGACACAATAAATCATGGAAACAATCACGCTTGTCCGAATACCACTCCGAATCCGTTCAAATTCCCTTGCACCCAGATTCTGTCCACAATAAGTTGCCATGGTGATGCCCAAGCATTCCATCGGACCTGTCAAAATCATCTGCAACTTAGAAGCAGCTGTTACAGCAGTAACGGAAACTGTTCCCAAAGTATTTACAGCTGTTTGCAGGATAATCGAACCGATTGCAGTAATGGAAAACTGCAATGCCATCGGCAGACCAATGGAAACCAACCGTCCGCAGCAAGAAAGCGATAACTTCCATTCCTCTTTCCGAATCCGGAAAATTTCATACTTTTTAAACATGTAAATCAGGCACAGGATACCGGAAATGCCCTGCGAGAGAACACTTGCATAACCTGCTCCGGCAACGCCGGTATGGAATCCCAAAATAAAGAGGAAGTCCAAACCAATATTCAATGCTGCTGCAATTGCAAGGAAAATCAGCGGTGTTCGGCTATCTCCAATGGAACGCAGCATGGAGGAAAGCAAGTTGTACAGAATTGTGGCACTGATACCAGCGAACACGGTAAAGATATAATCATACGCAAAGTCATACAGTTCTTCTGGTGTTTTCATCAGACGGAGCAGGTCGCCCGTAAAAATTATCGTTCCGACTGTCATCACAATGGAAATCAATGCAGACAGGTAGAACGAATTCGCAAGATACTTTCGGAGCTTTTGGTAATCCCCTGCCCCGAATGCCTGTGCAACCGGAATCGACATACCTGTGCACATCCCTGTTGCAAATCCGACCACTAAAAAGCTGACTGCTCCGGTTGACCCGACAGCAGCCAGCTCGTTGACACCAAGACAACGTCCAACGATGACCGTATCACAGAGACTGTAAAGTTGCTGTAGCATATAGCCCAGAATCAATGGGAATGCAAACTGCAAAATCAACGGCAATGGTTTTCCATGAGTGAGTTCTTTTGTCATAAGCAAACATCCTTTCGTTTTTGGTTTTCCCTTTTTGTTTTATCATTCATTTGCCGCTTTTTCCGGAAGTTTCCGCTCCAAAACGACTTCATCTATTATAGCAGCATGCAACTCAATTTTCTATTGCTATTTTGGACGAACTTCTAGCTTTCTTTTTTTGCAAATTGTATAGCGTGTCGAATTTTGTGAATGCTGTTTCAAATATGACGAAAGCAGCAGTTTCAAAAAGAAACTTTGCAAAACAGACATTTCCCTGCTTTTCCGCTCTTTCCTTTTTCTTTCGTTTGTGCTATGGTTTTAAAAGATTCGTTTTGTACTTTCATCAAAGGAGGATGTCCCTATGAAATCGTCCAGCCGCAGCCGCTCCAAACAAGCCGTCACCTATATGGAAGTGTACGGAGCAAACCGGGTGCTCTATCGGGTGACTGCCAGCAACACCCACCGCAATCAAAAACTTTCTGTCGTTTATGGTATTTTCCTGCAAGACCTCCGCTCTGGAGAAACCGCCGAAATTCATGCCTTTTCCAACAGTCTGGAAAAAACCATCTGCTTTGTCAACGACCTGATTCAAAAACAGGTGCAGCCCTATCAAGTTTATAACGCTGCTCTCCGGCAACTCAGCCTTGAAGTTCCCTTTCTGCAAAATGGTTCAATTCTTGGTTCTTAACCATACCACTATGAAAAATCTCCTGCACAGAAAACCGCTGCGGAAACGAATGGCTTCCGCAGCGGTTTTTGTAATTTCTTATTTTAATAGTATATGGGTTTTACTTCTGCTGTTCGCTCATCATCCGATTCAATGCACTTACCAATGCACTAATCGAAGAACGGATAATATCAGAATGAATGCCAACGCCCCAATACAAATCCTTGCCCTTCTGCAATGCAACGTAGGAAACTGCCTTCGAGCTGGAACGCACTTCCAATGCGTGTTCGGTATAGGTCACCAATGCATAATCAGAACCTAAATATGCCTTCAATGCGTTGCTGACTGCATCCAAACGGCCGTTGCCGTCTGCGGTGACCACTTCCTGTCTGCCATCATAATTAATGGTAACAGAAGCAGTGATTTCATCGTTTGCCTTCTGAACATAGTGAATTTCCGGCAGAGAAACCGGCGTTTCGATGTTCACATAGGAATCGGTAAAGATTTTCAGTACTTCATCCGGCTGCAATTCCTTGTGTGCATGGTCGGAGACACCCTTGACCAGATAGCCGAACGATTCCCGCATACCTGCCGGAATATTGAATCCATAACGCGTTTCCATCAAGTAACCAATGCCGCCCTTGCCAGACTGGCTGTTGATACGAATGACATCTGCTTCGTAAACTCTGCCGACATCGTGTGGGTCTAACGGCAGATACGGAACATTCCAGTGTTCGCAGTCATGCTGCTCTCTCCACTTCATACCCTTTGCAATGGCATCCTGATGCGAGCCGCTGAACGCTGCAAAGACCAGCTGACCGCTGTACGGAGAGCGTTCATAGACATGCATTCTGGTAACCCGTTCGTATACTTCTGTGATGGCTGGCAAGTTGCTGAAGTCCAGCTGCGGGTCAATGCCCTGTGAATACATATTCAATGCAACAGTAATAATGTCTACGTTGCCTGTCCGTTCCCCATTTCCGAACAGCGTTCCTTCTACACGGTCGCCGCCTGCCAGCAAGCCCATTTCAGTATCTGCAACGGCACAGCCACGGTCATTGTGCGGATGGAGCGAAACATAAACATTTTCCCGATACTTTAAGTTGTCGCTCATGAACTCTACCTGATTGGCATAAACGTGCGGCATGGAATGGGAAACCGTTACCGGCAAGTTGATAATCACCTTGTCATCCGGTGTTGGCTGCCAAACGTCCAAAACGGCATTGCACACTTCCAGTGCATATTCCGGTTCTGTTCCGGTAAAGCTTTCCGGAGAATATTCAAAGGTGAAATGACCCGGTGTCATGGCACGATATTTCTTGCAGAGTTCTGCACCTGTTACAGCCAGGTTCAAAACTTCTTCTTTGCTCTTCTTGAACACCTGTTCCCGCTGTGCCACAGAAGTGGAATTATACAGATGTACAATCGCATGCTTAACACCCTGCAATGCTTCAAAGGTCTTTGCAATGATGTGTTCTCTTGCCTGCGTCAAAACCTGAATGGTAACATCATCCGGAATGAGATTCTGTTCAATCAAGGTACGGCAGAATTCATATTCGGTTTCGGAGGCTGCCGGAAAACCAACTTCGATTTCCTTAAAGCCAATATCGACTAAAACCTTGAAAAATTCCAACTTTTCTTCCAGACTCATCGGGGTAATCAATGCCTGATTGCCGTCCCGCAAATCCACGCTGCACCAAATCGGCGGCTTATCCAGATAATTCTTGGTTGCCCACCGCATCGGCGGATGGTTTACCGGAAAAAACTGTCGGGTATATTTGTTTGCATTTTTCATCATGATACTCGTTCCTTTCTCCCAAAAAATCATAATTGGTTTTTGTTCTGCTTCTCATGTGATGGGCGAATCGGGATACAAAAAAAGTCCCTTTCTCCTGCCGCAATTCGGCTGGAAAAAGAGACGAAGAAGATGATTTCTCCGTGGTACCACTCTTTCTTGGTGCAAAGTCTGCACCCGCTCTGTCACATCTCTGCAATAATGTGCTTCTCTGTAACGGGAGAATCCCGTCAATGCTTACTTTGCCGATAATACAGCAGTTCTGCACTGCGGCTCGGGGAGGAGGTATCCTGCTTTTCTTCGACTGTCTCACACCAACCGACAGCTCTCTGCAACGAACGAACCGCATCTTTTTTCCCGTCAACGCCTTTTTCTTAATACGGACAGCAAATCAAATTCCGCTGTCTTTTCTTTATTTTATCGAATTTTTCCGGATTTGTCAAGTGTTTTTTTGATTTTCCCTCATTTTTTTCTGTTCAGGCGAATTTTTAGCGGAAATAGGGGCAAACCATACACTTTTTTTGTACAAACTGTAAAAATCAGAACAGAATGCTTGATTTTATCGTAACAAGGTGCTATACTAAAATGCAGATATATTTTTTTGTATCCGTGTCCCGAAGGAGTTTGCCATGTATATCAGTCGTATTTTTCAAATCGCAGAACTTCCGTTTCTGCTCATCGGACTGTTTCCCCGAGTCATTGGCTTCGGGGCATGTGGCATGGCTGCAAACAAATCGGTATCAGCGGATTGACAAAGCAAACAAGAGACATTCTTTTTATCTGGAATTGCTTTTTCACAATGCCTCCGGTGCGTTTGCTGCCGAAGGCTTTTTTTAAAACCGCTACCGGCAAACGGCGGTTTCGGAAAAGGGCAGCAAACGAATCTCACAAGAAGAAATCAAAAAGGTGGAAACTATGAAATTAAACGGTGCACAAATTGTCATTGAAACACTGATTGAACAAGGTACGACAACCGTTTTCGGTTATCCGGGCGGTCAGGTCATCAACATCTATGATGCTCTGTACCTTGCAAGCGATCGCATTCATCATATTATTACCGCACATGAACAAGGTGCTTCCCACGCAGCGGACGGCTATGCCAGAGCAACCGGAAAAGTTGGCGTTGTCATCGCAACCTCTGGCCCGGGTGCAACCAATCTGGTCACTGGTATCGCAACGGCTTATCTGGACTCCGTTCCGCTGGTTGCCATCACGGGCAATGTTCCGAACTCTCTGATCGGACGGGACAGCTTCCAGGAAGTGGATATTACCGGTGTTACCATGCCGATTACCAAGCACAACTTCTTCGTTAAGAAGATTGAAGACCTTGCTCCAACCATTCGGGAGGCATTCCGCATTGCAAAATCCGGTCGTCCGGGACCTGTCCTCGTAGACATTCCGAAGGATGTTCAGACAGCTTTGTATGAATACAATGTAGAACCGGTTGTGGAAAAAGCACCTGTTCCGGAAGTAGACCCAGAACTCTTGAAGCAGGCAGCAGAACTGATTGCCACTGCAAAAAGACCGTATCTCTATATCGGCGGCGGTGCAATTACCGACAACGCTGGCGAAGAAATTATTGCACTGGCAGATAAGATGGATGCACCGATTGGCTGCACCATGATGGGCATTTCCGCTGTTCCGACCGACCATCCTCGGTATCTGGGCATGGAAGGGATGCACGGTCACTATGCATCTTCCATTGCACAGAATGAAGCAGACCTGATCGTAACAGCTGGCTGCCGGTTCAGTGACAGAGGCACAGGCAACACTGCCAAGTATGCAAAGCATGCAAAAATCATTCACATTGATATTGATGCATCCGAACTGAACAAAAATATTTCCGTAGAACTGGGCATTGCTGGTTCGATGAAACAGATTCTCGCCGAATTGACTGCAATGGTTCCGCAGCAGCAGCATCCGGAATGGGATGCCCGCATTCAGGATTTGGTTGCCATCACAAAGGAACTCGAAGCACAGAAAGACGATGAACTGACTCCGTTTACTGCATTGGATGCCGTTGCAGAAGCTGCAAAAAATGCAAACGATGATGTCATCGTTGCCACAGACGTTGGTCAGCATCAGATGTGGACAGCACAGCGTTACCCGTTCTCGAAGCCGAGAACCTTTATTTCCAGCGGCGGTCTGGGTACAATGGGCTTTGGTCTGGGTGCTGCAATCGGTGCAGCAACTGGAACTGGCAAGAAGACCGTTCTGGTTACCGGTGACGGCAGCTTCGGCATGAACCTGAACGAACTGGCAACCGCTGTTTCCAATCAGACCCCAGTTGTAGTATTCATCATGAATAACGGCGTTCTGGGTATGGTTCGGCAGTGGCAGACCCTCTTCTTCGATAAACATTACTCCAATACAACACTGGAACGCAAGACCGACTTCGTGAAGCTCGCAGAAGCATTCGGTTTGCCGGGATTCCGTGCCGCTTCCCTGCCGGAACTCAAGGAAGTTCTGAAACAGGCATTCGCTGTACAAGGACCGGTTCTGGTGGATTGTGCCATCGACTGTGATGCATTCGTTCTCCCGATGCTGCCGCCGGGCGGTGCGGTAGAAGACATCATCACCGATGTATCAGCCCTGTAAGGAGGAAAAAACAATGGAACGGTTTATTATTTCGATTTTGGTTGCAAACCATTCCGGTGTGCTGTCCCGTGTTTCGGGCATGTTCACCCGGCGTGGATTCAATATTGATACGCTGACCGTTGGCGAAACGGAATCTCCGGAATTCTCCCGGATTACCATTTCGATGCACGACGATGAAGCAATCTGTAATCAGATTGTCAAGCAGTTGGAAAAAATGTATGATGTCAAGAAAGTACAGGTTATGCAGCGGGATGAAACCGTTGCAAGAGAACTGCTGCTTATCAAAATTAAAAATAACGCTACGGAACGGCAGGACATCATGTCGGTTGTCGATGTCTTCCGTGCAAAAATCACGGACTATTCTCCAGAAGCTCTGGTCATTGAAATCCGTGGTGTTTCCACAAAAATCAATGCTTTTATTGAGCTGCTTGAACCATACGGCATCTTGGAAATGTGCCGGACGGGTCTGGTTGCTCTTGAAAGAGGCGGCAATTGCCTGAAAAATGCATAACCGCCGATATATTATCCGATATTTTTTATAAAGGAGTCTTTACGATGAAACAAACAGCAAGAGTTTTTTATCAGGAAGATTGTGATCTGTCTTTACTGTATGGCAAGACCATTGCAGTCATCGGCTACGGCAGCCAGGGTCATGCACATGCCCTGAATGCAAAAGAATCGCTCGGTGACAAGGCAAAAGTCATCATTGGTCTGTACGAAGGCAGCAAGTCCTGGGCAAAGGCTGAAAAGCAGGGCTTTGAAGTATTTACAACCGCAGAAGCTGCAAAGCAGGCAGACATCATCATGATCCTGATCAACGATGAAAAGCAGGCTGCTATGTATAAGAAGGATATCGAACCGAACCTCAAGTCCGGCGATATGCTGATGTTCGCTCACGGCTTCAATATTCACTTCGGCTGCATCAAGCCGCCGGCTGACATTGATGTTACCATGATCGCTCCGAAGGCACCGGGTCACACCGTTCGTTCGGAATATCAGGCTGGCAAGGGTACTCCGTGCCTGGTTGCTGTTGAACAGGATGCAACTGGCAAGGCTATGGATCTGGCTCTGGCTTATGGTCTGGCAATCGGCGGTGCAAGAGCTGGTATTCTGGAAACTACATTCCGGACAGAAACTGAAACCGACTTGTTCGGTGAACAGGCTGTTCTCTGCGGCGGTGTTTGTGCTTTGATGCAGGCTGGTTTTGAAACTCTGTGCGAAGCTGGTTACGACCCGAGAAACGCTTACTTTGAATGCATTCACGAAATGAAGCTGATCGTTGACCTGATCTATCAGAGCGGTTTTGCTGGTATGCGTTACTCCATCTCCAACACTGCTGAATACGGCGACTATATCACTGGCCCGAAGATCATCACAGAAGATACCAAGAAGGCTATGAAGCAGATCCTGAAGGACATCCAGGATGGTTCTTTCGCAAAGGAATTCTTGCTGGATATGTCCGATGCTGGTGCACAGGTTCACTTCAAGGCTATGCGGAAGCTGGCTTCTGAACATCCGTCTGAAAAGGTCGGCGAAGAAATTCGGAAGCTGTACAGCTGGAACGGCGAAGACAAGCTGATCAACAACTAAGAGAAACAAGCAACCTATCCCCTTATTGGAAACGGGACAGCGTAGCATAGAATCTTTTTAAGCTGCTTTCCTGATGGTTCAATCGGGAAAGCAGCTTTTTCATTTGAATTTGGATAAGAGGTAATCAAAATGGCAGGTAATTTTTATTGTGACGGTGTGGGAAAAGCCCCGCAGCGTTCCCTTTTCCATGCACTCGGCATGACCAAAGAAGAAATGGAACGGCCACTGGTCGGAATCGTTTCCTCTTATAACGAAATCGTTCCGGGTCACATGAATATTGATAAAATCGTAGAAGCTGTCAAAACCGGCGTTTCCATGGCTGGCGGTACTCCCGTTGTATTTCCGGCAATCGCAGTTTGTGACGGCATTGCCATGGGTCACGTTGGCATGAAGTATTCTCTGGTCACCAGAGATTTGATTGCCGATTCTACCGAATGTATGGCTCTGGCACATCATTTCGATGCACTGGTTATGATTCCAAACTGCGACAAAAACGTACCAGGTTTGCTGATGGCAGCTGCTCGTGTCAACGTTCCGACCGTATTTGTCAGCGGTGGTCCAATGCTGGCTGGTCACGTCAAGGGCAAGAAAACCAGTCTTTCCAGCATGTTTGAAGCTGTCGGCTCTTATGACGCTGGCAAGTTCTCGCTCGAAGACGTAGAAGAATTTGAAAACAACGCTTGTCCGACTTGCGGTTCTTGTTCCGGTATGTATACGGCAAACTCCATGAACTGCCTGACCGAAGTTTTAGGTATGGGCTTAAAGGGCAATGGTACGATTCCGGCAGTTTATTCCGAACGGCTGATTCTGGCAAAGAAGGCTGGTATGGCAGTTATGGACTTGTACCGGAAAAACATTCGTCCACGGGACATCATGACCGCAGAAGCATTTGAAAACGCTCTGACGGCAGATATGGCTCTGGGCTGCTCCACCAACAGCATGCTGCACATTCCGGCAATCGCAAATGAATGCGGCATCTCCATCAATCTGGATATGGCAAATGCCATCAGTGCAAAGACACCGAACTTATGTCATCTTGCTCCGGCTGGTCATGCTTACATGGAAGACCTCAATGCAGCTGGCGGCGTTTATGCCGTTCTGAACGAACTGACAAAGAAGAACCTCATCCACACCGACACCATGACCGTTACTGGTAAGACACTGGGCGAAAATATTCAGGGCTGCATCAACAAGAATCCGGACATCATCCGTCCGATTGACAACCCGTATAGCCCAACTGGCGGTATTGCTGTCCTCAAGGGCAATCTTGCTCCAGACCGTTGTGTCGTAAAGCGGAGTGCAGTTGCAGCAGAAATGATGCAGCACAGAGGCCCTGCAAAGGTATTCAACAGCGAAGAAGAAGCCATTGCAGTGATCCGCAGCGGCGGTATCCAGAAGGGCGATGTGGTTGTCATCCGGTATGAAGGCCCTGCTGGCGGCCCTGGTATGCGGGAAATGCTTTCCCCGACTTCTGCTATTGCCGGTATGGGACTGGATAAGGACGTTGCCCTCATCACAGATGGCAGATTCTCCGGTGCAACCCGTGGGGCTGCCATCGGTCACGTTTCTCCGGAAGCAGTCAGCGGCGGTAACATCGCTTATGTACAGGACGGCGATATGATTTCCATCGACATCCCGAACTATACCATCACACTGGAAGTTTCGGACGAAGAACTCGAAAAGCGGAAGCAAACCATGCCAATTCTGAAGAAAGACCATCTGACGGGCTATCTGAAACGGTATGCAAAGCTGGTTTCTTCTGCGGATAAGGGTGCAATCATCAACCGATGAACCTTTTCAAAAAATCCGATGAGCCTGTTTTCTCTAAAAATTTAGAACAAATCGATTCCATACAGTCCTCACAGAAGCCATCATCCAAAAAGCCCTTGCTCATTGCCGTTGTCATCATTGTCATTTGTCTGTTGCTGGTCGCCGGAAGTCTGATGGCTCTTTTCTGGCTGCATCATACAAATACAACCGACGATGCAGTCCGTGAACCCAGTCAGACGACGGTTCGTTCCGACATTCCGGATTCGGCTCTCGTCAATCCGCAAAATGGACATTCCTATTTTGTCTATCCCGATTCTTTGAATTGGGTTGATGCAAAGGTGTTCTGTCAATCGCTTGGCAGACATCTGGCAACCATTTCCGATGCACAAGAACAGACATTTGTTGAATAGCTTGCACAAACTTGCTCTGAACGCACAAATTTCTGGCTTGGCGGTTACTACGACCGAAATCGGGAAATCTGGAAATGGGTCGATGGAACGCCATTCACCTATACGAACTGGGATTCCTGGAACAATGGCGAAACAGAATTCAGCCAACCGGACAACCACACCGGAAATGAATGGTATATTCGTTTCGGAAAGTCCGATCAAACCTATGAAACTTGGGTCGAACATGCTGGACGCTAGAATGATATTGCAAACAGAGCTGGCGATGCGGACGATGATGTTCTGTTAGATTCATTTGGTTTTCTCTGCGAATGGGATTCAACCAACAACAACTAATCATCTGAGAACACAAGGTTCTCTACTTTAAAAAATAAAGGAGGAGTTTTCCCTATGGGTATGACCATGACACAAAAAATCCTTGCTGCACACGCTGGCTTGGATCATGTAGAAGCTGGTCAACTGATTCTGGTCAACTTGGATCGGGTACTCGGTAACGACATCACCTCTCCGGTTGCCATCCGGGAATTCAACAAACTCGGTACGGATCACGTTTTCGACAAGGACAAAGTTACTATGGTAATGGATCACTTTGCCCCAAATAAAGATATTAAGGCTGCAACTCAGTGCAAAATGTGCCGGGATTTCTGCAACGAAAAGGAAGTTACCCACTTCTATGACGTTGGTCAGATGGGCATTGAACACGCTCTGCTGCCGGAAAAAGGACTGGTCGTTTCCGGTGACGTTGTCATCGGTGCAGACTCCCACACCTGTACCTATGGTGCATTGGGTGCATTTTCCACTGGTGTTGGTTCGACCGACATGGCATGTGGTATGGCAATCGGTAAGGCTTGGTTTAAAGTACCGTCTGCCATCCAGTTTGAATTGAAGGGCAAGCTGAACCCGTATATCTCCGGCAAGGATGTCATCCTGCACATCATCGGTATGATCGGCGTGGATGGTGCTCTGTACAAGTCTATGGAATTTGTCGGCGAAGGCGTTGCAAGCCTGTCCATGAGCGACCGACTGACCATGACCAACATGGCAATTGAAGCCGGTGCAAAGAATGGTATCTTTGCAGTGGATGAACAGACTTTGGCTTATGTTGCGGAACACAGCGACCGGAAACCGGTTGTCTATACTGCTGACGAAGACGCTGTCTATGAAAAGAAGTATGTCATCGACCTGTCTGAAATCAAGTCTACTGTTGCATTCCCGCACCTGCCGGGCAACACCAGAACCATTGATGAAGTGGGCGATGTGAAGATTGACCAGGTTGTCATTGGCTCTTGCACCAACGGCTTCTATCGGGATATGGAAGAAGCTGCTTCCATTCTCAAGGGCAAAAAAGTTGCCAAGAACGTCCGTGCCATCATCATTCCGGCAACCCAGTCCATCTACCTCAAGGCAATGGAAAACGGCTTGCTGAAAACCTTTATTGAAGCTGGCTGCGTTGTTTCTACACCAACCTGCGGTCCTTGCCTCGGCGGTCATATGGGCATCCTTGCAGCAGGCGAACGGGCAGTTTCCACCACAAACCGGAACTTTGTCGGCAGAATGGGACACCCAACTTCTGAAGTTTATCTGGCAAGCCCAGCTGTTGCAGCTGCCAGTGCCATCACCGGCAGAATCACAGACCCGAAGGAGGTTTTGGCAAAATGAAATTCAAAGGAACTGTCATCAAGTACGGCGACAATGTTGACACCGATGTCATCATTCCGGCAAGATACCTGAACACCATCGACAAAAAGGAACTCGCTTCCCACTGCATGGAAGACCTCGACACCACCTTTACCCAGCGGGTAAAGCCGGGCGATATTATGGTTGCCGGCGAAAACTTCGGCTGCGGTTCTTCCAGAGAACACGCTCCGATTGCCATCAAGGAAAGCGGCATCTCTCTGGTCATTGCAAAGAGCTTTGCCCGGATTTTCTACCGCAACTCCATCAATATTGGTCTTGCGATTGTGGAATGTCCGGAAGCAGCAGAAGCCATTGAAGAAGGCCATACAGTAGAAGCAGATCTGGACAACGGCATTCTGTTGGATCAGACCACCGGAAAGTCATTCCACACTGCTCCATTCCCACCATTCATTCAGACCATCATCACCAACGGCGGACTGATTGAATCCATTAAGAAGGGTGCTGTCAAGTAAACCATTGCAATCGGAACATTCGGAAAGGATGAGCAAGTATGATTGGAGCAATCATTGGCGATATTGTCGGTTCTCGGTTTGAATGGAACAACTACCGAAAAAAAGATTTCACCCTGTTCACAGAGGATTGTTTTGCAACGGATGACAGTATCATGTCCCTTGCGATTGCTGGAGCAGTGCTGCAACATCAGACCGAAGCGGTTGATTTATCAAAAGCAGCGGTATGCTGGATGCAGAAAGTCGGCAGACCTTACCCCCATTGCGGATTCGGCGGAAACTTTTATCACTGGATTTACAGTGACGACCCCAAGCCCTACAACAGTTTCGGCAACGGGGCAGCCATGCGAGTCAGTGCTTGCGGACTATCTGCCAAGACACTGGAAGCAGCGTTGCAGATGAGCACGGCTGTAACTGCTGTGACGCACAATCATCCAGAGGGCATAAAGGGTGCAAATGCAACGACAGCTGCCATCTTTCTGGCGAAAAGCGGTGCTTCTAAGGATGCCATCCGCAGCCATATTGTAGAGAACTATTATCCGCTTTCTTTCACCATAGATGCCATTCGTCCGGATTATGGTTTTAACGAAACCTGTCAGAACACCGTTCCGCAGGCAATTGAAGCCTTTTTAGAATCTGAATCCTTTGAAGATGCCATTCGCACAGCGATTTCTGTCGGTGGGGACAGCGACACCCTCGCTGCCATTACGGGCAGCATTGCAGAAGCATATTACGGCATTCCAAAAGATTTGTATGACACGGCAGTTACCTATCTGGACGAACCGCTGAAACAAATTCTATTTGCATTTGAATCTGTTTTTGGCTCAAATCTCCAAGCGGAATGAATCTTTTTCCATGTTGAATTGCGATTTCAAAAAACCGATGCAGAAAACAGAAATCTGCATCGGCTTTTTTGTAGAAACGACAGAATTTTTGCAAAAACCTTGTAATTCCCACCAATATGATGTATAATAAAGAGGTATCTGGAGAATTTGCCGGCAAATCACCGGTTCTCTCTGAAAATTTCAACCAAAAGGAGTCCTTCCCATGAATTATAACATTGCGTTACTCAAGGGCGATGGCATTGGCCCGGAAATCGTAGATAGTGCCGTTGCTGTTTTGCAGAAAATCGGTGAAAAGTTTCACCATACCTTTACTTGCACCCCGTATTTGATTGGCGGCTGTGCAATTGATGCAACGGGCGTTCCGCTGCCAAAGGAAACCGTAGACGGCTGTCTGGCAAGCGACAGCGTGCTGCTCGGTGCGGTTGGCGGTGCAGTTGGTCATTCCAAGTGGGATGCGATGCCGCCGCATTTGCGTCCGGAAAAGGCTCTGCTCGGCATTCGGGAGGCTCTGGGACTGTTTACCAACCTGCGTCCGGCGAAACTCTATCCGGCTCTGAAGGGCGACTGCCCGCTGCGGGAAGATATTGTTGCCAAGGGCTTTGATATTATGATGGTTCGGGAATTGACTGGCGGTATCTACTTTGGCGAACGGGGCAGAAGAACTGGCAAGTATGGCGAAGAAGCATATGATACCGAATGCTATAGCCGCATGGAAATTGAACGGATTGCAAAGGTTGCCTTTGAAACCGCTCAGAAGCGGAACAAGAATGTCATCTCCATCGACAAGGCAAACGTACTGGAAAGCTCCCGTCTGTGGAGAGAAGTGGTACACGAAGTTGCAAAGGATTATCCGGATGTAACTTGCACCGATATGCTCGTAGACAATGCAGCAATGCAGCTGGTCAAGAACCCAAGACAGTTTGACGTTGTTGTTACTTCTAATATGTTCGGCGACATTCTGTCGGATGAAGCTTCTCAGATTACCGGTTCCATCGGCATGCTGCCGTCTGCTTCTCTGGGCAGCACCAAGCGTGGTCTGTATGAACCAATTCACGGCTCTGCTCCGGACATCGCCGGACAGAACAAGGCAAACCCAATTGCCACCATTCTTTCTGCTGCAATGATGCTGCGGTATTCGTTCGGTCTGATGGACGAAGCAAAGGCAATTGAAGATGCCGTTGACAAGTACTTAGAAGCTGGCTACCGGACTGCTGACCTCGCAAAAGAAGGCGTTACACCGCTGTCCTGCACCGAATGCACCGCAAAAATCATCGAACTGCTGTAATGTTTTCCCTGCCGATTGTTCGACATCATTCGCAATAACGAAAAGAGGATGAACCTTTATGACCTTAAAAGAAGAATTAGGATATGGACTGGATGCCCTTGTATTATTTCGGGGGTTACAGCAAAATCCAGTCGTTCACGCCCTGATGGAATTTTGTCACGCAGATTCCAGCGACCTGGCAAACCAGATTCGGACGTATAGCTCCATTGTGGCTGCTCTATATCCGGCAACCGATAATCTCACGGACTACATGGAAAAAATCGTACTGGAAGAAGAAACCGTTTATGTCCAGCGAATCGGTGCGGGCGAAGCGGTTTCCGATGCCATGAAAAAGTGTCTGGAAACCGAACTGCACCTGCTCCAGAAAATTGCAATGCTGACTTCCTCCCAGTTGCAGGCAGAAATGCCGTATTTCCCAGACCTGCCAACTTGGAACAACCGGAAAATCGACTTGGCTGCCGCTTACCACAAACGTGTTGCAGACATCGGCAAGCATGGCTATGGCGTATATGCCCAGTATCACATGTTTACACTGGACGAAACCGGCGACATCATTCCAATCTGTTACCCAGACCCGATTGACTTAGACCACATGGTCGGCTATGAACGGGAACGAAATATTGTCATCGACAACACCAAAGCCCTGTTGAACGGCAAATATGCCGCAAATGTACTGCTTGCCGGCGATGCTGGCACGGGAAAATCTGCAACCGTCAAGGCCATTGCCAATGCCTATCGGGAAGAGGGGCTGCGTCTGATTGAACTGACCAAAGACCAGCTGCGGTTTATTCCTCGCATTATGGAACATCTCTGCCGGAATCCGCTGAAATTCATCCTCTTTATTGATGACCTGACATTCTCGGAAAATGACCCGAACTTCGGCACGCTCAAAGCAACATTAGAGGGCAGCATTGCTGCTCGTATGAAAAATACGGTCATCTATGCCACCAGTAACCGCCGTCATCTGGTCAAGGAAACCTTTGACGATGGTTCGGACAAGCACCAGAATGACACCGTTCAGGAACGCATTTCCCTTTCAGAACGGTTCGGCATTACCGTTACCTATACCAGACCGCAGAAAGAACTGTATCTGGAAATCGTCCACAGCCTGGCGGAACAGGCTGGCTTACACATGGATGCATCGCAGCTGGACGCAGAAGCCGAACAATTCGCACTCGGAAAATGCGGAAGAAGTGCCCGTGCTGCAAGACAATTTATTGATACGCTGCTGACCAAAGAGCCAACAGTGACGGAAGGAGCAGAGTCATCATGCTGACACTGGATAAAATTTATAAGGCAAGTCATGTGCTGCGGAGCGTTATCCGTAAAACAGACTTGATTCATGCACCGCTGGTCAATCCGGACAGCGAAATCTATCTGAAAACCGAAAACCTGCAAATTACGGGTTCTTTCAAAGTGCGTGGGGCATATTACATGATGTCGCAGCTGACGGAAGAAGAAAAGGCAAGAGGGGTGATCGCCTGCTCTGCCGGCAACCATGCACAAGGCGTTGCACTGGCTGCTGCAAAGAATCATATCAAGTCCTTGATTTGCCTGCCGGACGGTGCTCCAATTTCCAAGGTGGAAGCAACCAAGAGCTATGGTGCAGAAGTCTGCATGGTCAACGGTGTTTATGATGATGCCTACAAGAAGGCTCTGGAACTGAAAGAAGAAAAGAATTATACATTTGTACACCCGTTCGATAATGAAGATGTCATTGCCGGACAGGGTACAATCGGTCTGGAAATTTTAGAACAGATGCCCGATGTGGAAGCCGTTATTGTTCCAATCGGCGGCGGCGGTCTGATTTCCGGCGTTGCATTCGCCATCAAGAACCTCAACCCGAACATCAAGGTTTATGGGGTTCAGGCAAGCGGTGCACCGAGTATGCGGAACTCCATTCGGGATGGCAAGATTGAATGCCTCGACCACGTTTCCACCATTGCAGACGGCATTGCTGTTAAAGAACCGGGCGAACATACCTTCCAGTATGTCAGCCAGTATGTGGATGAAATCGTAACGGTTACAGATGACGAAATCTCTGCTGCAATTCTGGCTCTGATTGAACGCCAGAAGCTGATTGCAGAAGGGGCTGGGGCTGCTTCTGTTGCTGCTGCCATGTTCAACAAAGTGCCGATTCAGGGCAAAAAGACCGTTTGTCTGGTATCCGGCGGTAATATTGATGTAACGATTCTGTCCCGTGTCATCAAGCGTGGCTTGCTGATGTCCGGCAGAACCTGCATGCTGAACATTGAACTGCTCGACAAGCCGGGTCAGCTGAAACTGGTTTCGGAAATCATTGCAGACATGGGCGGCAATGTCATCTCCATTCACCATGAACGTGCCAACGAGGGCAGCGATGTCAACGGCTGCTTCCTGCGGATCACCATGGAAACGAGAGATTACAACCACATTCAGCAAATTCGTGATGCCCTTACAAAGGCTGGTTTAAAGTTGGTAGACTAATATCTACTGTCTTGCCAAAATTTTGATTTTTCCAACGAAAGGATGTTTTTTATGGAAACGATTTACACCAAAACTGCACCGGATGCCATCGGCCCGTATTCTCAGGCAATTAAAGTTGGCAACACCCTCTATTCCTCTGGTCAGATTGCCATCAATCCGGCAACCGGAAAGGTAGAAGCAACAGACATTGCAGGGCAGTCCCGTCAGGTCATGCAGAACCTTGCAGAAGTTTTGAAAGCAGCTGGTGCAAGCTTTGACAATGTTGTCAAGACCACCTGCTTTTTGAAGGACGTTGCAAAGGACTTTGCTGCATTCAATGCCATCTATGCAGAAGCAATGGGCGATAACAAGCCTGCAAGAAGCTGTGTTGGTGTTGCAGAACTGCCAAAGGGCGTTCTCGTAGAAGTAGAAGTGATTGCCGTTCTGGACTAAACCATCCATCCAAGCAACAAGTAATTGATAATCATGCAAAAGCACCCATCCGATGTTTGTACCGGATGGGTGCTTTTTTATAGATAAAATATAAGATTCTCAGATTTCTACAGTCTGTTCCAGATAGGTTTCATCTCCAAACAAGCTGGTAATTTGAATGTCTACGGGTGTTCCCGGTTCAGCATGATACCCGACTTTTAATGTGTAGGTTGTTCCCGGCTGAATGTCCGTCAACTGCATCTGGGAATCGACATCATCACAGCCAATGACGCTGCTGTCACATTCAATCCCGTTCTGAAATACCTTATCCCGACAAGCAAATGTGAAAGAGGTGGTTTCATCGGAATTGTTGGTGAAATTGTATTCCACTACCAAAACAGATTTTCCCTCATAATCCGTACTCATCGCAGTACTTACAATTTCAAATGCAAATTTTGCATCCGATGCCGGCTTTTCTGTTTGTGCTTCTGTTTCAGCCTGTGCTTCTGTTTCTCCCTGCGTTTCTGCTTCTGCAACAGTTGTGGTTGCTTCGGAAACAGCACTGCTGCTCTCTCCAGTATCTCCACATCCGGAAATACAGAATCCGCAAGCAATTGCTAAAATTCCGGCTGCGATTCGATTCTTTTTCATCATACATACTCCTTTTTCCATTTTTCATGACGAAAGTGTGTTCTTCCTTTTTTATTATAGGACAAATAGTCCTATAATGCAATTCGCAGATTTTACAAAGTTGCTCCGTTTGAATTAGGACTATTTGTCCAATATTACAATTGAACGATTTTCACAACCCTATAATAAAAAAGGGTGATTGTTATGCAATTGCGAATTCGTGATTTGCGGGAAGACCACGACCTGACACAAAAACAGATTGCTGCCTATTTGATGTGCGACCAATCTCTCTATTCCAAATACGAACGCATGGAACGAGAACTGCCGCTGCATCTTGCAATCCAATTAGCACGCTTTTATCATGTCAGTCTGGATTATCTGGTTGGAATGACCAACGAAAAGCAGCCGTATCCCGCAAAAAAATAACGCTGCTTTTCCAAAGAAACCGTTTTGTCTTCGGGCAAGACGGTTTTTTGTTTGCTCGTGATTTCAATTTCTACTTGCAACACGTTCTCAAATATGGTATACTAAAACCGTACTTCACAGAAAGGAAGAAATCAACATGAGCAAAAGAATCGGTATCATTGGTGCAATGCCATCGGAATTGGTGGACATTCGAGCTGCACTGCCAAACTCCAACATCATCCGGAAATCCGGCTTTGATTACTATGTCAACCAGCTGGAAAACGGAACAGAAGTCATTCACGTTTGCAGCGGTATCGCAAAAGTCAACGCCGCTGTCTGCACACAAGCCCTCATCGACAACTTCCAGCCGGATGCTATTATCAATGCCGGAATTGCTGGCGGTATGCACAGAGATGTCAAAGTGTGTGACATTGTCATTTCAGACGCTGTTTTGCCGCACGATTTGGATTTGCATTTTCTGAAAGACTATCCGCCGTACTGCGGCATCTTCTCCGCAGACAAACACCTGATGGAAGTCGCTGCTAAAACCTGCGACGAGCTGAGCATGCAGCATCATTTCGGACGCATTGTTTCCGGTGAAGCATTTATTTCCGACAACGCTGTCAAGCAGGAGATTCAGGAACGCCTGCATCCAATGGCAGTTGATATGGAAAGTGCTGCGGTCGGACATTGCTGCTACCTGAATGAAATGCCATTCGTTAGCATTCGCTGCATTTCCGATAATGCCGACGATGAAGGAGCAATGTCATTCGACCAGTTTGAAAAAATTGCTGCAAAACGAGTTGCAGATTTGGTTCTGGCAATTGCAGCAGTCCTGTAAAAATTCCATCTGATTTTTCATTCAGACAAACACTTTTTGAAGCGGCTTTGCATAGAATAACAACATCACACGATGAGGGGAGTTATTTCATGCAGCCGCTTTCTTTTTTCTTTGACGACACCATTCCACTCCGCCTTTCTGAACAACATCCACAATTTCTTCTGTTATCCGGCGGAACGGCTGCCCTGAAAGAACGCCTGCTGCAAGCTGTTTCCAAAGCTGGGATGCAACAAGTTCAGCAACAGTTCTACCATGCAAATGCCCTCTGCGGTCTGTTCTTTCCCAATCTTCATCTCGTGTTTTTCGATGCAGACCGATTTACCGTACTGCCTCGTCTGGGCTGTCCAGAACTGGATACTTATTCTATTTCGCTGCATGACTGCTATTCCAGTCAGATTCTGCAAAACCATGCAGAATCCATTCGCTACAGCTATGCAGAATTACAGGAGAATGAGGAACACGCTCTGCTCCTGCAATCGGCAGCAGAACAGGCATTCGCTCATTTCTGTTCCCTGACAGAAGCGGCAGTGTCACCGGAACAGCTTCCCAAACATCCCCTTCCCCGTCATGCTGTCGAACACGGCACGCTGGAACTACGGCAGCTGCAAGGCTGCACACCGGAAGGCGTTCTCATGCAACCCCTGCCCGCAGACTGGAACACGACCGTTCTATTAGACCCTTGGTATGCTGCCGGAAGCAGTTTCTTGGAGCAGCTTTCCATGGAAGCCATCCAAAAGGGCTATCATGCCATTCTCTGCACCCATCCCCTGCAATTAGAACTGCCTGTGCAATTGCTCCTGCCGGAGCGAAAGCAGGCTTATATTTTACAGGGCAGCTTGTTTGGCGAACAGTTTCCGGAATGTGACACCTGTTCCCTGCAAGACTGCTATCCAGAACATACCCTGCAAGCACAAATGGTACAAATGCAGCTGACGGCTGCCCTGCTGCAAAACAATATGAAAGCCTATACGGGCATGCTGCGAGTTGCACAAGGCGTTCGCACGGTCATGCAGCAATATTATCAGGTGGCGGAGAAACCCATTCAAATTCAAAAACAATTGGCACAGCTGCTCTGTGCGTTCCATCAGGCAGAAATGAACCATTCAATTTGTTAATTTTTTGTAAATCTTACCGCTGCTTTTCTGCAAAGTTGAAATGGTTTCCAGTGTTTCTTGCTGATTTTTCAGATGCAACGCAAAAAATTTTTTTTGCAGTTTTTTTGAAAAAGTCACTGAAAAATAGAAAAAGTACCGAAATTTCGCTGCTTTTCTACCAAAAAAATTTTTTTGAAAAAATTGAAAAAAGGGGTTGACAAATGGAACGAGATGGTGTATAATGATACATGTCGTCACGGAGTGGTTGAAAAACAAAAGTTCCGGAGAGGATAGAATGATGGGAGCTTAGCTCAGCTGGGAGAGCATCTGCCTTACAAGCAGAGGGTCACAGGT
>ERZ832317.208-NODE-208-length-88744-cov-11.649427_pt1 | contig 88744 bp, 69 predicted proteins | sample MGYA00519695_ERZ832317 | MGnify/ENA primary metagenome ERZ832317 (study PRJEB31850, sample SAMEA3708726) | human gut metagenome | biome: human gut; feature: human-associated habitat; material: faeces | place: China | collected 2014 ...
CCTGGACACCTTTTTCTACAGCCGGGAAGTAGTTCTTCGGAACGGCTCCGCCGACCACTTCCTGTTCGAATGCATAAGGTGTTTCCAGATCTCCCAGCGGCTCAAAACGCATCTTGACGTGACCATACTGTCCATGTCCGCCGGACTGCTTTTTGTATTTAGCTTCCACATCGGCACTCTTGCGGATCGTCTCACGGAATGCAACCTTTGGTCTTTCCAGTTCAATCTCGATCTTGTACTTCGTGAGCAATTCGCTCTGAATCATCTCAAGATGCTGGTCGCCCATACCATAGAGCAGTGTCTGACGGTTCTCAGAATCATTGACCACTTTCATTGTCAGATCTTCGTGGGAGATCTTCTGAAGTGCCTGAGCTACTTTATCCTCGTCCCCTTTGTTTTTTGCACGGTAGCGTTTGTAAGTATATGGAATGGAAACTTCGATCTTGCCGTAACGGATTGGTGTTGCCTTAGTAGAAAGGGTATCGCCGGTACGTGCCTTGTCGAGTTTGGCGATCGCCCCGATGTCTCCGGCATGAAGCTCCGGAATCTCGATCGGTTTGCTTCCTTCAAATACATACAGCTTATTCAGCTTCTGTTCTGCATCTTTGTCAATATTGAAAATGACATCATCACTCTTGATAACGCCGGATTTCACTTTGATCATAGAATATTTTCCGATGAACGGATCGACGATCGTCTTAAATACCTGTGCGGATTTTGCTTTTGCAAAATCATAATTTGCTTCAAAAATCTCGTTTGTCTTTGTATTGATGCCGGCTACACTGCGTTTGTCCGGACTTGGGAAATACTGAACAATGTCATCTAAAAGATTTGCCACGCCGCGGAGCTGAACCGGTGAGCCCATCGCTACCGGAACGATATCGCCGCTGGAAACGTTCTGTGTCAGTGCCATCATGATCTCGTGCACGGAGAACTCTTCTCCTGCAAAATAGCGATCCATAAACTCTTCGCTTGTCTCTGCAACTGCTTCCAGCAGAGTTTCTCTATATTTTTCAAGATATTCATCCAGATATTCAGGAATCGGACATTCTTCTTTCTGACCTTTTTCCAGCCATTTTCTTCCTGCTTTCTTTACTACGTTGACATATCCTGTAAATTTCTCATTCTCACGGATCGGGAAGTGGATCGGTGCGATCTTCTTCCCGAACTGTTCCGTCAGATCTTCGGTGATCTTTCGGAAACTTGCATTGTCAAAATCCATATTTGTGATAAAAATCATGCGTGGGAGACTGTATTTCTCACACAGAGCCCATGCCTTCAAAGTACCAACTTCTACGCCGTTCTTTCCGTTTACAACGATCACGGCTGCATCTGCTGCCGCTGCTGCTTCTTCTGCTTCTCCTACAAAATCAAAATAACCAGGTGCATCCAGAATGTTCACCTTTACATCGCCCCAGGCGATCGGTACTAAAGAAGTGCTGATCGAGAATTTTCTCTTGATCTCTTCTTTATCAAAGTCACTGATGGTATTACCGTCCGTCACATTTCCCAGTCTGCTTGTGATACCGCCAAGATACGCCATGGCTTCAACCAGACTGGTTTTGCCCGAGCCTCCATGTCCAAGGAGCACGACATTTCGAATTCTGTCTGTTGTGTAAACTTTCATGCTATTATCCTCCAATACAATTTATTCTTGATCTGCTCAAGTGCTTATGGGTATATTCTACTAAAAGATTTGAAGTTTTTCAAGCTTTTTATTCAAAATATACAAGTTTTTTACAAGTTTATCGAAATATGGTATATGAATCTGCTATTTTTCTTTTGAATTGTTCTTTTTATACAAACAATATAGACAATGCAAGATATCAAGCTGAAATTTTTTGTCATTACCACACAATAATTTCTACATTTTCACTTTAACGTGGAAAAGTGTTGACATTCTATTTTGGCAATAGTAAAATAAAAGCCAGCAAAAATGAAGAAAGACTGCCGATTTTTCGGCATGCGATGAGGATGAAGAAATGAAAACAACCTTTACTGCCGGGTTTATTGGCCTTGGCCTGATCGGCGGCTCCATTGCCCGGGCTTTGAAAAAATATTATCCGGATGTGCAGATACTGGCACACACGAGAAGTCGCCATACAACCGAATACGCACTGGAACATGGCATCATTGATGAGATCTGTGATACAGTCGATGAACGATACCGCAAGTGCGATTACATTTTTTTATGTGCACCTGTGGAATGCAATGCTTCTTATCTGAGACTGCTGAAGCCGTATCTGAAAAAAGGATGTATTCTTACGGATGTCGGAAGCACAAAGACCAACATCCATAAAAAGGTAGAAGAACTGGGTCTGGAAGAATATTTCATCGGCGGACATCCGATGGCAGGTTCTGAGAAGACCGGAATCGAAAATGCCAAGGCTCTTCTTCTGGAAAATGCTTACTATGTTCTGACACCGGCTGCCAAAGTGACCGGTGAAATGGTCGAGCGATACCGTGACCTGGTGGCATCTTTAAAAGCGATCCCTCTGATCCTTACCTATGAAAAGCATGATTATGTTACGGCTGCGATCAGCCATCTTCCGCATATCATTGCTTCGTCCCTGGTCAATCTGGTCAAAGACTGCGATTACGAGGACGGAACGATGAAGAAAGTGGCGGCAGGCGGCTTTAAGGATATCACAAGAATCGCATCTTCTTCTCCGGAGATGTGGGAACAGATCTGTTCTGCCAACAGTGAAAATATTCTTTCCGTGTTAGATGAATATATCAACAGCCTGATCGAGATCAAATTTTCACTTGCGGAACATAATACACACTGTATCCATGATTTGTTTGAGACATCCAGGGATTATCGCAACTCGATCTCTGATTCCGGAAGCGGTCCAATCCCGAAAGCCTACTCGATCTACTGTGACATGGTGGATGAGGCCGGCGGGATTGCCGCACTTGCTACGATCCTTGCCACAAACGGTATCAGTATCAAAAACATCGGTATCGTACATAACCGTGAATTTGAAGAAGCAGTGCTCCACGTAGAATTTTATGAAGAAATAGCAAAAATAAAGGCAGCCGAGCTGCTTCGCAAATATCGTTATACTATATATGAAAGATAAAACAGGAGGCTTTGATGGAATTTCATAAAACAGAAAAACCGCTTCGCGGTGAAATTACCATTCCCGGTGATAAATCGATCTCACACCGCAGCGTTATGTTCGGTGCGATCAGTCAGGGAACAACAGAAATCACAAATTTTCTTCAGGGACAGGACTGTCTGTCAACCATTTCCTGTTTCCGAAAAATGGGGATTGAAATCGAAAATACTTCAGAACGAATTCTGGTCCACGGACGCGGGCTGCATGGCCTTACTGCTCCGACGGAAATCCTGGATGTTGGAAACAGCGGTACCACAACAAGGCTGATCTCAGGTATTCTCGCCGGACAGGATTTCACATCCGAACTGACCGGAGATGCATCGATCCAGAAACGTCCGATGGGACGCATCATCAAACCGTTATCCATGATGGATGCCACGATTGAAAGTATCAAAGGAAACGGATGTGCACCGCTTCGCATCAGCGGACACGCTTTAAAGGGGATTCATTACCAGTCACCGGTCGCATCTGCCCAGGTAAAATCCAGCATTCTGCTGGCAGGACTTTATGCTGACGGCAAAACTTCTGTGACCGAACCGGCATTATCCAGAAACCATACGGAGATCATGCTTCGTTCTTTCGGAGCCACGGTCACTTCTGAGGGGACTACCGCATCGATTCTGCCGGATCCGGATCTTCATGGACAGAAAATAGAAGTGCCTGGCGATATCTCTTCTGCTGCGTATTTTATTGTGGCTGCACTGATTGTTCCGGGATCGGAAATCCTGATCAAAAACTGCGGCATCAACGAGACAAGAGATGGCATCTTACGTGTCTGCCGTGCAATGGGAGCGGATATCACCGTCCTGAATGCACATACATCCGGCGGTGAGGCAGTTGCAGACCTTCTGGTACGCTACACGCCGGATCTGAAAGGCTGTGTGATCGAAGGAGATATCATTCCGACGCTGATCGATGAAATACCGGTCATTGCTGTTTTAGCTGCATTTGCAGATGGAACAACTACGATCCGAAATGCTGAAGAATTAAAAGTAAAAGAATCCAACCGCCTGGATATCATGGTGCATCATTTAAGTGAAATGGGATGTGATATCACAGGAACCGAAGATGGCATGATCATAAATGGAGGCAAAACGCTTCAAGGAGCCGTTCTTGACAGTTTTCTAGATCACCGCATCGCCATGTCCTTTGCGATTGCTTCTCTGGCATGCGAAAGCACTCTGACGATCCGGCGTGCCGACTGTGTCAACATCAGCTATCCTGCTTTTTATCAGGATCTTGAACGTCTTTGCCGATAAAAGTAAGAATCTTCTGATGCAGAACTGCATTTTCTTTTTTCAAGGAAACAGGTTTTGCTTCTTTATTTAAGAAGCAATGCCTGCTTTTTCCGGTTGTACATAATTTCCCATCTTTCTGATGATAAATTTCATAGCAAAATTCCAGAACGATCCCATTATACTTTGCAGCTGTCACTTTGATATCCACAAGATCATCAAAATGGACCATCTGACGATAAGTTGCTTCAACTCCAAGCACCGGAACGATGATGCCCTGTTTTTCCATTTCACGGTACGAAATCCCGCAGTGCCGCATCCAGTCGATCCGTGCTTCTTCAAACCAGCGGATATAGTTGGAATGATGTACGATGCCCATTTGGTCCGTTTCATAATACTGTACTCTGTGTGTATACATACAAAATCCACCCCTTATCAGATTAGCCCATAATGTTTCATGGCAAATGCAATGCCGTCCTCTTCTACCGTTTTCGTTACAAATTCCGCATACGGTTCCAGAACATTACTGTGTACGCCCATGGCAACGGCATGTTTTACATACTGAAACATCGGAAGATCGTTGCTGCTGTCCCCGAACACATAGGCGTTTTCCATCGGAATGTTCATGTGTTCCAGAATATAGGCGATGCCGCTGGCCTTTGAAAAGCCTTTTGGGACAACTTCGAAAAATCCGTTCTGGCGGTCGATCAGATCCATATCTTTTCCAAGATTTGCCTTGATCGCCGCAAGATTGGTCTTCTGATCATAATAAAACACAAATTTATCATAATCAAAACGATCCTGTTCTATGTAGGTTTCGATTCCAAGACCCATCGGTGCGAAATAACGCCTGGTGTGTTCGATCCCTTCAAATCTGGTTATTCGCTTTGAAAAATAGCAGTCGTCCGTTGCTTCGAGGATCGGTTCTGCATGATTCTCCTGAAGCACACGGATAATCTCTCTTCCTCTTTTATGCGGTATAATACGGGAGAACATCACTTCATCGCCAAGCATGATGTAGGTGCCACATCCACACAGATATCCGGAAAACGGTGCACGTTTTAATTCCATCGGAACGCTGCAGTAGCATCTGCCGGTATTGATAAAGGTCAGATTTCCAAGTTCAATCGTTTTTTTTAGAGCATCGAGTGCACTGTCCGGTATCTTTCCGGTCACATCACTTAAAAGCGTGCCGTCGATATCAAAAAATAATGCATTTCTCATGTTTCGTATCCTTCCTGAAATAAAGAATTGGTATGCTGTCTTTTCGGCAGCATTATACTATGCATCAAAAGATGCTGCAAAGTTTTTCTTATACTTTTGCATCAAAAAAAGCTGCCGGCTGACTTTTTGCTGTCAGCCAGACAGCGAACTTTTCATTCCCAGAATGCCGTTTCCTGCCTTTTGATTCCTGGCCAGGCCAGGTGGGTATCCGCAGCCGTATCCGTTGTCTTCCATTTACAAAAAACGGCATGACATTGTATAAAGCAATATAGGATTCCCTGTTATAACATTGCAGGTTCAAAATAACAGGAGTGTCGCACATCCCAGGTGGATTTCTCACTGGCTTTATTATACTCCAGTATATCCGATTTTTCAACTGAAAATTCAAGCAATTTTAGTTTCACTGTTCCCGCATGATGATACTGATCACATAACGGTTGTTCGGAAGATCCATATGTGTGATATTATCCAGACGAATCAGATCAACATCTACCCACAGCTGTTCTGCTGCAATCATAATGTTTGCGAGCATGATGCCGAAATCAAATTCGTTGTATTTGCCAAGCAGTCTGCGATGAGCGACGGTCTGTTTGGAAAAGACATGGACACGGTTTTCATAAACGACAAAACGCCATGGCTGACTGTTAAATGCAGACGGTGCCAGTCTGGCCACTTCCAGAAATTCTTTTACAAATCTTCTCGGAGGTTCTTTGACGGCACAGAGATCTTCCATGGATTCCCTTTTGGCATCTTCCTGATTCCGCACCATATCTACTTTCGGATATCCAATTGCCATCAGGATGACGCATCGCATGCCCTCTTTTGGCATTTCGCCTTTCAGATGTCCCATACCCTGGAAGCAGCTTCCAACACCTTTTGAAAACAGATAAAGCGAGATCTGCTGCATGATATAGCCGGCATTCATATCCGCTCTTTCTTTGTCCTCTGTATAGATCACAAGATAATAGGGAGCTGCTACATTGATAATACCGCCCAGCCTGGACTTTGCTTTTTTACTGCCCTGTGTATCGATCAGTTCGATGCTGGTCTCGATCCCCGGGAACAGCGGTTCCATTTCATGGTAAAACTGGATCATCCCTTCCAGAATGCTTGTCTCTACTTTATCCTTGCGAAAATTTCTGATTGATTTGCGTGTGTACACTGCTTCGTATAGCGTCATTTTGTCTCTCCTGCACTTTCAGCATCTTGTTAATAACTTGTAACAATATTGTAACATAGTTATTTGAATTTTCAACTACTTTTTTTATATTTTCCTGTATACTGAAGTTATAAGGTGTTTGGTACAAAGCGTCTCATCCAGAAAGCAAGAATGACATTTTGACCTTTTGATCCTGGCATCATTATAATTATGTATTTGGATTTTTTACAGACAAGGGGGTTTTTGTATGAGTAAAAAGCGAATCATTACCATTTCAAGAAGTTTCGGAAGCGGTGGTCGCATGATCGGTGAGGAACTGGCCAGAAGACTGGAGTATCATTTCTATGACCGCAATCTGCTGGATCTTCTCTCAGAGAAGACCGGTATCAGTGAACAGGGGCTGGAAAGTGCGGACGAGAAACTGCCGCAGAAGATTCTGGATCACTATGTTCCGACCAGAGTAACGGACTATAATACCAGCCACTATCTGTTCCGCATGGAAAGTAAACTGATCGAGGAGCTTGCAGAAAAGGAATGCTGTGTTTTTATCGGAAGGCTTGCAGACTGGATTTTAAAAGACCGCGACGATGTGCTGAACGTATTTATTACGGCACCGGATGAAGACCGCATCCAGCGTATCATGGAAACAGAAGATGTTACGCAGACTCAGGCAGAGAAACTGATGGTGCAGATTGATAAAATGCGGAACAATTATTATTCTTATTTTACAGACCGCAAATGGCAGCATACGAAAGACCGTGACATCATCGTCAACAGTTCGCTTCTTGGCATTGAAGGAACGGTAGGTATGCTGGAGTATATTGTAAATGCATCAAATTAAGTTCGGATAAGAAAGGTTGTCGAATGTGCAAATGAAACTGCATTGCAAAATATAGTGCGTAAAATAATACAGCCATGATGAACTCGAAAACAAATCGCTCTGACGGTAGCAAGGCTTCCGTCGTGAGGTTTGCGATGTTGCCGCCCCAAAGAGCCGCTGTCTGAGCCTCGAAGAGGCGAGTTTAGGCGAAGGGCGGCTAACAGGCGAGCGAACCGAACAGGAAACGCAGCGTGTCAGGAGATTGTTTTCGAATCATCATGGCGTCATATTTTATAAAATTATTTCTATGGCGTTCATTTGCACATTTACACAAACCTCCGCCACAACTTTTTATTTTGCTACTTATCAGCAATCCATTTCTTTACAGTTTCCACATCCACTTTCAGTGCAGAGGAAATCTGTTCAACTGTTAATCCAAGAGTAATAAGAGAAGAGGCAGCATCTTTTTTTGCAAGTATTTTACCTTTTGAAATGCCATCTGCAACGCCAGCTTTCATGCCGTCTTTCATACCAGCCGCAACACCGGCCTCATACTCAGCTTTTCGTAACTTTCGTTCTTCCTCTTCTTTGTCATATTCAAAAATACTCATAGAGATCACCTCCGATTTATTTGCACGAAGAAATTCGGAAAGAATGTTATTACGGATACATTCATCGACTGCCAGCTTAACTGCTTTGTTCAATTCAAATTCCTTCGCATATCTTCGAACACACGTTACATACTGTGCATATTCTCTCAAGGTCTGGCATTGTTCCATGAGTTCGGGATTATGCCCCTCATTAATGTTTAGGGTCAGCACTTCCAGTTCCAGCTTTGGATTGCCGGACAGGTTTTTGAAAGCCTCCGACAAATGGTTTACCCAGCTGTCCTTTTTCTTTTCTGTGCCATTGTAGAATACGATAAACTGTGGTGCCGGTATTTTCTGTAATACGGAAGAATAGAGAGATTTCTTATCTACCAGTTTCTGATATTCACTGGAAATATAGAATAGATCACGCAAGGGCATATTGGGATTATAAGTTGACTGGTGTTCATAGAGAAACAAATCGGTATCAATGATAAAAGCCAGATCATTTTTCATTCCCATGTAAATAGCATTTTCCAGGGTGACGATTTCCAGCATTTCCGGATCTTCATAATGAGCCCCACTGACTGCGTTATAAAGGGACAGTAAATTCTTCCGGTCAGAAAACAGCATACGGAATACGGTATCCTTATAGTTACGATTGCTTCTCAGCTGCTTTTTGTGTGCCATAGGCAGTACCTCCTTTTACAGGAGTGTACGAATGTGGGACAGCCATACTACATACCTATCTGCCACAATTGGAAACTCCTGCTTTTTAATTGATTTGTTTGAATGAAAAGCATGAATTTCTGAAATGTGAATGAGATAATATAGATGGCATGATGCCAGGAACTTTAAGAAAAATATGCTTTGAAAGTATATTACCATGAAACTCTCATTATTTCAAGAAAATTAAAAAATAAAATAAATGCAACATAAGAAATAAGAAACAGCAACAGAAAAATAAAAAAGCGGTCACATCTGTGATTTTCATTATCACAGGGGCGGCCGCTTCAGGTATAAGTTTACCACTTATCAAGGATGCAGAATATAGTTATTTTTAAGCTGTAAAGTATGCTGATGATCTAAAGATTCAATTTCACCAAAAGCATTATAATCTATAGAAGAATTGCACGGTGATACTTCGTAATACTGCATCCAGTTGTCCATTGTAATTTCTACTTTCTTTGGAACGATAATGGATCTAACAGGACTGAATTTTCCGTTTTTATTTCCACTGACGGCTCTTACTTTAAAATAGTAGATTTTACCCAACTGAAAATCTGAGCCAATTCCGAAACTATAATCTGGAGTGCTCGTGGTGCTCCAATACCTTTCAAACTTCCCTTTTTTTGATTTTTTCCAGTAGATTTCGTAGTATTTTGCATTTCGTACTTTTTTCCATTTAAGCTTTACACCGCCATAATAATAATCCGACTTTGCAGTAAAACCGGTGACTGCACCCGGTTTTTTGAAGGCTGCGGATACATTTGTTTTTTCATGTTCTCTCTCCTTTTTTGGTGAAAATCTTTTTTTATTATTGTAGAGTCTTAACTCTAAAAGTCAATATAAACAAAAGATGTCAGGCGGGGATTTTTTTATCTGAAAAAAACTGAAATTAGGAATTGACCGCAGAAATATATCTTTGTAAAATAAGAAAGAAACATGGAATATATGTAAAAATTAAGGAGGCTGTTTATTTTATGAAAGCGACAAATGAGAAAAAGGCAGAAGGTTATTCTTCTCCATACAATTTTGAGGGAAGAATTCCTCTTTCTCAGGCAATTCCGCTGGGACTTCAGCACGTCATGGCAATGTTTATCGGAAACCTGACACCGCTGATCATCGTGATGGGAGTCTGTGGGCTGACAGCAGATGCGGGATTTGGCGAACTTCGTACGGCATTGCTCCAGAATGCAATGATCATCGCCGGAGTTGTTACACTGGTTCAGATGTTTTCCATCGGTCCGGTCGGAGGAAAAGTGCCGATCGTTATGGGAACGTCATCCGGATTTCTCGGAGTTCTGAACAATACCGTGGCAGCATGCGGCGGCGGTATTCTTGCTTATGGTGCGATTATGGGAGCCTGTATTGTCGGAGGTATTTTCGAGAGTGTTCTCGGAGCATTTTTGAAACCGCTTCGTAAATTTTTCCCGCCGATCGTTACCGGATCGGTTGTTATTGCAATCGGATTATCACTGCTTGGTGTTGGTATCAACTATTTCTGCGGAGGAAGCGGCAAAGCGGACTATGGTTCACTTCCGAATCTGTTTCTGGGATTTGTAGTACTGGTTGTGATCGTACTGCTGAAACATTTCGCACCGCAGAAAAGTATCCTTTCTTCGTCTGCGATCCTGTTTGGTATTCTGGCAGGATATGTTGTGGCGATCATTATGACACTTACGCTTCCGCACACCGGTATCGATGCAGATGGTGTTCAGTATACGTACTCCTGGGTTGTTGATTTTGCCCAGGTAAAAAATGCAGCGTGGATCGCTGTGCCGAGCTTTATCGGTTTTGGTGCTTTATCTGATGTAAAGATCACATTTCAGGCAAGTGCGATCATCCCGATCGGCATCATGTTTATCGTAACGGCGATTGAGACAGTCGGTGATATTTCGGCCTGTATCGAGGGCGGTATGAATCGTGAAGCAACCGATTCTGAGCTGTCCGGCGGTGTGATCTGTGACGGACTCGGATCCGCTTTTGCGGCACTGTTCGGTGTACTGCCGAATACTTCATTCTCGCAGAATGTGGGACTGGTTTCTCTGACAAAAGTTGTCAACCGTTTTGCAATCTCCATGGGAGCGATTTTCCTGATCCTGTGTGGATTCTGCCCAAAGATCGGTGCACTGATGTCCATCATGCCGCAGTCGGTTCTCGGAGGGGCAGCCGTTATGATGTTCGCATCGATTCTGATTTCCGGTATCCAGCTGATCACAAAGCATCCGATCGGCAGCCGTGAGATTACGATTATTTCCGTAGCGATCGGTCTTGGATATGGTCTTGGAGCAACCACAGGGGCAACCGCTCATCTGCCGTATTATGTACAGCTGATCTTTGGCGGTTCCGGAATCGTACCATGTTCTCTGGCAGCGATCATTTTAAATATCGTTCTGCCGAAAGAATCCAAACCGGTTCGTGAAATGTGGGAACTGGAAGATAAATAAATGAAAAAAATCATATCAGTCATCGGAGCGGGCGGAAAGACGACCCTGATCCATCGACTGGCAGAAGAATATCAAAGGAAAGGAAATGCTGTGCTGGTGACGACGACAACGCATATGTTCGCAGAGCCGGGCACAGACCTCTCCGGCGATGCTTTTTCTATACGGGAGAAATTACAGAGAGATCACTATTGTATGGCGGGCATACAATGCTCCGAAAATCCGCAGAAAATGCAGGCACTTCCGGAGCATACATTAAGAGAATTGCTGCATTATGCGGATATTGTTCTGATAGAAGCGGACGGAGCGAAACATCATTCTCTGAAATATCCTTCCGGGGCAGAACCGGTGATTTTTTCGGGAACGACGGATCTTTATCTCGTGCTTGGAACGTGGGATATCGGGAAACCCTGTAAGAAGGTAATCTTTCGCTTTGATGAGATGCAGAAAGAAGAGCTTATCCGGGATGATATGGAGCTGCCAAAAAGAAAGATTCTGCCGGAAGAAGCAGTGACAGAAGAGCATATCCGCAGAATCTTAAGGGCGTATCGGTACAGGCTGAAAAAAATCGGGTATAATGAGAAAATAACTTGTCTGTTTTCAAAGCAAGATGGGGAAAACATTCGATTCTGTCAGGCAGATACCGCAGCAAGAATGCCAAGGGCATTCTTGAAACCGGGTTTTTCGAAAGTCTGAGCGGAACAAATGGAGGATTAAAATGAAACGGAATAGTTTGATCATCTGCCGCGGCGGAGGGGATCTGGCGACAGGGATCGTACACCGTCTGCACCGGGCGGGATTTCGTGTGCTGGTGCTGGAAACGGATCATCCGGCGGCGATCCGCCGTCAGGTTTCGTTCTGTGAGGCGGTCTACGAAGGAAAAGCGACCGTGGAAGGCGTGACGGCACAGAGGATTGATTCTGTATCTGAAATGGAAGAAGTTTTTGCCGGAGGATGTGTACCGCTTTTCGTTGATTCCAAAGGAGCGTCGATCGCAGAGCTGCATCCGGATGTCGTGGTGGATGCGATCATTGCCAAGAAAAACCTTGGAACAACAAAAGAGATGGCTCCGCTTGTGATCGGAGTCGGGCCTGGATTTACGGCCGGGGTCGATGTGGATCTTGTGATCGAATCGATGCGTGGACATAATCTGGCAAGAATTTTAGAAGAAGGATCGGCACTTCCGAATACCGGGATTCCGGGCAATATCGGTGGATTTACAAAAGAACGCGTGATCCATGCACCGACAGAAGGATTTATCAAAAATATCCACCAGATCGGTGATGTAGTGGAAGCGGGCACAGAGATTGCCAGAATTTATGAAAACATGGATGAATCCGGAAATTTTAGCGGTGCATCGGTAGCAGTTCCGGCAACAATCACCGGCATTATCCGAGGTCTGATCCGAGAAGGCTATCATTTCCCGAAAGGATTTAAGATCGCAGATATTGATCCAAGAGAAGGTGAATTGAAAAACTGTTTTACGATTTCAGATAAAGCCAGAAGTATCGGCGGCAGCGTGCTGGAAGCGGTTTGTCATCATGTAAATACGTGCAGCTAAAATCGAGTCAGACACAGGTGAAACAATCTGACAGATGGTTTAAAATGAGGATAATGCGGATAAAATAGTCGAAACAGATTAACAGGACGGATAGAAACAGTATGAATGAAAAGAAACTGACACATTTCAATGAAAGCGGCGAGGCACATATGGTGGATGTCCATGAAAAGGCAGATACATACCGTGTGGCGAAAGCGGAGGGCACCATTTTTGTAAATGAGGATGCTTTTGCGGCAATTTCGCAGGGAACGGCAAAAAAGGGAGATGTACTTGGAATTGCCCGCATCGCCGGGATCATGGGGGCAAAAAACAATGCATCCTTGATTCCGCTGTGTCATCCGATCGCAATGACAAAATGTGATGTGGATTTTGAATTAAATGAAGAAAAAAAGAGCATAAAAGCTGTCTGCACAACGGCCTGCTTCGGAAAGACCGGTGTGGAGATGGAAGCACTGAGCGGAGTGAGCATTGCACTGCTGACCATCTACGATATGTGCAAAGCACTGGATCGGGCCATGGAGATCACGGATATTCATCTGCTGGAAAAGGCTGGCGGAAAGAGCGGACATTATAAGAAATCATGCCGTTAAATGTTGAGATTGGGAGCAAACGGACGAAAACAGAGTGTCCAATATGCTAAAATAAGGGGGGAATCCATATGTATCAAGTGGGAATCGTCACATTGAGTGACAAAGGAGCAAAAGGTGAACGGCAGGATTTGAGCGGTCCGAAGATTCAGGAATTACTGCCAAAAGATAAGTATGAAGTAATTTCATATACGATGCTTCCGGATGACCGGGAAAAGATCCGCAGGGAGCTGATCCGCCTCTCTGATGAGGTGAAATGTGATCTGATTCTGACAACAGGCGGAACCGGATTTTCACCGCGCGATATTACGCCGGAAGCTACGATGGATGTGGCAGAGCGTAATGCACCTGGGATCGCAGAAGGACTGCGTGCCTGCAGCATGCAGTTTACAAAAAGAGCAATGCTCGGAAGAGGCGTTTCTGTGATACGAAAAGGAACGCTGATCATCAATCTTCCGGGAAGTGTCAAGGCAGTAACGGAAAGTATGGAGTTTCTGATCGGAAATATTGAGCATGGACTGGATATTCTGATGCAGACGGACAGTGAATGTGGAAGAGCCTGAAAGACAGGGCAGAAGGAGTGAAAGAAATGAAACGGATGAAAACAACGGAGGCGGTCGGACAGGTACTTTGCCATGACATTACGCAGATCATACCGGGTGTGACAAAGGATGCCGTTTTCCGTAAGGGGCATATCATCCGGGAAGAAGATATACCGGTGCTGCTCAGCGTTGGAAAGGACTCTGTCTATATCTGGGAAAACGATGAGACGATGATGCATGAAAATGATGCGGCAGAAGTGCTTTATCGTATGACGGCAAATGAGCATATGCATCCTTCGGATGTAAAAGAAGGCAAGATCGAAGTGATCGCTGATACGGAAGGTCTGCTGAAAGTAGATCGTGAGAAACTGAAGAAAGTAAATGCATTCGGAGAGATGATGATCGCAACCAGACACGGCAATACCGTAGTGAAAAAGGGAGATAAACTTGCCGGAACACGTATCATTCCGCTGGTGATTAAAAAGGATAAAATGCAGGAAGCAGAAAAGATCTGTGACGGAACACCAATCCTAAAAATCCTGCCGTTTACCGTAAAAAAAGCAGCGATTATCACAACGGGAAATGAAGTTTATCACGGCAGGATCAAAGATGCCTTTACGCCGGTCATTGAGCAGAAAATCGCAGAATTCGGGGCAGAAATGATGTTCCATGAGATTTTTGATGACAATGACAGAAAAATCACAGACGGCTGTTTGCGTGCCATAGAAGCAGGGGCGGATATTGTATTCTGCACCGGAGGCATGAGTGTGGATCCGGACGATAAAACGCCGCTTGCCATCAAAAATACCGGGGCGGAAATGATCTCTTACGGCTCCCCGGTTCTGCCGGGAGCGATGTTTTTATTGTCCTATTACCGGAAAGGTGACAAAGTGATCCCGATCTGCGGACTTCCGGGCTGTGCCATGTACAACAGGCGGACCATTTTTGATCTGGTCCTGCCGCGGTTGATGGCAGCAGATCCGGTCACGGCAGATGAGCTGGCTTCGCTTGGCGAAGGCGGACTTTGCCTGAACTGCAAAGTGTGTACATTTCCGAACTGCGGTTTTGGAAAGGGCTGGTAGAAGATGCTGGATCAGTTCGGGAGAAAGATAGAATATATGCGGATTTCTCTCACAAACAACTGCAATCTTCGGTGCAGCTACTGTATGCCGGAGAAGCGGATTTCCGATGTACATTTCTTTCCGATGAATCAGGTTCTAAGATGCGTGGAAAGTGCCGTTTCTCTTGGCATCACGCATTTTCGGCTGACCGGTGGAGAACCCTTATGTTATCCGAAAATCGAAGAACTGCTCTGTAAAATCAAACAGATCAAAGGAGTAGATTCGGTGCATCTGACCACGAACGGCGTGCTTTTAAAAGAAAAGGCGGCACAGCTGAAACAGGCAGGCATCGACAGCATCAATGTCAGCCTGGATACGCCGGATGAAAAAGAATACCGGGTTCTGACCGGGGGCGGAAAGCTCTCAAATGTGCTTGATGGGATCAGAAAGGCAGCAGAACTTGAAATTCCGGTAAAAATCAATGCTGTGCTGCGAGAACAGACCGATGTCTGTGCACTGGCAGCGTTTGCAGAACAAAACCACGTCACACTCCGGTTTATCGAGATGATGCCGATTGGTTTTGGAAAGATTCTGCCGGTCGATCCAAAAAGCAAAGTACTGGAAACTTTGCAGGAGCGATATGGCAGGTATGAGAGGATCATGCAAAGAAAAAGAAAAGCAGATTCTCAGGAAAAATATGGATATGGTCCGGCGGTATACTATCGCTTTTCGGATCTGAATATCCCCATCGGTCTGATTCAGGCGATCCATGGAAAATTCTGCGACCGATGCAACCGCGTCCGCATCACTTCCGAGGCAAAATTAAAGCCTTGTCTGGCTTCTGCAAAAGTGATCGATCTGCGTCCGGCACTGGAAGATACAGAAAATCCAGACAAGCTGGCAGAGCTGATGCGGCAGGCGATTTTCCAGAAGCCGAAATCGCATCATTTTGAGGAGCAGAATTCGAAAAAAAGTTCAGAAACCATGAATCAGATTGGCGGATAAGATTAAAGGAGAAATAGATGGGAAAACTGATCGCGATCAATATCAGTGAAAAACGCGGGACAGAAAAAAAAGAAATACAGGAAGCACAGCTGGTTACAGATTTCGGGATTGCCGGAGATGCCCATGCAGGTAAATGGCACAGGCAGGTCAGTCTTTTATCTTTTGAAAAAATCGAAGATTTCAAAGCCAGAGGAGCCAGAATAGATAACGGAGCATTCGGGGAGAATCTGATTGTCTCCGGATTTGACTTTAAAACGCTGCCGCTCGGAACGAGGTTTCAGATTGGAGATGCACTGCTTGAGATGACGCAGATCGGAAAACAGTGCCATTCTCACTGTGCTATTTATCAGCGGATGGGCGAGTGCATCATGCCGAAAGAAGGCGTGTTTGCCGTTGTCTTAAAAGGCGGCACGATCAAAAAAGGTGATGAGGTGACGATGATACCGGCAAATTTTTATGCGACCGTCCGGGATCGGAATAAGGCAGCGGACACATTGACAGCGACCGTCATTACCGGAAAAAACAGGGGCGAAAAGCTCTGCATGATGGATGGAAAAATCCGTGCAGTACGAAGTTCCGGTGCCGGAATGTATCATGGACTGCACAAACAAGATATGGATGGAGAGGCAAAAGAATCCATATCCGGACCGGATTTTTTTAATGAAAAACATGCCGAAGAAATCTGGAAGGCACATCTTGCAGACAAACACCGGATCACGATCGAAGAGCAGGAGATTTTCCTTCATTCCATCGGAAACAGGGCAAGACTTGTGATCTGCGGCGGCGGACACGTATCAACTGCCCTGGTGAGGATGGCAAAACTGCTGGATTTTGAGATCTGGGTGCTGGAAGACCGCCCGTTTTTTGCAGAACATGCAAAACAGGAGGGAGCAGATCACATTCTTTGTGGAGATTATGTGGAAAGTCTTGCAAAAATCCCGAAAGATGTGGATAATTATTATGTCTGCATGACGAGAGGACATCGTTTTGATCTGGAATGCTTAAAAGAGATTTATAAAAGAACGTTTGCCTATGCAGGCATGATGGGATCCAGAAAGCGAAGTGTGCTGGTGCGAAAAGATCTGGAAGAAGCAGGCTATACAAAAGAGCAGGTACAAAAGCTGCATTCCCCGATCGGCCTGGCAATCGGAGCACAGACTCCGGCAGAGATCGCACTTTCCGTGATCAGCGAGATCGTGCAGTGCAAAAATGAACGTGCAAAAGCGGCAGAAACAGACGAGGCAATTCTGGAAGAGCTGGCAGAGCCGCAGAGACTTTCAAAATTTGCAGTAAATGATGAAAATGAGATGGAATACCGCATGATTTGTACAATCATTGAAAAAAGGGGCAGTGCACCCAGAAGCATCGGAACCCAGATGCTGGTCACATCGGACAACCGTATTATTGGAACCATCGGCGGAGGCTGTGCAGAAGCTGAAGTGATCACCAGATGTCGCGGATATTTTGCGGAAATGCGAAAAGGCATACATGGGATCTGCGAGATTGTCAAAATCCAGATGAGCACCGATAACGTCGAAGAAGAAGGCATGGTGTGCGGCGGCAGGATTGAAGTGCTGCTGGAGGAGACATGACAGGGCATGCAGCACTATGGTATGCAGGAACTGATCGTAAATGTACAGAATCTTTGTATAAACTTATAGTGGAAATGGATTATAAAAATAAAGAGCATTTAAAAATTGCATCATGAAAGGAAAAAGCAAATGAAAAAAACGATCGCAGTAACTTTCGCAATCGTATCACTGGCAACCGCAGGAGTTCTTCTTGCAGGATGTGGAAGCAAGGAAAAGAAAACAGAAGTTACCGTTTTTGCAGCAAAGAGTCTGAACGGTGTTATGGATGAGCTGTGCGAAAAGTACAACAGTGAGCATCCGAATGTAACTTTCCAGACAAACTATGACAGTTCCGGAACGTTGATGACACAGATCAAGGAAGGTGCAAAATGCAACATTTTCTTTTCTGCCGGTGTTTCTCAGATGGATGAGCTGCAGGCAGGTTTTGACGGTGGTGATATCGTGGAAGGAAGCCGGCGGGATCTTCTGAACAATCAGGTATGCCTTGTTACATGGAAAGGTAGCGATACCAAAGTAACAGATTTTTCCAATCTTTCTCTTGCAAAGAACATGGCACTGGCAGATCAGACCGTTCCGGTTGGACAGTATACCAGAAAAGCACTGATCAATGCGGGCATGGCAGGCTCAGAGTACACAGAAGTCGATCAGCTGACAGATGATGTGATATCAAAGGCACTGGGCGGCCTGGAAATCAATAACTGTGCAAACGTAGGAGCCGTTGCATCCGCAGTTGCAGAAGGAGCAAATGAAGTCGGAACGGTTTATTATTCTGATACGTTCGGATATGAAGATCAGCTGGATATTATCGAGCAGCTGCCGAATTCCCTGACCGGTGATGTGATCTATCCGGTAGCAGCAGTAGAAAGTGATAATACTTCCGATGAAGAATTGGAAGCTTCCGAAGATTTCCTTACTTACCTGCAAAGTGAAGAAGCAGTGAAACTGTTTGAAAAATATCATTTTACTGTACAGTAGGAGATATCTATGAATTTGCAGAATCTGGATTTTACACCGCTTTGGATTACAATGAAAACCGGAGTGGCTGCAACGTTTGTTTCCTTTTTCCTTGGGATTTTTGCGGCCAGATTTGTGATGGGCCGGAAGGGAAAAGCAAGAGCGTTCTGGGATGGTTTTCTGACAATGCCGCTGGTACTTCCGCCGACTGTGGCAGGATACATTCTGCTTCGTACATTCAGTACAAGAAGACCGTTTGGCCGTTTTCTGGCGAACAGTCTTGGCATTCAGGCAGTACATACCTGGCTTGGCTGTGTGCTGGCGGCAACGGTCATCGCTTTTCCGCTGATGTACCGCAATGCGAGAGCGGCCTTTGAACAGGTCGATGAGAATGTGATCTATGCGGCACAGACGCTTGGATTGAGTGAGCGGACGATCTTCTGGAAGATCCGCATACCGATGGCAAAACCGGGCATTTTATCCGGTACAGTCCTGGCATTTGCAAGGGCAATCGGTGAGTATGGGGCGACTTCCATGCTCGCCGGAAATATCGCCGGCAGGACTTCGACGATCTCGCAGCAGATCGCCATGGTGCTCCAGAACGGAGATTTTGCACTTGCCGGTTTCTGGTGTCTGGTGATTTTTGTGATTTCGTTTGTGTGTCTTGTTGCACTGAATCTGTTTGGAGAGAAGAAAAGTAAAGGGAAAAAGCATGTCTTTCATCGTAAAAATAAAAAAACAACTGGCTCTTTATGAGCTGACGGTTGATCTGGAAACGGAAGCCGGGATTCTGGCGGTGATCGGAGGCTCAGGTTCCGGAAAAAGCATGACGCTCAAATGCATTGCCGGGATCGAGACGCCGGACAGCGGATTTATCTCGCTGAATGGCAGAGTTCTGTATGATTCTTCAAAAAAGATCAATCTTCCGCCGCAGAAACGGAACGTTGGCTATCTTTTTCAGGAGTACGCCCTGTTTCCGACTATGACGGCAGCCGAAAATATCAGCATTGTGATGAAACAAAAGAATCCGGTTCAGGTGCAGAAATGGCTGGAAGAATACGGTCTTGGAGATTATGCGGACAGTTATCCTGATCATCTTTCCGGCGGACAGAAACAGCGACTTGCCATGATCCGCATGCTGGCGGCCGAGCCGCAGTGCATTCTTTTAGATGAGCCGTTTTCCGCACTGGATGAGCATATCAAGCGGAAAATGGAGCGGGAAGTGATGGAGATGCTGCATGATTTTGACAAACCGATCCTTTTTGTTTCGCATAATCAGGAGGAGGTTTATCGCCTGGCAGACCGGATTGGCAGCATGGAAAACGGCAGATTCAGTCCGATCCGTGAAAAGAGGGCGTTTTTTGCAGAGCCTCAGACAGTCGGGCAGGCAAAACTGGTGGGCTGCAATAATATTTCAGAGATCGACTGGATCAGCGAAGATCGGGTGTACGCAAAAAACTGGAATCTTTCGCTGAGAGTCCCGTTTACTGAGCTGGAAGAGCAGAAAAAATATCGTGCGATCGCCATTTATCCGGGAGATATCACTCTTTATTCAGAAGATGCTATACTGGAAGAAAAACAAGTCAGGAATAAAATTTCAGTAAAATCCTGCAGCACCGAAGAAGAACTGCACAGCTGGGCGGTAAGCTGTCAGATAGATGGAACCGATGCGGAACTTATGATGCTTTTATCGAAAGAAAAAATGCCGTCGGTACCGGAAAAAATTACAGAAATCTTTGTGGATGGCGGAAAAATCCATCTGCTGCAGTAAAGATGATGCAGTATGTTTTACAGAAAGTGTGGGGATGATAAAATGATTTATCTGGACAACGCAGCGACAACGCTTCAAAAACCGCAGGCAGTTTATGATGCCGTTCTTGATGCCATGAAAACTTTGGGAAATTCCGGGCGGGGATTTTCCGGTGCGGCACTTGGAGCATCGAGAATGATCTATGAGGCGAGGCAGACGCTCTGCGATTTTTTCGGAGGCAGTGATCCATCGAGGCTGGTTTTTACGTCCAATGCAACGGAAGCTTTGAATATGGCAATCCAGGGGATGTTTCTTCCGGGAGATCATGTGATCACGACGCAGCTGGAGCATAATTCGGTGCTGCGTCCGCTCTATGCCATGCAGAAAAAGGGTGTTGAACTTACGATTGCGGCGAGTGGACAGAACGGAACGGCAGATTTTGATGCGATCGAAGCAGCCATCCGGGCAAACACGAAAGCGATCGTCTGCACCCATGCATCGAATCTGACCGGAAACCTGACGGACATGCAGAGGATGGGAGAGCTTGCAAGGCGGCATGGGCTGTTTCTGATCGTCGATGCTTCGCAGACTGCAGGTGTGATTCCGATTGATGTAAAACAGATGCATATCGATGTGCTCTGTTTTACCGGGCACAAAAGCCTGTTTGGACCGCAGGGAACCGGCGGACTTTACATAGGTGAGGGTGCAGAGATAAAGCCTTTAAAAAGCGGCGGGACCGGCGTGCACAGTTTCCTGAAAACGCAGCCGGAAGAACTCCCGGAGCATCTCGAAGCCGGAACGTTGAATGGTCACGGGATTGCCGGACTTCTTGCAGGTGTACAGGAAATCCAGAAAATCACAGCAGAAGAGATATGGAAAAAAGAGCGAAATCTGATGGAGTGTTTTGTTGCGAAAATCAAGCAGATTCCCAATGTGAAGATATATGGCGATTTTTCGGATAAAAACAGATGCCCGATCGTTTCTCTGAATATCGCAGGCGTGGATTCTTCGCAGGTCAGTGAATGGCTCTTGGACGAGTATGAGATTGCAGTGCGTCCGGGAGCACACTGTGCACCGCTGATGCATCAGTATTTCGGAACACAGAAGCAGGGCATGGTGCGTTTCAGCTTTTCATATTATAATACAGAAAAAGAGGCACTGACGGCCGCAGAAGCGATCCGTGAGATCGCAGAAGAAGTGGAGGCGTGAAATGACAGAAGAGATTGTATTTTGTAAGGGTGGCGGATGTACGGCAAAATTAGGGCCGGATCTTTTAAGTCATGTACTTGACAAGATCCCACGGGGAGAAAAAGATCCGGATCTTCTGATCGGATATGACAGTCGGGATGATGCGGCTGTTTATCAGATCACGGAAGATACCGCCATTGTCCAGACGCTGGATTTTTTTCCGCCGATGCTGGAAGATCCGTATTTGTTTGGGCAGATTGCAGCAGCAAATGCTTTAAGTGACATTTATGCGATGGGCGGAACGGTAAAGACAGCATTGAATATCCTCTGTTTTCCAGAAAAAATGGATTTAAATATTCTCGGAAAGATCATGCAGGGCGGGGCAGAAAAAGTGATCGAGGCGGGCGGAACGCTGGCAGGAGGTCATTCCATTGCCGATGCCGATGTCAAATACGGACTGTCTGTGATGGGTATTGTAAATCCAAAACAGATCTATGCAAATGACAAAGGCAGACCGTCGGATGTACTGATCTTTACCAAGAAACTCGGAGTCGGGCTGGTGTGCAATGCAAACCGTGTCGGACAGGCACCAAAAGGAGCCATGGAAGAAGCGATTGCTTCAATGACCATGCTCAATAAAAAAGCCGCAGAGATCAGCCATCGTTACGAGATACATGCCTGCACCGATGTGACCGGTTTTGGATTTTTAGGACACTTAAGTGAAATGATAAACGATGCCATTTCGGCAGAAATCGACAGCATTTCCATCCCGGTCATCAAAGGAGCAATGCACTGTGCAGAAGAATTTCTGCTGACGGCCGCAGCACAGCGAAACCGCAATCATGTCGCAGAACGTGTGACATTTTCAAAATATATTCCATTTGCGATGGAAGAACTGCTCTTTGATCCGCAGACCTCCGGAGGACTGTTATTTGCCGTGCAGAAAGAAGACGCAGCGGCATTTGAGAAAGAATTAAGAGAAGCCGGAATGCCGGCAGCGATCGTCGGAAGGTTTACGGAGAAAAAAGAAAAAGATATCTATGTGAATTGAGGAGGATGTAATATGATCACAGTAAATGCAATGGGCGATGCATGCCCGATCCCGGTTGTTAAGACAAAAAATGCGATTGCATCTTTAAAAGGTGCCGATGTGGTGGAGACACTGGTTGACAATGAAATCGCAGTTGAAAATCTGAAAAAGATGGCAGACCAGAAAGGTTATAAGACCACAAGTGAAAAGCTTGAAGAAGGAAAATATCGTGTGTGCATCATCGTGGAAAACGTGGTGGATAACGTTGAAAAAAAAGACGGAGACGGTGGAAAATTCTGTGACTGTACGCCGGAAAAAGAGAGCAACAAGGTGGTTGTGATCCGTTCTTCCGTGATGGGAGAGGGTGATCCGGAGCTTGGAAAAGTGTTGTTAAAAGGCTTTATCTATGCGATTTCGCAGCAGAAAGATCTGCCGAAAACCATGCTTTTTTATAATGGTGGTGCATTTATCACCTGTGAAGGTTCCCAGTCGCTGGAGGATCTGAAAGCACTGGAAGAACAGGGCGTGAAAATTTTAACATGCGGGACTTGTTTAAATCACTATGGTCTGACGGACCGGCTTGCAGTCGGAGAAGTGACGAACATGTATGAGATCGCGGAAAAGATGACGCAGGCTTCCCTGATCGTAAGTCCGTGATATGAGAAAAAAAACAAAGCAGCTGGTGATCACATTTTCCACCACGACAGCGGCGATGGCGATGGAAAAGAGGGCACAGGAAATGGGGATTTTTGGGCGGCTGATCCCGCTTCCATCCGAGATTTCAGCAGGGTGCGGACTTTCCTGGAAAACAAAAACGGAAGAAAAGAAAAAGCTACTCGGCTTTCTTGATGCAGAAGAGCTGAAATGGGAAGCAATGTATGAGCTGGAATTGTATTAGATGTGAGATAAATGTATATCAGTGACGGGAATTATTTTCCAATCTGATATCGACTCCGGCAGCTTGCAGGGATGTTCCGCAAAATGTCAGAGGTAATTTTTAAATGAAAGAGAAAGGACAGTATGGGATATTTTAATCAATACGTAAGAGCAGAAAGTCTGGAAGAGGCCTATGGGCTTTACCAGAAAAAAAATAATTTTGTTCTCGGCGGTATGCTCTGGCTGAAGATGCGGAAGCGGCCGTTTGGAACAGCGATCGATCTGTCGGATCTTGGTCTGGATCAGATTGAGGAAGATGAGAAGGAATTTCGCATCGGTGCTTATGTTTCACTTCGGGAACTGGAGACAAATGAGGCATTAAATGCTTACACGAAAGGTGCGTTTGCCGAGTCGGTGAAACATATCGTCGGTGTACAGTTCCGAAATGTGGCTACAGTAGGAGGCAGCCTCTGGGGACGCTATGGATTTTCGGATGTAATGACGATTTTCCGTGCTATGGGAGCAAAGGTACAGCTGCATCACGCAGGCATCCTGGATCTGGATGAGTTTGTAAAAATGCCAAGAAAGACAAGGGATATCCTTGTTTCCGTGATCGTACCGAAAAAGGTAAAAGCAGTCGTGTATTTAAGTCAGAGAAACCAGTCCACAGATTTTCCGGTGCTGACCTGTGCGGTGGCAAAACGGGAAGAAGGATATGTCGCAGCAGTCGGAGCTACACCGCATCTTGCGGAAAACGTCTGGGATAAAGAAGGCATTTTAACAGAAATAAACGAGGAAAGCATCGAAAAATTTGCCGCCAAGGTTGCAGAGCAGATCCGTTTCGGCAGTAATATGAGAGCCGGAGCTGCATATCGCCGGATCGTCTGTCAGGTGCTTGTAAAACGTGCACTGCATATGATTGTGGCAGAAAACAATGGAGAGGAGGAAAAGTGCTGATGGAAGTGACCATTACATTAAATGGAAAAAAGATCACAGATTCGGTGGATGCCGATATGGTGCTCCTTGATTTTTGCAGAAAACATAAATGTTTTTCCGTCAAAAGAGGATGTGAGACAGGAAACTGCGGGCTTTGCAGCGTTTTACTGGATGGAAAACCAGTGCTTTCCTGCAGCGTTCCAATCGGACGTGCATCAGGAAGAAAAGTAGATACCTTAGAAGGCCTCCAGGAAGAAGCAAAGAAATTTAGCGATTTTTTTGCAGCACAGGGTGCCGACCAGTGCGGATTCTGCAATCCGGGTTATATTGTTAATATCGTGGCACTGCTCCGGGAAAATCCAGATCCGACAGACGAAGAGATTCTTGAATATTTATCAGGCAATCTCTGCCGCTGTACCGGATATCAGAGCCAGCTGCGTTCGCTCCGCAACTATCTGAACAGCAAAAAAGAAGCGGCACCGCTTGATCTGGAGGCAGAAGTTTATGGTGCGGATATCGGAAGGGAGTGGAAGCATGAGTGAATTTAAGCGAGATCGAAAAGATTATCATATGGTCGGAAAATGTGTTCCGAAAAAAGATTCAAACCAGCTTCTGCTTGGAAAACCGGTCTTTATGGATGATATTGTGCCGCAGGACTGTCTGGTCGTAAAACTGCTCCGCAGTCCGCATGCCCATGCTCTGGTAGAAGAGGTCAAAACAGTGGCAGCCGCCAAAGTTCCGGGTATCGAAGCCATCTATACCTGGAAAGATGTGCCGAAAGAACGCTTCTGTATTGCCGGACAGACTTATCCGGAGCCATCTCCGTATGACCGTCTGATCCTCGATCAGAGGGTTCGCTGTGTGGGTGATCCGGTGGCGATCGTTGCCGGTGAAAATGAAAAAGCAGTCGATAAAGCACTGCGTCTGATCAAGGTGAAATATCAGGTTTTGGAGCCGGTTCTTGATTTCAGAAAAGCCCTTGATAACGAAGTTCTGGTACATCCGGAGGAAAACTGGAAATCCTATGGAAATACCGGTGATGTGAAACGCAACCTTCTGCATCACGAGAAAGATGCCCACGGTGATGTAGAGCAGATTTTAAGCGAATGCGATGAAGTGATCGAGCACAGCTGGCGGATCAAGGCGGCACAGCAGGGCTATATGGAAACCATCCGTGCTTACTGCGAGATCGACCGTTACGGACGTCTTCACTGCATCAGTTCCACACAGATCGTCTTTCATGTAAGACGTATCATTGCCAATGCACTTGGAATCCCAAAATCGATGGTGCGTGCGGAAAAACCGCGTATCGGCGGAGGATTCGGAGCAAAACAGACAGCAGTCTGCGAAGTTTATCCGGCATTTGTGACCTGGATGACAAAGAAACCGTGTAAATTGATCTACAGCCGAAAAGAATGTCAGACGATCGCTTCACCAAGGCACGAAATGGAAGTGACGGTTCGCTTAGGTGCGATGAAGGACGGACATATCCGGGCTATCGACCTTTATACCTTATCCAATACCGGTGCCTACGGAGAACATGGAACTACGACCGTAGGACTTTCCGGACATAAAGCACTTCCGCTTTATACCGGAGGCTGTGAGGCAACCAGATTTTCCTGCGACGTAGTCTATACGAATGTTCAGGCAGCCGGAGCCTACCGCGGCTACGGTGCGACGCAGGGTATTTTTGCACTGGAATCCGCAGTCAATGAGCTGGCGGAGAAACTGCATATGGACCCAGTGGAGATCCGTATGAAAAATATTGTCCGCGAAGGCATGTTTATGCCGGCTTACTTCGGTGAGACGGCAAATGCCTGTGCACTGGACCGCTGTATCGAACACTGTGCCGACAACTTCCACTGGAAAGAAAAATATCCGGTGCGTGACATGGGCAATGGAAAAGTGCGTGCAGCAGGCATGGCACTGGCAATGCAGGGTTCCTGTATTTCCAATGTCGATGTCGGTTCCTGTACCTTAAAACTTGGTGACGGCGGAACGTATAACATGATGATCGGAGCGGCCGACATGGGAACGGGATGCGATACAATCCTTGCACAGATGGCAGCAGAAGTGCTCGACTGTGAGGCAGATCAGATTTCCGTTTTCGGGGCAGATACGGATGCCTCTCCGTATGATTCCGGATCGTATGCATCTTCCACCACTTATGTGACAGGAATGGCAACGCAGAATGCAGCGATACAGCTGCGGGAAAATATCAAAAAGATCGGTGCCGGTATGCTTCAGTGTGAGCCGGAAGAAGTCGATTTTGACGGTGAGAAAGTTTACCTGACCGACGGCGAAAAGTCCGTCAGTCTTGCGGATATTGCCACAAAATCGCAGGTAAATAATACGGTTCCGGTGGATGTGACAGCCACGTATTCTTCCCCGGTATCCCCGCCTCCTTACATGGTCGGAATGGTAGAGATCGAGCTGGATAAAGAGACGGGAAGCATCGAGATCCTTGATTATCAGTCTGTGATCGACTGCGGTATCCCGGTCAATCCAAACCTTGCAAGAGTACAGGCGGAAGGCGGTATCGGCCAGGGAATCGGCATGGCACTCTATGAAAATGTGACTTACAACGCACAGGGAAAAATCGCAGAGAACAGCTTTATGCAGTACAAGATCCCGACCCGTCTGGATATGGGCAGGATCAATGTAGAATTTGAAACCAGCTACGAGCCAAGCGGTCCGTTTGGTGTCAAATCCATCGGTGAGATCGTGATCAACACCCCGGCACCGGCACTCGCCCATGCGATTTACCGTGCGACCGGCGTATGGCACCGAACTGTACCGTTCACTCCGGAAAAGATTCTGATGAGCATGCTCGATCCACAGTGGAAAGAAATCGACCGTCGCGTCAAAGAATCATGATACACATTATTTATATGGCGGCTGGAAACAGCCGCCGCTTTGGAAATGCAAACAAACTGCTCCAGAACTGGAAGGGAAAACCACTGTATCTTCATACATTTGAAAAACTGCTTCGGATCAGAGAAAAAGAGCCGGAAAAGATTTCCTTAACGGTAGTCACGCAGTATCCGGAAATTTATCGGGAAGTGAAGGAGTATTCCGGTGTACATGCCGTATTTTGCGAAGAGAGCAGACTTGGCGTGTCCTATACCATAAAGGCAGGGATCCGTGCAGTACAGGAAGCGTATACTCCTGAGAGAAAAGAATGTTGTTTTGCAGAAGAAGAGATTTCTTCCGAAACAGAAACAGAGAAAAAGAAATCGTGGGATTATCTGATGTTTACAGTTGCCGATCAGCCGAACTTGAGTGAAAAAAGCATCGAAGCACTGATTCTGGCAGCAGTTATGCAGGACAGGTCTGCAAAGCAGTCATCGTTTTCGCTGCGCTGCGGTGAGCAGGTTGGAAATCCCTGTATGTTCCGTGCAGATCTGATCCCGGAGCTGATGCAGCTGGAAGGAGATAAGGGCGGAAGGTCTGTTCTGAAAAAACACGAGTGTTGTTACGTGGAGATAGAAAATGAAGAAGAATTTTCTGATATTGATACAGAAGAACAGATAAAGAAAAATTCAACTGTCAGTTGAAAATAGGGTCAGAACGAAACGAAAGCAGAGACACAGCGGCGGAATTCATATCCGTCCTGTGCTCTGCTTTCTGACTTTACAAACGCTTCAGGAAACCAGGCCATAAAACAAGTTTATAACATCGAAGCTCTCAGTTCTTCCGGTGTTTTCTGGGACAGCATAGCCGGTGCGATATCAAATACGCTTCTCGCTCCGGATTCGCCCTTTTTGGACAGACGATATGCAGCACGTGCATAAGCAACCAGAACACTTCCGGTAAATTCCGGATTCGAATCCAGTTTCAGAGAATATTCGATCACATGCTTGTTGCCCTCACATCCGGTTTCACCGGTGCGGATCACAAAACCGCCGTGCGGCATCTTGCTGTGATGAGCCTTTAATTCTTCTTCTGAAATGAAGTTTACGGTTGTATCGTATTCATCGAAATAGTTCGGCATTGTCTTGATCGCTTTTTCGATGGCAGCTTTATCTGCACCTTCTTCCGCAACGACATAACATTCTCTTAAATGTTTCTCTCTGGTAGTCAGTGTCGGTTCGCTTCCGCTTCTTACCTGTTCCATGGCAGATTCGATCGGAACGGTGTACTGGATCGCATTTTTAACGCCTTCGATACGGCGGATCGCGTCAGAATGTCCCTGGCTTACGCCCTTGCCCCAGAATGTATAAGTGCTTCCCTGAACCAGGATGGATTCTGCATACAGACGGTTCAAAGAGAACATACCCGGATCCCAGCCGACAGAGATAATGCCGATGTTTCCGCCTTCCTTTGCAGCCTTATCTACGCTTGCAAAATATTCCGGGATTCTTGCGTGTGTATCGAAACTGTCGATCGTGTTGAAAGAAGCAGCAACTTTTGGTCCGATGACCGGCAGATCGGTAGCAGAACCGCCGCAGAGGATCATAACATCGATCTCATTTTTCATAGCTTCCATATCATCGAAATGCTTTACAACAGCACCTTCAGTCTGAATAGAAACACCGGCAGGATCTCTTCTTGTGAAAACTGCTTTCAGTTCCATATCATCATTGCGTTTGATGGACTGCTCAACGCCGCGTCCAATGTTGCCATAGCCAACAATACCAATTCGGATTTTTTCCATTTTCTTACATCTCCTGTTAAAAATTTTCTGTTATCCATCATAGGATTCCAGCTTTGGGAACCCTGTGAACTGTTCTAAATTATAGCATAGATTTTTGCTCAGGCAATCATTTTCTTTTGAGAAAATATGATGTATACTGAAAAGTAAGATAAATTTGCAACGATTTTTGGAGAAAAGACAGAAGAAGTGGAGGAGAAGCCCTGGCATATCTTTTAAACGAAAAGCTGTCAGCATTGGGGTATAAAGTATTTTATGATATAGAATCACTCTCATCCGGAAAATTTAATGAAAAACTTCTGGAAGTGATCGATGAGTGTAATGATGTTCTGGTGATTTTACCGCCAAATTCTCTGGAGCGGTGCGTCAATGAAGATGACTGGCTGCGTCTGGAAGTAGCTTATGCGATCAGACAGGGAAAAAATATTATTCCGATCATGATGAAAGGATTCGAGTGGGGCAAAAATATACCGGAAGATATAAAAGAATTAAAAAATTATAATGGCGTGATCGTGACCTTTGACTTCTTTGAGGGCGTTTTAGCGAGAATTATAAAATATCTGACAAATTCATCAAAAGAAAAAATGATCACGGAGAAAAAGAGCCACATTTTATTCTGGGCGGATTTTGATGATGCGATCATTGAAAAAATCGTGAACAAACTGAAACTGGATGATTATTTTATTGAGATCATGAGTGAACCGGTGGAAATTCTTTCGAAAAATTTGCAGGAAATTTATGCGATCATTTTGATCGTCACCGATTGTACCAAGTTTTCTTCCAATATTTATGCGGCGAAGCGAATCAATGAAACGCTGGTGAGGTATGTGCGAAAAGGAGGAAAACTGATCGGTGCACACGATGTCATCTACAGAAGGACCAAGAATGAGTTGCTGCAAAACATGTTTGGATGTAAGATCGTTAATTTTGAGCAGACAGAAACGGTACATTACCATAAGACGGAGGAATGCCTGGAAGAAGACAGATTCAGCAATCTGCCGGAAGATTTTGTGCTTCATGACGCAGAAATATGCTGGGGAAAAGTTGCAGAAGATGTTGATGTGTATTTTGAAACAGAGTCGGGGATCCCACTTGTATTTTCCAGAGAATACGGAAATGGTCTGTGTATCTTTTTGAATTCCGGTGATTTTAAAGAAAGACCGCCGCGGTCTATTTTGATAACGAATCGGAAGCACCGGAGAATTCCATCCCGGCATTTCAAAGAGCGGTACAGCAGGGCTATGGCATTGAACTGGATGTACAGCTGACAACAGACAACCGACTGGTTGTTTTTCATGATGAAACACTGCAGAGAATGTGTGGGTTTGACAAAAAGCTTACGGAATGTTCTTATGATGAGTTGAAACATTACCGGCTTGCAAAATCAGACGAAAAAATTCCGCTGTTTGATGAGGTTCTCAAAGTGATAGATGGAAAAGTTCCGCTGATCGTTGAGGTGAAATCAGAAGGAGACTGGAAAAAAACAACGCAGCTTATGGCAGAAAGAATGGATTCTTATCGAGGATGTTACTGTATGGAATCGTTCCATCCGTTTGCAGTGAAATGGTTCAAAGATCACAGACCGGAGATCATTCGCGGACAGCTTTCCACAAATTATTTTAAAGACAAGATTAACAGAAAATGGTATGAAAAATTTTTACTGTCAAATCTCATGCTGAATTTTCTTACAAAACCGGATTTCATTGCGTATAACCATTTATGGAAAAAGGATTTTTCCTATACTCTGTGCAGAAAACTTTTCAAACCGGAGAATGTTGCATGGACCATAAAAAACCAGAAGGAACTGGAAGAAGCAGAAAAAACATTTGATGTGATCATTTTTGACAGCTTTATCCCTAAAAAGAGATCATAAATAAAGGAAGTGTTTGAGCATGGCAGAAAAATATGATGAAAAAGAAATAAGAGAAGATTACCGGAAACTGACAAAACTGCTGATCGAAAAAAAGATGACGATCACCACGATGGAATCGGCAACATCCGGGCAGATTGCATCCCTGATCACGGATACGGAAGGCTCATCGGCGGTGCTCAAAGGTGCCTTTGTCACTTACTGCAACGAAGCGAAGATCATGCAGGGCGTTCCGGCAGAAATCATTGACAAATACACCGTTTATTCCACACAGACCGCAGAAGCGATGGCGAAGGGGTTCGTATGAGACAGCAGACAAATAAAACAGAAAATGGTAGGGCAAATCCGGAAACAATAAACTGGGATCCGCAGATTTATAATTATGCAGAAAGAACAGGAAATCTGAAAGCGGAGGCCGTCGGTGTGGTCAGCGGAGAAAAACATTTCCCGGTGTTTGAAGGACGGATGGTCTTTAAACCGCTCACAAAATCAAAGCCGCTCTCTACGCCGTTGTTTGCCTATGCAGAAGTATTCTGGTCCTGGGTGATCGATGCCTATTTTATTCCGGCACCGCAGTATCAGCTTGCCCTTTGCAGAGGATATGAGGCAGAGTGCGGCAAATATTATGATTACGGGACCGTATCTCCGATGATCTACGAAGAAGGAGAGCATCTTTTAAATCTGCTTGAATTTTTCCGGGCGTATCCGGATGACAAAGTTCAGATCGATGATTACTTAAATTACTGTCAGATGTTTTATGATTACACCGAAATTCTGGAAGCAGATTATTTTCAGAAAAACCGGGAGATCGCAGAAAATCTGGCAATGCAGATCCTGATCTCCGTCCTGAAAGGCGATCAGAATTATCATTATGAAAATATTGCATTTGTGTGCAATGCATCCGGACAGATCCTGAGGCTTGCACCGATGATCGACCACGAATTTTCCACCTATTTTATGTTTCCGGACAATATACAAAGACACACCTACTGGTTGGATGAACTGAAAAGATCCATCGAAGGAAAGTCCGTCCGGCCGGAAGAGTACAAAGATTTCCCAAATGAAAAAGAACGCAGGCTGATGGAAAAGAGTGCAACCTGCCTGTACCGAAATCTCATTTACATCAAAGAGCATTATCCGGAAGTCACAGCCACCTTTCTGGAAAACGTAAGCAGACTGAAACGCGATCTTTTGCAGAAACGAGAAAGCTTTTTTATTCAGAAAGCCAAAGATTATCCGGATTATGCCAACTCCGATGCCTACCTGATCGGAAAATCCAGATACAAAGACCACGACGAAGAAAAAGCAGCCGCTTACGAAAAACAGTATGGCAGAGAAGGAAAAGAAATATCCTTTGATCTTATGAACTGCCTGATCAATTATGAAGTGCAGGAGATCATAGAACAGATGGAGAGGATATTGAGATAAAGCGATTAAGAGAAAATAAGAAGGAAAAGAGAATATGGCATACGGAAAAGCAATCAAGATCCCAAGAACAGAAGTACACAACTGCGACCGGGAAGATATGAAAGGGGCAGGTGTTTATTTTCTGTTCTGCCAGGAAGAGGACGGAGATGCCTCCGTATACATCGGTGAGGCAGAAAATGTACTGGAAAGACTGAACCAGCATCTGAGAGATTATCAGACAGGGAAAGAAAAATATTACTGGAATACAGCGGTGATCTTTGTCGGAAGAGATTTGAACAAAGCACTGATCCGTTATCTGGAAAATCGCCTGGTAGAAATCGCACGTGACAGTAAAAGTTATGTGGTCCTTACCAAAAATACCTATAAGAATACTGTGATGAAAGAATCACAGGTCGCAGTGATGGAAGAATTTATCGAAAACGTAAAAATCCTGATCAGCACGCTTGGCTATAAAGTGCTGCTTCCGGCACCACAGGCAACAGACGATACCATTTATTTGTACTGCAAAGGATCCGGTGCAAATGCAAAAGGTTTTGTCAGTGCCGGAGGATTTACCGTGCTGAAGGATTCGATTGTTTCGGATCATATCGTTCCATCGTTGGAGACAAGAGGAAAAACATACTACAATCTGAGAAATAAGCTGGAAGCAGACGGTGTGATTTCAGAGAGAAAATTTGTCCGAAATTACGAGTTCAGTGCTCCGTCAGCCGCATCCGCAGTGATCCTCGGACATACCTCAAACGGAAATATGGACTGGAAAACAGCAGGCGGAGTGAGACTGAAAGATCTGTAAAGAGAATCCGTACAGTAAAGAAAAATAACAGAAAACGATCCGGAGACAGAAGAAAATAAAGTTACAGAAATCTGGATAAAAGAAGCGATTGGAAAGTTGAAAAAAATTACAGAAGAGAAAGAGAGCGTGAGATAAATGAAAGTTTTAGTAATTCCGGATGTGCATCTGAAACCACAGATGTTCCGGCAGGCAGCAGATTTGATGGATACAGGGAAAGCAGATCGTGCGGTATGTTTGATGGATATTCTGGATGACTGGGACAGAGAATATGACATTGCACTTTATGAAGAGACCTACGACGAAGCGATAAGGTTTGCTTTGGAATTTCCGGATACAGCATGGTGTTATGGCAATCATGACCTCAGTTACTTCTGGCATTGTCTGGAGAGTGGCTACAGTTCCATGGCATCCGCAACAGTACAGAGAAAGCTGCTGGAACTTCGCAGGACCGTTCCGGAAGATCATCCGATCCAATTTGTTCAGAAGATCGACAATGTACTGTTTTCCCATGGCGGCGTGCTGAATTATTTTGTTGAGGAATATGTCCCAAAATCCAAATACCACGATGTGGATGCGGTTGTGGAAGAAATCAATAAATTGGGACGAATAGAGATGTGGAACGATATGTCGCCTATCTGGCTGCGTCCGCAGCGACCAGGCATACGTTTGTATAAACCGCGGAAACTGCTTCAGGTAGTAGGCCATACGCCGATGAATGAAATAACAAGAGAAAAAAATCTGATCAGTACAGATGTATTTTCCACCTACCGGGACGGCAGACCGATCGGAACACAGGAGTTTTTATTGCTGGATACCGTGACCTGGGAGTATGTGGGGGTAAAATAGAAATATGGAATGAGTTGACTGACAAATGAAAAACCTTATATTTGTTTCTTGACTCAGAAAATTAGATGAGGGTAGAAATGACTGATGACTGATGAAACATTAAAATATTATGACCAGAATGCAGATGCCTTTGTACAGGGTACGATTTCAGTGATATACAGGAACGTTTTCAGTGTGCATTGCATGGAAACAGCGTATTGGATTTTGGCTGCGGATCAGGAAGGGATACAAAAAAATTTGAAGATCTGAATTTACAGAAAAAATTTCACACCGTCGAAAAGTGACTTCATGATGATTGCTATATATACCGAAATGGAATATATATGCGGCGGATGCAATTTGTGGAGAAGAATATTTTTACAAGAAAATCAAACTTTTTATGACAAAACAGAATCGGAAAATGGATAGGAAGCCCCGAGATGATGTCAAATATCTGAAAAATCAATCTTTTAAGATATAACAAAAAGGAATATGTGTTTCGTTGACAAAATATAAAAAAGGTGTGAATATAAAACTATATGTTCATATAGTCGGCGTTTAAGCCGCAGAAAATAAGTTCGAATATACATTCGATGAAAAGGGAATCCGGTGAGAGTCCGGAACGATCCCGTCACTGTGATAGCTGGTTCAGAGCGGATACCACTGGAAATTTTTGGGAAGGTGCTTTGGGTGTGAATGCTGAAGTCAGGAGACCTGCTTATTTTTTGTCACAGAGAATTCTTGCGGAAGACGAGAAATTCTTACCTGAAAAATTCCATGTTATATTTATGGGAATAGTATACCTGCTGAGGGGTGAGAATAAAGTCGGATGTATATCCGGCTTTTTTTGCGCGGAATTTTATCTTAGTCGGAGCAGATGAAAGGAGAAAGGATAAAAAATTATGAGAAACAAAAAGAAATGTATCAGTTTAACTCTTGCAGCAGTACTTTTACTGACGGGCTGCGGCGGTGGAACTTCCAATAACAACAGCAGCGATACTTCTGCCGCAAACAGCAGCAGCGACACTTCCGCGGCAAGCACCGGAGATAAGAAAGTACTTACTTTCGGATGTCAGATGTATACCGATGGTATTGTAAATACCGTTACGGATGAGAATGGCGGATGGAACGCTATGCGTTACGGTATCACCGAGGGTCTGTTCAAATTCAACGACAGCATGGAAGTTGAGCCATGGCTGGCAGAGAGTTATACGGTAAATGACGAGCATACCGAGTGGGTCATCACTCTGAAAGACGGTATCAAATTCTCTGATGGCTGCGATCTGACTCCGACAAAAGTAAAAGAGTATTTTGAGTATCTGAAAGAGATGGGACCGAGTGGTTCTGCAAAACCTCAGAAATATCTGGAGTTTGAGGCAACGGTAACTGCTGATGATGAGGCAAACACTCTGACCATCCAGACCACTCAGCCGTATGCAAACCTTCCGGGACAGCTGGCACATCCGACCATGGGAATTGTTGATGTGGCAGATACCGAAAACTTTGATAATGGTACGATCGGAACAGGTCCGTACATGATCGATACCTTTAATGGCGTAGGTGTTGGATACGATCTGGTGGCGAACCCGAACTACCGTGAGGAAGTTCCGTATGATGAAGTAAAACTGATGTACATGGGTGATGCTTCTGCCAAGACCATGGCTCTGCAGAGCGGACAGGTTGATCTGGTAGAGAACATCACCAACGTATCGGATATTCAGGATTTCAAAGACAACCCTGATTTCACCGTAGACATCGCTTCCGGTGTTCGCTGTGGTTTCAGCTGGATGAATTTTGACGGTGTTCTTGGCAATAAGACTCTGCGTCAGGCAATCCTGATGGCGATTGATTATGACACTATCTGTCATTCCAAGACGATCGGAGATCTGTATACGCCGGGATTCTCCGTACTGCCGTCTACGTTAAATTATGGATACGACAAACTGAACAACCCATATACCTATGATCCGGAAGGTGCGAAAAAGCTCCTTGACGATGCCGGTATCGTAGATACGGACGGAGACGGAATCCGTGAGATCGACGGAGAAAACATCAACCTGCACTACGTTTCTTATGAGAACCGTCTGCTGAATGATTTCTCCAATGCACATATCCAGTATCTGGCAGAGATCGGTATCGGATGCACCGCAGATTACGGCAGTTCCGATGACCAGTGGAGCAAACTTGCTGCCGGAGACTATGATTTCAACAATAATAACTGGATCACCGTAGGTACCGGAGACCCATATGCATACATGGCAAACTGGGCAACGGACACTACTTACTGCGGATATTCCAATCCGGAATATGATAAGCTGTTTGAACAGCTGAAGAGCGAGATGGATGAGGACAAGCGTGCAGATCTGATTTTCCAGATGCAGCAGATCCTGGTAGATGATGCAGCTGTTCTGATCGACGGTTACTACAACTCTTCCATGATCTACTCTAAAAATGTGGGAAATGCACATATCCATACTGCAGACTATTACTGGCTGACCACCGAGATTACCCCGGCTCAGTAAGTTTAAGAACTGATTACCCCCATCCGTGCCCCTTACGGCGGCAGTGTGGGGGTATTTCCGCACGTAGGGGTTCATGCGTTTGGCTTGAATTTTAACAGAAAGGAGCTATTGTTTTGAATAAGAAACAGATTCTTCGCCGAATCTTTCAGATTGTGATCGTGCTGATCGGTATCAGTTTCGTGACGTTTTTGCTGACCTACCTGTCTCCAGGAGATCCGGTTCGTAACATGTTTTCCGCTACCGGTGTCATGCCGACAGAAGAGCTGGTACAGCAGACCAGAGACGAGATGGGTCTGAATGATCCGTTTTTCACCCAGTATTTCCGCTGGCTGTTTAACTGTCTGCATGGCAATTTTGGAAAATCCTACAGCTTGAACAAACCGGTTGTAGAGCTGCTGGCAGCCCGTGTAATTCCGACGCTGAAACTGACACTGATGTCATTGATCCTGATGTTGGTTATATCCGTGCCGCTTGGCGTTGCTTCTGCATTGCATAAAGATGGAATTATCGATTATATTTGCCGTGCGGTAACCTTCGTTGGATGTGCCATGCCAAACTTCTGGGTAGGTCTTCTTCTGATGCTGCTTTTGTGTGTAAAGATTCAGATTTTCCCGGTTATCGCTTCCGGCGGTGACTTCAAGAGTCTGTTTTTGCCGGCACTGACGCTGGCCATTGCAATGGCATCCAAATATACAAGACAGGTCCGGACAGCAGTTCTGGAGGAACTGAGTCAGGACTATGTCATCGGTGCAGAAGCCAGAGGTGTAAAACGTTCTACCATCATCTGGAAAAATGTATTTCCGAATGCATTGCTTCCGCTGATTACGATGCTTGGTCTGTCCATCGGAAGTCTTCTTGGCGGTACCAGTGTTGTAGAGGTAATTTTCTCTTATCCTGGACTTGGAAATCTGGCCGTTACTGCCATTACTTCCAGTGATTATAACCTGATTCAGGGTTATGTGCTCTGGATGGCGTTGATTTATATGGTCATTAACCTGATTGTGGATGCATCCTATGTTTATATTGATCCGCGGATGAGATTGAAGAGGTGAGAACATGAAAAAGACGTTAAAATTTATGAAAGAACATAAGCAGTTTACCTTTTTTGGGATTCTTGCCGTTCTGATCATCCTGGCAGCTGTTTTTGCACCGGTACTGACAGGAGGCGTTGATCCGCTGAAAGGATCTCTTACAGAAGCACTGGAAGCACCGAGTAAAGAGCATATTTTCGGAACGGACAAAATGGGCCGTGATATTTATGCACGTGTTATTTACGGAGCACGTGCTTCCCTGACTTCTACGTTTGGCGTGGTTATCCTGATCTTCCTGGTAGGAAGTGTAGTAGGTGTTATTGCCGGGTATTTTGGCGGTAAGATTGATGCGATTCTCATGCGTATTGCAGATATGATGCTGGCATTCCCGGGATTGGTTCTTGCTCTGGCCGTTGCAGGTATCATGGGTGCAAGTATCCGAAATGCCATTATTGCGATCGTGGCCGTTAACTGGACAAAATATGCCCGTCTGGCACGAAGTCTGGTCATGAAGATCCGTGACCGTGACTATGTGGCAGCGGCAGTTGTGACAGGTTCGAAAACACCGTATATGCTGCTTCGTTATATGCTTCCGAACGCACTGCCGACGCTGATCATTACAGCGGCTACGGATGTTGGTGGTATGATGCTGGAGATCGCAGCTCTGTCTTTCCTCGGATTTGGTGCAAAGCCGCCGACACCGGAATGGGGCTATATGCTGAATGAAGGACGTGCCTGCATGCAGTCTGCACCGTGGATGATGCTCTATCCGGGACTTGCTATTTTCCTGGTCGTTGTTGTATTTAATATGCTGGGAGATTCCATCCGGGATATCCTGGATCCGAGAGATGAGTAAGGAGGCAGGAAGATGCTGAAAATTGATAATATTACAATCGCTTATAAAGACGTTCCTACCGTTGTGGATTTCAGTCTCGATATGGCCGGGGGTCAGATCGTCAGTCTGGTAGGAGAGAGCGGAAGCGGCAAGACTACTGTGATCCGTGCGGTTCTCGGACTTCTTGCCGGAGGCGGTAAAGTAACCAGAGGAGATATCCTTTTTAATGGGAAATCTCTCCTTAAGAATACACAGGAGCAGTGGAGGAATCTGCGAGGCAGTGAAATCTCCATGATTTTTCAGGACAGTGGTGCCATGATGAACCCGACCAGGAAAATCGGTGCGGTCTTTACTGAATATCTTCAGACTCACGAGAAGATTTCGAAAAAGGATGCATGGGCAAAAGGAGAGGAAATGCTTGAAAAGATGCGTCTTCCAAGTCCGGATAATATTATGAGATCCTATCCGTTCCAGTTATCCGGCGGTATGCGTCAGCGTGTAGGTATTGCTATGGGAATGACCTATCAGCCGAAGCTTCTGCTGGCGGATGAGCCGACGAGTGCACTTGATGTAACGACTCAGGCACAGATCGTACGTCAGATGATGGAACTGAGGGATGATTACGGAACCGGTATTATTGTTGTTACCCACAACCTGGGTGTGGCAGCTTATATGTCTGACTACATCGTGGTTATGAAAGACGGTCATATTGAAGAACAGGGTGACCGCGACCATATCCTGCATCACTCGGAAAATGATTATACCCGCAGACTGTTAAGTGCGGTACCTTCTATGGGAGGGGAATCTTATGTTTGAACATGATGAAGTTGTTCTGGAAGCGAAGCATGTTACCCGCCGTTTCCCGGCGTCCGGCGGACGTACTTTGGTTGCCAATGATGATATTAATCTGAAATTTTACAAAGGAAAGACACTGGGACTGGTAGGTGAATCCGGCTGCGGTAAATCTACGTTTATGCGATTTCTGGTATCACTGGATACTCCTTCCGAGGGAGAGATCCTTTACCGCGGCAAGGATATTACCAAACTGAAGGGGGAAGAACTGCGTCAGAACCGTCAGAATATCCAGATGGTATTTCAGGATCCGACCTCTTCTTTCAACCCGAAAATGAAGATCCGTGATATTGTATGCGAACCTCTTATGAACTTTAACCGTATCAGGAAGAGTGAGAAGGATGCAGCCTGCCGCCGTCTTCTGGAAATGGTAGAGCTGCCGGGAGATTTTGCAGACCGTTATCCGCACAATATGTCCGGCGGACAGCGTCAGCGTGTAGCCATCGCCCGTGCTCTGGCTCTGGAACCGGAGATTCTGATTCTTGATGAGGCAACTTCCGCACTGGATGTATCTGTACAGCAGACGATCATTGAACTGATCGTAAAACTTCAGAAAGAAAAAAATATTACCATCGGTTTTATCTGCCATGATATTTCACTGATCCAGTCCTGTGCACATGAAGTGGCAGTTATGTATCTGGGAAATGTAGTGGAAGTGCTCCCTGCAAAAAATCTGTCAGAACATGCCGTACATCCGTATACGAGAGCACTGATCGGCTCCATTTTTGATATCGGCATGGATTTTGGCAAACCGATTGAAGAGATCAAGGGCGAGGCACCAAGCCCGCTGGATGTGCCGGCAGGCTGCCCGTTTCGGGGACGTTGTCCGAAAGCAACCGAAAAATGTGCGGCGGAAAAACCGAAACTCCATCAGATCGGAGCAGATCACGAAGTGGCCTGTCATCTGTTTGATAAGGAGGATAAATAACGGTGAAAAAAATGAAAAAAATTGCAACATTATTGCCGGCACTGATTATAGTGTTAGCAATAGCTTCCTGCGGACACAAAAATGAGCAGCAACCTATTCACAAGATCGGTGTTATCGTTTATGATCTGAAGGATGAACAGGTACAGGCCTTCCGTCAGTATATGGAAGGTTATCTTGGGAAAAATTTTTCAGATGTGGACTTCCTGTATTCTGCGGGGATAACTACAGAAGAAGAGGAGATGGAGTTCCTGAAGGATGCCATTGAGGAAGGTGTGGAAGGAATTATCGCATTTAACAGCTTTGATCTGGAAAAGGAAGTAGAACTTTGTGCATCCGGCGGAGTGTATTATCTCCGTCCGTCCAGTACCACAGATCCGGAAGATTTTGACAAGGTTGCTGACAATCCATATTTCCTGGGATATTTCGGACCGGGGAACGAGATGGAGTATCAGGCAGGATATGATATGGCCGCTTATTTTGCGGAAGAGAAAATTTCTGACAGCTACTTTATCTTAAGCGGAGGGGCAGGCAGCAATGTCATGCACGAACAGCGTACAGAAGGTATGCTTGATGCCCTGCAGAAAGCATACGGCGTACAGTTTGACCAGAGCAGCACAGAGCTTGCGTCTGCTTCCGAACCGGTCAGCATGGAGGCCGGAGCTTTGAAAGTAACGGTATTTCCGGGTTACATCGGCGTGACGGATGTGGGAGAGAAGGCAGTTGCAGCGTTTGAAAAAGACCCGGCAGGTGTGGTCATGAGTACGATTCCGGTGCAGACCATTGCAGACTCTCTGAAAGATGCCAGTCTTGGAACGATTGACTGTTATACGCAGGCCAATGGAAGACTCTTTAAAAACGGCAGTCTGAAGTATCTGTGCGGTAAATATGAGTCTATCATCGGACCGGCATTTGCAGCCATGTACAATGCAGTGACAGGATACAGTGAGGATTTCCGGGAGGATGGAAAGGCTTTTACGATTCAGCAGGGATTCTGGGTTTCTACCAGTTATCAGGATTTTCAGAAAAAATATGAACTGTCTTCCGGCATTACCTTAAATGCTTACAGCTATGAAGACCTTCTGGAAGTGTGCAAAGCACATAATTCGAATGCAACTTTAGATGATTTGAAAAAACTTGCAGGTGCGTGGGATTTTGATTCTGCGGTACAGAGAAGGAAATAGATATGAAGGAACATACACTCACGAAAGGCAGCGTTGGAAAAGGTATTTTGCTGTTCGTACTGCCTATTATTGTGGGCAGTCTGATCCAGCAGCTTTATGTGACCATTGATGCAGTGGTGGTTGGACAGTTTACAGGAAAACTGGGACTGGCAGCGATCGATTCCGTGCATACGCTATTTAAATTTCCATTGAATTTCATGAATGGTCTGGCTTCCGGTGCGACAATCATCATTTCCGGACATTGCGGTTCCAAAGATGAGAAGCAGATGCACTGCTCCATCCGTACGGCCTGCACGGTGGCAGTGATCCTTGGTGTGATCTGCTCTGTTGGCGGCGTTCTTCTGACTCCGTGGATGTTAAACGTTATGTCCGTGCCGGAGACGGTTTATGGCAGAGCTTTTGCGTATACCTGCATTTATTTTGGCGGTATCTGGTCCATGGTACTTTATAATATGGCAGCCGGAATCCTGCGTGCATACGGAGATTCCAAACGTCCGCTGTATGTGTTGATCTGCTGTGCGGTTATCAACATTGTGGGAGATCTTCTGCTGGTGGGTGTGCTGCATCTGGGAGTGGCCGGTGCAGCTCTGGCAACGGTATTCTCACAGATTGTCAGCGTGGTACTTACGTTTTATATGCTCCGGAAAACGCTTCATATCAGCAAAGAAGAAAAGCCACTCTGGTGGCCGCATTTCTGTGCAGAGCATATGAGCCAGATGATCAGACTGGGATTTCCGCTGGCACTGCAGTCTATGCTGTTTCCGATTGCGAACAGTATTGTGCAGGCCGGTGTCAACACGATGGGTACAGATCAGATTGCAGCCTGGGGAATTTGTGATAAAATGAATATGTTGATCTGGCTTATATCTGATTCCATGGGCCCGGCACTGACCACCTTTGTGGCACAGAACCTGGGAGCCAGAAATCCGGAGCGGATCCGAAAAGGAGTCAGGGCAGGAACAGCCATGTCTGCCGGTGCCGTAATACTGATCAGTGTGGGACTGTTTTTCTTTGCACAGATGCTGACACCTTTGTTTGTATCTTCTCAGGATGCAGCATCCCTTTCAGAACTGGTTGGAACTTACAGCCGGATGATGGCACCGTTCTTCTGTTTCTATGCCCTTGCAGAAGCATTTTCCGGTGCCTGCTGCGGCACGGGAGATACGATACGGCCTATGATCACCACGCTGCTGGCCATCTGCCTGCTGCGAGTGCTTGGTATCCTGCTGGTACTTCCGGTCTATGGAACGATGGAATGTATTGTTATGATTTATATTGCTTCATGGATTGCGGCAGGAGTTTCTTTTCTGCTGCTCTGGCACCGGGATGCGGCACATATTTCGAGATAACAGAATGACGGAAAGGTGGGGGAATTATGGATCTGAAACAGCTGCAGTATTTTGTGGTCAGTGTGGAGAGCGGAAGTTTTAAGAAAGCAGCAGAGATGCTGTATACCACACAGCCGCATATCAGTAAATCCATCAAAAATCTGGAAACAGAACTGAACGTGCAGCTTCTGGAACGAAAAGCACGTGGTGTGGAAGTGACAGAGTCCGGTAAAAAGATTTATGAATATGCCTGCAATATGCTGGTGGATGCGTCCAGAATTCATGCAGCAGTGGAAGAAGACGAGAAAGTGCTGCGTGTGATTTCTGCCGCAGGTGACCGGTTTGCAACACTTTTTGGTGCCTACTGTGAAGGCAGAGCAGAGAAAAATCTGAAAGTCTGGTATCGGGACAGTACAGTGGAAGAAATTTTCCCGTCGCTGCATCATCGTACGTTCGACATAGGATTTTTCTATGCAGATCAGAGACAGATGATCGCCTATCTTCAGATGATCAAACGAAAACATTTGGAATTCACAGCTCTTGGCCAGACGGAACCCATTCTCTATGTAGGACCACAAAATCCGCTTTACGGTGCAGAAAGTGTGGCTGAGCGGGAGTTGAAATCTCTGAAATATGTGCAGATCCAGGACTTTTACAACAGACCTGAGATGCATCTGATGGAAGGCGGAATGGATTATCTTGATTATCAGAACCAGAGGCAGGTGATGGTGACCAATAACCGCAGTCTTCTGACACAGATCATTTTGACGACATCCCTTGCCAATATCAGCAGTGCACGCTTCCCGGATATTCTGACCGGATCGAAAGATATCCATGCAATCCCTATCCGAGGCATGAAAAACAGAATGACGTTTGCTTATGTAAAACGACTTCATGGCGATCTGCCGGAAGAAGCAAAACAGTTTGTGGAGTATGTGAAAGCACATATTATTTAGAAGGAAGAAGCTATCATACGGTAGCTTCTTTTTTGATGTGATGGGATCATAAAATTGGCAAGGTGAGAGGTGCTGTCTGGTTGTTCGGTTATTCTAAATGTGATTGATTTAAGGAATAGAAAAGCGGCATGTAAAGGAAATGACGAACAAACGTTTACTTTTGCTGATGCGTATGGTAAAATAAAAAAACATAGAAAAAGATACGTTTCATATACAAAAGATGGAGAGGATAATAGAGTGCTGAAAATAGGAAGAGTTTACAGAATGCCAAGGCCGCCGCAGCAGGACTCGCCACAAGTTGATGGGCTTGATAATTTTTATTATGAATCGAGAACACCGGGGATTGGATTTCAGTTTCAAAAGGGGATTCACAATGTTCAGAGTATTACGGGTCCGAATGGTGAGTCTCGCTGCCCGCTGATTATTATCTCCAGTACGCCAAGAAAGGCGGAAAGTGAAGAAACACCATGGTATGATCGCTATGACTCTGAGCATGGATATGTAAAATATTATGGTGATAATAAACCAAATAAAGGACGACCAGAAAATGCACCAGGGAATAAAATAATACATGATAAAGTATATACGACGTATACTGTATTTGATACAGCTGGAAATAGATATGTACAGATAGATACATATGGAAAAATTGATCGTGAAAATCCAGAAAAGATAAGTCAATCGATTCAGTTTGATAAACAGACAGCAGAATTTTTTGTAGATCTGCTGAAAAAAGAATTTGATATTTGATGAGCAGCAGATATTCGGATTATTGGGGATTCTTCAAGAGAAGGGAAATAGATACAGATTGCAAAGGATAGAAGAAAGGATTTCATGGAAAGGGTGATGAAGGATGATAACACAGAAGGAAATGGCTGAATTATAAAAGAAAGCTAATGATTCGAAAATCTGCCAGATTATTTGGCGGTTACATTTCATAGGTATGTGGTGAAATAATCAAAAAAACAATCACAAAATTTTGCGATTGTTTTTTTGACTGTTTCTGGGTATAATATAATCAAAAAATTGAAAAGGATGTGCTCAATATGCGTGAAACAAGAATAGTAGAATTCAAGGAAACGATTACGAATACTTTTTTAAAAACAGTCAGTGCCTTTTCAAATTACGATGGCGGAACAATCTTTTTTGGAATTGATGATAATGGAGATATCAAAGGATTGCTGGATGTGAAGCAGGCCTGCCTTGACATTGAAAATAAAATCAATGACAGTATTTCACCTCAACCAAACTATATGCTTGAAATCCAGAACAATGATCAGATAATAAAACTGACGATAAAAAGTGGACTCCAGAAACCGTATTTATATAAATCGAAAGCATACAAACGAAATGATACTGCAACGATAGAGGTAGATACACTGGAATTTTCAAGGCTTATTTTAGAGGGAAAAAATATCAGATTTGAGGAATTAACGTGTAAAGATCAAGTATTGTCCTTTGAAGTTTTGCATTGCAAATTAAAAGAAATGATTCAGCTTGAAACTTTTAATCAGGATACATTAAAAACATTGAATTTATATGACAACATAAATGGTTATAATAATACAGCAGGTCTTTTGGCAGATAAAAATCATTTTCCGGGAATTGATATTGTTAAATTTGGAGAAAGTATCAGTATCATTCAGAGAAGAATAACATTTGAAAACATCTCCGTATTAGAAGTATACAAAAAGGCAATCTCTGTATTCCGGGAGTATTATCAGTACGAAGTGATACAAAGTGCTGATAGGAAGAAAGTGGAAAAAATACCGGAAGCTGCATTCAGAGAAGCGATTGCAAATGCGTTGATTCACAGGGCATGGGACGTGGCATCGCAGATCAGAGTTTCTATGTTTGATGACAGAATTGAAATCGTATCTCCAGGAGGACTTCCATCAGGAATAACAGAGGAGGAATATTTGTCTGGGAAACTTTCAATTTTGAGAAACAGAAATCTTGCAAACGTATTTTACAGATTGGGTTTTGTAGAAATATTCGGAACAGGAATTATAAGAATAAAACAACTTTATGAAAAAGCTTTGGTCAAACCAGGTTTTGAAGTATCTGAGAACGCAATAAAGATTGTGCTTCCTATATTTGAAGATAATGTTGATTTAACTGAAGACGAAAAAATTGTTTACCAAATTTTAAGTGAGACTATGTTAAAACCAATAAGCGAAATTGCACCATATGTACCGTTTGGCAAATCAAAGACAACACAGTTGCTGAAAAATATGATAAAAAGAGGTTTAGTAGTTGTTGAAGGGAAAGGAAGAGGTACTAAATATATAATTAAATAAAAAATCTATTTATTGCTCCTTTATTATGATATCGAGGATTGAAAGAATGGAATAATGAAAAAGGGTATCTGACTGATACTTGCTTGACAGCACAAGATAGATATAAAGCATACCTGGATTATTTTAGAATTGCATATTAAGAGAAAAAATAATGATAAGAATTATGCGAAAGCGAGGCGATGAGTATGTTAATGAATACGGCTGAGTATCTTTCCATTATCGAAAATATCAAGAGCGAAATTACTGCGGCACAATACCGTGCAGCTGTTCATGTAAATGCAGACATGCTGCTTCTTTATTATGATATTGGTTGCGTAATCAATGAACATAAATCATGGGGAAACAAGTTTATTGATAACCTTGCAGCAGATATTCGGATCGCTTTTCCAGAAAGCAAAGGTTATTCTGTTCGTAATTTGAAGTATATGGCAAAATTCGCTGAGACTTATTCAGACCGAGAATTTGTGCAACAGGTTGTTGCACAAATTCCGTGGGGTCACAAATTTTGAGCACCGTTTACCGTCTCAGCAAAGTGAACTTGCGGTGCAGACCATGAAAGACCCATATGTCTTTGATTTTATTCCTTTCCGGGAAGATATGCTTGAACGGGATATTGAGCAGGCACTGGTTTGGGATGTCACAAAGCTTCTTCTGGAGCTTGGAACGGGATTTGCATTTTTGGGTAATCAGTATCACCTGAATGTAGGCGGGGATGATTTTTACATTGATTTGTTATTCTATAACTTGAATCTTCGCTGTTATGTGGTTATTGAATTGAAAACCGGTGACTTCAAGCCGGAATATGCCGGTCAGCTAAATTTTTATCTGTCAGCGGTGGATGGCATTTTGAAAAAAGAGCAGGACAATCCGTCCATTGGCTTGCTTCTGTGCAAAAGCAAGAATAATGTGGTTGCAGAATATTCGCTCAAGGATATTTCAAAGCCGATTGGTGTGAGTGAATATAAAATAACCAGCAGTCTGCCGGATGATCTGGAAAAGCAACTGCCATCTGTTGAGGATATTCAGAAACGGATTAAGTAAATCTGATTTCAAAATTGAAAATAAGGATGCCGAGAGTTTAGTTTGGCGGATAATGAATTTTTACCAACGTATCTTGGGTATTTCTTTGTTTCGTTATAGAGACAGTAGACTTTGATTCATTATCAAGAGCTGATTTCTCAAAAATTGATTTTTTGTTTGCAATAAATGAATCAACGATATATTTTCAAAATGTGAGTAAATAAAAATTGGTTTCAAAGAAAAAGATCGGAAGGTTTGGTGAGGGCTTTCAGTATCAGAGTAATTGTGAGGAAAATATCCGCCGTTATATTGAACATCAGAGCAAGTTGTATTAATTTAAAGCGGACTGTAAATACCGATCCGTGTTACTGTCTGAGGGGAGGAAGAGGGATGCTGCTGTCACACAGAACATCTGTAAAAATCGGGCCGGAATATTCCAATATCATAGGGCATATGTGTTATGCAGCTTCCAAACTCTGGAATATCTGCAACTATGAACGGCATCATTATAAAGAGCTGGGACTGGAAAAATATCCTGACTGGTATTATCAGAAAAAAACACATAAAGGAAATCTGTGGTATAAACAGCTTCCGTCACAGACAGTGCAGGAGACCTGCAAGCAGCTGGACAAAGCATGGAAATCTTTTTATGTCCTGAAAAAGACCGGAGGGATCAAAGATCCAAATCCGCCCCGTTTTAAACAGGGCAATATCCCGGTTACATACATGCAGATGGGGATCCGGCATGAGAAAGGTTCAGACCAGCTGCGGCTGTCTCTGCCAAAGGATCTGAAAAGCTACATGGAAGAAACATATGGGATCCATGATAAATTTCTATATCTTGAAAATAAGATTTTCAGGAACATGGACCATATAAAGCAGCTGAGGATCTATCCACCGGAAAACGGAAAATGCGACCTTATTGTTATCTATGAGATGGAAGAGCCGGAACAGCTTTCCCAGAATGGACATTATTTATCTATTGATCCTGGACTTCATAATCTGATGACCTGTTATGATTCCGGAAATGGCCGAGCTTTTATTCTGGGAAGAAAGTATCTTTCCCTGGAAAGATATTTTCATAAAGAAATCGCCAGAGTGCAGTCTGTATGGTATGCACAGCAATCGGAAAGAGGGATAAAATATCCAAAAACATCGGAACATATCCAGCGGCTTTACAGGAAAAAGCAGAATGCAGTGAAGGATTACCTTCATAAAGTAACCAGATGGATCGCAGAATACTGCAGAAAAGAAGATATCCGCTGTGTAGTTGTGGGAGACATTCGAAATATCCGTAAAGAAAAAGATATGGGACATAAGACCAACCAGAAGCTTCACAGCCTGCCATATAACAGGCTGTATATCATGCTGGAATATAAACTAAAACGGTATGGGATACAATTGATAAAGCAGGAAGAAAGCTATACCAGCCAGTGCAGCCCGTTATCACCGGAAGTATCAAAAAGATATGCAGAAGCATCAAACCGAAAAGCACGGGGTATGTATATGACTGACGGAGAAAGATACAATGCAGATGCAGTAGGCGCATTTAATATCCTGCGAAAATATCTTTCCGTATCCGGAAAGCATAAGAAACTGTCCGTAGCCGGACTAAAAAATCCAGAAATAGTAAAAGTAGCTGCATAGCCGAAAGGCAAGCAGTATTAGTGTCATGGATGCACCCTGAAAAAAGACGGTATCCCGCCAGATTTCAGATGCTCTGGTAACTCAGTTACCGAGTAGTTCACAAAATATGGAATTCAGCAGGAAGGAAATAAACATGACAAAAAAATATGATGAAAAAGAAATAAGAGCAGATTACCGCAGACTCACAAAATTACTGATCGAAAAAAAGTTGACGATCACCACGATGGAATCGGCAACATCCGGGCAGATTGCTTCTCTGATCACAGATACAGAAGGCTCATCGGCAGTTTTAAAAGGTGCGTTTGTTACTTACTGCAACGAAGCGAAGATCATGCAGGGCGTTCCGGCAGAAGTCATTGATAAATACACGGTTTATTCCACACAGACCGCAGAAGCAATGGCAAAAGCCTGCACAAAAGCCTACCGTGCAGATATCGGCATCGGAGTGACCGGAACCATGGGAAATGTCGATCCGGCAAATCCGGAAGCATCCATTCCTGGACAGGTTTATTTTGCAGTTGAAATGGACGGCAAAGTCAGATCCTATTATGTGGAACTTAAGCCGCAGCCGACAAGACGGGCCTATAAGCTGGCAGTTGCCAAAGAAATTTATGATGCAGTCATGGAGCAGATGGAGGAAAGTCAGCATGAGACAGCAGGAGAATAAAAAAGAAAATTTCCGTGAGAATCCCACAAAATTAACCTGGATTCCGAAGGTTTATAATTATGCAGAAAGAACGGGCAATCTGAAAGCAGAAGCCGTCGGTGTGGTCAGCGGAGAAAAACATTTCCCGGTGTTTGAAGACCGGATGGTGTTTAAACCACTCACAAAATCAAAGCCATTCTCTACCCCATTGTTTGCCTGTGCAGAAGTATTCTGGTCCTGGGTGATCGATACTTATTTTGTCCCGGCACCTTTGTATCAGCTTGCCTTCTGCAGAGGATATGAGGCAGAATGTGAGAAATATTATGATTACGGAACCGTATCGCCGATGATCTACGAAGAAGGAGAACATCTTCTGAACTTACTGGAGTTCTTTCGAACGTATCCGGATGAAAAAGTTCAGATTGACGATTACTTAAATTATTGTCAGATGTTTTATGATTACACCGAAATCCTGGAGGCAGATTACTTTCAGACACACCGGGGAATCGCAGAAGATCTGGCAATGCAGATTCTGATCTCGGTTCTGAAAGGCGATCAGAATTACCATTATGAAAATATTGCGTTTGTATGTGACGCATCCGGGCAGATTCTGAGGCTGGCACCGATGATCGACCACGAATTTTCCACCTGTTTTATGTTTCCGGATAACCTGTCAAGGCACAACTACTGGTTCGGTGAACTGCAAAGATCCATCGAAGGAAAGCCTGTCCAGCCGGACGAATACAAAGATTTTCCAAATGAAAAAGAACGCAGACTGATGGAAAAAAGTGCGACCTGCCTGCATCGGAATCTCGTCTATATCAAAGAACATTATCCGGAAGTGACGGCCTCATTTCTGAAAAATGCAAGCAGACTGAAACGCGATCTTTTGCAAAAAAGAGAGAGCTTTTTTATCCGAAAAGCAAAAGATTATCCGGATCATGCAAATTCCGATGCCTATCGGATCGGAAAAGCCAGATACAAAGATCACGATGAAGAAAAGGCGGCAGCTTTCGAAAAACAGTACGGCGGAGAAGGAAAAGAAATATCCTTTGATCTTATGAACTGCCTGATCAATTATGAAGTACAGGAGATCATAGAGCAGATGGAGAGGATACTGAGATAAAGCGATTATAAAAGAAGCAGTTGGCAAGTTGAAAAATATTGCAGATGAGAAAGAGAGCGAGAGATAGATGAAAGTTTTGGTAATTCCTGATGTACATCTGAAACCGCATATGTTTCGGCAGGCAGCAGCTATTATGAATACAAGGGTGGCAGATCGTGCAGTATGTCTGATGGATATTCCGGATGACTGGGACAGAGAATATGACATTGCACTTTATGAAGAAACATATGACGAAGCGATAAGATTTGCTGCAAGATTTCCGGATACCGCCTGGTGTTACGGAAATCATGACCTCAGCTACTTCTGGCACTGCCTTGAGAGCGGATACAGTTCCATGGCATCCGCAACGGTACAGAGAAAGCTTCTGGAACTTCGCAGGACGGTTCCGGAAGATCATCCGATTCAATTTGTTCAGAAAATTGACAATGTGCTGTTTTCCCATGGCGGAGTGCTGAACTATTTTGTTGAGGAATATGTTCCAAAATCAAAATACCACGATGTAGATGCCGTTGTGGAAGAAATCAACAAATTGGGACGCTTAGAGATGTGGAATGACATGTCACCTGTCTGGCTGCGTCCGCAGCATCCCGGCATACGTCTGTATAAGCCGCGGAAATTGCTCCAGGTGGTAGGACACACACCAATGGATAAAATAACAAGAGAAAAGAATCTGATCAGTACGGATGTATTTTCCACTTACCGGGACGGCAGACCGATTGGAACACAGGAATTTTTGCTGCTTGATACCGTAACCTGGGAGTATAAGGGGGTAAAATGCCTGTGACCGAAGATGAAAAAGTAATTTACAAATTTTTAAGATCAAGGGTTTTCAAGAGATATATCTGCATTTTATTATGCCTTGTTTTATATATTACTGTGCTTCCCCTTTCTGTATCGGCAGAGGAAGCAAAAAACCGAACAGTCAGAGTAGGCTGGTATGAAGGAACTTATAATACCACAGAACCAGACGGTAAGAAGAGAGGCTACAGTTACGAATATCAGCAGGCAGTAGCTGCACATACAGGATGGAAGTATGAATATGTGGAGGAAAGCTGGGCAGAACTGATGAATATGTTGAAGAGTGGAGAAATCGATCTGATGGGAGACATCTCCTATACAGAGGAACGTTCCACTTCCATGCTCTTTTCAGAACTGCCTATGGGCGAGGATAAGTATTACCTTTATGTAAATCCTTCTGATACGGATATTTCAGCTTCAGATCTGACTACATTGAATGGGAAGAGAATCGGGGTGCTGCCAGATACACTTTCTGCCAGACGGTTCTGTGAGTGGGAGAAAAGCCATGGAGTAGACACGCAGCAGGTTGATATTACCAGCACAGATGATGCCCGTCAGAAACTACAAAATCAGGAAATTGACGGATTTGTTTTAAATGAATCTTCACAGTGGGAAAAGCACAACATTTCCCCAGCACTTCTGATCGGCAGTTCCTATAATTATTTTGCGGTCAGCAAAAAATGCCCGGATCTGAAAGAGGAGCTGGATCAGGCAATGCAGAAGATAGAAAAAGAGAATCCTTTTTATGAAGAAGATCTTTATAAGAGATATCTCTCCGCAAATTCTATTGAAACTCTTACGGATGAGGAGCAGAACTGGCTGGAACAGCATGGGGCGGTCAGGATTGGATATCTGAAAAAGGATGTGGGTGTCAGTCTTGCGAATGCAGAGTCAGGGGAACCGACAGGAATTCTTAACGATTATATCAGTCTGGCTTCCAATTGTATGGGAGAAAAAAGTATAGAATTTCAGACGACAGGCTTTGATTCTCAGGAGGAAGAGCTGCAGGCATTAAAGGATAACAGGATCGATATGATTTTTCATATGAATCAGAACCCATATGAAGCTGAGCAGAACGATATTATATTGTCAAATACTGTTTTTGAAGTCCATGTTGCAGTACTCACCGGCGTTGCGAAGTTTGATGAAAACGGGGAAAACACAGTGGCAGTGAGCAGAAATAACCTGTTGGGAAAGTGGTATATTTCTTTTAATTATCCTTCCTGGAAAATAAAGGAATATGACTCATCTGCTGAGGTTGAGAAAGCAGTTCACAGTGGTGAGGCAGACTGCTTTGTTGTGAAGGCAGGACAGTCATTAAAGACGCTGGCAAACAGTAAAATGCACAGCGTTTTTCTTACGAAACCCGGCGATTCCTGCTTTGCAGTCACCAAGGAAAATATAACATTAATGAATATCCTGAATAAAACCATTCAGACTCTGCCTGCTTCCAGACTTTCAGGCCTGTTTTCTGTATATGAAAACGCACCGGGAAGGGTTACTTTGGCAGAATACATAAAGGATAATTTGCGGGGAGTTTCCATGAGTTTTGTAAGTGTGACCCTGGTTATTATACTGATTATATTTTACCTGATGATGAAAGCAAGGAAAGCCCAGATTCAGGCAGAAAAGGCTAATGCTGCCAAATCGGATTTTCTTTTCAATATGTCACATGATATCCGTACACCGATGAATGCCCTGTTGGGATACAGCGAGTTGATGAAAAGGGAACTGACAGATCCGAAGCTTCTGGATTATCAGGAGAAGATGGAACAGTCCGGAAATCTGCTGCTGTCTATTATCAATAATGTGCTGGACATGGCCAAAATTGAAAGCGGTAAGATGGAACTGGATGAGAATTATGTGCAGATCAGAGATATTTATCATGGAGTTTACAAAATTTTCCAGGCAGAAGCGGAGAAAAAGGGTATTCACCTTGAGATGGAATATGAGGTGCAGCATGAACATGTAATCTGCGATGAGACAAAGAACAGGGAAATTTTCCTCAATCTGATCAGCAATGCGGTAAAATATACAGCTTCAGGGGGAGCAGTTACCATAAGGATTACAGAGCTTGACTGTGACAGGAAAGACTATGTGAGGATACAGACTCAGCTAATTGATACCGGTATTGGAATGAGTGAAGAATTCCTGCCATCCCTGTTTGAGGCTTTTGCCCGGGAACGCAATACAACAGCCGCAAAGGTTGCAGGAACAGGTCTGGGAATGCCGATCATAAAGAAATATGTTGATATGATGGGCGGAACCATTAAAGCAGAAAGTAAGCTGGGAGAAGGAAGCAAATTTACAGTTATCATGGAATACAGGATTGCGGATAAGGGTTACTACGAGCAGATTACAGATCCGTCCCCGGATACAGAGGAAACAGACTGGATTAGCGGAAAACATGTTCTGCTGGCTGAGGATAATGAGCTGAATGCGGAAATCGCAGAGTTTATTCTGGAGGATATGGGACTTATAGTTGATCGTGTTGAGGATGGAATTCAGTGTGTGGCAAGGATGGAACAGAAACCGGCAGGAACCTATGATCTGATCCTTATGGATATTCAGATGCCGAACATGGATGGATATAAGGCAACTCAGACAATCAGAAAACTGGCAGAAGAGAAGAAAGCCTCTATTCCAATCATAGCTATGACAGCCAATGCATTTGAGGAAGACAGAAAAAAGGCATTGGCAAAAGGAATGAACGGACATATTGCAAAGCCTGTTGATGCAGAAAAGCTTAAGAAAACCATTCTTTCAGCTTTACGGTGAGATGGTATTTGTTGGAGAGCATACAAAAGTGTCCGCTTGGCCGGATCTATTAGCAAAGACAATGAATACGGCATTTGATCTTGATGCATTGACTTCATAGGTATTGTGTGTTTCAGGATGACTATCCAAGCTGTCCCTGATTTATGAAAATAAACCAACAGTATATACTATATATTGTAGTTCAAGTATGTCTAAAGAAGAAAAAGCAGGTGTTGATCATATGTTTGAGATGATGATGGCTTCTAAGCAACAACTGCTTTTGAAAAAGGCGATGTTTAATGAGTAAGAACAATTCGGTTGTGTTAGCGACAAACAAATTTACGAAATAAAAAAATTAGTTGCTGAAACAAGACCAAAAGATTATCAGAGACTCAGTTTTGATGAAGAAAACAAAAATCATTCATGTCCTTTGTCATATAGTTTCTGTATATTTTTTGGAAGTTTGTCAGGTAACATGGCATTTATAGCATCTTCGTTACCATCTTTCATTGCTGTTTCATAATACCAGCACTTAAATTTTAAAAGCAGCAGTTAGATATAAGTGTAGTATCTATGGATAAAATTATATCCGGAAAATACCTGTCATACCTGTTTGATGAGCAAATTTCAGAGGGTAGACTTTCTGCAGAAGAGTGTTTGATTTACATGAAAATGCTCATTTATTGTGAAGCGGCGAATTGTCAGCGGAGGAAACTGCACGATAAAATCGGCAGTTTTCCCTTCCTGACTGCACAGCTTATCTGAAAAAAGCATTTTCTGAGCAGAAGAACGGCACAATCTCGTAGTTTTATCTTATGGGAGCATACTGCTCTTATAAGATAAGGCCATGAGCACGAAGTGGTCACGCCTTAAAAACAGAATACATATGCGGCATAAGTGCTTCGAGTCCGCCACGCTGATACATGGAGACCCACTTTTCTATAGTTTTGTAATTGTACTCTACGACAGAACCATCGGGCAGAGTGAAAGGAGAACTGGCGACTCTTTTGTAGTAAGCAGTTCGGGATGGATCAGGATAGAGATCCTGAACGACAGGTGCTATGACACCGAAGCGGAATTGGGCTACTTCGGCAGCTCTTTTGATATCTTCTTTTTGATTGTTCATAGTATGATTACCTCCTGTGAACTCATGGTAAAACATACGGAACGGAGATAGAATGCCCGTGTCGTGTGAAACGCAAAAAGAACAGAATGGTCAGAAAACGGTCTGCCGGTAAGACACCGGATTGGCATGAGACTGAAGAAAAGAGACGGAGGTCTTAAGTACAAAGCCAGAAGCAAAAGAAGACACCGTAGGTATTGTAAGGAATGATCAGATCCGGGAGGATCGCGTGGGTGTGTCCACAACTGCAGATAACCCGAATGACTTTGATTGTATGATAAACAGGGCGTCCCTGGATGAAATCAATTAGATTTCGCTCGTAAGAAGCATGAGTGGTGCAAGAATGAGAGGCTCCACAAACAGGACAGGATTCCATTTCAGGGCGGAATCCAGCCATAAAAGAATCAAACAGTAATTTAGAAGAAGGTTTTATACGAATTAACTTGTAAAACAGGGAATTTTTTCTTATCATAATAGTGTTAGTGTGACTGCTATTAGCAAATAGCCGTTATCCTTAGGACATACAGTGCATGAAATTCATCAGTATGATATTCAGAAAAATGGAGAACTGATTGATACGCTGGAATGCTATCTGAATCATAAACAGAGTATTCGGAAAACTTCTGAACTAATGGGCGTGCATGCCCGGACAGTTTCGTATCGTTTGCAAAAAATAGTAAAACTAACGAGGATAGACTTTGATAATATAGTTGAGATGTTAGCTGTCCGAAATGGAATTATTATATTAAAAATATTGGAATTGTTATAAAAGATAACGAATCACATGGTTAGTGTGGTTCGTTTTTTTGTTTTATGCACCAGAGGTTCGCTCTAACGGGTGTAAATCGTGTTCTGCAATCTGTTATCAGCTTGCCAGTGAAAGTCTGGTAGGGTAGTCGCCAGTGATCCTTGTAGCGAGCCTTCAATGCTTTTTGGTGACTGATCATGTTGAAGCGAGGTATGCCTGTGAGAAACAGGTGAAAAATAACAGTCCGTAACATAAAGTGAATCCTGTAGCATTGTTACGTTAGCCCTGTAAGGGGACAAGAGAGAGTCAAGTCACTGACTTTCTGACGAAGACTATGAAAGATGTGGAGATACTGGAGTACAGCATTGAAGAACCCTTCGGTGTAGAGGGAGAGGAGTGTTATGAAAGACTTTCTTGGATTCTGTTACCAGAAGTTTGGAAAAATCCAAAATGGAACACTTCTTGCAAAATACACACACCATATTTGCAATTTTTGTGCATTATAAAAAACAGAAAGAACGATATACTATTATAGTATTAAGGAATATTTTTTTTGACATGAACTAGTACCTTTAAGGGCTGAGTTTTGTAAGAGGTAGGGGTATGGAACAGGAAAAAACAATAGATTGCACAAATAAGGACTTTGGCAGGTTTTATGTAGTATTAAAATTAAATCTAAAGACAAATGGTTATGAATGCATTTACTCACATAATCAAGAGGTTTATGAAATAGCAAAAAAAGACAGAAGATTATGATACGTTTATTCAGATGTATATAGAGAGATTTATTCATGATGCTGATAAATTAAAGTTGCACGATTTCCTGTTAAGCGAAAAGCTAACAGAAAATCTGGTTTATGGCTATGCAGAGCAGGATATTGTATACCGCAGAATAGAGAGTGAAAAATCTTATATAAAGATGAGGGCTAAAAAATATGTGGATATAAAAGATAATATAGCAATGATCACATTACATAATGTAAAAAGAACCTATAGATCAGTAATGGAAATGAAACGAGAACTCCAGAAGAACGAGAGCGATAAGAAAAAGCATTCAAAAGGTCTTACTATAGACAAGTTAAATGCACTTAGTTATGAAATCTGCAGACATCATCATGAATGATATGACGGGGCAGGGTATCCGGATGGTTTGCAAGGAGAAGAAATTCCTCTTTGTGCACAGGTTGTGGGACTGGCTGATGCATATGATGCCTTAGTTAGTCCTCGTCCATATAAAAGAAAACTGAGCCATGGAGAAGCGTTGCAAATGATCCTGAACGGGGAATGTGGCTCATTCTCCGAACCGCTGCTTCATTGTTTCCTGGAAGCGGCAATGCAGAAGGAATGGATAAAAAAGGCAGATAGCTGAGAAATAGGAAAATATATTTTGAGGAGGAATTTGTGTGAAGAGAAAAAAGATATGGATAAGATGGATAGCCTGGATACTTTTATTGGTTTTGTGTATGAATAGTGCAGGAACGACAGCTTTGGCAGTTTCTGCAAATGAGGAGAGTATTCTGAATATAAATGGTTCTCTGGAGGAAGAAATGCTTTCAGAAGAATTTATCTCAGAGGAGGAAAGCACATCATCGGCGGAAGAGACTCCGAAAGAAGAAATTACACCGCCGTCGGAAGAAACTCCGGGAGAGGAACTTACTCCCCCATCAGAAGAAACTCCGGGAGAGGAACTTACTCCCCCATCAGAAGAAACTTCGGGAGAAGAAATTACACCACCGTCAGAAGAGACCCCGGGCGAGGAACTTACGCCACCGTCAGAAGAGAGTCCGGGAAAAGAAATTACGCCGCCGTCAGAAGAGATCCCGGGAGAAGAAATCATTCCCCCATCAGAAGAGATTCCAGAGGAAGAAATTACTCCATCCACAGGCGAGGTTAGAGAAGAAGAAAAAGCCTTTGAGGAGCAGATTGCACAAGAGGAATCACCAAAACTTCAGGAAATTTCCGAAGGATTTGATATTGATTTCTATGTCATTATCGATGGAAATAAGGTAAAGCTTCAGCATAATGACATTACCGGCATTGCAACATGGAAAGACGGAAGAACTACCTATCATGGTGTTTCCATTGAGGACCTGCTCCGGATATATGAAGAATTTGGATTTGTGAAAAACAGCGAGAGTCAGAATCCGGATGCGATAAAAAAGTTTGTATCTGCATACCGGGGAAAAAGCAGGATAGAATACGGAGAAGTTTATACAGACACAGAATCCGGAAAGACCTATGTTTCTTACAATTATGGCCAGAATAAACAAGGGGAAGCGGTAGATGTTTACTACCTTCCAAATGGAAAAGGCGTTGCATTAAATTTAAAAGATTCTGTAAAAAAGGACAATTCGTTTTATTCCGTAGAGGTAAAGGGCGAAGGGCAGGATCGGATCCGTTATGCATTAACAGGAACTGTAGTGGAAGAAGCTGTGGCTGACTTTAATCCCAAATTGCCAGACCAGACAGACCAGATCGAATGGACCTGTATGGGAACAGACGATAAGGTGATAGATGGTATACGGGAATCGGGGAACCAGACGAGATTCGCAATTGGAAAAATCACACAGTCTTATGTGATCCAGAGAGCGGATCAGACAGCCTTTGACATTCAGTTTTATATATATGCAGACAATGAGGTTCGAAAGCTGCCGGCTGATTCTCTGAAAAAGGTGTATAAATGGAACCGTCAGGGCAGATGCTATTTATCTGTCAGTGATCTTGCTGAGATTTATAGAGAGTTCGGCTTGAATGCAGAGGAAACACAGTCCGGAAATTATTTTCCATATACAGTCCGTGGTGAGAAGACATTAGCACAGGCGACAGTGGTAACTTATAAAGGACAGCAATATGTATCTTATAACCTGGACAAGCAGGAAGCAACTGTACCAACAGACGTTTATTATATGCCAAAAGGAGCATCTGATGGCGAAAAAATTCCGGATAATAATTCAGACCAGATTAAGCAGAATAAGAACAGTTTCTATTCGGTTACAGTGATCAATCCGGATGGAAATCGAACTGTGAGTTACTATAAGAAAGATTCTGCGGTCACAATTTCCGTTGATCCTGGAGATACGAAGGAAAGCGACTGGCTTTGTGCCAGTGAGGATGAAAATAAAACAATTTCTCCGGTGAAACAGGGCGATAAACTAACCTTTTCTATTGGAAAGATAGAGCAACCATATACGGTTGCATGCAACACTTTTGCACCAGCAACCTTGAACATTAAATTCTATACTTTTGTAAATAATGAGAGATATAATGTTCTAAACGAAGAAATTCCTGTTATAAAAGATACTACAACAAAGCCGGGAACAGTTTATTATTATATTTCTAATGATGAGTTAAAAAAGCATTTTGAAAAATTTCATTACGATGGTTCTATTCAAAATGAAGCAAAAGAGCGTTTTTATTATTCCAAGAGAGATTACGATACAATCCATAATGCAGGGAAATACACGATAGAAGGTCATGAATGTATTTATATAGGAAAGTCCGGAGAGCCGATGGATGTGTATTACCTGCCAAATGGAGAAAAAATTGATACCATGAGTGCAAAGACCTTATTCGAACACGACGATAATAGATATAACGGTTTTTACAGTGTGACAGTACAGGATGAAGATGGACAGGTTTACAGCCAAACAGCTTTGCGTGATCTTCCGGCAATTGATTTTGTTGCAAGAAAGTCAACACTTACAAGAACTGTTAGTACAAAGCCGCGTGTAGAAGAACAAACGCAGGATATAAACTGGGAATGCAGAAAGGAAGATGGTACTCTTTCAGCAGTTACATGGAGTAAAAATGAAGCAGAGCATACCATGAGCTTTACTATTCAGCCAGATGATGCAGTACGTCCATATGTGATTGTTCCTGAGAATACAGAAAAACCGGCAGCAACAAAAGAAGCAAATATTAGTTTTTATGTATTTATCGATGGACATTATAAGCTGATAAAAAATATTAATGCTGAGCAGCATTACATAATCAAAGCAAACAGTGGCCGAGCCAGTCGTTATTATTTGCGAGCTACACCAGATGATACGATTTCTAAAATTTACAGTGAGTTTGGTTTCACTCCGAGCAAGCTGGAGCCCGGCGCAGATCAGAAAGAGAAGATTCTGTTTGGTTATGCGACAGACAGCCGTGTGTTTGTACAGCATCCTTATAAGGACAACGATGGTACATGGTATATTCCTGTCCTGAAAAACGGGAAAGATGTATCTGTCTATTATTTCTCACAGCCAAACCCACTGAATCCAGACAGAATCGAAAATTATTTTGATCGTTTGACAGGACTTTCTTCTCAGGTTGGGCTGGCAGGAAGACATTTCAGTGTAGAGGGAAGTTTTCATCTGATTGAAGTGTTGGATCCACTGAACCTGACCAAAAGAGAGGCGATTAAGAGACAGTATGTAGGCCATGGGGAAGCATATACTGTGGAAGTACCAAAGAGGGCAAGTTTAGAAGGTGAGTATTATGGCAAGGAGATTGTCTGGAGTTGTACATCTAATGACAGGGACGAAAATGAGGTTCTTCCGGAACCGTCCGGAGATGATAAGGTAAAATTTGAAATTCCGAATGTTAACTCATCTTATGAGGTGATTGCAGACAAACCGCTGGAGTCTGGGGCAGTCAGGGTTATCTATAATACAACTCGTTATATGAAGAAACTTCCTAAGGAAGCTAAGTTGACCCCTCAGGTTGGAAATAAGACAAGACATACAGATGATTATGAGAATGAAATAGAAGCTGGAAAACATAACGTTAAGTCACCATATCCTCTGGTTTATGATCATGAAGATAATGACAGCAAAGAGTTGGAACAGTATGAATTCGATCATTGGGATTACAGAAACAAAGACGGAAAGTGGCAGGAATGCGGTGCAGGGGATTCTATTTCTGATCTTATAAATAATAATGCAAGACAGCCAATCACCCTCTATGCAGCGTGGCGTAAGGTGAGTAACCAAAATCGAAAACAGGTACAGTTTTATATCTGTAAGTCAGCGATGCCGGAAGATGGTTCGGTAGCATTACCAACCACGAATGTAGACGATTATACAAGTGCGGTTGCCGTGGCAAACTGTAATGTGAAGGCAAGTATATTGCATGATGTTCCAGTTCTTGGAAATAAGAATCCATCTACGTGGGAACAGTATGCGGATGGAAATAAGAGAGTGCAAGAACTTTTGCAGGGAACTAAACCAGATGAGGGATATATTGGAAATGGAGACTATATCTACAAGATAGATAGAATTCCTTCCGATGAAGAGGTATTCCAGACAATTCGTGAAAGCGGACGTATGATTCGTATCGGAGACAGGGAGATTCCGCCATCGAAATTAGATACCGAATTCTTCACCATTTATTGGTATTCTTTCAAAAGTGAAATGTCCGATGGGTGGCATATTGACGGACGTATTGTAGCAAAAAATGGTTACCTGACAGTAAAGAAAGATTTTGTCGGAATGCCGGAAGCAATAGAGGAAGTCAAGAAAGATTATTATATCCAGGTAGATATGGATGAAAAGCTTTTAGATGGAAAACCTCAGCCACCTGCATTTCATGAGCATATGAAACTTGTGCTTCCTTCAGAAGATAGCCAGAAACCGGATGCAGAAGCTCCGCAAGCGGAGGATGCTCCAATAGAAGTTGTAGGTACATGGACAGATGAAACACATACAAGCTGTACGTGGATCGTTAAGGCGGACTCATTCTGGAAATACACATTAAAAGAGTACAACTATAAGCCAAAAGATTCGAATGTGAAATTTTCAGGTTGGTACAATGTTCGCAATTCTCATGAAGAAGGAGATAATGTAAATTCATGGGAAGCATATCCAGAAAGTGGAATTAAATTCACAGGACGTGGAATTGGACGCGGTGGTGAGACTCTTACTATTGAATTGGAGAACCGTTATCAGAAAGAGGGAATACTCACACTGAACAAATTTGATGAGTCTACCGGACAGGGAATGGAGAAAATCAATTTTGCTGTCAGTAAGAACGGTGTTGAGGAGGAAACGGTAACAACTGATAAATACGGAATCGCACAACTTCATATTCCGTTACAAGATGAAAACAAACAGAACAGAACAGCAACTGAGACGTATTTGTTGCGAGAGACAAACTTACCGACGGGATATGTAGACACAGGAGATATACAGATCACAGTTGAGATTGCCAATGGAGCATTCAAAATCACTGATGCAAAACTGGTGGATAGGGAGGCTAACGAAAATCAGGAGGCTGTTAAGGCACCAGTTGATGGTAAGATAGACGGAAAATCTGTTCTGCTTCAGCGAGGAGATACCAGCCTTAATATCCGAAATTTTGCTAAAACAGGCACTCTGCATATCAAAAAGACATGGGAAAATCCAAATGATGCACTGACGGAAAAACAGGTGAAAATCAGATTGTATCAGAATGGAATTTCTACAGGACAGGAATTCCTGCTGAATGAAGAGAACGGATGGGAACACACAGTCGACAATGTTCCACTATTCCAGGACAGAAATCCGGTGGAATATAAGGTGGAAGAAATCGAGATAGGAAAGACACATTATTCTTCGGAATACGGGGATGGTTTCCTATATTATGAAGTTATTTATCCAGAGATTCAGTATTTCGATTCAAATGGACAACAAATATTCCCGAAGGATGAGAATGAGTTCAAGGATGTTTCCAAGATGGAACTGGAAGTGCAGAATCTGCATTTCAATCTTGCTGAACGAAGTTTCTTAAAGACGGATGATCTTCCAAGAAACCGACTTGCTGGTGCAGGTTTTCTGTTCTACAAAGTACCGTATGATGATGTTACGAAAGAATATGCGGATGATACAGGATATACAGTAGATTATGACAATACACAGAGCAAGGACGATATCGTTCTGAAAAAGGATGGAAAAACGTGTACGACGTATCGTTCCTTAGAAACAGATGAAAATGGAATGCTTCAATTACCGGAGGACTTTGAGAACGGACGATACTGGATGGTAGAATCTGTTACTCCAAACAAAAAGGACAAAGCAGATAAAACCAAAACACAGTATCAGGATAACTTTAATTTATATATGGTCGATGTAGAATCCGATATTTTATTCCTATATGAGAAATCACCGATGACAAATACCTGGAGAGCTGTTTCGGACAGACATATCGTCAATCATCCGCAAAAAGGCGGGGTGACGGTTGAGATTACAAAGGAAGTCACTGGTCCACTTGGAAACCGCAAGAAGCCATTTGATATGGAAATTCTCTATTGGGAAGATGGTCAAAAGCTGCGTAGCAAGACAATTAGAACTTCTTTGAAACATGGAGATAAAGTTACATTAAAAAATGTAGATATATCTTCGGATATCATAATAACAGAAACTGTTGATACATCAAAATACGCTGTTTCGATTTCTAAAAAAGAAGAGAATGATAAGTATTCAAATCCAGTGCAGGCAACATCGAATGGAAATACAGCTGTCATGAAACAGCGGATTGAGGCTGCACGAGGAGATGTGATTGAATTAAAGATCACAAACAAAAACACACAATCAATACCGGAAACAGGGGTTCGTCTGGAAACAAGCAGGCATGTATGGTTACTATTTGCCATAAGTATTATCATGATTCTGTTTTTCAGAAGAAGACGGAAAATAAGATAAACACTGCTATGGAACAAAACTTGCAAAAATACATCAGTCTTTTTACATGTTTGTTGCATTGGAATAAAAAAATAAACCACTATAATAAGGGGTATAAACTAATGCCTTGGATGTCCGAGTTAAGCTAGAACAAATAAATCCCCTAGAAGGGTATGGGCATCCTTTTTTATGGAAGGATAGGATGAAGAACGAAACTGAACGGTCAGATAAAAACAACAATATAGTACAGGAAACATCTGTAGCACAGGATATTGTTCAGTTGTTATTGAAGATTGCATTTATTGTCTTAGCAGTATTTCTTATTTTTACATTTCTCTATGGAATCGTAAGAATAAATGATGTCTCCATGAAACCGGCAATCAAAGACGGTGATCTGGTCATATATTACCGATTGGATAAAAGGTTTATTTCCGGTGACGTTGCAGTGTTTAAAGATGACGGCAGAACCACGACCGGACGTGTTGTGGCGGTAGCAGGAGACACCGTTGACATTACAAAAAACGGACTGAAGATAAATGGTGCAGAACAGATATCTCAGGACATTTACTTTGATACCACCCAGTTTAAAGATGGAGTGGATTTCCCGGTCACAGTCGGAAATGGCCAGGTATTTATACTTGGAGATAACAGACCACAGGCATCGGACAGCCGAATCTATGGCTGCATTGATATAAAAGATGTCAAAGGAAAAGTCATTGCGATTATTCGGAGCAGGGGAATTTAATTACTGGATCCGTTAATCAAATAAAAAACAAACTAATTTACAAGGGAGGAATTATAATGAGCATGAAAAAATTCACTAAGAAAATGCTCGCAATTGTCGCAGCAGGTGCTATGACAATGGGACTGGCAATGCCAGCATTTGCAGCTGATCCATCATCAACAACACCAGACACAAAAAATAATGCAAAGGAAGCTTACATCAAAAAGACTTACAACACAGAAGTTAAAAAACCGATGGAATTTACCTTTACTGCCACACAGGTTAAGACAGGGGATTACATCGTAACAAAAGACCTTACATGTACAATCCCAAGCATTAAGTTCGAAACATCAGATTTTGCTAGTGAAGCAGGAACTTATACAAAACTTAGTGAGAAGATTACTTTTGGAACTCTTGAAGAGGCAGGAAAGTATGAATATAATGTAACAGAGACAGCATCTGACCCAGCTATTTCAACAACTAGCGGACATGAAAAGCTGATCATGTCCGGTGCTGAATACAAGATGGATGTTTACGTTGTAGAGAAAGCTGGAAAACTTGAAATTGACAAGATCCTTGTAAATAAAACAAAGAATGACCAAGGTACCTCAGATTCTGAAACAGGTAAAGTAGATATTGGTAATGACTTAAGCAAAAATGGATTTAACTTTGTCAACACTTATGCACAGGAAGCTGGTACAGGAACAGATCCAGTTAATCCAGGAACAGATCCAGATGTAGATTATACTAACAATGGTTCTTTGAAGGTATCTAAGACAATCAATGCGCAGGAAGGAACTGCTAGTACAACTGATTCATTTAGCTTTACAGCAACATTTGTATTCCCAAAAGGAACTGGCGTGGATACACTTGGCGCAAAAGCAGGTGAAAACAAACTTGTACTTGATACAGATGGAACTTACAAATTCGATCTGAAAGATGGACAGAATATGAAATTCACAGGTCTTCCGGTTGGAACAAAGATCACTGTAACTGAGGCAGGTGCTGCAAACTACAAGGCAAGTGCTAAAGTATTCCTTAATGGTGTTGAGAAGACACCAGCTCCTGCAGCATCAAAGTACAATGAACTTCTTAAAGCAGTAGGTCAGGAGAAACTTGGACAGAAGAAAAATACAGTTGATGTAACAAATACATACAACTATGTACCAACAACAGGTATTATCATGAACACTCTTCCATACGTTCTGATGGTTGCTCTTTGTGCAGCAGCACTGTTTGGATTTGTTGCTTTCAAACGCAAAAAAGTACAGAAATAATTACATAAAATCATAAAAGTAACAACAAAGGGAATGCGTGCGGCGATACTCCGTCGCATTCCCTTTTGCAATAAGAAAGGAAACTTCAGGAATATTTCATATGAAAAAAACAGCAAAGTTTTTAGTCAAAATAGTCGATCATATGGTGAATTTTATAGCGTTATTGCTGATTCTTATGGTAATGTTCCTGTCATGCTATATGTTATGGGATTCCAATCAGGTATATCAGGCGGCTGATGCGAAGAACTACGAAGCCTATATTCCAACAGAAAAACATACGAAATCTTTTGAAGAATTGCAGAAAATCAATCCGGATATTATTGGCTGGATTCGAATAAATGAAACAAACGTTAATTATCCGCTGCTTCAGGCAGAAGATGATGATACCTATATGAATACGGATGCAGAAGGCAAATATTCTTTAAGTGGTTCCATATTTTTGCACTGTGCAAACAAACCGGATTTTTCCGATTTTAACAATATGATTTATGGACACCATATGGAAAAACACATGATGTTTGGAGATGTGGGGCTATTCACAGATAAGGAGTATTTTGACGAACATCCATACGGAAATCTTTTTTTTGATGGAAAAGATCATGGAATTGAATTTTATGCATTGATTCAGGCAGATGCTTATAATGAACGGCTGTTTAGTGTCAGTTCAGAGGAACCAGAAGCAAAACAGGCGTATCTGCAGGAAATATCAGACAATGCTTTATATAAAAGAAACTTTGAACTTACAGAAAATGACCATTTGGTTCTTCTGATAACATGTACCTCAGACATGACAAATGGAAGAAATATATTAGTAGGAAGGCTTACGGATCAGGTCTATCCTGAGAAAGAGAAAGCCAAGAATCTGGGAACTGGAATTGATCAATTAAAAGAAAAGATGATTCAGGTGCCGGTTATCTACTGGATACTTTTGCTAATTATCGTTCTATTGCTGATAGATAGAAAATTAAAGAAGAAGGGAAAGAAAAAACATGAAAATCCTTGATTTAAAAAAAGTAACTATCATATTGGTGACTATGCTCCTTTTTCTGAGCATGCAGATATCAGTGTTTGCATCTGATAACTGTGCTGTAGTAAAAATTCCAGTGAAACAGCTCTTTGACAGTGAAGTGGAAAGTATTGCAGATGAATTTTCTTATATTATGACAACAGATCAGAATGATGCACCCATGCCCGCAGGAAGTCATAATAGGCAGTATTCCTGGACAATGAAAAAGAATGCAGCTACTGAGATTACGCTGAATGTGAAGACAGCAGGACAGTATCACTATACCCTTTGTCAGACAACTGAGAAAAAAGATAATTACAAATATGATCAAAATAAATACCATGTAACTGTTGAGGCTTACTATAATGAATCAAATCAATTAAAAGTTGTTACGATTGTAGCTAATGAGAAGGGGGAGAAAATAGAAACGATCTCTTTTAAAAACAGTTATATGGGAGAAGAGAAACCAAATCCAACACAGCCCTCAAATCCGTCACAACCATCTAGACCGTCCCATTCAGATGGATCAGGAAAAACCAATAGCGTAAAGACCGGAGATGACAGTCCTGTTATGGGATATTTCTTATTGTTGTTTGGGTCGCTGATTTGCCTAAGCGTTTTAACATATGAAAACCAGAAAAGAAATAAGGGAGAGCCATAAGATGAGGCATAATATATGAAAAAATACTTGAAGATCGTTTGTTCCTGGATTTTGATTTTTTCTATATGTGGTTTATCATTAAATGTAACCGAAGCATCTGGTGCCGGTGTGGAAATGGAAAGGGAATCACAGGAGACGGTGGACTTTATCAGTGACATTGAAAATCAGGAGACAGAACCGGAAACAGAGACCCCAGTGGAACCAGAAAATCCGGTTGAAATAGAGGATTCCGCAGATCAGATAACTGATCTGGATGCACCGGAACAAATGTCTGTACAGAGTCTGGAGGAAGAATTACTGGCGGTTGCCGAGAATGGAGAAGAAGCCTCAACAGATAGAGTAGAGTATGTAGATGTCAAAGGAAACCCAATTGCAGGAGCACCTTCTGTCATTAAATTTGGAGCAATTGCGGATCATAAAGAGTTATCTATAGAAGGCAGACATTTCGAGTTTAAGAGTGCAAAAGTAGATGGAAAAAACTGTGTATACATCGGAAAATATAACGACACCATTTACTATAGTACAGATGGTGTGATTGCAATTAAGCTGGAAGAAGCTCAGAAATTAACGATGATGTACCAGGAGTATTACCTGGTCAGCATAAAGGAAGTAGTTCCTGATAGTTGTACACCTGGTACAATCACCAAAAAAAATGGCAGTCTTGATGCGCCGCTTGATATGTCGAATCAGATTCGTGTAAATGCGGGAGAAAACTTTGTAATTTCAGTAACTCCTGGCACAGACACAGCAAAAGCAAATAATCCCAAAGCGAAAAGATTTATAATCGAATCCGTTGTTTCTCAAGAGGGTGCTACAATTACGAAGGAAAATGGAAATGAAAACAAAGCTACCTATTCTATTAACTTTGTAAAAGACGATACGATTACAATTACCTATAAAGAACAAAGTATTTACAGAATAACCATTAATACAAAAGATATTAATGGGGAAGAATACATTAATATTCCACACAGCGTAGCCAAGGGCTGGAAGTATTTGGAAGGCCAGGACAAAATTATGTGGACTTTTACACCAGATGATGTTTATGCAATGTCAGGCTATGAATTGGATATTCCAGCTTTTCATACGAAGAGAGGCTACCGTGTGATAAATATGGTGGTGAATGGTACTTCCGTCTCTTCTGAGAGCGGAGTGAGTGAGGTGCCAATAAGTAAAGGCGATACTGTTTCATCAGTTCCGCGTAATTTAGATTTAACCACCAAGATGACAGATAGCTACACAACTACTAGAGGTGTGGAACAAAATTGTTCTTATGAATATAAGATGGATTTGAAAGTCCGAACCGGAAAATTTGAGGATTACAATTTTACCTTAGTACCATACAAAGAAGAACGCGGAAGACAGGTTGTGACAGTAAGATTATTAACAGATGGATCCCGAAACGGTGAAGGTCTGGACGTAGTTATGTGGGACTATGAGAAACAAGCACTGGTTCCTGTAAAAGATAATCAAACCATAGATATGGATCCTGTAAAGTATAAAGGAGACACAACAAGACAGGTACGAATTTTCTTTGCCAAGCCAAAAGCTGGGTATGAGTTTGTAAATGGAGTTCAGAATGCTGTTGGTGTGTGGTATGGACAGCCCCACGGTGACAATCCTCTTGGAGATGGAAAAAAGAATGATGCTGATGCTGGTACCATAGATGCAATGACAGCTACGTCACTTATAAGAGGGAATAATTCATTTAAAATATATGATGATCAATGGCAGGCTGCACAAAAAGCTGCGAAGGAAAAAGGTTATACCAGATATTTAGCGTGGGGAGGGGCAAGACCTTTACTATCAGATAATGGCTGGCGTTTATATTCTGCCGCTTTCATGGTTGCATCCAGCAGCCTATATGTACATTATAATTCTGGTGCAGGTGATGAAGTATTACCTGAGAATGCCGATGTAAAGAACATCCCATATAATAAGGAAACAAACGACAAAAATAAACCGATGCAGTCTTATGGTAAAAATCCATCCACGAATAAAGGCGCAAGAGATATGGGAACGACCTTTATTATGGGTGAAGGCTGGGCAGAACCCACTTGCGAAGGCTATGAATTTATAGGATGGAAGCTGAAAAACAAAGCTGGTAAGTTAAGTCAAGAGACATATAGTAACGGTGACCTCTTTACGATTTCTGATGAGAATTACGGATATGCAAATAATACAGATCTGCCGGTATTCGCATCTAAAAATTATAGCGGCTATCAGATTGTTGCACAGTGGAAAAAAACAGCCAAAAAAGAAATAAAGGTTGAGAATTATCTCAAGATACCGGATGGAACGGAAAAACTTGAGAAGACAACTTCAGGAACCATTTCATTTTCTGCTGACGGTGAGATCGTTAAGGCGTTTGCAAACCCTGAGCCGGATGGTTTTGATGTTTTTTGTTCTTGCGATCAGCATGGTTGGTATGGTATTCTTTAAAGGAATAAATAAGAAGAACTGAAAAAGCTGATAATGAGATAAAGAGGAAAGGTTATACAATATCCCGAATTTATTAGACTTGAGGCGATAAAAGATGAAGCACAAGGATAATAATTCGGGATTTTTCCTGTTTTGGAGAGGAGCAATTATGCAATTAAAAATTACAACGGATTATGCAATCAGAATTGTATATTATCTGGCTTGTCGTAGTGAAGTAATCACTGCATCTGAGTTAGCTTACGAATTAAAGATTCCAGAAAGTTATATTCCAAAGATAACAAAAAAATTAAAAGAAGCGAATATAATTACAGCTTGCGAAGGAATAAAAGGTGGGTATTCACTTGCAAAAAAAACAGAAGATATTTCTCTGTTTGACATAATATCTTCCACGGAAGTAACCATGAAATTAAATCGTTGTTTAGAAGAGGATGGGTTTTGTTCCAGAAATGCAACAGAGCATTGTAAAGTACATAAAATATTGCTGGATGTGCAGCAAACTTATGACAATCTACTAAAGGGCATAAAGGTCTCGGAGATTATAAAACCAGATACCGATGAGTTATCAGAATAGCTAAGAAAACAAACTAGCGAATATGAAAAACAATTATAGAAATAACTCCAACAATATATTAAAATAGATATGGCATAATAAAGCAAAAGAAAGATGAATCAATTCAATTGTAAAAGGAAGGGAATACAAATGGGGTATACAGTAAAGGACTTGCTTAGATCAAACAAATTCCCAGAAATGCAGCTGATAAATGATGATTCCGGAATTGATCGTGAAATTAAAGGAGTCCGAATCATTGAAGTGGCAGATATGGAAAAATTTCTGGGGGGGGGGTGAACTGCTCCTGACGAGTATGAGAGCCTATGAAGCCACAGAGGAAGATGCTTTTTTGTATCATTTAAAAGAATTTGATAAAAAGCAGGTAAGTGGATTTATTGTAAAGTGCTGTCAGAGAACCGAACACCTGAAAAGACTGTTTGATATTTTAATGGAATTTTCACAGGAGTATCATTTTTACGTGATAGAAATTCCTGAGGATTTGCATTTTTGGGGAATTATTAAGCATATACTACTTCAGTTATATGATATCGAAACTGCAAAATTGAAATATTTTAAGATGACACATGATAATTTAAGTAATATTTTACTGAACGTGATAGATTCAAGAGAATCCATGGAGAGAATTTTTTTCTTGATCAGTACCATGCTCGGGAATCCGGTCGGTTTATATAACGCAGATGGAACTTGCTTTTTTCCAAGTAATTCGGAAACACAGCATTTTAGAATGGAAAAAAATATTACGGAATATAAGCCTGAAATTATAACAAGATATCAATATTTGTGTCAAAAAAGAAAAAATACTAACTATATTGAATATATTAAGAAGCTCAATATTTTTGAAAGACAGGAAATGTATTTTGTTGTTTCAGAACAGAATGAACCATTGAGGGAATTGGATTTTATCGCGTTAGAGAATATTATCATTACATTACAGTTTAGTTTGATCAGACATGTAATAGAAGAAAATCTTGAAAAACGATATTTCAGAGATCTGGAATATCGTTTGCTAAATGGTTCTCTGTCAAATGATGAAGAAAATGAAGTTGCAGGTATGCATGGGCTTAATGATGCAGAGATATATCGGGTTGTTACTTTCCGTATGGATGCAAAAAAGAATATGGAAAAATTTACCAATGCCCAGATAAAAGAAACAGAAATGGTCGAAAACGAAATTATACGTTATTTACCGAGGAAGCATATTTTTTTGCAAACCAACCAGATTGTATATATTCACAGAGAAACAGAACAGGAAAACGGGTTGGAGTTTCGTAAAAAACTGGAGAAACTGCAACAAACGATACAGGAATTTCTTGTTAATAGGGGAGTTGAAAAAGATTTTTTGATTGGTATAGGTAAAACTGTCACAGGATACCATGAATTGAAGGAGTCTTTTAAATCTTCTAAAATTGCACTTAAATATATTAAAATTGTCAGACGAATGATCGGAGACGAGAGTAAGTCAGTTATAGATAGTACAAAGATAGGATTCTTTTATCATGTAATAGAAAAGATGAAAGATATAAATCAGTTGCAAGCGTTTATACCAGAGTCATTGAATAAACTTCGCCAGTACGATATTCAGAAAAATGGAGAGTTGGTTGATACATTGGAGTGTTATCTGAATGTCAACCAAAGCTTAAAAAAGACTTCTGAATTAATGTTTATTCATTATCGAACTGCTTCGTATCGTTTGCAGAAAATAATAAAAATAACGAATATAGATTTTAATAATGCAGCAGAAGTGCTTGGAGTTCGAAATGGATTGATAGCAATTCGGGTTCTTGAAGTAATGTAGAATTTTTAAGAATCTTTTAGAGAGGCAAAGATGAGATTCATAATATTAAAAATATTGAAATTGTTATAAAAGATAACGAATCACATGGTTAGTGTGGTTCGTTTTTTTTGCATATTAGTCTTAAATGGAACACTTCGAACAAAAAAACGTGAAAAATTTTTCCTTCATTGAACATTATATTTATGAGTTTAATAGTGTATAATATCGTACCTGATAAGATACTTGATAAGAAAGATTATCAGCGAAAAACAATGAAGATATCAATTTTTGATATTTTTTTTGATATAAACTAAGACCTCGCAGGGTTTAGATTAGAGGGATAACGATGCAACTGAAAAATTTGACAGATCACGCAATTAGAATTGTATGTTACTTAGCAGCACAAGAACGGATGGTATCTACATCAGAATTGTCGCAGAAAATATGAACCGGAAGAAGCAATACGGATGATTTCAAATGGCGAATGTGAGGCGTTTTCCACAAAAATGATCCAGTGCTTGACGGCGGCAGTTATCCGGCCAGAGTGGTTAAAAGTAACAAAAAGTTAACAATGACAGAAAATTTGAGGCGATTTTTATGAATAAAAAATTGAGTGTTTTAAGGCGAATTACAGCAATCGTTCTGTGTGTTACATTATTATCTTCGCAAGTCGTAGTTGCGAATGATGAAGATTCAGAAAGAATGGATGTGCAGACCAATAGTGAAATTACAGATATATCGGAGCAGGATGGTTTCAGCAGTGATACATCTGAAACATCTGATATCACAGAAAGTGATATTCCTGATTCTTTTGAAGGCGAATCAGAGCCAAATACAGATATTAGTTCTGAGGTGACAGAAAAATTCGACAATTCTGAAGATCAGGGATTTACAGATGAAGAAGAAACAATTATGGATGACGAAAACACATCGGACACATTGGAAGAAGTAAATCCAGATTATGAAGATGGAAAAATATGTATCTACAATTACCAGCAACTTCTGCAAATCGGTACAGGAACACAGATGTTTTCTGGAGACAAAGATGGAAATGTTGGTGAAGGGGATAAGGTTCTTGCAGATGGTGCAGAACTTACCTATGCATCAGACGCTTCCTATTGTTTGATGAATGATATTCCAATAGATAATGAAAATGTCTGGAACTTCCCATCTGATTTTACAGGCAGCATCACTTCATCATCTGAGCACACTGACAATATGGTATATGATTCAGCGACAGATACGATTTATGTGTATAACCGCTACCAGCTGGAATTGATGAAAGGGGAATTTTCAGACAGCGAACCTGTAATGAGCGAGGATTATATTGCTGAAAAGGTTGGAATGGGACAGGTTTTCACTTTGGAAGATGGTTCGTATCTTACTTACAGCAAAACACATAATTATGTGCTTGCTTCCATATTTACAACAGAAACACCGGAGCTTCTTGCCAACAAGGCTGGAACAGAGGAGACAACTCAGAATATCTCAAATGCATATCCATCTGATTATGAAGGAAGAAATTATTTCGGTCAGGTAGTAAAAAAGATCGGTGATAAAAATTACATTTTGATTGGAAATGAAACACAGCTTCGGGCAATTGGAACAGATGTGGAAGTAACAGAACCAATCTGGCGAGTATATGAAACAAGAAAGAAAAATGAGGGAATACTGGGGGGAGCACTGAGCGGATATACAGACTGGAAACCGGCAGCGGATACATCAGAATACAAAACGGAACTGTATTATCCGGGTGATGCGGATATTGTAAAGTTTAATGATACATATAATTGGTCCGGAAAGGAATTGTATGCTAATAAAAACGGTGCTCATAAGCTGAATGATACAGAATATTTGGATAATCCATCTTGGGATATAGCTGGTACAAAAGCTACACAGTGTTATGTGTATGTAAGTAGTACGATTCAGGAGTCAGCCGATATGACAGTAACTGCGACAGACAGTGATGATACAAATCCGGAAAGTATACCAGTTGATGAAAATAAGACTTACGTCCTCACCTATGATGTGAACAAAAAGACTAACACAAATATTGCAGGATCTGGATATAAATACAGCAAGGATGCGAATTACATCATCTTTCGTGATATTGATCTTTCCAAAGAGGGGACAAATTCTAATGGGAAAGATGATGATTGGAATCCTATTGACAATTATCAGGGAAACATGGAAGGCCGAAAGGGAATGGTTGAAGGTCAGAGTATAACCATCAGCCATATCAACATTTCACAGGCTAATGCAGTCAATCAGGACAACCAGGCAGAATATGGTATTGGATTTTTCAGAAATCTGACAACGTCATATTCTACATCCCTTACAATATCTCAAAATCCAATCACTGTGAAAAATATTACCCTTTCTGATGTGACGGTTTCTACTACTACAACAAAAGTTAAACAGAATATCAGTTTGATTGGAGGTGTGCTGAATCTCCTGCTTGGAAATTTAAGTGGACTGAAACCGGATCCGCAATCTCTGGCAACAGGTGGCTTTGCTGGCGTTGTAAAAGGAAATATCCAGATTGAAAACTGCAATGTGGAAAATTTACATGGAGTTTCCAATGCAAATGACCGAACCGGTGGTTTCGCAGGTTATGTCAGTGGTATGACACAGTACGACCTCATATCAAATGGATTAGGAGGTCTGGTTACTACTTTAACCAAAATTCTGAATCTGATTCCTCTGCTTGGAGCCGGTGATTTGCTGACTCTTCTTTTAAATGGAGGATTACTCAGTGTAAAAAATCTTATTCCGATAGGCTATGTCAATCCAAGTATCCAGAATTGTTCTGTAAGCGGTGACACTTCTGTTACAGGTCAGAAGAGTACCGGTGGATTCGCCGGGGAAGCCATCGGTGCAGTGATGAAAAACTGTTCCGTAGGCGGGAGTACAACAGTGTCTGGAAATGACTGTTCCGGTGGATTTGTGGGACGTTCTGCGAATGCAGTCGTAGCAGGTGCATTAAGCAGCCTTGGTATTGAATTAATGGGAAATTTCCCGGTCAATACAGTTATGCTGAACTGTAGAATCGACGGAGCGGTAAACGTATCTGCACAGGGAACCCCATCTAAAGAAAGTGGTTATGCAGGCGGATTTATAGGAGAAATGCGAAATAGTTATGCGGTGGACTGCAGTATTTCCTCTCTTGGCACAGTGTCCGGAAAAGATTATACCGGAGGATTTGCCGGTATAGCAACTCTTGGTGATGTAGCGGATATTGATGAAAGCCAGGGACTTCTGGTAATTGTAAAGGATCTTCTTACAGGGTTGTTAAATGGTAAATTTACTAACATGGATCTTCTGAATCTTGTGGGACTTCGACCTTCTGTTATAAGCGGATGCACCATCGCAGGAGATAATATTTCTGTAACAGCAAACGGTAAAAATGCCGGTGGACTTGTGGGATATGCAGGTGCTGTCCAGATTTCCAATACTTTAGAACTTACAGACGATTCAAAATCAACTACTAAAGCCATCCAGCGAATGCTTAATAAGACTGGCGTTACCTATGAATTTGCAGACCGTGTGAATCAGATCAATGCAGCTTTCTCTATGAATGTTTCAGCAACAGAGAATGCAGGAGGAATCTTAGGCTATGCGAAAATGACCAGTGTCGGTGATGTCCTTGGTGGAACAGTTACAGCAGCAGACTACATGCGTTTTGAATGTAAAGATTGTTCCGTAAACGGAGGCTCTTTGGGACTTACAGTTACTGCGTCAGATCAGGATAATGGTCGTGCTGGGGGTGCTATCGGTTATGGAACAGGTGGAGAAGTAAGGAAAACATCCGTCACAAATCTGAATTCTGTAACGGCTGGAAAGTGTGCAGGAGGCTTTGCCGGATATTTCGGAAGTGGTACCCTTGCCAATGTTGGAGGTATTAAACTTCTTGGATTACCGCTTTTGAAAATTGACAGCCTTCTTTCTGTAGGGCAGATGATTGAGACGTTTACAGTTGACAGCACTGTTTCAGGCGTTTCGTCAGGATATAGTGTGTCTACTGGCAATGAGAAAGGTTACAGCGGTGGCTTTATTGGAGAATGTATTAGTGGACGAGCAAGGGACACAAAGATCAGCAACCTGAAAACGGTTACTGCAGCTGCAACATTCGGAAAAGCCGGAGGCTTTGCAGGTTTTGCCAAAGCAGGAGATGCATTAAGTGCAGGAGATTCCACTACATCAAAACTGACAGGAATTGAATTAGAAAATCTGCTTGGAGTTGTCAGTGCCCTGAGACCGGAGTTCAATAATACTTCCATTGCCTATGTTTCAAATGGAAATGATCCTCAGGTATCCGCTGATATGGCGGGCGGTTTTGTGGGTGACGGACAGGCAGTAGATATCAACTATGGAAACAACAATTCCGGATTCAAGGCAGACACTGATACAAATTCATCTTCGAATGAATCTACAGGTGAAAAGAATAGTGAAGAAACAGATTTCATTTCAGCAGATACGAATAGTGAAGATGAAACAGCCGAAGGTGAGACTGGTGCGATTGCAACAACAAAGATTACCGGACTTTCCTATATAAAGGGAACCAGCTATGCCGGTGGTTTTGCAGGAAGGCTGATGCCTGGTGATGTGGCACAGACAGGTTCTATTAAGTTACTGGGACTCTTAAATGTAACGCAGCTTCTCAGTGTTATGGATGTGGCTTATCCGAGAATTTCCGATTCTTCTATTGAGGGAAACAACTTAGTTGTAACAGCATCCGGAAAAAATGATGATGTGGCTCTTGGAGATGCCGGTGGTTATATCGGTAATGGAAAAGCAGTCATGGTTAAGAACTCTGATGTGACCAATGTAAAAAAAGTCACAGCACCGTATCATGCCGGTGGCTATATCGGAATCATGCGTTCCGGAAGTGCAGCGGAGGCAGGAGATGCCACAGGAGATCTTTTGAACAGTGTTCTTGGTAAGATTCTGAGTCTGAAAGAGTTGGCAAGTGTCTTGCAGGCTGCATCCAGTAAGATTACAAACTGCAAGGTAAGCGGTATTAAAAAAGAAAACGAAGGACTGACTGTCATAGCTGACAGAGGATCTGATAACGCAGAAGGCTATGCAGGTGGATTCGTTGGAGAGATGCAGAGCGGTCATGTAGATAATTCAGCAAATGCTGTTGATTCCGGAAAAGGCATGGCAGTGGAAAATCTTCTGAAAGTAGAAGGACTTCGTTATGCCGGAGGATTCGGAGGTCTTGTAAAAGCTGGAGCAGTTGCAGAGATTGGAGCTAAATCATCAATTCTTACAAAAGTAGTTGATCTGACAGGATTACTTTCCCTGGTTAATGCTTTTGTTCCGGTGATCAGTAATGCCAGTGTTAATTCTGTAGAAAAAGGGTTTACCGTTACCGTTACAGGTACTCTTGAAAAAGACAGCACTAACGATCAGGATACCGGAAGTGCCGGAGGCTTTATTGGCTGCGGAACCGGTGTACAGATCAGCAATTCTGATGTAAATAAACTGCAGCATACCCCTGTCAGCGAGCCAAAGAATCTGCAGCAGGAAGATGGCAGCAGTTATTACGGAACTGGAAGTAAGTATGCGGTAAGTGGTTACCGCTATGCAGGCGGCTATATTGGGAAAGCTGCTATGGGAAGTACGGCGGCTATCGGAGGCGCAAGCGTTTTGGATAAGGTGCTTTCTGCCTCAAATCTGTTATCAGCGTTGACCGTAGTTGCATCTATCATAGAAAGTTCAGATGTTTACGGAGCAACAGGCGGATTTAATGTTCTTGCAACAGATGGAGACGGTGATACCGGAAAAGCCGGTGGATATGCAGGAGAACTTCTTGGAGTTCAGATTCAGAATAGTAATTCTTATAATTTTGCACATATCATAGGGCGTGAAAGTGCCGGTGGATATGTTGGAACCATGGAGCCGGGGAGTGCGGCAGATGTGGTAGAGGGATTAAGTGCTCTTGGAGGACTGATCAAGGCAGATAATCTTCTTGGCGTTTTACAGGCATTTGTTCCTGTAATCAAAAACAGCGAAACAACCAGTATTCCATGTGGAGGTGCTGTGAGGGCTCAGGCTGAGAGTGATGACGGCATTTACCGTGGGCTTGCCGGAGGCTATGCAGGTTACAACTACGGTGGTCAGATCTGGGGAAATAATACGGATAAGTGGAAAGGCTCTGAATACACAGGAACCGTAAGGGAATGTGCAGCCTATCGTATCCGATCCGTATATGGAACGGAATATGCCGGAGGCTATACAGGACTGATGCGGTGTGCGAATGTTGCAGATACAGGAAGTCTGAAGGTTTTATTTGGTCTTATCAAACTAGATAATCCGCTGACGCTTCTTCAGGCGGTGTATCCAACAGAAAAGAATACAGCCGTCTATGGACCGCTTCGCGGACTGGATACGGATACCTGGAACAAATGGGTTGGTGCTGTCGGTTCTTATGGAAGTTACGGTAATAAATTACAGGCACTTGGTAAAGTAACGGATCAGGGTCGGTTAAATGAGATCATTTCTCAGTATGCATATGGATACGCAGTCACAGCAGGAAGAAGCATTCTTGCAAGTAAAGCAACACAGGGCGGTTCTGCCGGAGGCTATGTAGGACGGATGGAAGGTGGTACCGTTACAAATGGAACTGCAACAGATCTTCAGTTAGCAGAGGCTTATAGAAGCAGTGGTGGTTTTGCTGGTGAGATGCTTACCGGTTCTGTGGCAAACACAGGTGATGTTTCACTGGCAGGCCTTAAGATTATCGGTGCCGACAGTCTGGCAGCATTAAAAACCTTTGTTCCGGTTGTAAAACAGTCCCATGTGGAAGGCTATCGTTCCGGAGCAAGGATTAAAGCAACTGGTATTGCAGACAAAAACCCGGCAGGATTTGCCGGAGGTTATGTGGGAAGGATGATCGGTGGCCAGATCTGGGGAGATGGAACCAACTCCTGCAGTATCAAAAATTTAAGGCGTGTAGATGGAACTTCCTATGTAGGCGGTTTTGCCGGAAAAGTAGATCCGGGCAGTGTGGCAGCTGTTGATACAGCTACAAAGCAGGGGCTTTTAAACCAGCTGTTGAATGTGCTCATGGTAAATGCCCCGGCAGAGCTGATCAAGGTTTTGAACGCAACTGTTTCCACTATTCGCTGTGCATCTGTTTCAGCCTGGGATGACTGGGGCGTGATCGTAAACGGGACCTATAAAATTGGCAGCAATACCCGGTATGCAAAAGCAGCAGGAGGATTCGCAGGAAGTCTCTGCGGAGCGGTCCTTGGCGAGAAGGATATGCCTGGAAGCGGAATCCATGCAGACAAGATCCGTTCTGTAATAGCCGGTGAATATGCAGGTGGATGCTTCGGTATTGCGGATGTTTCCGGTGCTGCAAATATTAGTGCCAATGGTGAGACCTCTGTCTTACAGTATCTTTTAAAGCTTGGAAAAACCGATGTGTTGGATGCGTTCCGAAGCTATGTATATTACGGAAATGTCACCGGCAGCCCGGATGCAGGGCTTGGTGTCAGTGCAAACACAGCGACAAAATCAGGTCAGAATAATGAAGTAACATATAGCGGAACGGCTGGAGGATTTGGTGGTTCCCTGTTAAATGGATCTGTCAAAAACAGCAGCGTAACAGGATTAAATTATGTAACAGGTCTGAACAGCGTAGGTGGCTTTGTAGGATACTCCGGAAAAAGCGGAGTTGTAAAAATGGAGAAGCTGGATGTGCTGGGAAATAATACCGGACAGCTTTTAGGCGGTGCCCTCGGCGTTCTGGATATTTTCGGTTCCCACATTGATGACAGCAGTGTGACAGGCATACCTGGTGGTTATACGGTTCAGAGTAAAGACGGAAAGGAGCAGAGTAAAGACGGAAAGGAGCAGATCGCCGGAGGATTTATCGGCTATGCAAATCTTGCCAGAATGTCAGGTTGCAATGCCGGAGATGCTAAAAATCAGGAAAATAGCCTGAAACAGGTAGCATCAGGCGGAACAGCAGGAGGCTTCGCCGGAAGAACAAGCTTTGCCTATCTTGCAGATGTAAAACTGGATTCCACAGTAGTCGACGCTTTGCTCGTAGTCCTGAATAACCTTGTAAAGGCGTTGTATCTGGATAAGATTCAGGATTCCAATCTTTTGCATATTAATCTTGGAATTGTGAAGGTTGATGCACTGTACGATGGAAATCTCATCCATGTGAATCTGCTTGGACTGGATATTTCCGTTGGGCTGTCTAAAAAGTCTGATGATAACAATCAGCAGACAGATTTTGCAATCATTAAGATCGGAGATTCCTCTATTAAGCTTCCATGTGACAAAAACGGAATCATAACGAAAGATAATGATGTAAAGTCCAACATCAGTGTCAACCTGATTAAGGCAAACAGGACAAAAATTACAGACAGCAATGTATATGGAATCAGTACGGGATACGATGTCTATGCCGGCGGTGCCGGAAATGATGCAGACGGTACTGCAACAGATGGACGAAGCGGAGGCTTTGTAGGATATAACGACGAAGGACTGCTGAAAAATAACAACATGTATTACTGCGATGTGGTCCGTGGAACATCTAAATTGGTGGGACCATTCAGCGGAAAAAGTAATCTGGAATCTGTATATGAATTTAATACGAAAGCAGGCGTAGAAGGTGAGAATAACAATTATCGTATTTACCGAAAACCGGCGATTAGTTTTGATGAGATCAAAAAGAATTCGAAACTTCTGACAGATACGTTCAGTCAGGAAAATGGATGGAGTATCTTTTCCATAAAACATGTGGTACAGGTAGATGAATATAACACCTTGCAGAATGCAGTCATGGCAGCAAAGGGCTCTTCTGAAACAGCAGATCTGAATGCGTATGTATCAGATGCCAAAGCGGTTCTGATGTCAGATACCAAAACAACAGTAAATACAGGGGATAGCACGTCACCGGAACCATCTGATACACAGGATCCATGTGATAAATTTGTAAATCTGACCATTAATAAGGTATGGAAAGATTTCCGGAATATGGATGGTAGCAGACCTGATTCTATTACAGTCACGATTTCCAGAAGCTGGACGGATGCAGATGGAACGGAACATACAGAAGTTGTGCCGGGATATGAAAACCATGTGATAAAAGGCGATAGATCAAAATCCACATGGCAGGAGATTATTAAGTCAGAAAAACCGGATAAGCTGCTCTCGGCCTATAAAAAAGATACTGACGGAACTTTACATTATTACACATATTCCGTTACGGAAACGAAAATAAAAGGATATACAACTACAATCGAAACTTCTAAAGATGGATTTACCTTCACGATTATCAACCGGCATTTTGCATTGCTTCCGGATACCGGCGGCGAGGGCATTATGATGTTTATCATAGCAGGTGGCCTGTTGTTAGCGTTCCTGCTTTATACCGGACGTAGAAGGAAAAGGAAACAGACGATGTAGGAAAGGAGGAGCAGGGTCATGAGAGAGGTATGGCTGCGTGGGGAACTTCCACCGTAAAGGCTGAAAGAATCTCAAGCGAACCAATAAAAAATCAAAAGAAAGTGAGAAGAGGAACATGAAGAAATTAGTATCAAGATTTATGGCAGTTCTGATGGCAATGACCATGATACTGTCCATGAGCATGACTGCATTTGCAGCAGAAGCTCCAAAAGGCACTCTGACAGTCAACAATACAGTAGCAGGAAAAACTCTGGATCTGTATCAGATTTTTACAGCAACAAAAAACGGCGATAATGTAGCATATACACTGAACAGTGCATATGAGGGATTCTTCCAGAACAAAATTACGGGGGCTTCTAAATTAACAGGGGAAGCATTAAGTGAAAAAGCATATGCATATGTTAAAGAGCAGGTTGGCGATGATGGAAGTAAAGGTGCAACGTTTGCAAAAGATATCCTGGGATGGATTCTTAGTGCATCAGGTGAAACCAAAACAGCTGTAGAATCTACTCATAGTACTGCAGATACAGCAGACACAAAGACAGTAATTGACAATCTGGTATATGGATACTATGTAGTGTATCCATTAGGTGCAACAGATACATCTACAGCACCTGGAAATGAGACAGTAAAATCCGTAACATCTTTAGTCAATGTTACAGACACTACAGTTACAATTAACATGAAGAGCAATTACCCGACAGTAGTAAAAAAAGTAAATGACAAAAATGCAGATGATGTCAACATTGGTGATACCGTGACTTACACACTGACATCTAAAGTACCGGATATGACAGGCTATACTTCTTATGTATTTAACTTCAAGGATACATTAGCGAAAGGTCTTACATTTGGAAGCATCACATCTGTGAAAATTGGTGACGTTACTATTAATGCTGATACAGATGGAACTAAGGCAGAGAATACATATACATTAACTACAAAAAATAATGAAGATGGAACAACAGAAATTAAGATTGAGATGAACAAATTCCTTGCTTCTAATGCAAACAAAGCAGGACAGGAAATTAAAGTAACTTATACAGCAACCTTAAATAAAGATGCAGTAACTGGTTTTGATCCTAACACCAACAAGGCTACTGTTGAATACAGCAATAAGCCGGGAACAAATGAAAAAGGTGAATCCGAACCAAGCATCGTAGATGTACATACTTTTGATTTCACAATTTTCAAATATTATTTAAAAGATGAGACTCAGACTGCACTTGCAAATGCAGAATTTGAGCTTTATAAGGCAAATACAGCAGGTAATGCAGCAGATACAGATGCAAAGATTAATATTGTAGACGAAGGAAAAGGTGTATACCGTCAGGCAACAGCTGATGAAGCTAAAGTAACAGGCTTTACTTCTGCAAAAATTGTATCCGATGATGATGGTAAAGTTCTTGTAAAAGGTCTTGAAGCTGGAACTTACTACTTAAGAGAGACAAAAGCTCCAGAAGGATACAATAAACTTCTCAGCGACATCAAGGTTGAGATCAAACCAGTATATGATAAAACAACTGGCAAACTGACAAGCTATTCAGTTGATTACACATACAATGGAAAGACTACAAATGGTGCTGCAATCACAAATAAAACTGATTCCCCAGAAGTAGCTGTAGAAAACAAGACAGGTGCACAGCTTCCATCTACTGGTAGCAAGGGTGCCCTCATGGTAACACTGGCTGGTATCGTTCTTTTCGGTGCATTAACAGCAAGCAAAGCTTTTGGCAAAAAGAAAGCAAACAACTAAGACATTCTGAAGTTTAAGAATGGACAAAAAGACAGTTCATCTTCCCGGTATTGAACCGGGAGGGTGTCTGCTTTTTCTGAAATGTCCAGTGTGGACTGGGTATTTCAGAAGAAACAGACAAAAAGGTGAAAGGTATTATGAAAAAAATAGTGAAAATACTAAGAGGAATTGGATATCTGGCGGCATTTTCTTTAATCCTGTATCCGGTAGTGAGCAATTACATCAATCAGATGAACAGCACAACGATTGCTACAGATTATGAACAGGAAGTTTCGCATTTGTCGGAAGAACAGGAAAATGCCATGATCGAGCAGGCACAGGAATACAATGAAAGCCTGATTGGAATTGGTTCCATAGCAGATCCATTTTCAGAAAGCAATGAAAACCAGACAGAAAATGATGTGTATAACAATCTTTTGAAAATTGATGATACCGGAATGATGGGATATATTGATATTCCAAAACTTGATGTTGTCCTTCCGGTTTATCATGGAACATCCGAAAAAGTACTGCAGTCAGGTGTAGGACATCTGAAAAACACCTCGCTTCCGGTAGGCGGTGAGAGCTGTCATGCGGTATTATCCGGACACCGTGGACTTGCAAATGCCAAGATATTCACCGACCTGAACAAGATGGAGGTTGGAGATGTATTTTATATTAAAGTTCTTCATCATACCTTTGCCTATCAGGTGGATCAGATTCTGACAGTATTGCCATCAGATACAGATTCTTTACAGATTGAAAAGGGCAAGGATTATGTAACACTGGTCACATGCACTCCTTATGCAGTTAACACGCACAGACTGCTTGTACGTGGCACTAGAATTCCGTATGAAGAGGCACAGAAGATAGATGAGGAAGTTGGTCTTCAGCGTACAATTCCATTCAATTTGATTCTATTGATTGGTGGAATTATTGCTTTCATCATCATATGGGTGAGCATTAAGTTACATAAACGCAGGAAGGAGAAAAAATATGAGCAGAATAAGTAAACGTAAGCGAATATATATGTGTATGGCCAGTGTGATGTGTATGCTTTTACTCCTCATTCCGTTACCTGTGTCTGCGAATGATCAGGGAAGCATATTATTAAAAGCTACTGTTGAAGATGAAGCTGCAGTATATAATCTAAGCAATACTGAATTTACGATGTATCAGGTTGGCATATATAAAAAGAATTCATGGGTTTTAGAGACTGAGTTTGCAAAGTCCGGAGTCGTATTTGACTTTGAGGATTCTTCCGCTCAGGCAGAAGCTGCAAAAAAACTGGGAAAATATGTACAGGATAACAGCATCAGAGGAATATCTGGAAAGACCAATTCAGATGGAGAAGTTATGTACAGAGATCTGGAAAAAGGAGTGTATCTTTTTGTCCAGACACAAAAAACACAAATTGGCAATCAAGTATATCGAAGTGAACCTTTTATCATAACAGTTCCGGGTAATTATGACGGTCAGATCATCTGGAATGTAACGGCAGAACCTAAATTTAAAAATGAATCGATACCACCAATTACCACGAATACGCCACCAGTTTCAGAAGAACCATCAGGTGATAATAGCAGTCATATTTCAAATGTAAAAACGGGAGATGATACGAATGTAATTATGTGGCTTTCTTTAATGGGAATATCCTTAGTCATATTTAGTATTTGTAAAAGAAAAGTCCATAAATAATATGAGAAGATCGAGAAATCCCGGTCTTTTCGTTTCGTTATATAACTGGCATAACCCAAAAACAGATACCTCCGGAGGTGCACCGTATGGTGTCACCTGGGAGGAAATAGATCTGAAACCTTGGGAGGATTTGGAAAAGAATAATTGAGTTGTCAGTGCAATCTTATTTATCTCTTGTGACAGAAATAGGTTCTCGTTTTGCTGGAAGTAAGTCTGAACTGATCTCAGGAGCATCGAGCAGTGCAGTAAAATTCTGTCTAATGATATCCAGTGTCTTCTGCTTTTTTTGCAATTCCTGTTTTTTTCGGACGGTAGTAGCTTGTTCAGATTCAAGATTTTCAATCCTCTTCAGGATTTTATTAGAGCTTGGGATTTTGGTAACACCGAGAGCCTGAAGCTCTTTTTTTAGTGAATCGTGGAGTTTGTATTCTGCCTGATGTTTGCTGCGGTATGCTTTTGGATTTTTAGCAGATTTGCAATCTTCAATTACTTTACGGCAGAGCCGGTAAGAATCACAGTGCTTTTGAATGACTTTCTGTGTGCTCAGCTCACTGTTGAGTTGTGCTATTTTCTGATCGTGGAATGACACTGGTTAAGTTCTATGCACCGAATGGTGTGATGTTCAGTGAGATCCTTCATTCCTGTTTTTGCAGTCATTATAATAAGACAGATGTGGAAGTACAGCAGGAGTTAGGAATAGGCAGGACTTCTTTTTATAAAATGAAGAAGCAGGCACTTGGGTATTTAGGATTTTATTTTTATGAGATCGTGGTACCGCAGGCAAAGGATAAAAGATTTAAACCGTCACTGGGCGTTGAGGAAGAGTAGGTGAGTAATATGAGATACGAAGATTCGATGAAAGGTGTAGCTGATCAGATAATCAAAGAACAGCAGCGAGCCAGTAAAATTAAAAACAATCCAGAAGAGTTCCATTGGCATGACGAATATGCAACGTTGAATTTCTTTCGGTTTATCTGCAAAAATATCGGTAACTTGGGAAATGGAGAAATTGAAAAAATGGTCACACGCTTGAAAAGCATAGATCAGAAAGCAGTGGAAAACCATGTGAATGGTGCTGTTTGGGCATTTGATTATGATAAGATGTTCTGTGTATTGATGGAAAATGAAATTTGCCGAAAGGTGTGTGAAAAGAATAAATATAATAGTTGGACGAAGCTGATTGGACAGTATTGTGTTTCAATGGCTTAAAGATAAAGAAAGTTGCTGGAGAGAAAAAATATTCTCCAGCAACTTTGTCTTTAATGAATAGAGTTCATTTTTTTATTCAACTATTCCCATGATATATATGATATATACAATATGTAAATGTGCAATTCAAATATCAGTTTATGCTAAGTACAAATAATAATAATAATTACTATTATTGACAAAAGAATAATTATCATGTATAATACAGATATACAAGAAACAAAGTGTTAGAAAAATTGCTAGGAACTTGGTAACAAAAATAAATCGACATTGAAAAGGGAAAATGACTATGAAAAAATATGAATGTGAACCATGTGGATATATTTATGATCCGGCAGTAGGAGATCCAGACGCCGGTATCGCTCCAGAAACTGCATTTGAGGATATTCCAGATGACTGGACATGCCCAATCTGCGGATTAGGAAAAGATGTTTTCGTTCCTGTAGAAGACTAAGCAGAAAATGCAGGTACGAAACTGCCAGACATTAAAAGAGCCTAAGAGAACATATAAAAGAAATGGAGGTCAAATTATGACTTACGATTTAAACATTACCTTTGATGACAATTTAGTAACAGGAAATAAAACAATCGATACACAGCACAAAGAATTGATTGACCGTATTCAGAACTTTGTAATTGCCTGTCAAAATGGCGACAGCAAGGTAAAGGCGATCAAACTTCTGGATTATCTTAACGAGTATACTGACTTTCATTTTAAAGAAGAAGAAGCACTTCAGGAAAAAGCCGGTTATCCAGAGCGTGAAAAACATTATGAAAAACATGAAGAGTTTAAAAAGACAATTCAGGAACTGTATGAATACCTTCAGGAGTATGAAGGACCAACAGATCGGTTCAGTGAACTTGTACAGAAAAATGTAATCGACTGGCTGTTTGGACACATTAAAACATATGACCGCTCTGTGGCAAAATTTATCTTTATGAAACAAAATCCAGACCGATGCTAAAATAAACCAGGGAACGAGTTCACTCAGAATGTAGACAACGTGATGAAGTAAATTAGGGGCTGTCACAATGCAGCCCCTTTCCTGTTATAGCGATATTCTAGGTAATATATTGCACTGGCATGACATATTATTTTACTACTACTATATGGGAAGAGCAAGCAGCTCTTCTTTTTTTGTCCTTTTTATCCAATTTTAAGTTGTAAAGTCACTTTTCATGCCAACAGTATCGGAGGAAAATGAATGAGAGAGAATCTCTGAAAGCACTTGAATAGCAGTCAGAGGATTCTTATCGAATCCTGGAACAGTCCTTATTAAATTTAAAGCAGTTTCATATTTATCACTGAGACGAAGGATTTCCTGTTCTACTTCTGAAATGTGCTTATTGAGCTCATCAATGTGATCAAGGCACTGTCTGAGTTTCACAGCCTGTTCCTTAGAAATGGCACCATCAATAGCAGCTTGGATTTCTACGATAGGAGTTTTACATCTGCTATTGACAAAAGGTGCTACATCAAATGTTTCCCCAGGGTGTTGTAAAATCTGTTCTGTGATGGAACGAGAAGATTTACCAAATACATCGGAAAAGACATCGTCAAGTTTCAAATTAGATACAGTAAGACAATTTTGGGCACGATTCTTCTCACCGGTAATCATGCAAGTGAGTTTAAAACGGTATCTTACAAGATCGCGAAGCTCTCGGATGTCAGCAGGTGGAATAAAGGAAGGTTTAACCATACCGCACATGTAAAGATCACAGATCCATTTGGCATCTTTGCGATCGGTCTTATTTCCTTTCATCGGCTTTGTGTATTTGGGATGAGATAGAGTAACCCAGAGACTGCGTTGCTCTAAGATATTGAAAACAGGGATCCAGTACTTACCGGTTGATTCCATACACACATCGTTACAGTTATATTTTGCAAGCCAGTCACACAGCTCATTCAAACCTTTTGTAAAGGAAGAAAAGCGAGCCTGCTTGTACTCTGTACGATTGTTGGAATCAGTGATACCGATACAGGCAAAGATCCATGTTTTGTGGACATCAAGCCCACAGCAGTTATTTTTGATGATTTTAAAAGACAAGTAAGTACCTCCAGATATTTATAGTTATAAAACTGACAGTGACTGGTCATCCGGCGAGATCGAGTCGACTTCGGAAGAGATAAGTTTACGGGCTACTGTTATGTGCCACTCATTGATGCCTTAACGGATGACCGACAACAAATATATATACGAGGTCGCCGCTATACAGCCCCGCCACTCACCTCTACGTGTTCTGTAGTGTGTCAGTCTTATAGGTAAATAATATCAGAAGGGCAAAAAAAAGATAGCGAAGGACAGGGCCTGTGTTTCATGACGCATTGGTGTCTTTCGCAGAAAGACGGGTAATATATATGAGAAGATTGCAGAAAAGTATAACACAACACCAGAAGAAGTACGCAGAGAAATGCAGATAGCCATAGATGCAGGATTTGATAATCCTGACCCGGCTGTGCAGGAAGAATGGAAGAAAATGACACTTAAAGGAGACAGGCCCACACCGAAAGAAGGAATCAATTACGCAGTAAAAAAATTAAAAGGAAATTAAAAATATGAAGAAAAAGATAATTGCAGTAATTTCAGGAACAGCAATCTTGATAATTGCTGCAGGAAGTATTTATGGGAAATTTGAATCCAGTCATAAAGAAGGCGAACCAGATGTAGTTGGAACTTTTTCTGTAAATTGGGATGAAAATATAACCGTGGTCGCAAATAAGGAAGATATTGAGGATAGAGAAGCGTTTGCAAGAAAACTTTTGCAGATGTACAAGGATGATTCTTTTCATTCGACAAAATTCTCCACAGACAG
>ERZ832317.225-NODE-225-length-84642-cov-6.210446_pt1 | contig 84642 bp, 91 predicted proteins | sample MGYA00519695_ERZ832317 | MGnify/ENA primary metagenome ERZ832317 (study PRJEB31850, sample SAMEA3708726) | human gut metagenome | biome: human gut; feature: human-associated habitat; material: faeces | place: China | collected 2014 ...
CCAAGGATAGCCATTGGGCTGTCCGCAGAAGTGCCGCAGGAAACCCGAACACACCTTCCGGTACGTTGGTTGAGCTTGCCAAGGATAGCCATTGGGCTGTCCGCAGAAGTGCCGCAGGAAACCCGAACACACCCGGATATAAACCAATAGAAGATGAATTTATCGTATCCGAAACATACGTGGCAATCAAAGGAACAAACCACATCTGGTATAAACACAACTATCCCAATGTCGATCCATTCTATACTTGTGGGTGTTTTTGTGGTTCCCGTAAGATGTTGCTTTCACGTATTTATTCCATAGACCAAAGTGAGGATCCTGCTATAAGAATGAGGATATTGATGGCATTGGACAAAAAGTTCAAGGAGGTTTTTGGAAGATAAATTCGAAAACCACCAGTCCGGATAGTACGAGTATTCCCCGAGGCCGTTCGTCCACATGGAAGGATATTACCATACGGTAAAGAAGCCGGTTCGATTCCGGCACGGCCTCCGCTATAGTTATACTTATTTGGTTAGGATTAGGTATTAGTTAAAACAACGCCCTTCCGGTCTGTGAGGATAGGACGGGCAAACGGTACCGTGGCGGAATTGGTAGACGCACGACGAGTACTGGAGCTTTACCCAGCCGGAAGGGTTACTCAAAGCAGAAAGCTCATGCAGGTTCAAGTCCTGCCGGTACCACAAAACTAATATAATTTATATGAAAAAGATTTTTGACTATGATTTTAGAAACGAATTATTCCTCTGTTTGAGAGAGTCAGGAATAAAAGATAAAGAAATAAGGGAAATAATCCGTAAACGCTACAAGGAATCATTGAAGGATGAAGTTGTTGAACGATTAAACACTGTGATAAAAGCAATTAAAGAGGATAATCTTGAAGAAATAATCCCCTTTATAGGTGACAGCCCTTCAGGTGATGACTATGGTTGTGATAACCGCTACATTTCTTTTAAAGATGTTACTGATTGCGAAGATATAGGAGATGTTATAGATGCTTTGATGGAAAAATGAACGAAATCCTGACAGGAAAGATTTGCCCTTATTGCGGCAAGCCTACCGAATACGTAGACAGTTCCGTTATATACGGACGCTCCTACGGCATGATTTACCTCTGCCGTGATTGCAAGGCATACGTTGGTGTCCACAAGGGCACAGACCAAGCATTAGGACGTCTGGCAAATGCGGAACTTAGGGAAGCCAAGAAAGAAGCCCACTTCTATTTTGACCAGATAGCCAAGACAAACCTTATAAACAAGATTTGGAAGAAAAATATACCCAACACATCTAACAGAAATAAAGCCTACCTATGGCTATCTAATCAACTGGATATACCACGTGAGCTTTGCCACATAGGGATGTTTGATGTGGAGGATTGCAAACGAGTTGTTGAACTATGTAAACCATTAATAGAATGCCATACTATATAAAAAGAAAGCTAAAGAAGAAAGAAAAGCCCTTGCCTTTATTCGACAAGGCGGGCATCAAGATAAAGAAGAAGCCGGATTTGGTAGCCAAACTCGATAAAGTCTTCAGCCGCTATATCCGGCTTCGTGATGCAATGCCAAACGGATATTTCCGTTGCATCTCGTGTGGTCAGATAAAGCCATACGAGCAGGCTGATTGTGGCCATTACATAAACAGGCAGCACATGAGCACACGGTTTGACGAAATGAATTGCAACGCCCAATGCCGTAAGTGCAACCGCTTCATGGAGGGCAACATTCAAGGATACCGTCAAGGACTTATTGCCAAATATGGCGAAAAGCGCGTCCTTATACTGGAATCCATGAAAAACCAAATGCGCAAGTATGCTGATTTTGAATTAACCGAACTCACCAAGTATTACAAGGCTTTGGGGGATAAACTAAGTAAGGAGAAAGGAATATGAAAGATTTAGGATATTTCAAAGGAGAGAAATGTAATAGGAACGGATGTAATGGAATCATTGACGAGCATGAGAAAGAAGGAGAATGCCCCTGCCACATTAATCCTCCTTGCTCCTATTGTACCACACAAACTTCATATTGCCCAAAGTGTGGCTGGAGTGCATCAGAAGAAGAATACGAATATCATCTGAATAGGAAACAAGCCCCGTTTGTATATAAGCATAAAACAGAGGAAGAACGCTTTAATGAACTTAAAGATGGTGAATTTGGCTATATCTATGTAGCAAGTGGTAGCAGCATTATTTGCAGAATAAGAGGAAAGCATCCTAACATGAAGCCAAAAGAAATTTATGAGAAACTTCATTTACGTGAAAACCCTGAAATGCCAAGAATGAAAAAATTTACCGATACGGAATTTGAACTTACCTATTTCAACGATTAATATGTACAAGCTACGTGATTATCAACAGAAAGCCAGTGATGCAGCAGTCAGTTTCTTTGCCAACAAAGCGAAGAAGAACAATGCCATCATGGTGCTGCCCACCGGCGCGGGAAAATCGCTTGTGATAGCCGACATAGCGGCAAGGCTCAACGGACATACGCTGGTGTTCCAGCCCTCGAAAGAGATTTTGGAACAAAACTACCTGAAGCTATGTTCGTATGGCGTACTCGATTGCTCTATCTATTCAGCATCGTTCGGGCGAAAGGAGATTTCAAGAATAACCTTTGCCACCATAGGCAGCGTGATTAATCATCCTGAACTTTTTCAGCACTTTCAGAATATAATCATAGATGAATGCCATTTGGTGAATCCCAAAGAAGGGATGTACAAATCATTCCTTTCGATTCTGAAATGCAAAGTACTTGGTTTGACCGCTACACCATATAGACTTTCTTCAAGCCGTGATTACGGCTCTATGTTGAAATTCATCACCCGGACACGCCCATGTGTATTTTCGGAAGTCATTTATCAGGTACAGATTTCCACCCTGCTTGATATGGGCTATCTGGCGAAACTGGACTACTACGCCATGAATCCTATCGGATGGAACGAACTCAACCTGAAAGTGAATACGAAAGGGGCTGACTATACTGACAAGTCAGTTGTCAAGGAATACGAACGTATCGACTTCTACGGATTCTTGGTGAGCATTGTTCAACGCCTGCTTAATCCTAAGAGCGGAGTGAAGCGAAAAGGTATATTGGTATTCACCCGTTTCCTGAAAGAAGCCGAACGGCTCACATGGTCCATTCCCGGAACGGCCATCGTTTCGGGTGACACCCCCAAGAAAGAGCGTGAGAGGATTCTCGAAGCGTTCAAGGCAGGCGATATTCCTGTTGTTGCCAATGTCGGGGTACTTACGACAGGATTTGATTACCCCGAGCTTGATACAGTCGTCATGGCACGACCTACAATGTCGCTTGCCTTGTACTACCAAATCGTAGGACGGTGCATCCGTCCGCATCTGAATAAGGAAAGTGCATGGTTTGTAGACCTTTGCGGAAACATCAGGCGTTTCGGGGAAGTCAAGGATTTGCGCCTCGTGGACGGCGGAAATGGAAAGTGGGCAGTATATTCCGGCAACAGGCAATTAACCAATGTGAGATTCTAAAGATATGAGGACAAGTTTTGTTTTTTATGATAGTTGGTGGGAGGCGATTCAGAATCTGCCGAGAGATGTTCAGGGAGACGTGCTCACAGCCATAATAGAGTATGGCTTAACAGGAGAAACTACTGGACAACTGAAGCCGATAGCGAAAGCCATGCTGGCTATGGCAAAGACACAAATAGATGTCAACAACCAACGGTTTGAGAATGGAAAAAAGGGAGGCAGGCCGAACCAAGGGGAAACCAAAGGCAAACCAAACAATAACCAAACGGAAACCAAAGAGAAACCAAAAGGTAACCAAACCGGAACCAAAGTCGAACCTAATGTAAATGATAATGTAAATGAGAATAATTATCCCCCCATAAGCCCCCCTAAAGGTGGGCAGGATTTAAATCAGGATGAAGATACGCTTTCGGAAAGGGAGGCGGAATTGAATGCGCGGGAACAGGAACTACTAAAGCGAGAGGCGGCATTAAAGGCCAAAGAGGGCACAAAGCTGCCGGACATAAGCTTTGTGTCGGATGATTTCAAGGACATATTTGAGACATGGCTAAAATACAAGCAGGAAAAACGTGAAAGCTACAAATCGAAAAAGTCCTTGCAAGCATGCTATAAGAAACTTCTCACGTTAAGCGGAAACAACCCTGATACAGCCCGTAATGTGGTTGAGCAGTCAATGGCCAACAACTGGTCTGGCTTATTTGGATTAACAGGAAACAATCATGGAACAGCAAATCGGAGCAATTATACAAGCAAGCAAGAAGCAAACGCCTATGCTCTTGAACGTTTGCAACAACATAAGCTTGACCTCGAAGCGGGCTTGGCTGACCAAGTGGAAAGGCCGTTCTGAGATAGTGTGTGCATTTTCCCCGATGCAATGGGGGTATGCCGCAAGCAATCCAGAAAAGGCGTATATGGCAGATTGTCCCACACTGTTGCAGCTTGACGCGCTTTATGGGGGAGGTACTTCCGCCTATTGGGTAGACACACAGGTGTCTGCCCTGTTCGGTTCTTCCAGTAGTCGTGAAAAGGGCATTGTAGACGGCATAGTCATATTCTGCCAGTCGTTTTCATCCCAAATATCCGGATTCAAGATGTCCGAAGTCATGCTGTTCTTCGCACGCTACAAGGCTGGCCGATACGATAACTCATACGGCGCATTTGATTCCCGGCGTATAGGTAACGCTTTCTTCAAGGAGTTTGTTCCTGAACGCAACAAGGAGCTTGATTTAATCAACCGCAACAAGCTTGCTGAAGAAATCGAGCGCAGGAGATTTGTCCCGCCGAAAGGGCATACAAGCTTATCATTAGTGCAAGAACTTCGCCGACGTGCCGCCGATGGCGACAAAGAAGCCCTCAGACAACTCACTCCACCATGAAACTGACGATTTACTGGGTAACGAAAGACGAATCCATACGCGCCCGCATCAGGAAGCGTTTCGGCATCCCTTGGGGCATGACTGTCAACAAGGAAACGAAGGTCGAAATACGGGATGAGGATATGGATTTGTTGAGAGAAACGGAAAAAAGAGGATTCATTCAGATTAGATTCAAAAAACGATGAAAACAAAACACATAAACCATTGGACGCCGGCCGAACTTCATTTCCTGGAAAAGAACTACGGCTTCATGCCCACACACGATATTGCCGTGTATTTGTCCCGGCATTCACTCAGTTCCATCTACCAGAAGGCATCCGCTTACGGCCTGACACAGAAATATCCGGAAGCCAAAGAATACCATTCCCCAAAATTCCGTAACATGACTGTCATGGAACAAGCTTATGAGATGGGGATGTCGTATTCGGCCGTGTGGGCTAACCGCAGGAAAAAAGTGGTATGACAATTTATTTTGAATAAGAAAATGATAGAATTATGCCAATAAGTGAAGTATATAACACGGACTGCATGGAATACATGAAATCTATTCCTGACAAGTTCTTTGAGTTGGCTGTAGTAGATCCACCATACGGACTGGACAAGAAAAGTACACACGGAAGAGGTAAACTAAAAGATAGAAGTCTAAATCGTGGAAATATTCAGAAATGGGATATCCGTCCAAATCAAGAATATTTTGATGAACTTTTTCGGGTCAGCAGGAATCAGATAATATGGGGAGGCAATTACTTCAATTTACCACCGAGCCGTGGAATTGTCTGTTGGGATAAGATGCAACCGTGGGAAAACTTCTCCCAAGTTGAATTGGCATGGACATCTTTCGATTGTCCGGCTTCCCTCATCCGTCTATCCAATACCGGTGGAGCTAACAAAGAAACAAAGATTCATCCTACACAAAAGCCAGTTGCATTATATCACTTCTTGCTGAAAAAGTTCGTTCGTTCCGGTAATAGGCTCCTCGACACTCATTTGGGTAGCGGGAGCAGCCGGATAGCCGCCTATAAGATGGGTTTTGATTTTTGGGGAACCGAGATAGACAAAGAATATTTCGATGCGCAGGAAAAACGCTTTCGGGAAGAATGTCTGGGCGAAGTGAGACTGAAAAACGGCGATGTATATGTACAAAAAGAATTGTTTGAATTATGAATTTAGATAAAAAGATAGACTATTCCATTGCCTTGTTGCGCAAGGCTGAATCCATGGCCTTGCGTTTAGACCCCGAAAATGGATTCTATTTGGCTTTCTCCGGTGGAAAGGATAGTCAAGCCCTTTACCACATCGCGCAAATGGCCGGTGTGAAGTTTAAAGCACACATGAATCTGACCAGCGTAGACCCTCCGGAGGTCATACGTTTTGTCAGACGGCAATATCCGGACGTGGAGCTTATCAAACCTAAGATAAGCATCTACGACATAGCGAAGAAGAAAGGGATATTACCCACAAGACAGTTGCGGTGGTGCTGTTACGTTTATAAGGAACAAAACGCAGCAGGTAAAATCAATCTTGTCGGTGTACGTAAACAAGAAAGTACAAGGCGTAACAATTGGAAAGAAATGCAAATCAATGGCGGTAAAACGTTTAAAGGCAATTTCGACCAATTCAGTATTCATAATGAAACGATGATTTCCTGCATGGGAGGCGGAAAAGAAAAGATTGTTGTATCCCCTCTTCTTGATTGGACGGAACAAGATATTTGGACTTTCCTAAACACCGTTGCCAACGTACCGCATTGTGAACTTTATGACAAAGGGTATCGGCGTATCGGCTGTATTGGTTGCCCAATGACACATTACAAACAATTGTTGCGTGAATTTTCCGATTATCCCCATGTCAAGCGGAATTGGATGAAAACAATAGAGTGGCTCATGACAAACAAATGGACTGATGTAAGGTGGGATAATCCCGAACAAGCCTTCAACTGGTGGATAAGCGGAAAGTCATTTGACAAGTTCTATGCCGATGAAGTATTACAACAGAAATTTGATTTTGATTTATGAAAAGAGAAGATATTGAAAAAGCGGCGGCAATATATACCGCCCAAGCAGAGGACAGCGATTATGCAGAAGTAAGAGACGTAAAACAGGCTTTTGTCAGTGGTGCAGAATGGATGGAAAAACATTTTTCGTGGATAAGTGTAGAAGAACGTTTGCCGGAATCCAAAGAAAAAGTATTAGTTCTTAATAGAATGAAACATCATGATAAATATTTTGTATCGGAAAATATTTATATAAATGGAAATTGGGCGGCGAAATCGGCAATGTATTACGAAGAAATTGCGTGGATGCCTATTCCTTCTTTTGATGAAATATTAGAAGCTAATAGGGATGTTTTGGAACGGATTAAGTATAAATCTAAACCAACTTGCATTAGAGATAAAGATAAGACATGTAGTAAATGCCATGAATGTGATGTCGATGTAATGAATCCAACACGTTCAAATTATTAAGGAGAAAGGGGATTAATTATGACAAAAGAACAGATTGAAGAAGCGGCAAAAGAATATTCTGGTTTAACTGATAATCCAAAAGATTCAGATTCGAGAGAGAAAGGCTCTTTGTGTATTGCGTTTAAAGATGGTGCCGACTGGTGCATCAACTCTGTATGGCACGACGCAAGCGAACAACCTAAAAGAAACGAGATTTATTTAGTCCAAATGGGCAAAGATGGCTTTGATACTTTCTATGATTCTAAAAATTGGAAAGTATTCAAAAGGGGGTTAAATATCACCCGTTGGGCATACATCGAAGATTTACTACCTAATACGGAGGAATAATAAATGTTAGACATATTGGAATTTATATTTCAGGACTTTTTTCATTGGCTCGGTACGGTAATACTCATTATTTGTATTCCCTTTCCATTTAGCCATAATAGTTTCATTAATATCAAAAACGAAAACAAGGAGGATTGACCCATGAACTTGAACGAACTGAGAGACCGTGCCTACAAGACCGCCTGCAAACACGGCTGGCACGAGGAAGACCTGAGTAACGAACATCTTTTATGCTTGGTCATATCCGAGCTAATGGAAGCCGTGGAAGCTGACAGGAAAAGAATGCACGCATTCAGGACACCATTTGAAGATTTTATATGTCGTTTCACGAGAGACCCGGAGCACGCTTACAAGGTCGCTTTTGACGAATACATCAAAGATTCCGTGGAGGACGAACTTTCCGATGCCGTGATACGCCTGCTCGACCTTGCCGGGCTTAAAGGTATAGATTTGGAAAACTTCAATTACGAAGAAAGCCACATATCCGATTATTCAGGATTATCATTTACCGAAGCCATGTTCGGCATCACCAAGGAAATCACGAACGGTTTTACGGAAGACGATGTACTGGAAGAGAAGGTACATTCTGTCTTGAATGAAATCTTCTCTTTCTGCGAGGATATGGAAATAGACATTGAGTGGCAAATCGAACAGAAAATGCAGTATAACGAACTCCGTCCGTATAAACACGGGAACAAAAAGTATTGAGTATGAAAGCAAGAATAAAATCAAACGGGCATATAGTGAATGTCCACGAAACGGGAGAGCGCGTGATTAGTAAAAACGGTATCGAACGAATATATATAAGCGATGATTGCAGTGGAATTTACTATATCCAGTCGGAACTTGAATTTTTACAAACCAATGACGAAGACACCATTGACTGGAATCAAGTCCGCATACAGGCGGCCATAGCTGCGATGAAGTCTTTAATTACGTGTTATGAAGGTGTTTCCAATGCAGAAAAAAAGGTTATAGAAGAATCTGTGATATATGCCGACGCTTTGGTGGCAGAACTCAAAAAGAAAGGAGGACAGAAATGAAACGGATAATCAAATTCAGAGGAAAAAGAATCGAAAACGGCGAATGGGTGTATGGCTACCTCGCCGACGAAGATTACATAAACGACATAAATTCTATTGACCTATCCTCAAAACAGGTTAATCCAGAAACCGTCGGGCAGTTCTCCTTATTTTATGACAAGAACGGGAAGGAGATTTACGAAGATGATATACTCAAATTTTATCACAACAATAAAGAATTTGTTTGCGTTGTCGGATGGAATAATAAGGTTGGCGCATGGTGCATACGACTCAAATATGAAGCGATTTTGGGTATAAGACCTTTGGGCGAATGGTTGTGTGATTATTTAATGGAAAAAAATGGTAACATCCACGACAACCCCGAACTACTGGAAGGAGGAAGCGATGAAGAATAACCAATTATTGAACAATTACTACGATTCCTGCAACGCCCTGCTCGAAGCCTTCTGCAAAAAGCACTACTTCGACTATGAGGATGCCCGGCAAAGTTGGGTCGCCGGATGCGTGGGCGAAATAGTGTGCTGTGGCGATTATTACTTCAACATGGACGTGATAGTCACCGACCTCAAAGAGGATGCTCCTGAAGAGGAACTGATAAAGTGGTATGACTATAACACAGAATGTTCCTTCTTCGGAATAAACGGTTGTAACTACCATTCATGGCTCAAAGGTTGTCCTAAATTGTCAGAAAATGAAATTGAAGAAATCAGGCAATATCAAAAGATTGTGGAAGACGCCAAAAAGCAATTGGATGAATGTGTCAGTAAATATAAGGAAAGAGGATTTTAGCAATGACCACCCTTAATTTTATCCTGCAAGTCCTGTTCTTCGTAGTGAACAGCTTGGCTTTATGCTTCCTCGTATGGTTTGTCTGTCGCATAATTAATCGGATGGGAAAGAGGCTGGACGAGACAATTAACTTCATGCGCTGGGTCAAGTCGAGACACGACACCACCCATCTTAATATGCTATATCATATTTTGTCTCTCTGTATCCAACAGGAGAAATACGAAGATGCAGCCAAGATAAAAAAGATGATTGACGAAGAATTGAAAGAATTAAATAGTGTATAATCAAATCGCTTACTCAAATATTTTTGTATATTTGGTGCGATTTTAAATTTGTCATTTATGAAAACAATAGCTTTTTTCAATAATAAAGGCGGTGTTGGGAAAACGACCTTTACTTTCCATTTAGGGTACGCTTTAGAACAAATTGGGAAAAGGGTACTTTTTGTCGATTTAGATCCCCAATGTAACTTGACTGCTCATATCTGTTCGGAAAACATTATCGAAGAGGCTTGGGGAGAACAAGGCAATAGTTTATATAAAGCTATTGAGCCAATCGTTACTGGTGCTGGAGATGTAAAGACTGTTACTCCTTATCATGTTCCCGGAAGAGGAATTTGGATTTTTATAGGAGATTTGTTATTGTCGGACTTTGAAGGAGAATTGTCTAATGCGTGGACGCAAATATTGGCAGCGCAAGAAAGAGGTTTCCGTGTAACATCCTCATTGTTGAGGATGGTAAAAGAGTTCGGAGAATCAAATCAGATAGATTATATCCTCGTCGATTTAGGTCCTAACTTAGGATCATTGAATCGTTCTGTTATATTGAGTTGCGATAACTTTATTATACCTATGATTCCTGATTTGTTTTCTTTAAGAGGCACTCAAAATATAGGAAGAGTATTTGCACAGTGGATTGACGATTATAATTTTGCTAAGCAAAGAGCGCGAGTGAATAATTTCGACATCCCTAAAGGCGAGCCTAAATTTTCAGGATATATTTTACAGCAATTCAATGTATATAGGCAGCGCAAGACAAAAGCGTATCAGAATTGGAGTAACCAGATTCCTGCATATATTCAACAATACCTTATAGAGCCGTTAATTTCGGAAAGGTTGTCCCCCTTAGATTTGGTTATTGGTGGAGTCGATTATAAAATTGCGGATTTTAGAAATTATCATAGTCTAATTCCTTTAGCTCAAGAAGCGAAGAAACCGGTATTTGAGCTTACCAGTAATGATGGCGTTATAGGTGCTCATTATCAATATGTAAAGGAGTGTTTGGATGAATTTGTAGAAATAGCGCATATTGTAGTCGACAGAATTAAATAGAAAGAACAACTAAGGAATTCTTTTAATATAGAGAGCATCAACGAAAGATGATGCTCTCTTGTTATTTTTACATAATTCAGTCTATGATGATATTCTACACCACTAGTCAGGACTATCCCCGGCTTAAACAACTCCTTGATAAAGGATACGAAATCGTATGCTTCTCTTTGAAAAGCAAAGAATGTGCGCTCGCGAAAAAGCAAACATTCTGTGACGGTCAGAACTTCGACTACAATTTTGGGTGTTTCCACATCTTCGACCATGATTTAGAGGAAGCTACATTCGAGCAACTTTGTGAACTCTACGATGTCGAATTTATTGAACCGGACAAATAAAGGAATATATGAAACTTGAAAGAAATGAATACCTCTGGTACAAAGCCAGTCTTGCAGCCCTTGGTAACGAATATCTTTCCAAAAATTGGGAAGTGAAACTCTATGCCACCTCACTCTACAATGCAATGCTGTGGGGACGGGAGACAAATGGAAAATAAAAAAGGGAGCCAGCCCGCACGACCAAGCAGGCCCCCCAACGATTATTTAGGTACAAATATACGGATTTCTAATTAAATAATCGTATCATGGAACTGGATTTTGATAAAATCAAACGCATTAGGAAAATCAGAAGCGTAAAATCGGATTTGTCCAAAGAAGAAAACATCTTAATAAAACCGATACTATCAGACAAGAAGCTTATTCCCCTAATTTATAAAACGTTCACCAATATCATTTGCAAAAAGTCCGATGAAGGCATAAGTACAGTAATGCAACGGAAAAAGTTCATCTTCATTATATTATATCTTTACTCTCCATCCTCTTTGGCAGGCGATAAGATGGCTTCCGGGTTGCGTAACGAGTTATCCAATGTATTAGGCATTCAGGCTAAAAGCACAATTTCTAATAATTGTGCGAATTTGGTCTTCCTTTATCAGAACTATATGGACTTCCGTAATGATGTGGAGTTCATCTACAATAAGATTCTGTCATGGTTGAAAATTTATGGATTGATAAAATGAACAATAGTATTGGTCATCATAAATTCCAATACAGTACCGACAGCAACCGGCAATAATCCATATACGGAATATTGTCGGTTCTGTCAATCAGCTCATCAATGTCTTCCCTTCCTCGCATCACGTTCAAGTTTTCTTCGCATCCCCCGGCTCACACCATGACGGGAAGCAATGTCATTCAATATTCTCTTCTCATCCGCAGAAAGCATACTATATACTTCCTCCCGGCTCTTGCCGCTGAACACGGCTTTCAATACCTTCATTACTTCCATGTTCTATTGAATATTAAAGTGAGCAAATATATCCAAATCCAGGAGAAAGAATTGTCATTGTATCCGTACTTCATCCGTTTTTCCCAAATCGGAAGCTTTTTCTTCTTCATGACGGTTCATTTTAAAAAGATCCATAGCCTTCTCCATTGTCGCATTCGGATTGTCATATTCCGATAAATCCAATGTTCCAATGATATATTTCTCAATAACCTTTGCCATTTCATCAAAAGTTTCTTTATCTGCGCCACTTTCTACGGCAAGACGGGCTGCTTCAATTCTTATGTTTAATTTATCCATGATTCTTTATTAAATTATTTCTGCAATGCCCGCAAAGGAATTTCTTCGCCACCGGAAACATTTTCTGGCCCACATACCCGCTAAGGTACTGCGCCTCCTCCCCAAACGGGTCAATCCCGAACGCCTGTGAGATATGTCGGCACAAATGCCCCTTCTCATGGTCCCATGAGTTCTGGAACTGCTCGGGGGTGGACGTAAGCGAAATCACCACCAGCGTCTCTCGTCCGTAAAAGTCAGAATACGTAAGCCCCGTGTCCGGATTACCCTCAGAAAGGCTCCGGGCAGCCCTTTCAAGCTGTCCACCCCGGCATCCTATCCTTTTCAACTCATGAAGAATCTCATACTTCCAGTACGTCGTCACGGCATAGTAAACCCGAACCTTCCAGTCATATTCCGGTATGTAGAAATCCTGCACTATCATAACATATCCGACCACATAATCGGTGTACCGCTTCCGATGCAATCCGCGTAAAACCTCGTGAAAGGCAACCCCTCATATCCGTCCGGATCATCAATATAATCCTTGACGAACAACGCAAGATGTGATTCGTCGGCAATCGAGCTCTTGTAATAATCCGCCTTCGCCATGTTGGCCACGTACACGCAGTCGTATCCGGCATCCTTCTCCAGTTTGATACCGTATTTCTTCAAAAGTTCCTCGACTTCATCCTTCTTCATTGCCTCCAGCTTACGTGTCTTACCTGTAGATGCGGCAGATGAAGAATCATCCGACACCCTCATTTTCGATACGGCCCACTCGCACATCTTTTTTGAGAAATGCCACCCGTACTGTGAAAGATACTCTTTCATTCCTGACGGAAGCCTGTCGTATGTATCCAATCTTTGTCCCATAACCCATTTATGATTTAGTGAAAGAGGGGCATTCCACCCCTCCCATGTTAATAAAACTCCCCGTTGGCACGTCTGCGCCGACGTTCGCCCATCTCATCCATTCGGGGATACTCAGGAAAGTAGCCCGGCATACGGCGTTCTCCCATGTCGGAATAACTTCCTCCACCGTTGTAACCGCCTTCACCACGGAACCCCATTCCTCCGTGCATCTCTCTCATGGCCTTTTCATAACCATGCCGGCAACCTTCCCTGTAAGCCTCCTCCAGTTCACTGCCGCCTCTCATTCCGAAGCCGCGTCCGTAATCGTCACGCCCCTCTTCCAAAATAGTCCACATTCCCATAATTATTTCTTGGTTTTAGATGTTTCAGTATTCAGGCCAAGCTGTTCCATAAGCTGCCGGTTCAACGCCATAAGGTCAGACATGTTCTTGCTCATGTCGGCCATCTGGCTTTTCAAGCTTGAAATCTCCTGTTCCTGCCTTTGTTTCTCCGCAAATTCAGGGTTGAGCATGGTCAGCATCTCATCGCATGCGGTTATCACATTAAGATGGTAATCCCGGCTGTTGACAATCTCGCTGCTCTTCTGTTTTATCATCGAGATTTCATTGTTCATCGCATCCCGCGAACATGAGACCACGATATTCCCGTTCTGTCCGAAGTCCGCGATGTCACCGCCTGCCGGAAGGTTCTGGAACGTCGTATTCTGCCCGTTGATACTGGCCACCACGTCCACCACCATTTCTATCTGCGGTGACGGGAAAGGCTGTGTCATGGGATATTTGGGCTTGGGAGCCGACACGCTCACCACCGAACCTATCTCCACATAATGCTTAGCTTCCTTATGAAGGATGAATAACTGATTGTTTGCCCTTAAATTCTGAAACATGATTGTTGTTTTTTAAATAGGGACACCGCAACCTGCGATGCCCCGGTTAATTACTTGTTCACTCCAGCCGGAGCCGTTCTCACGTTTGCCTGTGCCGCCGTGGCGGTCGTAGGCCTGTATCCTCCATTGACAAGGAACAACTCATTCGTGTACTTGTTATAATGGATTTCATAAATGCCCGTTCCCGCAAGGTTGGCCACCGTCACCGGCTCACCCCCGTAAGCCATAAGCGGACGGGTGTCACCGTTTGTCCCTATCAGTATGGGAAGCGTGCCCGTCGTACCGGCCGGTATCGCCTGACGGAGGTTGATGTAGAACCCTCCCACATAGTCCCTGTTACGGAACGCATGGTTGGGAAGCTCCAGCGTCACATTCTCCGTGCCCACCGTGACCGCCACCGTCGGGAGGGTGTTGAAATTCACCCTGCCCAGTGACGGGAACGGAAAGGGAAGTCCTGTAAAAAAGTTAGGCCACATAGCTACCTCCTTTCTTACCGGAATTAACCCCAGTAGTTGTTACCACATCCATAACCGCTACGGCCATAAGCCATGTCTCCGGCGTATGCACCGAAAGCTGCCGCACGGAAAGTTTCCGGGTTATATACCTGCAACTGCGGGTACGGTACCGCTACTGTGGGAGGCATCTTACACTTGATACCATCCACATCCCCTTGCAAAGCCTGCAAGCCTGCCGCCAAAGGCGCAATCTGCTGTCCTACGGCATTCAGGATGGTAGCGTTCTGGTTACGTTGCGAAATCTCACCCTTCAATGTGGCAATCTCCGCATCCTTGGCTGCCAAAGCCTCTTGCTGACGACGCGCCTCTGCCGCATCCATTTTGGCGACAAGCGTATTAAAACCGTCACGGTAAGCATCAGCCAAAGAGCGAGTGTTACCCTCCATAGTACGGGTGAGCGTATTCATGCTTTCGCAATTTGCCAAACGGTTCTCATATCCCTGACGTTCAATAGCAGTCTGCGTCTTGCAGCAGCAGTCGGCAATCTGAGTGAGAATAGCTTGGTTTCCGCTCTGGAAGGCGTTGATGATTTGCTGCGTGGACATGCCCACCTGGTTCCCTACACCCTGAATCAAGCCTTGGATGTTGCACAAAGCCGTCTGCAACTGTTGTGTAGAACAGTTCAAAGAAGAAGCGAGCTGGTTAATGGCATTGCCGTTACCTTGAATGGCGCTCATCAGGTATTCACGACCCACATCACCATTCAATTCAGCCGGTAATCCTCCTCCGTTACGTCCTCCGAAACCGAATCCGTTACCGCCCCAGCAGAACCAAAGCAGGATAATCCAGATAAACCACCATGAGCCTCCCCATTGGTCCTGGTTGTTGCGTCCCTGAGAAAGGAGCGCCATCAGGTTAGGATCCACTCCCTTGCCGCCCATCAGGTTAGGAAGCATGGCCATGATGTCAAATTTGTTGCCCCCGCCACTCGAAGGCTCCTGATTAAAAACATAAGTTCTCTCCATAATGTATTTTTAATTAATAGTTACAAGGTCAGGCATATCCTGACCCTGCAAAACTACAAATACATTATGTCACTCAAAATCAGTTTTTTCCCAACTCATTCCCGATTCTTTCCCGATATATTCCCATCATTTTCCCACACCTCACACGCGAAGAAAAATTAGACAGCATATAGTTTACCGCCCGTTTCGTCTTGCCGACCAATGATGCAATCTGGGAAGGGTAGAAGCCCTCCTTAAAAAGGAAATACACAAGCAAGTAACGCGCATCGACGACCTCCGCTTCCTTGCTTCCCGACAATATGACTTTGGGTGCAATCTCCGTTTCCCTGCTGACAATCTGAATAATCTCATTAAAAATATCTGCCTTACACATACAATATTCAATTTTTATTCATACCTTTGTCAAACCACATGACAAGGCGTTTATATACAACAATAGCTCGCGATGAAGACATAAAGCCCTCAACGCGCGAGCTATTTTCGCGTCTTGTCATGTGGTAATGCAAGGAACGTTGGGGGCTTTTTTTATACTCCCGTCCCCGAAGGAGTAAACGTTACTTTTTCAGCCTGTACACCAACCTTCCGAATCCGATAAGGATACAAACAACCACAGCCAGAAGCGCAAATCCTCCGTAATGCAGCTTGGTTTCCTCCCACCGCGAAAGCTTACGTTCCACCGGAACCGGTACTGATACACTGTCCACCCTGACCGTCTCCAATGTGTCATGCACCACGCGGTCCCTCCAATGTGTCCGATACCTATATTCTGTCCTATACACTGTGTCCCTCTCCGCCCTCAACTCTATGTAAATAGAATCTTTGAGGAAAGTACTATCCGAAAACCAACGTACACCATACACGCTGTCCACCCTGACCGTTTCCACCGGAATATATTGTACCCGTGCACATCCACACATGGCAAACAATAACAGGCCGACCACGAGCCAGAACACCGGCACCATCAGCCAAGGCCAGAACACTTTAAAAAATCTATTCATTCCTACTTCTTTTTGTGGCAACGAAAAAGCGGCAACCCCGACTTGTTTATGTGGGATTGCCGCTTTATTACCAATTATACAATTAATTATTCAAAGGTAGAAAACCATTATTATCAAGAGACTTAAGAACAGACCTAAGCAAATAATTACTACCAAAAGAGATAACATATTTTCTTGCTCGTTCCGAAATGGGAATTAACATTCTTTTATCAATAAGCGAACGTATGATCCTGGATATTTCTGATGAAGTCTTCGTGATATAAAGCTCTTTTATATCTGATGCTTGTATTTCTTGTGTCTTTTTAGACACAGTTAATTTCAAAATGGAATGTTCCACATCTGTGATATATTTATTCGATAATGCATCCGATAAAGATGGAATAAGTATCTTATCCCGCAGATAAGAATAATCCACAATATGGTCTATTTTCTCAATTTCAACCTTAAGCCCATTCAAGACATATTCACTCCAAGCAATCAGACCCTCGTTAGTATATTTATCAGCCAAAGATAAATAATTATAGTATTTGCTTCTATCAGAACAAAATACAGCAGTCGGATTTATAATTCGTTGCTTACTCTTAAAGACATTCTTCAACAATAGTGCATAAGTAAACAATCGTACGACACGGCCATTTCCATTTTCAAATGGATGTATCCACACAAAACGATGATGTGCTATACATATTTTTATTAAGTCAAATTTAGGTTTGGTTGTCTCATTGATAAAATCAACAAGTTCTTGCATCAGAGGTAGTACCTGCAAAAAGTCAGGAGGTGTATGGAGAGACCCACTTATCCGGACATTGCATTTCCTAAATTCACCTTTTGTACAACAACCTTCCTTGCTTTCACTAAGGGAATCGACAACCAAAGAATGAAGTTCTCTTATAAAATACAATGTAATTGGAGTGTCATCAATAACACTTTCAATAAAAGAAGTTGCTTTTTCAATATTTAATATTTCTAAAATCTGTTCATTTGACCTATTCCTATTTTCGTCATTAATTTTTGTACTCTCCACATAATCCATGATGGTTGTATTGTTTCCTTCTATACGAGAAGAACCAATACTTTCAAGCATATGGAAAACGTTTTTGATTTGCATAAAAACCAAAGGATGTGTGGTACCTTCAAGAACTTTGTATCTTAATTTTTCCAATTCAAGAACCAAATCTGTTATAGGCATATCAAATCCTATCTCAGGCATAATTATCTTTTGTTCCATCATTTGCACATTATCATTATAACATTTGCAATATTATTATTTTATTATATTGTATTACAACATCTTGCAAAGATACAAAACTACTACGCATTTGCAATGCAATTAATTGTTAATTTGCAAAAAACTGCAATCCCACCAAGTCAAAGACCGCTTCCCCGTCACCGGGTTAATAATCATTCATTTCACATCGCCAATGCCCGCGCCAGCATCCAGACCCCCACGGCCAACACGAGGAAAACCAACCAAGGCGGCAAACCCTTCCCGTCGTCTCCCCCGCCGTCGTCAAGCATCGGCCAGTATTCATCACTCGTTCCCATTGCTATGCGATATTAAAGAACCTGTCAGCCTCCCATTTCCTACGCTTCACCAGCCCCTCCAGCTTCCGCTTCTTCCCGGCCACCGTCGCATACACCCACTTCATGAACTCCGCACGCACCTCCGCATCAGGCGCGCAAGCCCGTATTTTCTTCAAAAGTGTGGAACCCTCCAACGCATCGCACCCAAGGTTATACGCGAAATCCACCAACGCGTCAAACTTGTTCTGCCTCTCCGTCACGCCCAGTTTGTCCACGAATGCCTCATATTCCGCCAAGTCACGCCTGAGCTGCCGTTCCGCCTCGCCCTCCGTCATCTTGTCGCCACGCTTTACGCCCGCCGTATGCCCGTAGCCCACCGTCCACACGCCCGCCGGGCAACGGTAAGCCGTGCTCCGGAATCCCTCGAACCTCTTTATCGCCTCAATCAATGAATTACTTGCTTTCATATTTCCACTTTTTTGTTTAACTTTGCTTCCGTCTCCCGCGAGGGACGCCCGAAAAACTGATTGTTTTTCATGGTATTTGTATTTAAAGTTAATAAGGGGGAGGCGGCGTGCCTCCCTTTTTTCATGCCCCACTTCCCTTTAGTGCTTCTATTTCCTCCTTTAATGCCGAAACCTCCGACAGCAAACCGGAGATTACGTCCTGCACGGATTGGGCTGTGAAACCATCGTTGATGCCGTCATATCCACCGACACCTTCGATGTACACGTCACCGTTCTTCATCACCTCCATGGCGTTCTTCTGTTTCGCCGTTCCCCAGTCATTGAACCACTGAGTCCCGTTGCCGATGGAAAACAACGTCTGCTTGTCCGCAGAATCCCCTTTGTGCGATTTGTTGGACATCCCCAACGCCGTCTCGGCGAAGTTCCGCGCCACCGTTTGCCAACACAATGCCACGGAACAACCACCCGTGGACACGCAACGGTCGCCAAGGGCAACGCACCCGTCAGCACTTTCCGCGCCCGCCACGCACTCTTCCCCGGCGATGCCGAGAAATGTGGAAGTGCCTGCCGAAAGGCACAACGAACCGTTTTCCGCATAGGCTTTGAACGAGGCGGAATAATCATTGAAATCCGTGTATGGGTTCAAGCTCTCCGAGAACGTCACGGTCCCCCCTTCCGCATCCACGGACACCACTTCGGCCACGTATTCTTTTTTCTTCTCATCCGATTCGCTTGTCTTGTCTTCACTTACTGCGACCTTTCCGGAATGGAAAAATTGTTCCGGGCAGTTCTTCATCATCCAGTATCCCACTGAAGCATTCGACACAACCTTATAAGTGGTACTGTTTTTAACTCCTGTCAGGTGAAGGGCAACGTCTTGAGTTGAAATGGCCAAAGCCCCGTCTTTCACTATGGAGCGGTCGAATATGTTCCCCACCTGGAACCCGGTGCCTAAAAAAGTAGTTCCCACTTTTTCGTAGGCTTCATTGACGCACAGGTATCTTCCCACGGTACTCCGCCACTCAGTCCACTTCCCGTTTGTATATTGTCTTGTGAGAGAAAAGGGGAGTATCCTCGAATCCGAATTCTGGGAGTAATACGTCTGTATATACCCGCAATTATCCTCATCCACATACCTCACGCACATGGATTCCAAAACGAAGCCTCCTTTTGCCGGTATATTCGATATGTTTTCCGCTGTGGAGGCGTTCTTGTTCAGGTATCTTACAGTGAGTTTCGGCACGATAAGGTCATCGGCATCCACCGTCTGCCCGGAAATTTCCTTGTACTCGATGGCACCACCATCTTTCATGTTGTCAAAGGTTTCCTTGTCCTCCTTCGACATTAATCCATCCTTTTCCGCAGAGGCAGGATTTGAGATTTCCGCAATCTTGTCGTTCAACGCCTTCCCCTGAGCAGCCGACAAGGCTTTTGAAGCTTCATCCGTAGTTAGGTTGTCCACCACATCCTCCTTCGCCAACTTCTCATCCTGCAATTTCTTACCCATGGATGCCGATAATGCCTCAGATGCTGATGTAGATGTCAGGGTATTGTTTACTGATGGGATGGAATTTATAGGGTCTTCTATGCCATCAACCCTGAAACTGGAACTGCTCCCAGAAAGCACACTAATATGTACAGTTAAAATGTTACTGCTATATGCAGAACAATAAGTGATTGATATAATATTGGGGGCAGCATACCGGACTGAACACGGACATAAATTTTTATCCGTGGACTCTGTATCAACACTAACAAAATTTAATCCTTTAGATATTAAAGATTCAAGGTCTTGTGGACTGTCTATGTTTAATGCTTTCTTAACATCATCCGAAGAAGATGACGTGCTTAATCTTTGTAGGTTCTTAAATACATGTACCCCGTACTTCTTCCCGTTGAACAGCACACTGTTCTCATCTTCGCTGAACCGGATTCCGTCAACCTTGGCCTTGTCCTCCTTACTCATCAGCCCGTCATTGCTGGCAGATGCCAAAGAAAGTCGGACTGTGCCGTTATCAAATACGCCCGTCCACTTCGTCAGATCTTGTGGGTCATACTTCATGCGGAACCCTCTGAACTGTATTTCCATATTGTTATTAGACTCCAGGAAATACAGCATAAAATAGTAATTGCTTGCCGAATATATACGGTAACATGTCACGGGGCTGAAATTCTCATTCGTGTCGTCCTGAACCCCGATGAAAGGTGCTTTCAGGTTACCGCCGTTATAGTTCTCCAACATCTGGGGTAGGGTGCAGAACCATTCGCCACTGTTGGCCTTCTCCAGTATCGTGGAATCGTCCGAGGTTTCATTATATTTGGGATACCTCAATATGACCGGCTTGCCGGCATCGCTTTCAAAGGTGATATCTCCAATTCCGGTCAACTTTTCCCCGTTGATGGTCTTCAAGCCGTCCTCTTTTACCAAGCCCTCGCCCACATACTCTTTCAACCTTTCCACGAGCACGTGCCCGTTCTGCGTCCCCTCCTGAAACGGGATACCCTCTTTCCCCGTCAGCTCCGTGCGTTCCGTAGTCTGTAATATCGTTTTTCCTTCTACTGCCATAACTACTTATGTTTTAATTGTTTCTTAACTGTCCTTCTCGTCACCTCTGCCATCATCACGGGACTTCCGTCAGCCCAAAGCCAAGCCTTCCCTTTCTCCAAGAGCAAGGCATTGTCAATAAGCTCATACGAATCCCCGCACTCCGTGATACCGGAAGAATTGACGCGGGCTGTCCCCAGCCCCGTCATATTCAACCGTGAAAAGTTCATCCTCTCCATCATTCCGCCTCCCTGATAGTGCCCTTCGTCACCTCCGTCATGCTCTCAATCCTGATGTGCATCGGATAAACGCCATGGCCGAAACACCAGTCTATGAACTGGCCGGGATTGTACAAGCCCGCCGGGAGCGGGCACGATACGAACATGCCATCGTCCGAACTGCGCTGCAAAATATAAAACCCGCCGCCCGCCTTCCTTTCCAGATGAAGCGCATAGTCCGCGTTCACCGTCTCTTCCGCCACATACCTGTCACCCTGAAGGGTGAAATTCAAATTCCTAAGTGCCATCTTATTTTTCCTCCTTCTTTACTGTATTATTCTCATTCTCCCTTTGAAACAGAAGCTCTGCCGCCATCTTGGCTATCTCATCCTTGTTGTCAATAATGACTCTCATCGTCTTCTCCGCCTTCCGAAGCTCCTCCTTCTGCCATGATTTCTCCCTTACGGACACAAACTCACAGAAAATGCAGTAAGCCGTCCACAACATCGAGAACACCGGAATGGGAATCACCACGCAACAAAGGATGTCGATAAAACACAACGTAAGGAAAGGCGTGAAATACTTCTTTGCCTTCGTGGCCGTCTTCTTATATCCCGTAGAAGTCCGTGCCTCACCGCGTTGTTTGGCCTTTTGTACCCCCGAGACCAAATCCACGGCCATTGCACCTATCGTGGCCGCCACGCATAACGCTATGAGTATGATGTGGTTCATCATGTGGTTTTCAATAAAATCAATAATAGCTTTCTCCATTACAATACATTTTTCTAATTAATGCCAAAGCCCCCCGGTCCACAAGACAAGACCCCGGCAAACGGGTAGGCAGGCACCGCCGCCTTATACCCGTTATTTCAATAGTCAGGCAGAAGCGTCTTCTTTTATCTGCTTCACTATCTGGATGGCATCCGATATGTACTTCGGCAGTTCCTCACTCTCCGGGAAGTTCGACATCGTGTAATAACCGTTCTCATAATAGATGCTGCCCAACGGGGTTTCCTGCACGCCCTTCTGCATGCCTTCCTCCATAGGAAACTCCACTTCCTCCACCTTGTTCACCGAGGCGTTCACGCGTTTCAGTTCCTTTCCGTCCGTCTCATACTCGATGTAGTACTTGGCATTTGCCGTTGTGGTCTCTCCGTTGTAAATCACCCTCGTACTGTTTGTCTTAATCTCCATAATCTTTTGTTTTTTAATTAATGAATAATGTTATTTGAATTTCACATGTTTTTTCCACCGGATGCCTCCAATCACGCCCTGCTTATGGTCAACACCGTGCCCGACGCGGTGTACGTCGCGCCTCCCGGCACGAGCAAGAGCCACACGATGTCAGGCACGGTGCTGCTTTCCCCCGTCTGGTAGGAGTGCCATTTTGCCGCGTCCGCAGAGTTCGGCACGGCCACGAGTTCCACGTACGTGCAAGAGGTCGATACCACGAGCCGCGTGTAGGTCTCCACCCCGTTGTAGGATATCTTCGCCCCCGACGTTTGCACGCTGCTACCGCTGTATATGTAGAGGTGCGTCCCCAAGTAGTCCCCGGATGTGGGCAGTGTCACAGTGCCGCGCGAACTTCCGTCCCTTGTGGGAAAACAGAAGAATCCCCCTTTCTTCAATACGTCCCTCGTCACCGTGACGCTGTTATTGTTGGGGTCCACCTGTGGTACGGTCTTCATGTAACCCGAAAATTCCCCACTTCCTATTTTCAGAACCCCGTCTGCGTCCACGCTAGCCGTCACTTCTCCGTCATTGTTCTGTATGACAAACTGGTCGCTCGTCACGGTGATTTTTTTGTTTATCACGTCTATTCCCGTGGCAAGTTCCCCGTCATGTTTTCCCTCCACGAATCCTGAAGGCAGACTTCCTGTCAAGTCCCCTTCAAACACCATGATGCTGTCAAAATACAACGTACGGCTTGTTGTTTGTCCCGCCGTTCCAAGGCGTAATACAAGATAATTGCTTCCACTCGGAGCGGTAACCTTATATGCTTTCCTTGTCCATGACGATGTAAATTGAGGTTGGAAAGCTGTGAATCCAGCCAGTTCAAGCTGGTCGTTTTTTGAAAAGTAAGCCCCTGTCGCACCGCCGCTTTCTGTGAAAGTGGATGTCGCCCGTATCCACATGACTATGGTATATACTTTTCCGGAAACAACTGGAATTTGCGCACGCCCTACATATACCCATGAATTCCCTGTTACACACTGTATTTTCAAACTTTTGCTACCATGTATATGTGAGGACGTGTCAATCGAAACCGTACAATTTGACAGGTTTCGGTTCGCCAATCCGCCGTTTTCAAAACTTCCATCCGGGAAAATATTGTCCGGCCAAATACTATCCACCTTTAAAGAAATCTTGCTCGTCGTCTGCTCCAAAGTGCTCACATCCCCTTGTATGCCTTGTACCGTAGTTTTCAGACTGCTTGCCGTCTGCTCCACGGTACTTACCCTCGTGCCCAAGGAACTCACTTGCGATGCCGTGCTCGAAATCTGTCCCTTGGCGGATTTTATTTCGGCGGTATTGGTCTCCACTTCTTTCTCAAGCCCCGTCACGGAATCCGTCACGGTAGTGACCTTGGTAGACAATAAACCGATTTCACCTTCCGCTGCAGTTATTTCTGCATGCACCTTGGTATAAACATCCACAGCGTCACCCACAACAGGGACTTCCTGCATCATTATGATATTGCTCCCGTCATAAAGCCAGAACTTTATGGAGGTCGTCGTAGAAGTAGGGGATACCGTTACCGAACTTCCGCTTGCGGCGGTCTGTACGCTGCTGTCCGTGCCTACACGTTGGTATTTCAATGTCTTTTCCGTAGTTGTTGCCCTTGCATTGCTTCCCGTCTGTTTGTATTTCGTACAAGTCACGGACGTTGGGGTCAGCTTGTTATCCCAAGACTTCTTCACCACGTTTGCCGAAGGCTCTATGGTGTAGAATACAGCCGCATCCCCCTTGGGACCCGTCGCCCCGGTGGCGCCCGTGTTGCCCTTGAAAGCCACGGAAAATGAGAAATTCTTCGTGAAGGACTTCCCGTCCACGGTGATAGGCACAGTAAGCACGCCCTGTCCGGTAGTCAACGAAGAAGTGACGGACACCGTGAACGAGGCCGATGTGGTTCCGTTGCTTGAAATGCTCGTGGACATTCCCGACGGTGCTCCGGTTATAGTACCAATCGTTGCCGCCACCCTTGTGGCACCCTTGTATGCGATAACCTCGCATTTCGTGGATGCAGCGATGGCCGCACTCGTCGTTCCTTGGAAGGCATGCGATTCGTTGCCCAGAATTATGGTGTAGGCATCCGCGCCGTTCTTACCGGCGGCACCGTCCTTGCCATTCGTGCCATTTGTGCCATCCTTACCATTCGTCCCGTTGGTACCCGAAGAAACCTTGGCTATCGTCATCTCGTCATATACACCGCCCGAGGTGCAACGTATGGTCACAGACTTCGCGCTGCCCCAAACCGTCGAATTGTTATGTGCCAAGGCATAAGTCTGCGAAGTGGCTCCCGATATGTTCGTGAAAGAAGTCTGTCCCACCTGTTTATAGCTCCACTGGTATCCGGATGTCCCCGTGAGGGTGGCCGTCAGCGTAATGGAGGTAGGTGTGGGATTCCCAGAAAAATTGTTGGTGTATATAAACACCTGGTCGCCCGCCACCCTCACATACTTGGCCGCCGTACCATCCGTACCGTAATAACTCACGGAATACACCGTTGTCGGGTCACTCTTCTTGTAAGTCGTCACCGTTTTCGTCCAAAGGTATTTACCTTTCTGTGGCGAAGGTACGGTTGCGCTCCAGCTTCCTGTCGGTGCCGTCGTACCCGAACTTCCTATCTGGTAAGTATTCGATACCGACACGATGCCGTCACCGTCAGCTCCTGCGGGTCCCGTATCGCCCTTGTCACCTTTGGCTCCGTTAGCTCCCATCTTACCCACGCTGTACGACGTAGATGTGGTATTGTCCGTGTAGGTTATAACCGTGCGCGTCCAAAGGTACTGGTTGGCTGCCACGGAAGGGATAGAACTGTTCCACGTTCCTGTGGGCGGCGTGGTGCCCGATGTGCTTACCTGATAAGTCACGGCGGTACTTTTGATGCCTTTCCCATCCGCACCGTCGTCACCTTTGAACTTAGACCACGTGTAATCCGATGGAGTATTGCTCTCTGTGGCCGTTGTCTTGTTTACTGCTATGCCGATGTACTGTGTCGTGGATTTGGGAGTGTCATACATCCCGCTGCCCGTCGAGTTATCGGAATACTTTATCCATGTGTAAGTGGTTTTCCCGTCAGCCCCTTTTGCCCCCGGCACGCCTTGGTCGCCCTTTTCGCCTTTGATAAGTGACCATGTATAATCCGAAGGGGTGTTGCTTTCCGTGGCGGTGGTCTTGTTATAAGCAAACCCGATATAAGTTTTTCCCGTGGGCGAGTTGCTGATGCCCGAACCCGATGCGTTGTCAGCATAGCGTATCCAAGTATAGCGGGGTGTCCCGTCAGCACCCTTTGGACCCTGTACTCCCTGTGGACCAGTATCACCCTTATCCCCATAAGTACCGATAATCACCGGACTGCTCGTATATTTCGTATCATTGGTGTAAGTCACCACCTCATAGTTCCAAAGGTACTTCTTGGAAGATGAAGTGGACTGCACCGAAGTCGTCCATCCTGACGTTGAAGTTGTCACTCCACTCGATGCCGAAGAGGCCAAATAATATTCCGTAATGGACTTTATACCCACACCCGTCGCCCCGGTGGCGCCCGTGTTGCCTGTATTTCCGTATGCACCTATGACCCTCTTTTTGGTCTCGCTTGTCGTGCTGTTGGTATAGGTGACAATTTCATAATTCCACAGATAACGGTTCGTGGTGGTCATTGTAGGTACCGTGTCGCTCCATGATGTCGGCGCGGTGGTGTTCGATGCGGATACGGCATACTTGTTGGTTATGGACTTGATGCCCACTCCGTTTGTGCCGTCCGCTCCGTCCGCTCCCGCCTTTACTTTATATACAGAGAATACCGCAGATAGGTCTGTCTTTCCGCTCTTCTTGGCCGTGACTGTCACCGTGCCAGTATCCGCGCTTACCCCCGTGACCGTGATTTGTCCCGTCGATGAGTTCACGCTTCCGGAACATCCGGAGAATGCACCCGTAAACGCCCAACCCGTATCAGGTTCCGTGCCATAATATACCGTGGCCTTGCTGCTCGGGAATCCGCCGGTCACGTTCCCCGAAGCGTCACACGACACCGGGCCGCCGTCGTTGTCCAAGTCCAGATAGTAATGCCCCGCACGCGCGGCATCCTCCACAGCCTGATTCGCCTTGTTCGTCGCGTCGTCCGCAGCTTTCTTGGCCCCAGCGGCAATCGCGTCGAGGATGGTCTTCCGCGCATCGTAGTAGGCCGATATGTTCGCGTAGTCACTTCCCACCGTGATATATTCCGGTGACGAAGCCGTATATTTCGTCAGGGCAGCGTTGGCAAGGTCATAAGCCGACTTGTAAGCCGTGGTGGACACGGCATAGCGTGCGGCGTTGGCGGTAATCTCCCCGTATTCCGAACGGATGTCCGCCTGCTGCTGTTTCAGGGCTGTCTTTTCGATAGGGGATATGAGGTTGTCGCTCTTGATGTTCGCCAGTTCCTTGTTGGCATTCGTGGCATCAGCCTGAGCGTTCTTGGCCGCTTCCGCTGCGTCATCTGCCGCCTTTTGGGCATCCTCTATCATCCCGTTCACGTCCTCGATGGCGGGTGTCCAGTCCGCTTCCACCGTCCCCTTGTTGACCATGAAGTTCCACACGCGGAAGTAACCGCCGGGGTTTATCTTGATATAGTCAAAACGGATAAAAGGACTTCCATTGTCTGTCTCGACAACGGGGTCGGATGAATTGTAATGGGTGTTAAGCGTGATGATGGAAGACGTGTGGTGCCCTTTCCCATTGCCTCTTAGAACAAGCCCAAATCCACTGTAGGCGTAATATTCGTTAAACTGTGCAGATATTTTTGAGTTGCTCTCAAAAACAATGTCTTTCGCCTCATAGTCGAATGATACCACAACCTTGTCACCTTTCTTTAATCCAATCGTCGTGTATCCGAGAGTGTCGGTGTGATTTTCTTTATAAGCCACCGAAGTCACCTTCTTCTCATTGGTAGTTCCCCACGCATAGTTACGCCCTCCCATTTTAATTCCCGCCACCACCTTGTCCGCGTACGCCTTCGCCGCGTCCGAGATGGCCGTCAGGGCGGCACTCTTCTGCGTATAGTACGCCGTGCGCTTCGTGGCGAAGTCCGAAGGGATGGCCACGGTCTCCGAAGAGGAAGACACCACGCCGTTGATAGCCGTCCGGTAGTTCGTGTAAGCCGTGTTATAAGCTGTGGGAGTACCGAGGCCGTACTTCGTGTAACCGTCCGTGACCTGCGTCTTGTCCCCGTCGATGCGGGCAAGCTCCTCCTTCAACTGTTTCTTTTCAGAAGGGGAAAACTTGCCGTCGGCCGCCCATTCGTCCATGCGCTCCTTCTCGGCGTCCACGTCCGCCTGCGCCTTGTCGGCGGCATTCTTCGCCGCCGCCGCGTCCTCTATGGCCTGCGAGGCGCTCTCCGCTGCCGCGTCAGCCGCCTCTTGCGCGTTGTCGGCCAGCTCCTTGGCCTTGGCCGATATGGCATTCAGCAAGTCCGTGCGCGCGTCATAGTAAGCCTTGAACTTCGCCCTGAACTCCGTGCCCGTGATGTTGCTTGTAGAACTTAAATCTGACAATAGGGGCGTTATATACGTGCTTAATGCCGTGTAAGCGGAGCCGTAGGCCGTTTTGGACACGCCGAACTTGTCCGCCGAAGCGTCGTTTTTAGGCTTCTCGGACACTATCACGTCCCATTCCTTTTTGGTCTGCTGTTTTTCCTGCGCCGTGAGCTTGTTGTCGTTAGCGATGTCCGAAAGCATGGAGTTCGCCTCGTCGGCATCGTCCTGGGCGTTTTTCGCTGCCGTGGCCGCATTGTCCGCGGCTGTCTTGGCCTCTATGGCCTTTTGTGCCGCCTCGCTCGCCGATTCTGCCGCTTCCTCTGCCTTCGCGGCCGCGTCGTCTGCTGCCTTTTTCGCCGCGTCAGACGCTTCCTTGGCCTTTGCGGCGATGGTATCCAATATCGTCTGCCGTTTGGAATAATAGGCGGAGATGTCCGAATAGTCGGATTCCACGGTGATGTATTCGGGAGTGGAGGCAGTGTATTTGGTAAGCGCGGCATCGGCCTTCTTGTACGCGGCCTCATAGTCCGTCACGCTTATGGAATACTTTCCGGCCTCCGTCGTTATCTGCCCGTGTTCCGCCTTTATGTCGGCATGCTGTTGCTTCAGCGCGGTTTTCTCCACCGGGCTTATCGTGCCGTCGGATTTCAGGTTGTCCAGTTCCGTGTTGGCGGCTTGTGCTTCCGTCTTGGCTTCCCCTGCCGTGGCGGCGGCTTCGTCGGCGGCTTCCTGTGCCGCATTCGCGGCCTCCGCAGCCTCCCGTGCGGCCTCTGCCGCCTCGTTGGCCTTCGTGTCGTCCGTATAGCGTGAGGCAAGCTCCCAATGCGAGATGGAGAAAGCCTCATTCTCTTTCTTGGCGGTTTTGCAACGCAGCAGGTCGTTCTTGTACGTATCCCCGTAAGTCGCGTTCACCCAAAGGTCGCCCACGTCGTAAGCCTGCCCCGTGGTGGGCTGGCTGACGAATACCCTGCGTTTGCCGTCAGCCGTATCCTGTGCCTTGGCAGCAGCGGCCAAAGCCTTTTCCGTGGCCGTGTCCGTGATGGCGTTCCATTTCCACGTGTCACCGTCCTTCACCCATTTCCAGCTCTTGCCCGTGCTGAGATTGGTATAAGTGTCGTTTGAATGCGCTTGTTTCTGTTCTTCGGTGGTCCACTCGTTCGCCGGGTAGTTGGAGGTTGTCGGGTCAGTTTTCTCAAAGTAGCTTTCTATCGCGCCGTCAATCTGGTTCTGCAAGTCCTCGGCGGTCTTCTGTAGGGCGGCGATGTAATTCTGCTGCTCCGCCAGACGCTCCACCGCGTCCTCCACCTTTCCGCTCACTTCATCCACTTTGCTTTGTACGTCTCCCACCGCGCCGTTGATGTATTCCTTCACCGTCTCGCCGGTGGACAATTTTATATTGTCGGAGATAATCATGACATCTTCCCGTGAGAGGTTGACAAACTCTTTGCCTTCCAGTTTGTAGGAGTTGATGCCCCGGTACATCTTGAAATAAGGGGCATCGTTCCCGTATGCCGAAAGGATAATGGCCGCCTGTCGGGCCACGTCATTCCGGTTTCCCAACTGGACGATTTCGTCACCGGCGGCCGGTACCGTGCTCCCCGCGTCGCAGTCCGTCTTAGAGAGGTCTATGTAGTTGTCCCCCACGCCCGTCACCAGACGCCAGTAATAAGTGTTCTTCACGTTCTCGTTCATGCCCTCCTTCACGTTGAACGTCTGGGCGCGTGCCTGGTCACCTGCGACAAACTGGTTCTCCACCGTCTTTTCCCCGTCCGTCGCCTCGAAATAGCAACGGTAGGCACTCCCCGTGTCTTCCACGCGGATGCACTTCATCGAGGCTGGGGTAAGCACGATTTGCCCGCCCACGTGCTTGATTTCCTGAATCACAAGCTGGATGAACTCGGCCACCTTGCGCACAAGCATGCGGTCCACCTCGATATAAGAATCCCCGTTCTCGTCCATTTTCAGGCACAGCCCCGTGCCCAATGCCCCTGTCGAGAATCCCGGCGACTGTATGCCCTTTGCCGTTACCAGTCCACGAACCAACACGCTCAGCAGCTCCGCAGCACCGTCCTCGCCAATCTTCGCGCCCGATTTCCCTGCGGAATACTTTCCAATCTCCAATGCGCCCCTCAGCAACAAAGAGGCCAACTCTGCCGCGCCGTCGTCCGAGATTTGGCCGCCCGATTCGCCGGATGAGAAATTCCCGATTTGAAAAAGGTTGCGCAATGAAATGGAGTTGAAAACAGCGTCTCCTATGCGGTTTATGCTTGAAAACTCGCCGATATTCAGTCCTTTTCTTATCGTGGCACTATCAAACTCTGCACTTCCGTCTTCTTTCAGTGCACCTCCGCTTTCTCCTGGTTTGTAATTCCCGTATAATAAGCCTTTCAAGAAGCTGATAAGGGCGGTAGCGGCATCTTCCGTATCTTTTTTCAGGTAATTCCCTTGCAGGTTGACGATCGTCCCGCCGGCATGATTTACGGAGTTTCCGGATGCAATAGCGTCAATCTTGTTTTGCATGCGCTCCAGTGTGCCTTCCTCCTTGGCCTCTTTGAGGGTGATTTCGTAACTCGGTATCAGGCTTTCCCCTTCCTTTATGGTGAGGGTGTCGATAGTGATATGTAGCTCTTCATTAAAAAGGTCCTCATCGGAAATCCTTATCAGCATGCCCTCCTTGATGGTGTCGTGAAGGCTTATACCTCCGGATTGTATGGCTTCGTCGTGTTGGCGAGCCATCGCAATCTCGTCTATTTTTGGGGAATAGGTATGTTTCATGTGGTCTACTTCGGAAAGATATTCTTTTCCTGCCCGTAATAACCTCTGTGAAGCAGCCTTTACGTATACGTCTGGCAAGTCTATTCCTAAAATTACAAATTTGTCTCCGGCTTGCAGTGGGTATGATTTATAAGGATAATACAATTTATTGGATTCATCTTCCGCGCGTTCACACCTTAGCAGGTAACACTTTGCTCCGTTCTTTTCTGTGGGAACACAATTCCTGATTTTAAATTCACGTCCGCTGCAATATCCGCTTTTCATGCTAATGGAAGAATCATCGCCTATCTCTTTGGCGAGGTCGAATCCCACGTCTTTCAGTGTGACAGTGAAGGTGGGGATAATATCTCCCGGCGTAATGGCTCCGTCGTCTTGTATTTTTTCGGCATCGGCCAATTCATCCAAATTCCCGTTGTCGCCTTCTGCCAACGACACATCTATACCCGCATCCCGTAGGTTTTCCGCTTTCATGCCTTCTATGGAGGGAAATATCTCTTCCAGTTCATCATTGCTTCCGTCAAAAAACACGCAACCTTCACGTATACCGTACTTTTCAATGTTGTCGCTGTCTATATAGGGGTCGAGTGTGATAGAAGGAAAATCGGGAAGCATCAGATTGGGGGCATACATATTATTGGGTAGCAATGAACCGTTATGGTTTCCGGTGAGGAAACTTTCTCCGATTTTGCTTGTTTCCGATGCGTACAAGATTTCAAATCGTGTAGGAGAGGGAGAGTCAACGAGCTCATATTCCACGCTCGTCTCATGGTACAGTTTCAAGTCATATTCATGGTTTCCGTCACCGTGGTTCGTGTAGCTCGCGGAAGACATGAAACTATTGAAATCAGGTATCTCTTCTGCTGGGATTAAAAGTATGTCGCGTACGTAGGCGTATGCCTTGTCATAACATAGGCTGCGGTTATTGCTGTTTCTTACCTCGAAAGTTGAACGGAGCATACCTTCTACGTATACTTCGCATTCCGTACCGATCATCGCTTCATGCCAAAGCATTTTGATTTCGTAGTTCAGACCGTTATGGTGTTCCTCGTATGTTACCGGAACAGACAAGAGTTCGTATTTCCCTTTTGATAATTCAATGAACGTACACTCTTTAGGAGAGGGCACATTGTCATCGAATTCTTGTCGGCTTGCCACCTTATGCACTTCTCCATTGATGCGCACTTCGCTCCAGGTACCGATTTTTTCCGGTGCATTGTCGCTGAATATCTTGCATTTGGCATGGGTGTTGTCGATACGCTCATATTCTATTCTGCTGATTTCTACTATGGCGTATGCTTCTCGTAGGTTATTATAATACCGGTTGGGCAGATTCCTTGTGCTTCCATAAACTTTAAGTCTGGTGATGATGTCCGCATCTTGTTCTGTTACGGACTCTATTTCGTAAAGTCCGTTATTTTTGCCATACTTGAAAACCTTGTTTAAAGTTTCTGATGCAGCACCGATAGTTATGGTGCGGCCTTTTATAATGAAAGGCACCTTGAATTTTGAATAAGAATATCCCAGTGCGGTCCACACGTTGATTTGTTCTGCCGCAACATAAACATCCGTCTTTCCTCCGCATCCGGGGGATACCTTAACTGTCCACTTTCTGTCTCCGCTGTATAAACGGTCCAAATTGGCCTGTATACGTTCCGCGAGGTCTTCCACGTTGGAGGCGAAAAAACTGAATTTCGGCAGGGAAGAATAATGTATAAGGTTATCTTCTTTTACATAGTCCAGAAAAAGGCATTTTACTAAGTCATTGCTTGCGCTGTTCAGTTTGATGCTGTCGTATGTGAAGGCGTCTCTGTTGTAACTTGCACGGCATTTTTTGAGGACAGAGGGGGCGTAGTTTATTTCATATTTTTCTCCTCGGTATTCCAGATAGTCTCCTGTTTGAAAATCTATGGGCACCTCGCTTTCCACCTTGCAGAGTACATAGCTTTCACCCATAAACTCTCCGTTGTATTCCAAACTCGTTACCGTACAACGTTTATTTTTACCTGTCTTGTCTAATATTTCGTATTTCATGCAGATAGAATAATGTTACCGCAAGGTTCTGTTACCCTTACGGTGATTTTAAACTCCAACACGTCTTCTCCGTTTCCCTTCCAGAAGTCGTCAGGGGCAAATTGTTTCATGTAACAACCGCCTCTTCCGATGAGTGTATGGGGACTGTAGATTTTGAAAAATGTACCTCCTCCGTCCCTCCCGGTAAGGTATGCCATGAATTCTTCTATTTGGGTATAGGCACTTCCAAGGTCTCCTTTGTAACAAAGTGAGATATCCAGGTCGTATGCTTTCATCTTTATGGTTTCAGGACGGTACGTATCTTCACCGTCCTCATCCGGCCAGTCACGTGACGGGAGTTCTTTGGCCTCGTTTTCCGGAAGAAAAGGTATGTCGGTGCAGGCGATGTTCCAGTCCCTTACCGTGTCCTTCACCGCTGCGCCTTCTTTCTCTTTTTGAATCAATATGGTGTAAGCCTTACTCATGGTCTGAATAGAAAAACAGAGCCTGCCCCATAAAGGTTTTATCCCATGGGGCAGGCTCTGTGGCCTTCAAATGATTTACTATTGTTCTACGAATGCAAATATAACATTATTTTCTAAATAATCATATTTTTATATTATTTATTTCTTGCGGATGAAAACATTTCCGCAGCTTTCTTCATGGGAAGAAATATGGCATGTCTCTCCATGAAGGTAAACAAATACTTTAGCAGTATCCTCCTGTATGATTTCCACACGTGAATGGTCATACACGTTTATAAAAACTTTTGAAAGCCCTTTTGCCGAGATAACGACTTGGCTCTTGTCCCGTATATGTAGTGTAGACGCAGAATACCGGTCGAATGAAATCTTTCCTCGGCATGTACCATTGAATACATAAGTCCCGTTTCCCCCTCCTTCCGGTACAGTCTCGTCAATGAATATCAGATGTTTGTGCCGGATTTCATCTGTGGAATGGGAGAGGAGGTATGAATTCTCAGGAAATGAATGCTTGATTACGAAGTCTATTCCTCGTTTGTACATGTCGAGCAGGCCGTCCTTGTCAGCGTCCTTCATCATATTGTACCATTCTTCACAAATACCGCAGGCTTTTGCCCCGGACATTATTTCTTCATTCAGTTTGTTCATGATGATATTTTTTTAATGAATCCAGAAACCAGAAGACTTGCTTTGTTTGGCACTGCGTAGCATGTCTCTGATTTCTGATGCTATCCTTGTGTGCTCTCCCGTATTTTTAACGATAATCTGGAGTTGCTGTAGCTGTGCTTCTGCTAGATGGGTCATTTCGGGGAACTGTTCTCCGCAATATTTCTCTATGACAGAACGCTGTGCGCTCAAATCGGCTCTCATGGCATTGATATAGGAAGCCAGTAGGTCGGCTGTGTCTTCCGTCACGCCTTGGATACTTGAACGCATGCTGCCTCCGCTTTCCGTTTTGCTTAAAAGGCCACCGCTCTTTTCGTTTAGCAGTTGGAAAGCGTTGTTCATGGCCTCCACAATATTTTTCCCTTCTGTATTGAACCAGTCTGAAAGATATTTCATCCCTTCATCCATCGTTCCGTTCAAATCATTCAGGTTGATGATTCCACCTTGATAATTCCCATTCTCGTCCATTTCCCCGAAAAGCGCCTTTTGCAGCTTCTTCATCACCGGTTCAAGGATGCCTATGCGCAGGATGTTGCTTGCTACCCTTGAAAGGAGGTCGCTCGCCGTCTGTTCGAAAGCTTCTACTGCATCCTCTCCGTTTCTGAAGGCATCTACAAGTGCATCGCTCAACTGTTTCGACCAGTCTTTTAAATCAAGCTCGTAAAGAGAGGCCACCGTGTCTTGTACAAAATAAGTAATCTGGTCGTTCAGTTCGGCGATTTGCTCTTGATAGTCCTGTATCTTGGCCGGATCAGAATCCTTTTTATCTTCCTCTGCACTCAGTTGTTTCTGTAATTCCAGACGTTGACCTACGAGGCTTGCATATTGGGCCATGTAGACATTGTCTTCACTACCTTTTTCTCCGGCTCCCACTGCTTTTAAGGCTTCGTATGCCTCTCTCTCGATGCCCACTGTGAAGTTCAGTGAAGCCGCGAAGCCGTGTGATTTTCCTCCGTTCCAAATAAATTTTTCCATTTTACTCTTCGGAAGAAGGTCATTCATCATGCTGCGTCCTCCGTCTTTCAGCACATCGTATGGCATCGAATAGGCTGCGCTTAGTTTGCTTCCGGCACGTTCGGCTTGTTCGGCGAGTTGTTCATACGAGGACAACGCTCTTTCTGCCGCATCTGTGGCTGCACCGAAAGAACGCTCCACGGCCTTCCCAAGTTGGTCGTATGCGGTTTGCAATTCCTCTACGCGTCTTTGACTTTTCTGTATTTCCTCGTCAAGTTTCTTGTCATGAAGTTTGGCAATTCCTCCGATAATTCCCGTCACGGCTCCGATACCCATGCCTACGAACCCAAGGTTTTTCAATATTCCGGCATCTGATACCCCAAACAGTTTGCCTATGGATTGGAAGCTCCCACCCATTGAGTTTGAACTGCTGAAAATGCCATCCATGAGATTGGTAATATCACTTGCGCCTTCCATTCCCAGAGATTCCAACATGCCTGAAACGGAGGATACGGCTGTATTCATGGCCTCTAATCCGTCTATTACATGGTCTATAGACTTCACCATGTCTTCTTGTGAGGCGACAATCCCGTTTTCAATCTGTGCACGGGTGTATTTTACGGTTTTTCCTGATTCCTTGTCAAAGAATGAAAGTTCTTCAGCATTACCAAGATAATGTTGCAGTTCCTTCCATTTTGCAAGTTCTTTGGACGCATTGGAGATGCCTTTCCACGGGTTTCTTTCCAAGGACTCCTCCCTGAGTTTGCGCATGGCTTCTATCAGCTCTTTTGTCTCTTCCACAGACAACTCTTGTGATCGGGAGAACGTATTGATTCTTTCGATCATGTCGTCTATCGTCCTCGTAGACATGCGCCCCAAGTCGTCGAAGATATTCGCCCAATCGGATTCTTTTTTGAATTGTTCCAACAATACGGAAGATTTGTCTTCTTCTGCTTTTTTCTTACGGCTCGAAATCAAGCTTTCAACATCCACACCTCCTGTTTCAAGTTCTGCTCTTCGCCCTTCAATGTCCTTCAAGTCCTTTTGTAGGTTGCTTTCTATTTCCTCTATCTTTGCGGCATAGTCCTTGTGGTTTTTGATAAGCTCGCTGAGGTTTTTCACCTGTTCTTCTTTGAGCTTTTCCGAATTTTCACGATAGGCGGACACAAGCCCGCTAAGTGTTTTCAGTCCGTTGTCCTCCAGCCCTTTTTCGTCCATGCCGAGTACGTCTTCAAAAGAAAAGGTTGTGCCACTGAGTTTTTCTTCGATTTTCTTTTTCAGTTCGTCTCCAAGGTTTTCTGATTCCATCAGACCGCCGAAAACGATTTGGCCGGCCAGGCTTCGGTTACCTGTTGCATCGGATAAATCTTTGAACAAATCCCATTTCTTTGTACTTTCAGAGATATATTTCTCAATTTCTTTCAGATTGCGGTCCAGTTCTTTTTTTTCTTTCCCTTGACGTAAATCTTCTATTTTGAATCCGAGGTCTACGAAAAGCTTCCTTTGACCTTTGCTGTTTCCGAGTTCTTCCCGTATTTGTTCCCAGATTTTTTCAGGACTTTCTATGCCGAGGTCAAGATAGCTTTTTACGGAGGAGAATAATGGACTGGATTGGGTACGTTCGGAAGCATTTTTCTTGCCTTCTATTTCTGACCATTCCTTATAATAGGAAATGGCCTTTTCTATCAGTCTGATACGTTCATTCCACAAGTCCGCCATAGGGTCTTTGTCCGGCTGTGCTGGTTTGCCCGTGTCTGCGCCGAAAGATTCCGCCTCCTTTTTGGCCGATTCCACCTTATTCTTTAGTTCTTTGAGACGTTCTTGCTGTTCGGTATAGCCTTTGATGATAGAACCGTCTTTGTCCGTGATGTCTTTTGCGCTTTTGGCCTCATTGTATTTCTTTTCCGCATCCTTCCATTTTTTTATAGCTTTCATGCGGTTTTCTGCAAAGGTTCCGAATTCCTTGTTCGCTTCCTCCCACTGCCCGGTAATGTAATTGAACTTCTTCTTGGCATTTTCCGTCTCGCTCTCCAAATCACTAAGTTTCAAGTCGAAAAATAGTGGGATGGTGAACGTACCGCCCGTTATGCCCATTTCCTTCCACCGTTTCATGTACCCCAACGTCTCTTGCAGGCCGTCCTTCACTTTCTGCTGTTCCACAGAAAGGGGAATGCCCTCCATCGTCTTCAGTTTTCCTTCTAGTTCGGCGATGATGCTGTCCGTGTCACGTTCCGCGTGCGTGCCGTCCACGTGGAGTGCCATCGTGCCCTCCACCTCCTTCTTCATCGCGGTGGCAAAGTCACTCAGGTAGTCGAATTTTTCCTCTGCGTTCCGGTAACTGGATTCTGAAAGCCTCACATCCATTTCTGTGGGCACGGAAATACGTCTTTTCGCATCTTCTATCTTCTCTATCTCCCTGCGTATATTGTTCAACACCTCCTGCGCCGCCTCCGACCAGTCGCCGACATCCCACGCTACACTGCCTTGTATGCCATATTCCGACTTCAATGCCGAACGGAGTTTCGCATAATCCCCGGCACCGGAACCTGCACCAATGCTTGCAAGACGGTTCATCTTGGACAATTCTTTGACCAACCCTTCCAAGGCATCTGCTTGGCTTTTGAGCATGGACAAACGGCTTTCATCGGCCAGCTCGCTGACCTGACGGTTCACGTTCGTCAAGTCGGCCTCTTCCAGTTTTTTCAGGGAATCGTATGCTTGTGCCAGGGCAGGAGATAACACAGAAAGCTCATCAAAGGCCATTTGTTTCTGAAGGGAAGAAGAATCTGCACTTCGGATGACATTCAAGAGTTCGTTGATTTTATTCTTCTGATCGTCAATGGTCTGGCCTATGCGTTCCATAGAACGGTTGAATGCCTCATTGGCTGCTTCAGCCGCGCTCGCGGCGGTAATCAGTTTGTACACAGCGTATACTAATGTGGTTACGCCTGCTGCTACCCAAAAATATGGATTTGCAGCGGTCACTGACCATAATGATTTCAGTACGCCTATCAACCTCTTTTTTGCTAATGTCAGCAATTTGGTTCTTGCGGCGGACACGGCTTCCGCGTTTGAAAGGGATATGCTCGCTGCTGCCGCAAGCTGTTTCTCCACTACCGCCTGCCGCAACAAGGCTATATCCAGCTTTTGGTAAGTAGTTACGGCTATTATGGCAGCCTTATAAGACCCATAAGATATGATAAGGGAACCGATGGCTTCAGCAACTTCCTTCCAGTGTCCGGTAAGTTCGGAAAGCAAGTCAAGGCTTCCTCCGATGATTCCGTTATTGGCTTGGGCGATGTCGGCAAGCATGATTTCATAGCTGTCTTTGAGTTTGTCCAGTTTTCCGGAAAGGCTCTCTGTCAGGACGGCTTGCATATTATAGAACTTTCCTCCCTCGTTGGTCAAATCCCAAAGCACGTCTTTTACCATCTGGAAGGGGACCTCTCTACGGCTTATTTTGTCGAACACTTCTCCCACGCTTACAACTCGTCCTTCCAACATGCTGAACTTCTTAGCCAGCTCATCCAACAAAGGGATGCCGGCTTCCGTAAATTGCCTTACTTCCTGTCCACGGAGGAATGCTGCACTGCGTACCTGCCCGTAGGCCAGGATAAGGCGTCCCATGTCAACACCAAGTCCCGAAGATATGTCAGCCAGTCTCTTGGTCGTGTCATAAAGTTCTTCGTAAGGAATGGAGAACGCAGCAAGCTGCTTGGTGTAGCCGGTCAGGTCTTTGAAAGTATAGGGGCTTTCTACCGCAAGGTCCCGAATCTTTCCGAATATCGTTTCCGCTCTTCCGGCATCACCAAGGATAGATTTCAGGGCTATGCGTTGTTTTTGAAACTCACCGCCGATTTCTACGATTTGGGTGGCAAAACGTTCAATGGTGTACAATGAGTACAGGTTGGCTATCTGGTTTCTTAGTTGGGATGAAATGTTAGTTCCGCTCTTCATACTACGGTTCAGGCGTTCGCTCGAAGCGGTCTGCAAGTCGGCCGCACGTTGGGCACGGGAATGTGCCGCGGCAAGCTGTATTTGAGATAGGGCCGCACGTTGGGCCATGCGTGCTTGTATTTCCAAGATTCTTTGTGACCGCACGTCGCTGGCCGTGGTGTTGTAATTCAGTCCGGCTTTTGAGAAGGCTTGCCGGATGGCATCCTGCACGCTTGCCTTTTCAACTACCATTTTCACCCTTGCCTCGAACTCCTTGCCTTTCAAGGCTTCATTGATACTTCCCCTCAAAGTCTGTTTGTTCACCTCCATGGAAAGTTTACCGGTATTCTTGGGAAGGGTAGGGGTGATGCGGGCTTTGAATTCCTGTCCCTTCAGGTACGACGTGATGGCATTCCTGAAAACATTCTTGTCTATACCCAGTTTAAGTTTGGCATTTAGCTTGTCGAAGCGCTTCATAGCTTCTTCTATACCTGCCTGGGTATTGTCTTTTATACCCAATGAAAACCATAATTGACCCAAATCCGCCATTCTATTTTCCTCCGTTATCCTTTTTCAACATTTTTAGTCCTTCAAGGCTGATTCTTACACCTTTTCCTTTGGGGGCATTCCCATATTTCTTTTGCCATTCGTCAGCCTTATTAACCACATCCAAGGCATCCGCCTTTTCAAATTCCGGTCCCTCTCCTTTTCCACCTTTCCGTTTCTTTCCCCTTTCATAAACTATGATGGGGCAGTCTATCAGTCCGAGTTCGATTTGGGCAGCCGTATGGACCCAATAGTATCCCCACATAGGGACAACCCATATTCCGAAAAACAGGTTGAGGGGCTGTGTCAGGAAGGGATGTTTTTCTCCTGCCGACCACGCAGAGCCATAAAACTCTCTTGACGGATACGATTTACTTCCTCCCTCGTCATCGACTTTACGGTATCCTTCATCTCGGTCAGTAATATTGTACAGGCGCAATATCCCTCCACACGTACTTTTTTTTTACCTGTTTCTATAAGTGGGAGAAGTTCTTCGTCACTGTATTGCATTACGTAGAAGAACCAACGCCACAAGAACCAGTAAAAGAACAGAATCTTCCAATAACCGTTCAATACGATGGCGGCGGCACATTTGCTGTTCACCTTGTCGTCTTCTTTTTCCGTGAGCATGATGTGGGTTACTTTACGCTTCGTGCCGTTCCTCATCCATTCCACATGCCATTTTCTTCCGCGTATTTCAACCGTGTCTTTGCTGTTTTCAACGATGGAATCCAAAAGTGCTTCCTCTTTTTCCGTAGGGGGATTTACCGCCTTTTTCTTTTTCATCTGGTCAAGTAATGATAAGTTTAACAAAAAAGGGCAGCGGCTCATATTGCCACCGCCCGTAATCCTCTCCCTCCCTATGAAGGTTATGCGCCAACCGTTTCACTCAAAATAAAGATTTCGGCACCTTCGCTGTTTTCCAACGGGGTCACGGCCACGTTGAAATAAGCGGGATTGTCCCCGTCTGCCGCTACGAAGTTGGCATACATCTCCACATTGGGAAGGATGATGATGGTCTGCCGGTCCTCGCTTTGCATCAGGAGGGCTCCGGTAACCTTCTTCGGAGAAAGACTGTAGGCCGCACCTTTATAGGTCTTTCCATTGATGATATTGGTGGCACTTGCAATGGTCTTCTTGTTTTCCATAAGAAGGTCGTTAACCACCCCCGCCACGCTCGCCACTTGGAACGTAATGTCCGGGTCTCCTTTTGAAGCCTTGGAGGTCCATACTGCTTTGGTCGTGATTCTTACGCGTGTCACATCGGCCGAACCGGTATCGAACGTCACCCCATCATCCAATGCCGGAAGCTCCATGTCCATGGTGAGGGCTTCGGAACCCAAATCCGAGGTCTTGATTTCACCGGCTTTAAAATACACTTCTTTTAAGTCGTTGAACAATACTTTTAAGTCTGTCAACGCTGTTGTTACTGTCAATCCTGCCATATTGCTAATTTCATTTAATGGTGTTATCCTGTTAATTTTCTTGCTCATAAGAATCCGTGGTGTTTACGATAAGTTTTGCTTGTATGTTCCATATCGTGAAGCCTAATCCGTCATCGCCTTTTAAGACAAGTAAAGGCCGGACTGCCGAGAACCTTTCGGTCACAATAGGGAACTCTCCGGTCACTCCGTCCAGCATCTCTTGAAGTTTCTTTGTATGTGCTACGCCTTGGCTTCTGTTCCTTACTGCTATTTCTATGCGCAGGGTGGTTTTCTGGTAGGCGTTTTGGTCTTCAATGGATACAGGGAGGGAAACCACGATGAAATCATCCATCTGTTTCCCTGCGGCCGCAGGACGATGTTCAGGAAACACATGCTCCGAAATACCGCCCAACCTTTGGCATACCTCTTCCAAGACTTCGGAAATGTAATATTTCGTCACGTGGCTCATTGCGGTATGGGTTTTAGGTTTTGCAGCAGTATCTGTCTTGCACGTTGCCATGTTTCCGTGAGCACGTTCAGGTTACGTGACGATTCGATATATTCCGAATATTCCGTACCCGTACACATCACTATTGAGAAACCTTTTTTCGGGACATTTGTATAGCTTTTTAGAAAGTTCAACGAAGTGTCCGAGCCATAAAGGCTGTCCACATCCGTCTTTCCTCTCACGCCTCTGGCATGCCCCTCGTAAGGATGAGACAGATACACATACTTTCCTTTCTCCACTTTAAGTCTTACGGGAGGTCGGTTCCATGATTCCTGGAAACTGCAATAGGCCAACTTACCGTCCATGTATATCCCACAGGCGTATGAAGTCTGAGTATTTCCGGTGAAACCCTGGAACTCCTTGGATTGTACTGCATCCGCAAGCAAACGCTCACAAGCGGAAGAAAGGATGTCCTGAACGTGCGTATGGATAATCCGGTGGGATTTTTTCATACCGGCCTTAAACACTTTTCGGTTCATTGTCTTTACATCCGTACTCATATCCTTAGTTTTTAGAAAGGTTGAAATATACCGTAGTCCCCCATCCGCAATGCTCCACGCCTGTCACAAGTATTCCTTCCCTGTGGTCTCTCCCGAAGGCGGTATAGTCCAGCAAGTCACCTTCCGATACATCTATCAGTCCGGGAATGTCAAGACCATAATCGCCTTTGTAAACTCCGTTTGATTTAAAGCTGCGGAGGGAACTGTTTCCGTATTTCAAGCATTTACCTGCATATACGGTTTCCTTTTCTCCGTCCGAAAACGAAGTCTCTCCTTCTACCTTATAGATTACACATAGGTGTGGAAATTCCGGATTTTCTACCTTCTTGGCCATAACCTCATTCCTCTTGCGTGCAACTTTATCGTGGAACCCGCCACGTTCTCCCCATATTTCTTATAGATTTCGTTTGCCATGATACGCAGGTTGCGTTTGTCGTAAGCACTGCTTTCTGTCGAACCCTCCTTGTGTTTCCAAGTCCCGTGAGCCTCTTCCACGCTTCCTTTTATGCTCGGCGTGCTGGCACACCACATATACAGGTCTGCCTTGCAAAGTTCCTTTTGCTTTCGTGTCAACTCCTTTGACGGGGTTCCCGGGGCGATTCCACGGTCTTCAAGGATAGTGGCGATGGCATTGTCCTCTATGTCAAACCCTACGCAACCGCGAAGGTATTCTTCCACGGTGCGTTGGGTTTCCGTATGGGACGTTTCTCTCGTCATGCCTTACCCTTTGATGGTGAGATAATACATCCAACGTACCTTGTTGGGCACTGCCAGTCCGGTCACTTCGCTCTTGATGACCTGCGTCATGGTCTCGTCCTCGAAAACCTGACGGATTAAAGTACGTCCTCCGTCATACAATGCCACACGGGCACCCGGTGTTTCCATGTAAATCGGCTTGCCGCATTGCACGTCTCCTATGGCACCGTCCGGCACGTAAACAAGCACGCCCTCGTTGAAGCTGTCCATGTACGTATATTCCATGGCCTGTTTCTCCTTGTTGAATTTCTCCACCGAGGAAATACTGTCCACCACTTCAATTCTCGCTCCGATACGTGATTCGATAAATGTCTTGATGGTGTCGTCATCTACCAAAGCACCGAATGCCGTGATATTGTCCGCGTCCGTGATGTCCGGCCGCACGTACATCACATACATCTTACGGAAATAGGGCAATGCGATAAGGTCCTCATACGTGGTAAGCGAGCACTCCCAATGACCTTCCGGAGCGAAGTCTTTTCTGCGGCTGTCCAAACGGATGTTGCGCATTTCCTTTATCGGGTCGACTTCTCCGCTCGTCACCTTTGAGTCTTGTGAAACTTCTCCGCTGCCGTTCTTCGTGTACCATTTCAATACCTTTTTGTTCTTTGCCGGAACACCGAAATCTATCTCCAACGGGATGCCGCCGGGGTTGTTCTTTGCGTCTATCACCAACTTGCCGAAGTTCGACACGATTTGGTGGCGTTGGTAACGGAAAGTGTTGTAGTTGCCGCCCAACAAATCGTCCAAACCGTTGAACAGCAAGTCCATGATGGTGTTTTCAATCTCCGGAGTGCTGCCTCCGATGCTGTCCATGAGCATCATCTTCTCGCGCAATATCTTGCGGCTCAGTACAACTTCATGCTTGAATGTCGGGATACCGCCCATTTTCAGGCTCAGCCCATCTGTCGATTTTGTGTTGCCGTCGCTGTCGATGTCCACGTAGGTACCCATGGTATACGGGCGGATGGTGGCTTCTATCTGCTCGTAAGTCGGGCGGATAGGCAGGTTGGGGTTCAATGGGAAGCCCATCTGCGCGAAAGTCGATTCCGCATTGTACTTGTCCGCGAACATGTCTTGGATAAAATAGGTCAGTGCACTCACGCCATTTTTGTCTACATACCCCATGGAGGCCAAGCCTTTGGCCACAATGTCATAAAATTCTTTTCCTCTTGTGTACATAATCTGCCTCCTTTTTTAATCTTCACGGACAAATTCAATCATTGGAAGCTGTTTCTCTACAGCTTTCGGAATACCGCCTCCGTTCACCCGGTCCGCATAAATACGTCCGGCTCTTACTACGGCGCAAGTGGCCAGTATGCAACCTTCCGGAATACATACGTCCTCGAATATCAGCCCGTTCACGTCATCCAATGAACCGTTGGCTGCCGCACCGGCCGTTACGACTTCTGCCGTGGCTTTCACGCCTGTGGAATTGACTTCCACGACTGGGGCAGCGCATGGTCCTGAAGCCGACTTGGTGAAAATCACGCTTGCACCGTCCTGTTTGGCTGTCCAACCGCTGAACGAACCGGCTGCGATTTTTGCGGCCACGGATTCGGGGGTGTTTTCTGCGGTTGTGACAGCAATGTTCACCACCGAGGCGTTGTTAAGCTTGATGCCGACGTTGCCATTTGTAGTACAACCGCTCGTTACGGTAACTTTGTCCACTTCCTTCACGCCTTCTACACCGTTGGCGGTGATAATCTCGACTTCTTGGCCGGACCCGTTGAATTTCACCATCGTACCGGCACCGATAACAGTGCCGGGGGCAAACTGCGAAGCGTCTATCTTGCCGCCTCCCTTGTATAGTTCGCGCACACGAGCCCATACAGGGAAATTCCCGCCAAACTGTGCCTGTCTTTGGCCGATGGTGTTGAATGTTCCTTCCTGAAACCTCATCTTCTTACCTTTTTTAGTTTGTTATCCTGTTTTAATGCTCTCTTTTCGGAAGACGGCCCATGCCTTCCATGCGGGCTTTGAAAGCTTCGCGTTTGGCTTTGGCTTCTTCCGTGTCCTGATGTACGCCAACTTGTCTCTGTGTTCCGCCGTAAGGTGTCGCCCCTTCACCGATGTACGATTTGAGTTTCCTTTCATAGACCTTTTTGGTCTCTTCCAATAACTTCCCGGCATCCGTGTCGTCGTTCAGTTCAACCATCATTACGGCATCTTTCCACAAAGCCTTGTTGCTTACCTTCAGACTTTCGGCCTTGTCCGACACTTCCTTGCGCATACGCTCCTTCTTTGCCTGGTTTTCCGATTCCTTGAGCCGTTCTTCCATGGCTTCAAGGCGTTTCAGTAAGGCATCTTCATGGCTTCCCGCATTTCCGGAATCATCATTAGAGCCACCTTTAGTGCCTCTGTCACCACTGTCCGTCCCGTCTGCCTTGTAGCTCTTTTTGAACTCATCTACGGCATGCGCTACGTCATGGCTGAAATTCCCGTCAAGGCTTTTCAGAAACCCCACATGTTTCTGCCAATACGCATCGTCTGGCTCAACGCCATCAGTCGGCAGGTTACCTTCCACGTAGCCTGAAATTGTACGCTGCGACAAACTGGTTTTTCCAAGCTTCGCAACCATCTCGGATAAGATTTGTTCTTTTTCCATTCTTTTCGTCTTTTAAGTATCAAACAAAAAAAAGAGCCGTACAGACGCTTTTTGCATCCATACGGCTCTTTGGCCTTTATCGGTTATTATATTTTTATTCTCCTGTTCCTGTTACCTCGATATCGACATACTTTTTGCACCTTCGGCACTTGACACGTAATATCAATACGCCTTTCAAGTAGGTCACATCTCCTAATTTCTGTCCGCAGAGCGGGCAGGTGGCCATTTGGTGCGCCATTTCATCCTGACGGATACTCACTCTGCTTCGTATCTTCAACATTCATCTTCCGAATATGCCACAAATATAAGAATGAAAATGGAATATACAAAATAAATCATCATATTTTTATATGAAAGAGTATAAAATAATATGATTTTTACTATATTTGCACAAGCCATAATAAGAAAAGAGCCGACAAGGCCTGCAAGGACATGCACATGTATGTTCTGCAGGCCTTTTTTTGATTATGTACGAAGAAGGATTTTATACGGTAGAAGGAGAAAAGATATTCGCTTACGAATATGTGGAAGGACTGCGGAAAAGGGACAAAGGGAAAAACAACCCTCTTTGCATCGTGGCGCAGCCCGGTGCGCAGGAGCAGAATCTTGCCAAAGACGTAGACATACTCATCACTGGCGGGAACCGGGGAGGGGCAAAGTCTTTCACCCTCCTTATGGAAGCCCTGAAAGACGTGTATAATCCCCGTTTCTGCGCACTTCTTCTAAGAAATGAGAAAGACGACCTTCGGGATTTGGTAAAAACTTCTTATATGCTTTATTCACAGCATGGTAATTATAACCGTTCCATCAATGACATGACATGGAACTTCAATAAGGGAGGGAATTTACAGTTTTCTTATTTTTCCGGAGGATTCGATGATTTCAAGGTACGGTTTCAGGGCCGCCAGTATAACTATATAGGCATTGACGAGATTACGCATGTAAGTTATGAAAAGTTTAAATACCTTATTACCAACAACCGTAATGCGTTTGGATTGCGGAATCGTTTTTGGGGGACGTGCAACCCTGACCCTGATAGTTGGGTACGGAAATTCATAGACTGGTGGATTGGGGAGGATGGACTTCCCATACCGGAACGCGACGGGGTCATACGCTATTGTTTTATGGATGGCAATACGGTAGAGACTATCTATTGGGGAGACACGCCGGAAGAAGTGTATGAAAAGTGCAAGTCTATCATAGACCCCTTGTATGAAGCCGGAGGATATGAGGAAATGGGGTACGACCGCGCACGCATGTTTACCAAATCCGTCACTTTTACACGTGCAAGGTTGGAAGATAACAAGAAACTTACCGAATCCGACCCCAATTATGTGGCCAACCTTGCACAGCAGGACGAAGAGCAGCGTGCCCGCGACTTGGAAGGCAACTGGAATTTCAAGAACGTGGGTGACGACATCATCAAGATGCACGACATGGAGCAGTTTTTCTCCATGCCGGAACTTACTGGAGGGAAACGTTATGCTTCATGCGACGTGGCCTTCGAGGGAGGAGACAGCCTCGTGCTATGGCTTTGGTGTGGATGGCATATACAAGATGTTTTCGTTTGCCGTCACGATAGCAAAGGTTCCCTTTCGTCCGTGAAAGCCAAACTCGAAGAGTGGGGGGTGTTGGAGGAAAACTTCACCTATGACCTTAACGGGTTGGGACAGACTTTCAAGGGATTCTTCCGGCGGGCCGTGCCGTTCAACAACCGGGAGGCCGTGGAGGACAAATACCGCTATGTCTACGACAACGTGAAGTCGCAGTGTGCCTACCTTTTTGCCCATAAGCTTATTGACGGGGAAATGTCCATCAATCCTAGGTTGCTCAAACGCAAATACTCCGGAAAGGGGTTTGAGAAATGGGAACTTAAACAAATTCTTATGAAGGAGAGAAAATGTATCCGGGCCAGTGAGGAAACATCCGATAAAGGATTCTGTCTCATAAAAAAGCAGGATATGAAAAAGTTCGTTGGACATTCTCCCGACTATATGGAGTCCCTTTTCATGCGGATGATATTCGAGATAAAAAAGCCGGGAAGGCATCGCCCGAAAGGACTTTTGAGATATGTGAACCCATTAAATTACAGATAATATGAAGAAAAGAGAAATCAAGGCAAAACGTCCGTGGAAACGCATACGTCCGTCCGGATACATATCGCACGGGAGGTTTTCTTCCATTGAAGAACCCCTTATGCCGGCAGACAATATGGAATTTGAAATCGTCACGCAGGCAGACTTCATTCGTGAGTACTATCCCACAGGGCATGCCATTAACGACCCGGCTTTTTATCCCGACATTTATCGCGAGGAAGAAGAAACCGTGTACGACGAGAACGGAGACGATACGGGGAAAAAGATAAGGCGTATATACAAGGAACTCGTTCCACGATATGCTTTTGCCTTTCAGCAGATTATTACGATTAAACAACTTGTGCATCTCTGCGGGAATGACATACAGTTTGAACTGGGTGCGGCACGTCTGACGGACGAAGAACAGGAGAAGTTCCTCTCTTTCCGCGAAGGCTGGCTTAAAAAAGACATGGAGGTGGAATTTTACAAACTGGCCTCTTCCGTAAAGAAGACTGGCGACGGGGCTTTGGTCTTTTATCTTTCCAATAGGGTATTGGGATGCAAGTCACTTTCTTACATGAACGGGGATACGCTCTATCCGCACTATGATTCCATAACGGGGGAACTGACGCTTTTCGCACGTTCCTACTACGACTATGACGACGAGGGAAACACCACGGCTGAATGGCTTGAAGTTTGGGACAAGAAATACATGTACCGTTATAAAAAAGGAGTGGGGAAGGGGCGTACCGTTTACGACGTGGTCATCGGAATATTCGGACTTGACGGGTATGTACAAGTCGGTGAGAAAAAACCGCATGGATTCCAATGTGTACCTGTGGCATACAAGAGGGATGAAGAGGGGGCATGCTGGTCTCACTCTCAAGGCAGCATCGACGGATATGAGATGTCATTTTCTCAGATGGCCCACAACAACCAGGCGTTTGGCGAACCTATACTTATCTTGCAAAGTGAGGGGGACAGCGTGGACATTCAGCACGACCTTAACGGAACCATCAAGACCCTTTCTATGGGGACCGATGACAAGGCATCATATCTTTCTTCTCAAAGTGCATCTGAATCCTATATGAAGCAGATAGACACACTTTACAAGATGATATACGAACAATCATTTTCAGTCATCCCCCCTGAACTCAAATCCGGGGATTTGCCCGCAGCCGCATTGAAGATATTATATTCCCCGGCCTACGAAAAGGCGATGATTGATGCTGCGGAATATCAGGATGTTTTGAGGGACATGGTAGAGCTTTTTGCATATGGTTATGGTGTGGAAACGGAAAACACCATCGCATTCGGGAACCTCAACATGCGCTATTACATCGAGCCCTACGTCCATATCAATAATTCAGCCGTCGTGGCCGACCTCGCATCGGCCGTACAAAATGGTTTCATGTCCGTGCAGACTGCTGCCGAAAAACTCGAAACCATCTATACCACCAATGCCGAGTATGACCGTATACTCAAAGAAAACAAGGAGAATCGTGAAGCCGCTTTGGCTGACGAGATAGCCAAGAAAAAAGCCACGTTACTGGCTTCCGCGAAAAACAATTCTTCAACTTCCGGAAAACAAAACATAAAACCGTCATGATAGAATACTCACGTAAGCTCAATACCGAGGCCAAAAAGGCGAAAATATCCATAGTTGAAAAAGCCATGGCCGACCTCATGGCACTGGGGTGGAAAGAAACCGATGCCTATATCGTCACCGGGCAGCTCAAACCCGTCCTTTCTGACCAGTACAACAACGACCAGTTGATGAAGACCGTTACCGATACGGCTTTTGCCAAATATTTAAAACTACGTTCCGCAGCCGTAAAGAGAGGAACCGAGACAGAAACCGCAAGCGAGGGTGAATCCCCCGAAGAGACCCGTTTGCTCACCAAAGAAGACGTGCTCCAACAAATGCTCAAGACCGCATTCGCCCTGCCTAAGACAGACCCTAAGCGTGTGGAGATACTTGCCAAGTACGCCGACCTGCAGCAAATGAAAAAAGACGAAGTGCAGGAAGAAGACAGGACGGTGCATTATTACCTCCCCCTCTCATGTCGCAACTGCGAACTCTACCAGAAGCACAAGCGTAAGCAAAACAGACAGAGCCCCGGGCAATAAGCCCCGGGGCATTCCCCTTCTTCTACTGTAACAGAAAGCATACACCGCTAAAAAACGAGTTAAGAAGGACAATATTCATATTCCACTATTCACAACAGTATTCTTAACTTTTGTTGTCCCTATTATAGATAATTACATTTATAAGGCTGACAATTTCATTCGCCTTATGAACATCCTTGCCTACATTTACGGATATGACAGGATTAGACATGCTGTTTACATTAATAAACACTGTATAGTTATGCACAACCTTGTCATCATCTTGTTTGCTTATGGATGCTTTCTTTGCCGTAACACCGCCAATAACGGCACCGGCACCGCCGAACAGAAGGCCGCCGACAACTGCGCGTTTTACCATGTTTCCTGTTTTGACCTTAGTCTCAAATGAAACAGTTCCTTGTTGAATGCTTTGTTCGTCATGTAAGCTACATCCGATTATATCATCCATTGAATAATCATGGCCTAATATCCATATCCTGTTGAAGTTGCTGAAAGACATAATATCTGATTGCAAACCTCTGTACTTAATAATAACATCCTTGTCTGGTTCTCCATATTTTTTTATTAAAAGGTATTTCTTTTTTTCATACTCGTTCTTGATATATTCTTGCTCTTTTACGATCCTTTTCTTGTAGTCTTCTTTTCTTGACTTTTTATTCTTTTCTTCTTTCTCATTGAGAATTATTCCAAAAATGCAAAATAACGCAAAAAAAACAACCAACATCCATTCCAATACTGTCCAATCCGTAATATAATCCAAAAGAAAAATAAACATTGCTGTAAGGCACATAAACTCATGAAATTTAAATAATAGTTGGGTGCAGCTCCTTTTTCATTTCTGCAACTCCTCCATCAAACTCTCTACGCTGTCAAAGGTCTCGAAATTAAAACACCACTTCCATAAATTCAGCTCCTATCTTGTGTATTTGTTCCAATATCTGTCCCTCACGCTCTTTTGATGGTTTTTTGAAACCGTTGATATAATTACGGAGCAGGGCCGCGTTTATGCCTATCAGCCTTGCAAATTCAGACACATTTATCTCCTTATGGGTAAGGAAGAAACGTTGCAATTTGCTCGGCTCTGCATCTTCGTACCCGAAACTCTCAAAACTGACATCCTCGTCAAGCTCACGCCAATGGATGCCTATTGTGCTGAATGTATACCTCTCGCGTTCTTCCGCACTTGCATTCCTCAATTTAGAGTACCATAATAGAGACTGGCGATAGGTATTGTTTCTCTCGTCCATTCCATAGATATAGTCCCCGTCAAACCAAATTTTCTTAATCTTCATTGTTCTCCTCCTTTCCGAAATATCTATTCCAATGCCTTATGATAAGGTCACTGTTTTCGTCTATCATCATTTTTATCTTTTTCAAATCGTTTGCTTTTATGTTATGCTGTTCATAAAACGCAAATTCTGTTCCGTTCCACACATACTTTGCATCGCCACCTTTTCCAATCACATGAACATGTATAGGTTCGTGGTCGTGGCTGAAAAACAGAAAAGTAAAGCCAAAGGCTCTGAATATTTCCGGCATGTTTTATATTATTTCTATCACACTGCAAATATAGGTATTATTTTTGATACCTCATAACCCCCCCGGAAATTTCTTTCCACATGTCGAAAAAAAACAAATATATCATACCTCGTATCTGATGTAACGGAAAGCATACGCCGACAGAAAGAATCAAGAAGGAAAATATTCATATAAGAAAAGAGGAAAAGCATTGAGGATGCCCACATGGCAACCTTTTCCACTATTCACAAATTTTTTGACTTGATTTTCAAAAATAGACCTCTGTGAAATACTTTCCTTCGTATCCGGCAGGCAATTTTGGCCGGAACATATATAATTAGCCTTGCAAACATTCTGGACCTTCAAAAGACTCCAGTTATTCCTGCATCTCAGAAGTTCGCTTTCTGTCGGTTCACGCCTCGATGGAAGGCAGATAAAGTCAAGGCTCTGGTAATCCGAAAAAGAATCCGATATTTTTTTGAAAGATGCACAAGAATCACGGGATACCGTATAACTCCAATACTGGCTGTCAGGCAGCAACTTGGTATAACGGATAGATTCCACCATGGGATAGTTGATATAAAGTTTCCCATTTTCCGTCTCATTGTCAAAAACAGACAACATGGACGTAATCCTCACGTTAAGCTCCTCCAACGTATAATTCCTGTTGTGGAAGTCATAATCAAAAAAAAGATAAATCTCCGAGAAATCGGAAGAGGATACGACATCCTTAAAAGGATTGTCCTCCTTGTCTTTCGATTTCTCGCGAAGAATTGACACCACATCTCCAACCCCATCCATTTCCTGCATCTTCCTGTAAAGCTCATAGATGTTGTTGCCGAAAGAACAGATGATAGCCTCATTGCCTTTTGGGAAAAACAATTTCTGCATGGAAGAGAAAAGCTGAGGTTCACGCTTGTTCCCTTCAAATATAAATAGGATCATAGGCTGAAGGCATTTCCACGGAATAACTTTTCTATGTTATGGCCAAAACGAAGTTCCTTGTCAGTACATTCATTCAATGGCTTGATCTTGTTATCTCCTATGATAAAATTACAGTCAGGACGAAGAAGGTCATTTGTCATCAGGTAAGTGTTATGGGAGGATGTGAAAACCTGGCATGACAAGTTGAACAACCGTTTGCATACCTCAAAAGAGAGTTTGAAGTGATAAAAAGCATCGAATTCGTCAATAAACACAAAAGACGCCTTCTCAAGTTGGGTGAGCCAGAAATAAAGCAACATAAGGGAGAGGGTACCCGTAGACGCTACGGTGTCGAATGGAATCAAGGTATCCCCATATCTGCACACCAGCATTTTGTCGTTAGGCTGTGGTTCGGCAAAACGGAAAACCTGCCCGCTGACCTCATACAAGAATTTCTCGAAATCCCCCGACAGGTTATGATTGATAATATACTGGTCAAGGTTCGTGATAATGGAATCAAACCCCATGTATTCATTAACCTTCAATCCCCTGAACCATAACATTCCCGATACGAAATTCTGCAACTTGATAAGATAATGGTTTTTACTCAATGGATACGAAGTAAGCAAGAAGTTAATAATAGACACATGGTTGGCATTGTTAGACAAGTTTACCTTCATGGACGATTCCATCGGAAATTGCTCCTCATCTATGGACAGTGCACTCTCATTGCGCTCGAACACTTGTTGATGGTCCACCGAAACCTTTTCTGTAATCAAAGTGCCGTTAGGACGTTTGGAATAAATGTATTCAAGTAATTGATTGTTAAACTTAAAAGTATATTCAAAGGTAACGGGAGAATCCTGATGGCCTGCATATGCAAAATTTACATAATAATCCGCCATTTTCATCTTTTGGGAAAGATGGTTCACTATGTCAAAGAGTGCAAATGAAAGATTCGACTTTCCCGAACCGTTAGAACCATACACAATCCCGTTTTTTATCACGCCATCCTTTATGGCATATTCATTAAAAGAATAATTGCTCGGACGAGACAAATCCCATTCTATACGCTCTGAAAATCCACGATAATTGGTAACAGCAAACTTTACTAACATGATAAATCACTTTGGTTCACGGCAAAGATAGCAAAAAAAAACAATATCCGTAAAAAAATTACGGATGTTGTTCCAAAATAAATGGTAATGCCTGACTATATTCGTCACATCACGTGGGATAGGAGTTTCTTTATATTATCCCTTCCCATCATTCATTCCCGAAAGTTCGTTTTTCATCTCCCACTTTCTTCTTTCCTCCTCCAGAATCTTGGCATCTTCTTCATCGCTCAAAACCTCTTCTGATTTCGCCTGTCTCTCGGACCAATCTGAATAACTTTTGTAAAACTCCTCCATAAAGTCCAAATCCGGCATGCAGTTCGACATGAGATAGCACATCTTCACCCAACTTTCCAGATACGCATGCAGGTTTTCGTCACCGGCCATTTCATTCACCATCCGGAACATCATGTTGTCCTGCCTGAACCTCATCGTCCAGAACCCCGAAACAGCCTTTATAGACACCCAATCCATTCCGTTTCCATTCTCTTTGGTAACAATAAAGTTACCCACTCTTGCTATGGTCTTCTTATTGTTCATATAAGCGTTTTTATGTTTGTTTTTTATGTGTTCCTACAAATCGTCCTCGTCATATTCTACATCACGGTCTAGCAAGTCCTGTGCCGTCAATTCCATATCCGAAACAACCGGAACAGGCTCATTCAAATCCTCTTCCGTCAGGCAATAAGCCTTGTACAGCATCCCTGTGGAAGTCCGCTTCCTGCTCTCCCCATTAAAACCCAACTTGCTCATGGCGCGCCCGAATGAAGTGATGTCCACCGGAGCAAACCCATTCGCTTCTGCATACTTTACCATGTCGTCATACAACTCCGAAGCCTTTATCCAAGTGAAAAGCTCACCTTTTACGGAAGCTGAACACCTGATTCCACGAGCATAAGCCCATGACATCGTCACATTACTTTCGCCCATGGCCATGAGCCTTTCTTTTTCACTGTTTCCACTCTTAGGGAAAATAAACCCTCTCTTTTTCAGATATTGTCCCCCACGGATAATCCAATTCAATATGCCCGGATATTCTTGACGCAAGTCATAAGCCAAATGCTTGTTCTGCATTTCATCCGGAACGATATAGCCGAATATCACATATAGGAACCGGCGGAAGAAGCCATGGCTCCCGTCCGTACTCTTGGGCAAAGCGTTCATGTTGAATATCAGCCATGGCACATTCCTTACCGCATAGACATTGCCGCCTATCTTACGGCCATACTGGCCCTCACCGCTGCACAAGGCCTTGAAGGCATCCTCGTAGCCCGATATGTCCTTCGCCTGTACCTCCGGGCAAACGTTCACCACCTTGCCGTCTATGGCTGCTATGTTACGCATCCGTTCGTCCCCTCCTTTTATTAAGGATAGCAGGCCGATTCCGCTCACGTTTTCTTTCCCGAATATACCGGAAACGGTCTCGAATATCACGCTTTTCCCGTTGCTTCCGTTGCCATATAACATCAGGCAGTTTTCTACCTTGTCCGTCATCTTCCCCCTGTCGAACGTGCAAAGGCCAAGGTACATCTGCAAAATATGGCGGCTCTCTTTCTCCGGCAACACGGTCTTCAGGAACTCCATCCACAAAGGACACTTCGCCTTTGGATCATAATCGAAATCATGAAGGTATATCACATGGAAATCCGGACTGAAAGGATGAAGTTCCCTCGTCGTAAGGTCCAACACGCCGTTACGGTAGGCTTGTATGTGAAAAGTGGGATCCAGCATACACCATAACTTCAACGACCTGAAAACCTCCGAAATCAAATATTTCAATCCTTGTAGTATGTCTGAATTTCCAACGCCTATCTTACGAAGGTAAAGGTTCAAAGCACGGTAAAGCACATCGTTTATGATTGGAACGTATATCTTGCCATTATACCAATATACGCTACCATGGAAATATTTCAATGTGCTTTTCTTGATTACACCGTGCAAAATCTCTTTCAAACCTTCTATCCTGTCATGCCAGTCCTTGCTTGCACATATTGTCGAAATCGTACCTCTGTCCGAACAATTTTCAAACAAAGCAACCAGGTCTTCTATTACCTTGTCGTAGTCCAACTTCTCATCTGTTACCTCCGTCTTTATTTTACCCCTATACATAATATATACTTTATATCTAACCGCGAGACATCATTTCATTGAAACAAATTAAACACTACAAATATAATCATTTATTTTCATTATATTCATATTGTTTTCTAATTATATATATATCAGTATATGATAAAATGTATAAGGGAATATGGACGCGTCATAAAATGTATATCAAAAGACATTTATTGATTTTATATTTGTTGGAATGTGTTAATAATGGTTTATAATGAACGAATGTGTGTATAATCGAATGAAAAATCGGAAAGAAAAAATTTTTAGATGGAATGAATCTGCGCTTGTGGCGTACCTCTCAGGGGGGGAGGGGCGTTATATTATACCTATAATATAAGTATTTTATAATAAAATCAATTTATTTATTAAACTAATGAGAATACAAAGAATACATGTATTTTTGTATTCCTCCATCAGCAGAAAAGAAAAGTATCCATGTAGCCACGGCAATACACAAAAAAAGTTCCGTTTTGCTTTCGGCGTGATTCCTCCCGCCTTTACTCTTTGTTGTTTTCTTGTGGCTTTTGTTTCTGTTTTGTTTTGAAAATAAAATACAAATATAATTTTGTATTTGTCTTTTATTTATTCTGTATGTCAGTGAATTATAATATAAAAATAAATTGTATTTTCTTGAAAAATAAGTGATATTTTCTTTGCAGTTTCCCGAAATTTTCGTATCTTTGTAATACAGGAAAGAGATAAAAAGAAGGATCTTCACCTGTAGCGAGTTTTGAAATGATGGATTAAAAAAGGGGTTGCAAGTACTAGCAATACTCACAACCCCAAAGAAAGGGATAACTAAATAAAGTACCCCCCCCCCGAGACGGAGGACAAAGGTACTTTGTTTAGTTAGAACTTCCAAATAATCCACCGAAATTTTTATGAACTGGTAGCCATTTTAAGGCAACGAGATAAAAAAGCGGTGTTCTTTGAATTTTTGAGGGAAACGGTTATAAAGCAAAAACCCCGGGGATAGTTCCCGGGGAAAGCGGTTGACTTGAATCAGCCAAATAAACCGTTATAGTATGGAAATAAGGATTTCCGTAATGGTTTGGAGGTTTAAGCCGTTGATTATTGTAATCAGGCTTTAACCGGTCACCCTGGGGGCGTTGAAAAAGGGATTCGCCCTCGAACGGTTTTACTTATTCCACGTTGCAAATATAGCCTTATTCCTTCATTAATCAATGTTACAAGCTGTAATAAATGAATTATTAACAATTTAAAATATTACATTATGAAGACTAACACTATTTCAAAGGAGATGCGAGAAGTAAACGTATTACGTTACGGAGCTACAAAGATCTACGTAGATAACGGCGAAACTTTAAGGATGCAAGTAAAAATACAACTTGATGATGAATGTAAGAACGGCGTTTATTCCTGGAGTGTAACGGCTGATATTTACATAAAAAAACGTAGCGGAAGTTATTATTATTTTAAGGGCGGTTGTTGCCATGAAGAAATACTAAAGCAGTTCCCCGAATTTAAGAAGTTTGTAGACCTTCATTTATGCGACTGTTACGGCGCCCCTATGTATGCTGTCGAAAACGGGTATTATTTTTTGAATAAGGAACCAAAAGAAAAAGTTATAAGCTACTTGCGCATAACAGAAGAAGAGTACAACGCTTTGCACGGTGCTGGGGATAAGTCCTATTTCAAATTTTTGCTTTATACGTTAAGCATTGTCGCACGTTGGAAAGAAGAGGCAGATACAGCAATTAAGGAACTGGAAGCGTTAACGGGCTGCAAATGGGTTAATCCATATGAGTATGACAAAGAACGCAAACATATAAGTATAACAGAAGAAGAAGTATCCGATATCAATAATAAAATAGAAACGGGGTATTATACGCCGGAAGCCATTACAGCGAGAAAAGAAGAAGCGCGTAAAAATGCCATCGAGAAAAAACGTAACGAGATAATAAGCCGTTGCGCCTCTGCTGTCAGGAAGGCGGAAACAGAAAGAAACGTACTTCTTTATATTATTGATTCCGGGCTTTCAGTCGATAACGTAATATATTACGACCATACAAACAAAGTAGTATTTAATTGGCTGGATTACAAAGACAAAATAAGCCAAGGAGATTTTGTAGACTTTCTTAATAATGTGGACTATTCCAAATTACCGGAAGGCATAACCTTTGAGATAAAATAAAGTTTAACCAGCAGGGCGAAAGCCCTGCATAATACAATAGATAATGAAAAAGAAAGCCGTAAAATACAGCATAACAGCAAAGAAACAAGATTTTGAAATAATCAAAGTTCGTTCATCAGAAGATGCGTTCAACTTTGCAAAGGAGTTCTATCACGAGGATATTTTAATCTATGAAAGCGCCTTTATTATTTTATTGAATCAGGCCAATAACGTGACGGGATACGCTAAAATATCACAAGGAGGAATAAGCCAAACTTTAGTAGATAAAAGGATTATTGCGAAATACGCTATTGATGCACTTTCTTCGGCTGTAATCTTCGTACACAATCACCCATCCGGAAACATAAAACCAAGCCAAGAGGATATAAATCTTTCTGATGAAATAAAAAAAGGACTTAACCTCTTCGGTATAAAATTACTCGATAGCATTATAATCAGTGATGATAAATACTACTCGATGTTAGACGAAGGGGTATTAGTATAAACGACCACATGACAAGACGATAATAACGCGTTGGGGCTTCGGCCGACGTTTCTTGCAATGATGCCCCGCCGGTAATACGGCCGGCGGGTTATTGAAAAGGAGGATAAAACATGTATTTAATTATATTTGTATGCGTCGTGTTTGCGATAGCCGATGGCATAGACATGGAGAAATTAAATGAGTTTTTGAATAAGGATTAATAAAATAATTTATATGATATGTTTGTAATAGCGTGTATTATTTGGATGGTTATAAATTCATTCTTCCAACTTACAGTGGGAACGGGTTTAAAGGGTTTTAATGGATTTTAGAACATGATTCCCAAGAATATATTATATATTTGGATGGTGAAAAATAATGTTTAATTTAATATAGGAGGTTTTTTATTATGCCTATTGCTTTTATTTTATTGTTGGCTTTGATAATATTGCTTTGTCTTGGTGTTACTTTCGGGGGCCTTTTGTGGATTCCTTTTGCGGGGATTGCCCTTGCTGCTGTAATTGGCTTTATTATGGCCATGGCTGGAGTAAAACAGCCACCTAAATTTAAAGATGTTATGAAAGAAAAAATGAATGAAGAAATCAGAAAGAACAATGCACGGAGAAAAAGAGGAACGAGATAAGAAACAGGAAAAATAAAAAGGGTAAGAAATGACCGGTAGAAAATTGGCTGAACCACGTAAAACTAAAGTTTACAGTGTCCGTTTTGATGCAGATTTGGAACGTTTTATAAATTCTGTACCTAATAAGTCGGAATTTATAAACTTTCTGATCAGGAAAGAGAAAGAAAGGGCTGAACGGGTTGAACGGATTAAAGTCCGTGAAATGCTTTGTAGAATGGAGGAGGCGCAAAAATGAAATATGAATTAAGAAAAGTGTTTTTGGAGAAATACCCGAAGTATGAAATAATACTCCGTATGTATGAAGAGGCGAACGGTTGTGAATGTACATTTGAAAGCCTTTCAAAAATCCGTTTGCAGAAATTTATAGATTATATGTCCGGAAGGGTTGCCAAAAGTTCGGCAAGGCAATATGCTGCAAAGTTTAAGGCCGTATTAAATTTGTATTCTGAAGAGTTCCATATACCGAACGACTATATTAAAATACTCAATTTAAGAAATGAGAAATGCGTATCTATTTGGTTGAACGATGGGGAGCTCGAACGGCTTTCAGGATATAAGGCCAAAAGTGGGAATGAACGACTTGTACAAGCGCAGTTCCTTATAGGGTCTTATTCCGGAATGAGGCGCAGCGATTATTCACGTATAACCGAAGAGAATATGATGGACGGCTTTTTATCGTATGTTTCCCAAAAGACAAAAATACAGGCAACCGTACCCTTAAAGCCGATAGTTGCGGAATTGATAGAACGAGTCGTGATAAGCCGGGAAATATCAGAGATGGCATTTAATGAGATAATCCGGAATATCTGTAAGGAATGCGGGATTAATGAACGGGTGAAAGTCTTCAAGGCCGGGAAGGAGGTAACAGGGGAGAAATGGATGTTCGTTACCAGCCATACCGCAAGAAGAAGCTTTGCCACGAATTTGTATCTCCGTGGTGCCGACCTTTACAGTATAAGCAGGATGATGGGGCATTCATCCGTAACTATGACTGAAGGATATGTTGTATGCGGGTTGAGAGAACAATCGAAGGAGGTTTTGGAGTATTTTAAGTAATATAACAAAAATTATAAGTTGAGTTTTGCATGTGTTTTGTACGTATATTATTTATTGCGTTGTATGTTATTGTGTTTTAGTTATTTATGTGATAAAGCTTTATGCCTCTCACGCATGCAACACGGGTTCGATTCCCGTAGACGCTACAAATTGAAAATCAAGCGGTTATCTATAAGGATAGTCGCTTTTTTTATTTGTTTTTTCTGTTCAAGTAAGAATAAGAGTGCGGATTGTACGGTTTATAAAAACAAAAACAAGTCCCTATACTCACGTACGAGGACTTGCCAAATACCTTTCTAATACCTTTAAACTAAAGTTCTATAATTAGAACAGTACAAAGATAGTCAAATACTTTGTGATATACCTCTTTCATAAACTCTTTTTATGTTATTTTGTTGTTGTGCAAACAATCGGTCGGTTATGAGGCATGTCCTGCATGGCGTAATTGAAAAAGGCGAAACATTTTGCTGAGGACGACGGCACATAATGGTTTAAAAGTACACCAACGTACGATGGTGTAAGGGAAAGAGTAGAAACGTGGTGTAAGGGGGTACAGTCCCGTCCGTTTCATGTTTTCCAATGTTTCGAGCAGGAAAGCCGTGTCCGGGCTGTCGCCTAACAGTGTATACACCATGGACATGCGCAACATATCAATTCGTCTGTTCAAAGCTATGGCGGCATTACCTTCCATTTGTCGGCCTTTGTCTGTGAGGCAAAGAATGATATGCTGCAAATCGGAATAACGTTTTTTTATAATTTTCCTGTCAGGATGGTGTATAATCGAGTATTGTCGCTGAAAGTAGGCATAAGCCGGTAGGTTGGTTATGATGACATGCCGTGCCTTTAGGAATAGAAGTGGGGTGAACTCTTCGTCTTCGTGGTAAATACCGGATGTGAACCTCAGGCCGTCGAGTACAGACTTTTTGAATACATACCCCCAGGCACAACCGTGTAAATTGTGTTTGAGCATGAAATCAGTTCCACTTCCTTGAAAGACTGTTTGCCAAGCCGGGACATTCGTATCCCATAATCCCGTATGATAGACTTTTTTAAACTCGAATGATAAAAGATCCGGATGTTTTTCTCCTAAAACATCCAAAATCTGGGAAAAAGCTTTTTGGAATAGAAAATCATCCGCATCTAAAAATTGAATATATTCCTTTTGAGCCATTTCCATGCCCGTATTCCTTGCCCCTCCTAATCCTAAGTTAGGCTGGACATGGTAGTGTATACGCGGGTCGTCCAGTGAACCGAGGTAGTCTTCCGCTTCGTGTCCGGGCGTACCGTCGTTTATGACCCAAACTTCCCAATCGGCCTTTTGTCCCAAGCGCAAGATACTTGTTATGGCGCGGGCAAGTAGCGGAAGCTCTACCTTATAATAAGGGATAATGAAGCTGATTGACGGTTTGTTCATCGTTTGAGTACTTTACGGGTTCGTGCTACAATACCGCAATAGCGGTTGCCGCTCAGTGCCTTCAGTATAGCTTTGATGCGGTAGTTCAGCGGGCGACGGGCGAACAAGGCGCGGCGCAATGGTATTTTGCGTTCGGGAATGCAAAGGGTACCACCAAATTGTATTCGTATGATCTGATGGTCGCACAAGTGTAAGTAAGCATCGTCCAAATCCTTGTCGTTAAGGTTTGTATTGTCGGACAATGTGCGATATAGCGTGAGGTTGGCCTGGAGAAGGTCATTGATGCCCTTGTCACAGAAGGTGTTGGAGATAGAGCCTTGTCGACTGCAATAATAATATAGCCCTTTGTCCGAACGCAGGATGTATCGTGCTTGGCGCAATACGGCCGGGATGGTGAAGACATCCTCATACCATCTGCCTTCCGGGAAGCGGAGAGACTTCCACAACGAGCGTTTATAGATTTTGTTCCAAGCATAACTATGTATGTAGCCTTTGCGGTGTGCCCATCCGGTGTAATCCGTGATTTCGCATGTTCCGGGCGTATAACGGTAGGCTTTTGCCGTGCCGTGGTAGACGCATACGGGATATTCCAGGACATCCGCTTCGGGGTGCAAGGCCAGCAATTCCATATTGGCTTGCAATGTATGCGGGGAGATATAATCGTCGGAATCGACGAATGTGACATATTCTCCGTGCGCCTCGTCCAGTCCTCTGTTGCGCGCCGCGCTCAGTCCACGGTTTTCAGGGCAATGGATGACACGGAATCGTCCGTCTTTCCGTACCCATGCGTCACAAAGGGCTCCGCTTCTGTCCGGCGAACCATCGTCCACGAGGATGACTTCGTAGTCCTCCACGTTTTGCCGTGCTATGCTTTTCAGGCAGAAGTTAAGGTAGGCTTCCACCTTATATACAGGGATGATGATGGTGAGTTTCATGCTTCGTTTTTAAGGCTTCAATGTTTTAAGTTCTACTCTTCCAAAATGCGACATATCGTTCCGCTACTTTCCGGTGGTCGTGATGACGACGGACGTATTGTATGCTTTCCGCAGACAGTCGGGCGATGTCCTCAGGATGCTGTATAAGCTCTTCCAGTTTGGCGTACACGTCATCAAAAGAAGGGAGTACGTTGACGATAGGCCGCAGCTCTTTTTCCCCCAGGATATCGTAGTTTTCCTCTTCACCGCCCCCTACGACAACCAATCCCTTGGCCATGGCACACAAGGCATTCATGGCCGGCGTGTAGGAATAAAGCTGGTCCAGCAGCACATCGCTGTGGTCCATCATCCGGTTGTATTGTGCGAAGGGAACGGACTCCGCTTTCACGATTTCTATCCGGTCGGGGTAACGTGTGGCTAATTTTACCAATGCCTTGTACATGATGTCTGTCCCCTTGTAAGCATCCCGTTTGCGTTGTATGCCGATGAAAAAACGCGTCCGTTCCGTTTCGGGATGGGGGATGCGCAGCGTGACTTCCGACAAGTCGATGGGGAAGGGGATAAATTGCGTTTTTTCCGGAAAATGCGGTCGGTAACAAGCGTCGTATTCGTAGAGACCGCTGACTATGCCATCGCAGTCGCCGGCTATGAAGCGGTTCAGTTCTCCTTTAGGGCCGTTGAGCCATTCGGCTATGAAACGGTCGTTGTCGGGATTCATTCGGACTTCCGTCCCGATGTTGAAGTCAGAGTAACGATACGTCTGGCAGTCCAGTCCTGCCTTTACCCAGTAATAGTCCATGCCGAATGCCCCGAGAAATACTTTCCGGTTGTGGCGGCGCAGGAAACGGTAAATAGGTAACAGGCGTTCCGGACACAGTTCTAAAAAAACAGGATTGATGAGTTGCACCACATCATATCCTCTCATGAAAGGGAGAGCCCGAGCCACGCGGAAAAGGAAATCCAGCGTGTCCGTTTTTCCTGTCGACTTTCGATGCAGGTCAATGTCGCGCGGATAGTTTTTCCAACTGTCGCCGTCCGATGCTACCGTGACGGAATGCCCCAAGGCTCGCAACCCTTGAGCCAAGGTCCAATGCACGTTACTATATTCGCCAAGTAATAGGACTTTCATGATATTTTTAGACAAAGATACAGAAAATAAATGGAAATGCCGTATCTTTGTCTCCCATATTATGAGTGAGACACAAGAAATAAAAGACGGTTTGACGGTCTTGGAAGAGACGGAAGGCAGGGAAGACGCGACCTACGACCACATCGTAAAATACACGGGCTTTCTGGGAGGCATACAGGTGCTTACGATACTGGTCAGCGTGGTGCGCAACAAGCTGGCGGCCGTTTTGCTCAGCACGGCCGGAGTGGGGCTTTCGGCTTTGTACCAGAGTGTCATCGGTTTTCTCCACAACACGTCGAATCTGGGCATTTCGTTTAGTTCCATTAAAGAGATTGCAGAATATTACGGAGAAAACCATCCGGAAAAAGTTCTCCTACAGGTAGAAGTAGTGCGTACGTGGAGCGTATGGACCGGTTTGGCCGGCATGTTGCTGTGCCTGCTGTTTTCGCCTGCCATAAGTTATTGGGCTTTTGGCGATACGTCCCATATCCTGCCTCTCTGTTTGCTTTCTCCCGTCATGGGTTTTATGGCTGTTACGGTGGGTGAAATTTCCATTTTGAAAGCCGTTCGGCGGTTGAAGCGTGTGGCTTTGATTTCCGTGTTGGGGGCAGCGGCCACTTTGTTGCTGACGGTTCCTTTTTATTACTTTTGGGGAATGTCGGGGGTTGTACCTGCGTTGGTCGTCAGTACGTTGGGGGTGATGGTGGCTCATCTGTCCCTTTCGCTTCCCGTCTTTCCTTGGCGCGTGGACTTGCTGAACCGGTCGCATTTCCGCAAGGGATGGAGCATGGTGCGCTTAGGCGTGCCTTATATCATGGCCACGGCGGTGAACATGTCGGTGGCGATGGGGATTTCGCTTTTCATTACCAATTGGGGCTCGTTGTCCGACGTGGGCTTGTACGGTATGGGGTATAACCTGGTAATTACTTACGCCGGGGTGGTATTCACGGCGGTCGATGCCGATTATTTTCCGCGCTTGTCGTCTGTGAATGCCGATGTGGGGCGGATGAACCAGACCATCAACCGTCAGATAAAAGTCTGCGTGTTGCTCATGTCGCCTTTTTTGGTGTTGTTCATGATATGTATGCCATTGGCCATCAGGGTATTGTATTCATCGTCCTTCCTGCCGATGACCGGCATGGCTGTCTGTGCTTCCATGCACATGTTTTTCAAGTCGATGACGCTCCCCGTGGCTTACATTTCGTTGGCCAAGGGCGATGCCGTCATGTATTTGTGCATGGAGGCGGCCTACGACATCTTTATGGCCGTGTGCGTGATTGTCGGCTTTGTGTACGGAGGTATTCTGGGTACGGGAATCGCCTTGGCTTTGGCCGGAGTGTTCGATTGGTGGATGATTTATGCTGTGTACGGGCGACGTTACGGCTTCAAGCCCGACAAGGCGGCACGTCCGTTCACGGCAGCACAGTTCCTTTGCGTGGCGGCAGCTTTGTTTTTGGGCATGCAGTCCGAAGTATGGCTCAAGGTTGCAGCAGGCGGATGCGTATTAGGTGCCAGCGTGTGGCTTTCGGCTTCGGCGATTCGTAAGGAGATTACTTTGTTTTCCGAATTGAAAAGAAGAATCGGCGGACGGTTCGGGAAAAGGCGGCGGCTGTCAAAATGACAAACCTGTCCGTGCGAGAATCCGTTATATACAGCCGAGAGGGACGTCGCGCCGGAATACGCGATTCTCGTGCATCGGCTTTCGGGCAAATGGACAGGAAAATCTGTTTGAGGCTTTACAAGGCGGGGCGAAACGGCATGTTTGCCGCCTGTGTTTGCGGTTGGCAGTAAGCGAAACGTGTGTTTTATTGTCTTTTTGCTTTTCTTTTTTGTCGGCAAAAAGGTTTCAACCAGACGAAAAAGATGTGTTTTCGGCATGTTTTATCTCCGTTTTCTTCTTGTTTTTGGCTCAGGCAGAAGCCACAGGCGTTTCAATCTGCGGAGAACTTTTTTTCATTTGGCTGTAAACGAAAAATCGCTTTCAGCAGAAAAAACCGCATATATGCAATTCATTACTGCATATATGCGGTTTGGATGTATTTTTATTCAATCACGCCGTTCTTTTCAGGTCTATAAGGTCGGATTTTGACTGATGGAGATTCTTGAAAAACTGACAAAATGTTCGTCTTACCGGCTTACAAACGTCACAATCGAGCGTGCAGGGATGACGGTTTGTTTTCCGTTGCCCACCTTGTCGACAGGCTGTAAGTTCTTTCCCGTTCCTTCGGCCGTCAGGTAGGGTTGCCAGCTTTTCACTTTCCGGTCATCCACGTGGAAGGTCATGTTTTTCGCCTCGGTGGCATAGTTCACTGCGACCATGACCCACGAGCCGTCGGCGTTCCGGTAGGCGGTGCACATCAGTCCTGTACGGTCTGTATCGCCTTCCATCACGGTGCGTCCCGTCTTGTCGGTGGCGGTAATGCCCATACGGGTGGCGCCCGGACGGACAAAACGGCTGTAGTTGCCTAAAGCCCAAAGCAGTTTGGAGTCCACCACGCGCCCGTTCGTCCCTTCGCGGTTGCTGAACTCACGCAAGAGTCCGTCCTTGTAGTCCCCGCCCACGGCACGCCACCACTGCCAGCTTCGCGCTCCGGCATAGACGATGTCGTGATGGATGATACGTGCCACGTATAAGGCTGTCTTCATTGTACGGTCGTAACCGCCTCCGCCGCCTATTTCTTCATCATTGCTCATGATGCAGGTTTCCGTTTGCCAGAATTGTACGTTGTACTTGTCCAGCGTGTCTTTCAGTTGCATGCGGATGCCGCGCAGGGCTTCCAAGGGAGTATTGGTCCAGTAGCTGTGTCCGGCCATGAGGCGCGGCACGTTCGGGGTGTCGCCCAGATAAGTGTCCGTGCTGTCCGGACAGAAAAACGACTGGATGGCATACCCTCTCTGCCAGTCGGTCATGTGAGTGGCAAACATGCAGCGGTAGTCCGACGATTCGTTGATGAGGATTTTCGTGTCCAGTCCTTTCCGGGTGAACGCTTGGCTGAATGCCCGTGCCAGTCCGGCGATTTCACGGTTGGTGGCCGGTGTGCCTTCCTGTTTCGGACCCACCCAATTCCAATGGCCGTCCGGCTCATTGACGGGGCAGACGTAGGAAAGCTTAATGCCGTCATGTTGTTCCAACCCTTCCACCACGTGGGCTGCGAATAGGGCAAAATCGCCGTAATGTTTCGTTTTCAGGTTCAGCGTCCCGCCCCGTCCGGTGTTGGTAGCCAGTCCGTTTTGGGTAAAGTACACGGGAGGCGAATTGAAAAAGCCGATGAAGGTCCTTACGCCCCTTTCTTGGGCCATGCGCAGGAAGTTGCGTTGTCCGGGTTGTTGCGTCCAGTCGTACGTGCCGTCTGGCCGGAGGAAGCATCCCGTGCGCATCCAATGTGAGCCGATGCCGCTTTCGCGTCCCTGGTCGTGGCTGCCTGCCCCGATGTTGAAACGCCATATCGAAAGCCCGATGCCGAGGGGTTGCCCCTTGCTGTCATTCTCGGTGCTGAACAACCAATCGGCCGTTTGCAACCGCACGCTGTCGGGCCACAGTCCGATGTGCTGCATGCTCCAGGCGTCCGATGCCCCGAAACCGTCTATCGTCTGCAAGGGGGCGCGGGTGTCTATTTCGAAATGGGAAGCGCCTTTTTGCGCTTGTGCGGAAATTGAAATCAGGATGGCGCAACAACATGCGCTGAAGGTGTGTTTCATGTGAAATAAATCTGTTATGTGATAATAATGAACAAAGATAGGAAGTTTTACCGGGAGAGGCAGGCGGATTTATGGTTTTTTCATTATTTTTGCGTCAGACACTTCTAAAACAGTTATAGTATTTATGTTGAATCCCATTTATTCTCCGGCATCCGACCGGTATGAAAACGGTATGCGCTACCGTCGCAGCGGGCGTAGCGGCGTGCTCCTTCCTGAAGTTTCTTTAGGGTTGTGGCATAATTTCGGTGACGTCAATCCTTTGTCTCATTCGCTGGCGATGGCGCATTATGCTTTCGACCATGGCATCACGCATTTCGATTTGGCGAACAATTACGGCCCTTCGTATGGCAGTGCCGAAGAGACTTTCGGATTCATTATGAAGAAATCCTTCAAGCCTTATCGCGACGAACTGTTTGTGTCGACCAAGGCCGGTTACGACATGTGGCCCGGTCCCTACGGGAACTGGGGAAGCCGTAAGTCGCTCATGGCTAGTCTCGACCAGAGTCTTGTACGTATGGGCTTGGATTATGTGGACGTGTTTTATTCCCACCGTTACGACCCGGAGACACCGTTGGAAGAAACGATGCAGGCTTTGGTGGACATCGTGCGCCAAGGCAAGGCGCTTTACGTGGGGCTTTCCAGATACCCGGCCGACAAGGCCGAAGAGGCTTACCGTTATTTGGAAGCGCGCGACGTGCATTGCCTGTTGTATCAGGGGCGTTACAACCTGTTCGACCGCGCTCCGGAAGAGGAGGGCATTTTGGGACAGGCCCGGGCGTACGGGGTTGGGTTTATCGCTTTTTCACCGTTGGCGCAAGGTTTGCTCACGTCCCGCTATCTGCAAGGCGTGCCCGAAGATTCGCGTATGGCACAAGGGCGATTCCTGAAACGCGAGGTATTGACAGAGGCGGTCTTGGAGAAAATCAAAGCCTTGGACCGGGTGGCCGCAGAGCGGGGGCAGACGTTGGCTGAAATGTCCTTGGCTTGGGTTTTGAAGGACGAACTGGTTACGTCTGTCATTATCGGGGCAAGTTCCGTGGCACAACTCGAAGACAACCTGAAGGCCTTGCGGAAAGTGGATTTCTCTAGAGAGGAGTTGGATCGGATAGAGGCCATTTGCCATACGCCGGACGGCGGACAGTGAGCACCGGTTGGCGCGTTTCCTTCCGTCAGAACGGGGCAGGTGCCGTAATGCTGACCCAACGTCCGGTCTTGAAATGGCGGAAGGTCACGGTCTCGGCATGCAGGAAGAGGCGGGAGGCCCGACGGCCATACAGGTTGTCGCCTACGATGGGGGTGTCCAATCCTTCCGGATGGGCGGCATGCACCCGCAACTGGTGGGTGCGCCCCGTGAAGGGATAGAAGGCCACGCGGGTTTGACCGTGGCTGCGAGACAAGACCTCAAAACGCGTGACGGCGGCTTTGCCGTATACCGTGCTCACCATTTGCCGTGGACGGTCGTTCGGGTTGGGGCAGAGGGGAAGACGGATAAAGCCTTCGTCGTCCGTTACCGTGCCGTCGAGCAAAGCTATGTATCTTTTTTTGATGTGCCGCGTTTCAAACAGTTGTTGCAACTTTCGGTGCGTTTCCGGGTCTTTGGCGATGAGGAGCACTCCCGAGGTGTCCATGTCCAGGCGGTGCACCAAGAGCGGTCCCGTGGCCTCGGGAAAATGCGCACGCGCCCAGCTCCATACGGAAGGGGCATCGCCCTTGCCGGGTACGGAAAGCATGCCGGCCGGTTTATTGACAGCAGCCATCCATTCGTCTTCGTAGACGAGTTCCGGCTCGTGGTCGAGATGCTTGCTGTCTTCATGTGCGTTGGGTTCCACATCCAGACCCTGTAACATGTGGCCGAGTATCGGCTCACATTTGCTTTTGCATGCCGGATAGTAGTAGCCGTGCTTGCGTATTTCCGCTTCCGGCGAAGCCCCCCACCAGAATTCGGCCATGGCCAAAGGACGATAGCCGTGACGGTAGGCATATTGCAGCAATTTGGGAGCGGCACACTCTCCGGCACCCGATGGCGGTACGGGTCGCCCGTGTTCCCGGAAAATTTGCCACAGGTCTTTCTCCTCCCCCCGTGCGTTCAGCATGCGGAATTGGGCGAAAAGTCGATTTTGCAGCAGGACGGAGCGGCGTTTCCGTTCGGTTTTCAGCGCCTCTATTTCTTCGTCAGACCGTTTCAGGGCGGTTTCGACCTCTTCGAGTTTGGCTTTCCATTGCTTTTCCAACCGTTTGTATTCAGCTTTCAGGAACCGGCTTTCACGGGTGAGCTGTTCTTCCGTGAAGTCGTTGTGGTCTGATGCCCGTAACAAGTCCCTTTGCCGTTTGGCTTCTTTCAATGCGTTGCGGGCTTCCTTCAATACCTGTTCTCCGGCTGCTTTCCTATCGGCAGCCTGTTGAAGCAGCGAGGCACGCAAGTCGCTGTGTTCCAACGCTTCGATACGGTGGTTTATTTGGGATATTTGCGCTTCTTCTGTCTTGAAAAAACCGTCCGGTTGCAACAGGTCGAAAACGGGCGGTACGAAAAAGTCGTGGTCGTTGCGTCCGCAAAGTATACCGGAATAAGCCGCTAAAAAGCCCGTCCTTCCTTCTTTTTGCACGACTAATACGCCGAACATTTTTCCTTTGTCCAGTTCCGTTTTCCAGTCGGTGCGGAGTGTGAGATAGCGGCGCACTTCTTCGGCTGCGCGTACGGATAAAGGGTGCGGTTCGTAGTGGAACGGACAGGTAAACAGGCGTGGAAGCTCGGAGGAGTCTGCGTCTGGGATGAAGGGATGGAAAGGTGTGGTATTTTTCTCCATGGGGTAACATTTAATTATGGCTTGGGATATTCGATAGCATTGCAAGTGCAGTTACGAAATTAAACGGTTTTTTTGATTAATTCTGCATTTAGTTCCATATTTTAATACTATTTACTATAAAAACTATTATCTTTGCCCGTGGAATAACTATAATCAAATAAAAAATAGAAAAAATGAAAAAGTTTGTGAGCGTGTTTGCCTTAGCCGCCTTTATGGCATGTGGGGCTGCGAAGGCGCAGTTCGTAGGCACCGGTGCGGAAAATAACGGCAATGCGAACGAAGTGGATTCATTGCGTACGGTCGTGGGGACTTTGTCGAAACAAGTGGACAATGCCAACCAGGCCGAGTTGGACCAGAAGATTTGGAAAGACCGTGCCAAGTACTTCAATATCGGCTTTGTAAAACAGAGTCTGACTTCTAAAGACGATTACATCAAGTACAAGAGCGAAGCGGGCGTGAATATCACGTGGGGTAAAACGTATTACTTGCACAAGAAGCCGCTTTGGGGGATGGTTAAAATCGGTTTGGACTGGAGCTGGATGGATTTCAACTATGTGAAGTATTCGAGTGTGGAGGAGAAATTTGCGTATGATGACGATTTCGGAGACGGTAACGGTTTCGGAAACGGTTGGGGATACGATGATCCGTTCGATAACGGTTGGGACATGGAAGAGGACGAGGACTATGATTTGGATTTCGGCTGTCACCAGTTTGAATACGGCATGCAGATAGGTCCTTCCATCACGGTGAATCCTATCCATCATCTGAAAGTGAGCACTTATTTCCGTTTCCAGCCTTCGGCTTCCATCATGTTGTTGGACGATGAAGTGTACTATGGCTTTGTGCCTTTCTTCAACTTCGGTGCGGCTGTGGCATGGAAGGCCATATCCTTGGGTGTGGAAGGCCGTTGGGGCGGTACGAAATACCATGGCGTTTCGGTGAACGACGAAAGTGACGGTTATGACTATGAGAACGAGGATATGGATGCGTCCGATTTCGTGGATACCTTCAGGCAGCGTATGCGTACGAAGTCTTTCCGGGTTTATCTCAGTTTCCGTTTCTGACATAAGGTTATACCTTTTATATATAGGATACGGGTGGTAATGTGAAAGCATTCCGCCCGTATCCTTTGTGTTTTCTCCTTTTTTGTGTAGTTTTGCAGGCATTAAATGAATATAAAGCTATGGAACCTTCGAATACGGAATTGATACTGATAAGAATAACGGGTGAAGACCGTCCCGGACTGACCTCTTCCATCATGGGGATTTTAGCCCGATATGACGTGACGGTACTCGACATCGGTCAAGCCGACATACACAATACGTTGACCTTGGGCTTGTTGGTGCGTGCGGCAGAGGAATACTCCGGGCATGTGATGCGGGATTTGCTTTTCAAGGCTTCGAAACTGGGCGTGAACATCCGTTTCTATCCGGTGAAGAAAGACGAATATGCGGACTGGGTGAACATGCAGGGCAAGAACCGTTATATCCTGACTTTGTTGGGACGCAAACTGTCGGCTTTGCAAATACAGGCCGTCACTTCGGTGTTGGCCGAACAGGGGCTGAACATCGATGCCATCAAGCGTCTCACCGGGCGCATTCCATTGGATGAACAACGGGAAAACATACGGGCTTGTATCGAGTTTTCCGTACGGGGTACACCGAAAGACCGTGCTGCCATGCAATCGAAACTGTTGAAGTTGTCCAGTGAACTGGAGATGGATTTCTCATTTCAGTTGGACAACATGTACCGCCGCATGCGCCGTCTGATTTGTTTCGATATGGATTCTACTTTGATTGAGACGGAAGTCATCGACGAACTGGCCGACCGTGCCGGAGTAGGCGAGCAAGTGAGAGCCATTACCGAGCAGGCCATGCGTGGAGAGATAGATTTCAAGGAAAGTTTTACCCAGCGGGTGGCTTTGCTGAAAGGGTTGGATGTGTCGGTGATGGAGGATATCGCGCAGCATTTGCCTATCACGGAGGGAGTGGATCGCCTGATGTTCGTATTGAAACAGTATGGTTACAAGATTGCCATCCTTTCGGGAGGTTTCACCTATTTCGGCAATTACCTGAAGAACAGATACGGCATAGATTATGTGTATGCCAATGAGTTGGAGATAGAGGACGGCAAGTTGACGGGACGTTATGTAGGTGAAATCGTCGACGGCCGCCGCAAAGCTGAATTGTTGAAGCTTATTGCCCAAGTGGAACATGTACATCTGGCTCAGACGATTGCCGTGGGCGACGGAGCCAACGACTTGCCCATGCTTTCCGAAGCCGGGCTGGGGATTGCGTTCCACGCCAAGCCTCGTGTGGTGGCGAATGCCAAACAGTCCATCAACACGATGGGGCTTGATGGGGTACTGTACTTCCTGGGGTTCAAGGATTCTTATCTGGAAGAACGGGGAAAACTGTAATTCGGAGGAGGTAAAGAGGTATCATGAGGTTAAGAAGTTTGTTGTTCCTTTGGGGATTTTTGGGTCTCTCGGTGGGAAGTTCGGTTGCGCAGGACATGGAGAGGGAGAAAGAGTATCTGCGCAAGGATAGCATGTTGTGGGAAGCGTACGAACAGCGTCATCAGGAAATGGCTGCATTATGGGACAAATATCCCGAGATGCAGGATAGTTTGCAGGCGGCCTTTAATTCCTTTTATGATGCTACGTTGAAAAGGAACCGGGAGTTGGCCATGGAATATGCTTCTACGCCCAGCGGTTTGCAACGCCTGTACATGTGTCGGTTGGATATTCCTAAAAAAGTGCTTGTACATATCTTAGATACGTTAGGCACGGGAATGCGAGAGTCTTTTTATGGAAGGAATATCCAGGAACATATTCGGATGCGGCAGATTGAGGAAAGGGATAGCCTTTGGGAGTTTCCTTGCTATCGGGATGACGGGAATATCTTCGATTGGCACGGGCTGAAGGGCAGACCAGTGTTGCTGCTTTATGGAGGATTGGGATGCATGGGAGAAGATGGTCGTAAAGAATTGGAACTTTTACGGAGGCAAACTTCTTTGGAGGATTTGCAGATTGTGGTCTATTGGCCATGCAGGTCATTGAAGGACCTGCAAGAGGTTAAAAAAGTATTTCCTTTTGATTTTATTTTCGTATCAGATTTTAAGTTGGACGACAGCCCCATGAAAATAAAATATGGTGCGCAGGCCACACCTACTTGTTTCTTAACGGATGAGCATCACGTCGTAAAGGTAAAATGTGGTGGACTGCGTATGGATTTATTCGACAAATATATTAAAAGAAACGAATGACAACAGAGAAGGAAGTGACTTTAAACGCCCATAACAAGGCGGAATATCCTCCGATGCACACTTGTGAGCATATCCTGAACCAGACGATGGTCAGGATGTTCGGTTGCGAACGGTCGAGGAATGCACATATAGAGCGGAAAAAAAGTAAGATTAACTATGATTTGGCAGATGAGCCGACGGAAGAGCAGATTGCAGAGATAGCTCGGAAAGTGAATGAAGTCATTGCGGCTGATTTACCGGTGACGTACGCCTATGTATCGCGTGATGCTGTTCCCGACAACGTTCCGCTCGACAAATTACCCGATGCTGCGGAGGATACCTTGCGTTTGGTCAGAGTGGGGGATTATGATGTCTGTGCCTGTATCGGTGCCCATGTGGAACATACGGCACAGATTGGTCGGTTCCATATCAACAGCACGAGCTACAAGGACGGACAATTCCGGATTGTGTTCAAACTGTTGGATACGGTTTGGGAATAGTTTTGCAGACGGGCAGACATAGAAAAAGGCTCTCTCACGAGAGCCTGATCCCAAATTTAAATCCAAAACGATATAAAGAAATTGTATGAAAAGTGGTTATTATGATACTTTTTGTGTGCATGCCGTCCGCTTGCAGAAGCGTTCGCATTGCATGCAGATGTCATAACCCAACAGGGCACCGAGGATAAAATCCTCTTCCGGGCTGAGTTGTTGTAAAGGGCGGGTAATCATCCTCCGCACCACCTCGATACATTCACTACGGCCGAAAAAGACATTCGTACGTCCGTTACCGACTTCTTGTAGTTCGAAATCAATATCTTCAGCTTTCAGGCGCTTGACCGCTTCGCCGACATATCGGTCGTTCACGGTAAAGAGAATCATCCGGCGAACTCCTTTTTTGTATTCGTAGATGTGGTTGGCAAAGACCCGCATGGCGGAAGTCCCTGTATGTCTGTTTCTCTCGGATAGTGCGTCCATTGGTGAATGTTTCGTTTGTGGTTGCAAAATTAAGTGATAATTTAAAGTTTTGCAATAGCTAAAATCTATGATTATTCAGGTCGCAACCTTATAGCCCTTTACTTGTTTTTAAGTATGCTTTAAGCCATTTCCACTTCAATTTGCTTAGCCCAGTTTGCAATTCGGGCTTCGCTCTTGTCACTCTCGTTTACGTCGTCAAGTGCCAGACCGATGAAATCATCACCGTCCACGGCTGTAGAAGAAGTAAACGTGTAGTCGGCAGTCGGGACTTTCCCAATGAAGGTACAGCCGCTATCAGCCAAAGCATCGTGGATATGGGTCATGGCTTCGCAGAATGTGTCGCCGTATGACTCTCCGTCACCGCAAGCGAAAAGAGCTACCTTTTTACCTGTCAAGTCGGCTTTCTTCAGAATCTCTACTCCGTCGTACCAATCATCTTGCAGGTCTCCGCATCCCCATGTGGACGAGCCGAGAATCAGCACATCGTTATTCTCCAAATCTTCCTTGGTCATTTCTGTTACGTTGTGCACGTTGTCGTTACTCATGCCCAGTGCTTGTGCGATACTGGCGGCCAAGGTTTCGCAAGTTCCAGTGGTGGAACCATAATAAATAGTCATTTTTTTCATCTCGTTGTTGTAGTTTTGTTTAATCGTTTATTAATGGCATATTGTTTTCTTCTGTCACTGCAAAGGTAGAACGTAAAGCGGGAATCTGCAATCACCGGATTTGGTGATTTTGCAGGTTCCCGCTTTACTCTATAATAATGACCTTGGACTTCCCGTTAGGTACTTTTTAGCTACTAAAGCTTAATTTTTAAGATTTTGCCACTATATGCAGGTATGTCCGTTAGTACACATTGATTAGCATTGAACGTGATACATTCTTTATCTCCACTTAGAAGCTCGGTTGCTATGATTTCTCCTTTCTCTTGGATTTGGAAAAATTCGAATAAATGGTGGGGAAGATTGACTGCTGTATGTTTCTCGGAATCCTCGAAGTTGGCAAGGACAATCAGCAGGTCTTTATCTTTACGTCGGACAAAAGCATAACATTTGTCGGCATTAAACAGGTCCGAGCCGTTATTGGCGTACATCAGGTCATAGAAATCCCCTTCCCTTAAGGCTCTTTCTCTGTTGCATAATCTAAGTACTTGGGTATAGAATGCCTGCAAGGCAAGTTCCTGGGCTGTGAGTTTATCGGTATCGAATTTACCTTTGTTGCGCCATCGCCTGATGGTATCTACATGCCAGTAGTCGAAAATCGTGGTGCGCCCGTCTTTGCCGCTGAATCCTTCTGCATCCATTCCCCGTTCGCCTAATTCTTGCCCGAAGTAAATCATCATGGGATTTCTCCCCATACATGCGCTGACCAACAGAGCCGGGCGGCCTTTTTCTGCATTTCCTGCAAAAAAATCGGAGGCCAATCGTTGCTCATCGTGGTTTTCGAGGAAGTTCAACATGCGGTCTTTGATGTCGTCTACGCTTTGCCAACATCCTGTAATCTGACGCGCAGAGGCATAGCCGCAAACGACTCCACGGAGCGTGTCGTATAATCCTACCTTATCATATAAATAATCAAATCCTCCTTTATAGATGTAGTTACGATATTCGTTCGGGTTATATACTTCGGCAATGAATACAAGGGAAGGGTAATGGCATTTGATTTGCGGAATGGTCCATTCCCAGAATTCGACAGGAACCATCTCTGCCATATCGCAACGGAAGCCGTCTATACCTTTTCCGGCCCAAAACAGCAGAATGTCACGCATCTTAAACCACGTGGAAGGTATCGGGTCGAAGTGCCGTCCCCCTCCGTTACAATAATCTATACCGTAGTTCAGTTTTATCGTTTCGTACCAGTCGTTGCGTCCGGGAGAGGGGGAAAAATTGTCATTGCCTGTAGCTTTGGCCGGACACTCTTCGTATGGGACCGGTGCACTGCCTTGCAGATCGAAGTCAGGGTGAAACGGTTGTCCGGGAATGTAATAGAAATTGTTTTGAGGAGAGAAGGATAGGTTTTGGTCATCCTCTTCCCCGAGATCTTTCACGCCTTCAGGTCTGCTGGCGGATTGATATTGGCGTGCCACATGGTTGGGAACGAAATCGATGATGACTTTCAAACCGGCATCATGCGTACGGTATATCAGGTTTTGAAACTCCTTCATCCGTTTCTCGGGTTTTGTGGCTAAGTCCGGGTCTACGTCATAATAGTCTTTAATGGCGTATGGGGAACCGGCTTTCCCTTTTACAATGGCAGGATGGTCGGACGGAATCCCGTATGGGGTATAGTCGGTTTGTGTGGCATGTGCAATGACCCCTGTATACCAAATATGCGTTGCTCCAAGCTTTTGGATTTCCGTTAATGCTTTTTGGGTAAAATCAGCGAAGTGCCCGCATCCGTTCTCAGTCTTGCTACCGTAGGGGATGCATGCCGTCTTGTCGTTTCCGAAAAGGCGGGTGAACACCTGATAAATAATCATCTTGTTTTTCATATATCAATGGATTAGTCGTCAATAAAAATCCCCTTGCCGTTTTTTTGAGGCAAGGGGATAGCTGTTCGAGTTGATTTAGGCTTGAATACCATGAGCTGTCACGGCATCATTTCCCTTGGCAATCTTTCCGATCATGCCTTGCAGGACTTTACCCGGACCGCACTCCGTGAAATCCGTGGCACCGGCTGCAATCATGTTCTGCACCTCTTGCGTCCAACGCACAGAAGCCGTGAGTTGGGCAATCAGGTTAGCCTTTATTTCTTCTGCATCCGTATGAGCCTGTGCATCTACGTTTTGGTATACGGCACATTTAGGCGTATTGAACGTAGTTGCCTCTATGGCTGCTTGCAGTTCGTCTTTGGCCGGTTGCATCAAAGGCGAGTGGAACGCACCGCCCACCGGTAACAAGAGTGCACGCTTGGCACCGGCCTCTTTCAGCTTTTCGCATGCAGCCTTGACAGCTTCCACATTGCCGCTGATGACCAACTGTCCGGGGCAATTATAATTGGCCGGAACCACTACATTGTTTTCCGTATTGATTTCCGCGCAGACGTTCTCGATTGTGGCATCATCCAAGCCGACAATGGCCGCCATCGTAGAAGGGGCAGCCTCGCATGCCTTTTGCATGGCCATGGCACGGGCGTAAACCAATTTCAGACCATCCTCAAAGTTCAGGGCGCCGGCTGCTACCAACGCGGAGAATTCTCCTAAAGAATGGCCGGCCACCATGTCAGGAGCGAAATCTTCTCCCATGCACAAAGCTGAAATGACAGAATGGAGGAATACGGCGGGTTGCGTCACTTTGGTCTGTTTCAACTCCTCGTCCGTACCGCTGAACATGATGTCCGTAATGCGGAATCCTAAAATATCGTTTGCCTTTTCAAATAGCTCTTTTGCCAGCGGATTGTTGTCGTACAGGTCTTTGCCCATACCTACAAATTGTGCTCCCTGTCCGGGAAATACAAATGCTTTCATATAATTTAAATCTTATCTAATGTATGTTTGTTCATCAATCTGGTTGCAAATTTAATAAAAACTTACTTAATCATCAGCTTTTTAGGATTAAAAAAGTGATTTAACGGGCCGTGTCCTTTTCCGATGGTGACGTCTTTTCCGTAAAACAGGGTATCCGTGAGGTATTTTTTCCCTAAACCGACAGCCTCCGGTAAGGAGACACCTTGGCCGATGTAAGCCGCAATAGCAGAAGAAAGCGTGCATCCGGTTCCGTGGGTATTAGCAGAGTTTATTTTGGCGGAGTGGTAGCGGTGGATGTCTTCCGGAGTATTGCCGCAGACCAGAATATCCGTCATATCGCCCCCTTCCAAATGTCCTCCTTTTATTAATACGGACCGACAACCGTAAGTAAGGATCTGCCGTCCGGCGTTTGCCATATCTTCTATGTTCCGGATAGGGATACCGGACAGTATTTCGGCTTCCGGCAGGTTGGGGGTCACTAAAGTACAATGGGGGATTAGGCGGTCGCGCATGACATGCAATGCTTCGGGTTTTACCAAAGAATAGCCGCTACTTGAGACTAAAACCGGATCGAAGACGGCCGGAAGGCGATTGCTTGATAAGAAATCGGCAATGACCGCAATGATACCTTCGTCCGTCACCATCCCTATTTTCAAGGCATCTATTTGCATATCTTCGGTTACGGCCTGTATTTGTTCCTTGACAATTTGAGCCGGAATAGGATATATGTTTTTCACTCCGCATGTGTTTTGTACGGTAACGGCCGTGACGATGCTGGCGGCATAGCATCCCAAAGCGGAAATCGTCTTGATGTCTGCCTGAATACCGGCTCCTCCGCTGCAATCGGAACCGGCAATGCTTAAAACGGTGGTATATTTCATTTGTATGTGCAAAAGTACGCGAATGTTTGGCTGCATGCAAATAAAACAGGGAAAAAGAAGATGAAAATATCGTGTATATTTATGCATGGAATTAGAAAAATAGTTGTAATTTTGTAACTTAACTTATTCTCGTGAATATTGAACCATGGAAAGAAGTAATAATCATTTGGTAATTATGGCCGGCGGCATAGGTAGCCGCTTTTGGCCGATGAGTACTCCGGAGTGCCCGAAACAGTTTATCGATGTATTGGGATGCGGACGTACGTTGTTGCAATTGACTGCGGATCGTTTTAAAAGGATTTGTTTTCCGGAAAACATTTGGGTGGTGACGTCCGAAGCTTATGCGGATATTGTACGTGAACAGTTACCGGAAATTCCGGAATCTAACATATTGAAGGAACCTTGCCGAAGGAATACGGCGCCTTGCATTGCTTACGTGAGTTGGCGTATCAAGAAGTTGAATCCGAAAGCCAATGTGGTTGTCACGCCGAGTGATCATATCGTCATGGATGTGGCCGAGTTTGAACGTGTGATAACTTCCGGTTTGGCATTTACGGCGGAGACGGACTCTATTTTGACTTTGGGCATGAAGCCGAATCGTCCGGAAACTGGATACGGATATATTCAGGCTGACTTGGGCTTTGCATCGGCACGTAACAAGGAGATTTATCGGGTGGATTCTTTTAAGGAAAAGCCTGATTTTGCCACGGCAAGCCGCTATATCCAAAAGAATAATTATTTCTGGAATGCCGGAATATTCGTGTGGAACGTCAGTACGATTGTCAACGCCTTCCGTGTGTATCAGCCCGCTATCGCGCAGATTTTCGAGCAGCTTATGCCCATATATGGCAGCGAGCAGGAACAGGAAGCCATCAACCGTGATTTTCCGAAGTGTGAGAATATATCGGTGGATTATGCCATCATGGAGAAAGTAGAAGAGATATTCGTGCTTCCGGCTAACTTCGGATGGAGTGATTTAGGCACGTGGGGCTCTTTGCATGAGCATACGCCGCAAGATGCTTATGGTAATGCCTGTATCGGAAAGAACATTTCGGTGTATGATACGCATAACTGTATGATTCATACCACTCAGGAGAAGAAAGTCGTAATACAAGGTCTGGATGGTTTCATTGTGGCAGAAAAGAACGATACTTTGCTCATCTGTAAATTGTCGGAAGAGCAACGCATCAAGCAATTCAGCGAATGACAGGAAATATGCCCATGTGGAGAGACGGTGCAAAAGCTTCTTTTCACATGGGTTTTACAGGTGCGGATGAGTCCGGATTAAAGTGTGTGAATATGTCGCTGTGAGTTAAGACGTACTGATAGAAATCCTTGGCTTCCACTTCTTCCGGGATGAATCGTCCCACGGTGTATTCCAGTGCTTCGGGAGCTTTTTCACAAGCAATTTTCAGAAAGACGATAAATTCCTGATAACGGTTTTGCATCAGCGCACAATAGGCCAGATAGGCGTATGCTTTTTGACTTTCCTTGTCTTGTGAAGCATCGCGATTCAGCGTATACAAGAAATGTTCTCTCGCCCTTTCGTACAGTTTGTTTTCCACTAAAGACAAGCCGACGAGAAAATGGGCCTCCGAAGGGTCTTCGTGGCTTTGGATAAATGTGTTGTAGCATTCGAGGGCTTCGTTTTCTCTCTCGTTTTGCATCAGGATATGCCCTTTGTATAAGTCTGCTTCGTAATCCGGATTTATTTCTTTTATCTTGTCGATATATCCAAAGGCTTTGTCTGTATCGTGTAGCCTGCTATACACATCCGAAAGGTTGGCATATATGTGTTGCTGTTCCGTAGAATAACCTTGGGATAATTCTTCGGCTTTAAGTAATTGGCTTAAGGCTTCGTCGTAGCGTTCGAGTGCGGAGAGGCACACCCCGTCGAAAAGATAGGGAATTTCATTGGACGGATGTTCCTTGAAATATCGGAGATAAAGTTGGTGGGCTTCGTCGAGATTCTGTTGTTGAAGCAGGCTGTTGGCCTTCAGCAAAAGAGCTTGGGCGTCGTGCTCGTCTATAGCCAATGCAAAATCAGCCGTTTCCATGGTTTTGGAAAAGTCTTCGCATACGAAATAAGCTTCGCCCAATGAGTGCCATGCATTAAGGTTGTAAGGGTTGATGTCCAACAAACTATTTAATATCTCGATAGCCTCTTTCGGACGATTGGAAGAGATGAGGTGGTCTGCCTTGAGTTTCAGAAACTTCTCGTTGTCCGGTTCCATGTCGAGCGCCCGTTGTCCCCATTGAGCTGCCTGTTCCAAATAACCGTAATCCAAAAACAGTGTAGCCGTGTCGTATGCAAACAAAGCGGCATCTTCTTCTTCCGTTTCGGCTTTTTCGGACAGGTATGTGGTGGCTTCCTGTTCTTTTCCTTCACGCAACAGCAATTCTGCATTGAGGAATATGACTTCGCGATCGTTGGGATCCGTAATACAGTCGCGTATGGTTTTGGCACCTTCGATGTCGCCGTTGAACATCTTTTGTCGTGCCAGGAAAATCAAAGGGTCGATACTACCGGGGTGGATGTTCAGGGCGTATTGGATACACGCCATAGCTTTGTCCGTGTCGTTCTGCACGAGATAATACTCGGCGATGTCAGTCAGTTCGTCTGCTTCCAGATAAACCGACTGACCGCCTTGTAACATCTGCTCGTAAAGAGCCAGATTCTTTTTGAATTCTTCTTCTTGAAAATACGAGAGGTCTTCTGTCGACATGTTATTTGTTTTTCTTACTCCATGTGTCTTTCAGGCCTACGGTACGATTGAATACCAAATGTTCGGCCGTACTGTCCTTGTCCATCATGAAATAACCAATGCGTTGGAACTGCAGATATTCAAGCGGCTTTTTGGTCGCTGCATATTTTTCCACATAACATTGGGGCAGGACTTTCAGTGACTCTGGGTTCAACAACTCACGGAAATCGCGTTCTTCAGCTCCTGGGTTCTCTATGCTGAAAAGTCGGTCGTATAAGCGCACTTCGGCCGGTTGGCAATGTCCGCAGCTCACCCAATGGAGTGTGCCTTTCACTTTTCTGTCCGAACCGGGCATGCCGCTTTTCGACATGGGGTCGTATTCACAGTAGACCTCCGTCACGTTGCCGTTCTCGTCTTTCTTGCATCCCGTACACTTTACGATGTAAGCGCTTTTCAGACGAACTTCATTGCCGGGAGTCAGGCGGAAGTATTTCTTGGGAGCGTCTTCCATGAAGTCTTCGCGTTCTATCCACAGTTCGCGACTGAACTCGATGATATGGCTCCCGTCGGCTTCGTTTTCGGGATTGTTTACGGTTTCAAGCTCTTCCACTTGCCCTTCCGGATAGTTGGTAATCACGAGTTTTACAGGGTTAAGTACGGCTGAGACACGGGTTGCCCTCGCATTCAGATCCTCACGTACGGCTGCCTCCAGCATAGCAAAGTCGTTCAGGGCATCGAACTTGGTATAACCGATCATGTCGATGAATTTGCGGATGGCTTCAGGAGAATAACCGCGGCGGCGGAACCCGCAGAGGGTCGGCATTCGTGGGTCGTCCCATCCGTTTACCAGACCTTCTTTTACCAATGCGAGCAATTTGCGTTTGCTCATGACGGTATAAGTCAGGTTCAGACGGTTGAATTCTATCTGACGAGGACGGTGGTCTGCCAAGTCGTTTCCTTCTTTCAACTCATCGATGAAGTGGTCATAGAGCGGACGATGGGGGACAAACTCCAACGTACAGATGGAGTGGGTCACTCCTTCAAAGTAATCGCTTTGCCCGTGCGCGAAGTCATACATCGGGTAGGCTTTCCACTTGCTGGCCGTGCGATGGTGTTCTTTGTTGATGATGCGATAAATGATGGGGTCGCGGAAGTGCATATTCGGGTTGGCCATGTCCAACTTGGCTCGCAGCACCATGGAACCTTCTTCCGCCTCGCCGCTGTTCATCTTGTTAAACAGTTCCAGATTTTCTTCTATGGGACGGTCGCGATAGGGGCTGGGCGTACCGGGTTGCGTCGGTGTTCCCTTTTGTTCGGCAATCTGTTCGCTGCTTTGTTCGTCGATGTAGGCTTTGCCTTCTTTAATCAGTCTGACGGCAAAGTCCCACAGTTGCTGGAAGTAGTCTGAAGCATGATAGATTTCTCCCCATTTGAATCCCAGCCACTGTATGTCCTCCTTGATGGCCTCTACGTATTCCGTGTCTTCTTTGATAGGGTTTGTGTCGTCCAATCTTAGATTACACACGCCGCCGTATTTTTCCGCGATGCCGAAGTCCATACAGATCGCTTTTGCATGTCCGATATGCAGATATCCGTTAGGTTCCGGCGGAAAACGGGTTTGCAGTCGTCCGTCGTTCTTGCCGGCCTTCAGGTCTTCCACCACTATTTCTTCTACGAAATTAAGTCCTTTCTTTTCTGATGATTCAGCATGAGTTGTTTCAGTCATAACCAATCTGTTTTGCGTAATTATCAATAATGGTTGCAAAGATACTATTAAAAATTGGAAATCACTTTCGTCTTTCCTATAATAATAAGGTATAAGAAGAGTTTTTTAAAGAGAATAAAATGAATGCTCTTTTTTTATGCTAAGAAACATCCTTTTTTATTTGTGTAGTTGACCGGAAAATCCGATATTTGCAAAAGTTATTCTGAAAACAATCTTTTTACCTTAAAAAAACTAATACCTATATGAGATTATGGAAAGAGGATGTGTCGAGATGACACGTCCTCTTATTGGTATAATCGGGGGCTTTTTGTCTGGTGAGTAGAGGGCGGTTTGAGCTTTTGTATTCTGTTTTTAATGAATGCAGCGAGGATTTGATTGTAAAGTCCAATTTCATGTTTTTCTTTTTATATTGTGTTGTTTTCCTTCTTGGCTCCGGCTGTTTTTTATCATTGTCTTTTTGTCAGAACGTCAGATTTAGGCCTTTGTGTTTGCCGTATTCGTCAGTGGTTCCGGCGTTGATGGATTTTATTCGATTCTCGCGGTGTCGGGTTTTTACCGTTTTGCCAGGGTGAGGGCGGCTTTTGCTTTCCTTTTGCCGTGTGCGGGGTTCGGGTGTGCGCCGGCGGTCCTCCGGCGTGTCAGGTAACGGGGCTTTTGGGTGCCTTATGGTTATTCAAGATGTGTCCCGTTTTTCTTTCGGATAAATCCGGGCTGCGGTTCTGAGGGGGTGTTTCCGTGGCCCGGATGCTTGTTTTTTTCCGTTTTCAGCCGTACCGTTTTCCGTTCCTGGCCGGTCGTCTCCATTTTGTGCGCCGAACGTAAAACCGTTCGCTTCCGATTGATTTTCCGTTTGGCTGAGACGGAGTGTATGATATACGGTATATATGCAGGATTGGGTGCGTGTTTTGCATAAATATTCAGGTTTGGGGCTACGGATTTGCCTCGGATGAGGTTTTCTGTGCCCCGCTTTTGGGCGTTTTTGTTGTCTTTCTGATTGTTTTTTCTTTCTTTTCCTGTCTTTCTGTCGGGCTTGGGGACGGTTTCCAAGGCGACTGTAACCGGATGGGACGACGGCCCTTCCTGTTCCGTCTTACGGTGATTTGTCCTGTAGGTATGGGTATTCGCTTTTGCCGTGGCGGGTTTGTCCGGTTCGTCCCGTATCGCCGTTCCCATAAGCAGCCCATGAAAATCCTCCTTTGTCTGCCGGGCAGCCGTGATGTTGCAGGGTGGGGGGCTTGCGGGGGCGGCTGTGGCCGGTCTTATGTGCACGGTGGCGGTTAAGTACCGCTTTGTTTCGGTGGATGCCTGATCGTTTTCCGTTTTCAGTCCGGGCGGTCTTTTTGTCCGTCGTCCGTCGTTTCCCTTCCGTTTTCGGCCTTCCTAGCCCGGTCTTCTCTTCCGGATAGTTGTTTCTCTTGTCTTCGGTCAACCGGTGGGTGCTACGTCCTTTCCCTGTCTTCCCGGTTTCCACCTTAATATATATGAGGTGTTTTCATGTGTGGCTTCTTGTGCATCTTCCGTGCTTTCCTTGTGTGTGCCCTCTGTTCCAGTGTCTTCTCCTTTTTGCAATCCTTGCCGCCCCAGCCATTTTTCCGTTCCAATTCGTTCCGTTGCTCCAGTGCGTCTTCCATGCTTTCCTTGTGTGCGTCTTCTGTCCAGTAGTATCCACCTTTCCTTGCCCCCGTGCCTCCTCCTTTTTTACGGCCTTTGCCCTTCCCTTTTATCTTTCCTTTGTGTACGGCTCCTGACACATGCCCTATATTTTCCTTGCGTGCCTTTCGTCCCGGTACTTCTTCCTCTTTGTCGTCCTTTCTGCCCTTCTTTCTCCGTCCTTGGGCTTTCCGTTCCCCTTGTGCGTGTTTTCAGTCTCGTTGCCCCCACCTTCCCGGTGCCATTCCCCCTTTTCCCCGCCGCCTTTCCCTCCTCTTCCTCCTTCGTTCCCGCGTTTTCCTTCCCCTTTTCTCCGCTCTTTTCCTCTCCTTCGTTTTCCATTAAGAAAAAAGTTTTCCCTTAAATCGCGGGTGATTTCGAGTGTTAAATATATGTTTTACAGCATATTCCTTGTTTATATGCGGAAGTTTTTCTAAATTTGCAGGAGTTTCCGCTTGAAAAAAGTGGCCATAATATTTGGTGTTTACGGTAAAAGGTTGTACCTTTGCACTCGCTTTCGGGAAGCAAGGC
>ERZ832317.230-NODE-230-length-84002-cov-4.281392_pt1 | contig 84002 bp, 67 predicted proteins | sample MGYA00519695_ERZ832317 | MGnify/ENA primary metagenome ERZ832317 (study PRJEB31850, sample SAMEA3708726) | human gut metagenome | biome: human gut; feature: human-associated habitat; material: faeces | place: China | collected 2014 ...
TCCGGTCGGTTTCGTAGTACTGGACGGGACGCTGATAGACAATGGATTCTGGAGTAATGATATGATGCATAAAACAACAACCTTTCTATCATATAAATGGAGGAGAAGAACATGAACGAACAAATCACCATTCCGGCAGATGGCATATGGATTTTAAACCGTTTGCAGGAACATGGCTATGTAGGGTATGCTGTCGGCGGATGTGTGCGGGATGCACTGTTGCACCGAACACCGCATGACTGGGATTTCTGTACCTCTGCAACGCCGGAGCAGATACAAGCTTGTTTTTCAGATGTACCCTGTCTGACCATTGGCAGCCAGCATGGAACGATTGGCGTTTTGCGGAATCATATGGTATATGAGATTACCACATTTCGCAAGGAAACCACCTACCATGACCACCGTCATCCAGATGCGGTACAATTTGCCGATTCGCTGCAAACAGATTTACAGCGGCGAGATTTTACCATCAATGCGATGGCATATCATCCGGAAACCGGAATCATAGACCCTTTTCATGGAGCAGCAGACTTGCAGAAACGGCAGCTGCGATGCGTAGGCGTTCCGACAGAACGATTTACAGAAGATGCCCTGCGGATTTTGCGAGCAGTTCGGTTTGCTGCGGTGTATGGGCTAACCATTCAGCCGGAAACAGCAGCAGCGATGGAACAGACAATCCCTTTTTTAAAATGGGTGTCTGCGGAACGGATTCTCTCTGAATGTGACCGCATTGTCACTGCTCCGTATGCTGCTGCAACATTGGCAGCATATCATTCGATTTGGTTTCGTCTGTTTCCAGAGATGCAGCCGTTACAGGGCTTTCAGCAGTATCATCCACGGCATGCCCATGATGTATGGGAACACAGTCTGCTGGCATTATCTCACAGCGACCAGCAGGACACAGTGCTTTGCTGGGCAGCATTGCTGCATGACATTGGAAAACCAGTTTGTTTTCATCGGGATGCAGCCGGAATCGGGCATTTCTACGGACATCCGGCGGAAAGTGCAGCATTGGCAAAGCAAATTTGCAAGCGTCTGAAAATGGATCGAAAGCGAACCGATGCCATTGTTGCATTGATTACCGTACATGAGGTGCAATTATTACCGCAACGCACTTATTTGCTGCGGATGCTGCGAAAATATGGAGCAGTACAGGCAAAACGCTTGCTTGCTCTGCGAAAAGCGGATTTACAGGCACAAGTTCCAGCATATGCAGAGCGGGACTTGCAAAAACTGGAGCAGATGCAGCAGCTTTTACAGGAATTATTGCAAGAGCAGGCATGCTTTCAGCTGAAAGACTTGGCGATTCGTGGAAATGACTTGCTTGCGATGGGGATTCCAAAGGGCGTTCTCATCGGGAAATTGCTGCAAGATGCACTGGAGCAGGTCATTCGTGGCAAGTTGCCGAACGAACGGGAAGCCTTGTTGCAATGGGTGCAGGAGCGATGGAATCGAAGAAAACAGCATCAGAATCCTACTGATTAGTATAAACCAGATTGGGAAATCTGTCAAGAAAGTTCATAACGCCGTAGGCGAACTGCGGTCAAGCTGGCTCAGCTTGGCGGAGGGGAATTGTTAAGGGGGACAAGCTGTCCCCCTTAACAGAGGTTTTGATTGCATACAACAAAAATCTAAGAGAAAATCGAACGAAATTGCAATTGCCTTTAAAATCAGGAGGATGTAATGAGAAATAAGGTTTCAGGGGCAATTGCAGTTTCCAAGGCAAGCTGGGGATGTGCCCCAGCCTTGCCGAATCAGTTTCAGGTGGTTTCCCAAGAACCATTTTATTTCGAGTACAGTTCAGACGTTCTTTTGTGCAAAAAAACACAAATCAAACACACGATCGTCACGTAAAATGATGAATGTGAACTTTTGAAATCAAAGTTCAGCAACTTGAAACAGAAGAAAATAAAGTAAGTACGAAATAAAAGAAAGCAAAGTCCACGTTTTACGTTATTAAGCATATTTCACACTTAATTTATCAAAATCGTGGAGAAAACTATTGACAAATCACAAAAGCTGTGGTATTATATAATCAAGGAAAGGGAAAAGAACAGAAACCAAAAAGAAGTTCCCCAGACGGAAACACAAGTTGGTGGATGTTCCAAATGAACTTTCGGAACGCATATTAAGGTTTAAGGCAATCGGTCTTTTAATATGCAGATATTTTTCCAGTGAGGAGGGTGAGATCCCATGGCAAGTGAAGAACCACAGTACATATGCTGTCAGGATCGCATCCTGATCCAGTCGCTGTAAGAATCGGGTATTAGGATCAGAAAAACTGGTCGCATGCCAAGGAAATGATAAAGTTGGCAGACTGGAAAACGGAATGTGATTTGACGAGTGTGACTGTACCAACAGAAAATTCGGATTGGCAGCATAGGTGAGAACCTAATGCAAGATGATGACGATCTTGTATCGACGGCGAAAGCCTTGAGAATAGATGCCGGAACGAAATTTTGCAGGCAAAGGGATGATTCTTATGACAAGAAGAACCGATTTGTGCAGGCAGCTTACAAAATAATTGAAAAAGGTGAGTCCAATGGAAGGGAAAGCTTTTTAATTTGTATTTCGTAGAAAAGGAATGATTCCCATGGAAGGTTACCATATTACTTAAAACCAAAATTTTATGTAAGGGTGGTTCCCATGTACTAATCGTATGAAAATTTCTGGAAAACGATATTACTTGAAAAAGGTGAGTCCAGTGGCAAAGAAAAAAGATTATTTAGCTGAAAAATAAGATGTTGGGAGTGAGTCCAATCGAAGCTTCAGCGAAAGAATGAAAGTTCTTTCAATCCTTTATCTGAAAAAATAAAAAATGCACCCAAGCGGAGGTCTACTGCTGTGGGTGCTTTTTCGTTTATCCGGAAAATCGCATTCCTTGTACAAGGTTATGCGATTTCTGATAGGCAGCAATGGCATTTAAAACGCCACGCTTGTTTCTGCTCCAGAGCGGAGCAACCAGTGTTCGTGCATCGCCATCACCAGTTAATCGTTCAATGACGGTTTCTGGTGGGAAATAGGTCAGCTGTTCTGCAATGAGGGCAACATAAGTTCCTTGGTCGAGCGTGGAAAGTCTGCCGCCTTGATACCACTTTTCCAATGGCGTTCCTTGAATGACGTGCAGCAGCTGCAATTTCACTGCATCTGGCTGCAACTGTCCCAGCTGGCGAGCGTTGTCCAACATTTGTTTGATGGTTTCTGTCGGCAGTCCGTTGATGAGATGCACGCAGGTGCGAATCCCACGGGCTTTTAAGCTGGAAAATGCAGATAGAAAAACATCATTTTCATAACAGCGATGGATAAGGGTTGCAGTTTTTGGCTGAAGGGTTTGCAAGCCTAATTCTACGGTTAGAACGGTACGATGAGAAAGTTCCTCCAAATAATCTAAAACATCCTCCGGTAGGCAGTCCGGACGTGTTCCGATAGAAAGTCCGATGACATCCGGTTGTTGCAGGGCAGTTTCATAGCGTTCTTTTAAGATAGAGAGCGGTGCATAGGTATTTGTGTGTGCTTGAAAATAGGCAATCAGCTTTGCAGCTGGAAACTTTGCATGAATGCGTGTCCGTTCGGTTTGCAGCTGTTCTGCAATGCTGCCGGAATGGGTGAAATAACCGCTTCCGCCATCACAGAAAATACAGCCGCCAGTTCCCTTTGTTCCATCTAAGTTTGGACAGGAAAAACCGCCGTCTACGACTGCCTTCATGACACGGCAGTGAAATTGCTTTTGGTCGTATTCAAATCGGGCATAGTATCGTCTGCCACCATCCCACATAAATATGCATCCTTTCTGAGAAAAGTCAGAAAAATAGCTGCTGTCACAAAAAATGACAAGCAGCTATTTTTTTATTCTTCGTTGGCAGCAGCAGCTTCGGTTGTAGCCGCTTCGCTGTCGTTACTTGTTGTAGTGTCACCAGTTGCTGCATCTGCATTGTCATCCTGCGTTGCAGCATCAGTAGCAGCTTCTCCGCTGATTTCGCCAGCACTTTTCTGTACGGTGATGATAAATCCGTCTGTATTATTTCCGGAAATACTGTAGCTATCCTTTTTCGGGATTTTCACTTCTGTTTCTCCGTTGGAGTTTGCAGCATAGTAATAAATCTCATAGGAAGCATCATCGGTTGTATAGGTGAGTGGCTGATCGATGGTATAGGACTTGAGATAGTCCAAATATTCTTCCAAGCAATAGTTGTTTTCGTACATGATCAGGGAATGCGGTAAGCCGACATACCGGAAATGATGTGGCATATAGTCCACGCCAGTGATGCTGGTTTTATCGTCTGGATACCGCAGAATAAAGCCGTAATACCAGCAGTTTGCAACCATCCATTCATTCCGCTTTGTCAGGTAGGCAACGACTTCGCCCGTGGAGGTAATTAAGCCGATATCAAACGTGTAACCGCTGCTGCGTTCTGCAAGAACATTGGTATACAAGCTGTCAGAATCGGTATTGGTCACGCTGGTGCTGTGAATCTGCAAGTTGACCGTACCCTGAGAAGCCTGATATGCATCAAACAGATTGATAAGCGGATTCCGCATTTCTGTCTGGAACGTCAAAGATTCAGAACGAGGCTTTAAAGAGGTATCAGAAAGTGTAGAAAAGTCGGTGAAATCCGTCTTTCCAGAGTAAGGGCAAGTGTTGCTGACCATGACCAGAGAGCCATTGTGCAAATCCGAATCGGAAAGTGTAATGGTATCATAATTCGGGTCGTCGTTTTTTGTGGTAGCAACGGTTTCATTGTCCTTTTTGTTGTCTTTTGCCTCTGTTGGCTTGTCGGTTGCCTCTGGAATGCCGTTGTTGTTGTCAGTTGAGAACGTACCCTCACTAACAACATAAGTGACATTCGCCCGTGTAACCGTCCGGACAACAAAATCAATGACTAAAATCAAACAGATTAAACAGGCAAGAGCAATCGCAACACTGATGATTTGCGGCCGCTTTTTAGTTTTCTGTTTCACGTTTCCATCTCCTTTTATTCATAGAGTTCCGAGGAAGATTCTTCTGGGTCGGTGATTTCTGTATCGCCATTTCCATAAAGGTCATCTTCGCTGCTGGAATCTTCTGTTTCTATATCTGATGCCGTTTCTGTGCTGTCTGAAGCATCAGATGAATCTGTGGTGGTTGCTTCTGTTGGCGGATAGGTTGTTTTTTCCAGATGGGTTGGCATTTCATAACCGCCATTGACCAGCCCATACATCGCAAAGCTATCAAAAACAGGGTTCATTTCTGTTGGAGCATATGCTGTTACAACAACATATTCATTCCCATCTACTGCAGTTGCATAGCTTGCAAGGCACTGCATTGCCTGGTCAGTAAAGCCCGTTTTTCCGCCAATAATGGTCATATTTTTTACTTCGTTACCATACATCCGTTTATACATGGTACTCAGTAAAATCATACCATTCGGATGCTGTTGGGTAGAAGTGGTGCGATATTCAACACTGCCGAGAATCTGCCGGCAGGTTGGATTTTCCATAGCCGCTTTCATCAAAATGGCAATGTCTAATGCAGTAGAGTAATGATTTTCATCGTGCAAACCAACAGCATTTGTGAAGTGCGTGTGATTCATACCAAGAGCTTTTGCTTTCTGGTTCATCAGAGCAACAAAGGTTTCTTCATTGCCAGAAACATAATCTACAATTGCCATGGTTGCATCTGCACCGGACGGCAGAGCCATACCATATAAGAGGTCAGTAATGGAAACGGTTTCGCCGGATTCAAAACCAGCCCGAGCAGCTTCCTGTTCAATCAGTGGGGCAATCAATTCATAGGTTATGGTGTAAGTATCATTGAAATCCTTGATATTTTCAACTGCAACCAACAAGGACATCAACTTTGTCATAGATGCCGGATACATTTTCTGTTCGCAGTTGCGGTCAGCCAGGATTTGATTGTTCTTGACATCCAGCAGCACAGCATATTTGCTGTAAATGTTGTTTTCTGTCAGTTTCTTTTCATCCTTCGCATATTCAGGATAATTGTCAATCACCATCGAACCATCACTGGCTTCACTATAGGAAATATCTGTGATGGGCTGTGCAATCATGCTGCCGCTGCCGGAGGAGGTTGCAGTACTTTGTACGGGGTCGCCTCGAAAGACTTCGGAGAGAATGACGGTCAACAAAACGATGAGAAATAATCCGCCTGCAATCGTACCCAATAGGGGAATCCAATTGATTTTACCTGTATATTTGTTGCGAAAGACCATAATGACACCTCTGAATTTGATGAAATCGTTTTAAAATAGGGGATTGTGTTTCAATTTTGCAGAAAGTTGCGAAATTGCCTCAATACACCATGTTAATTATAATACAGAAAACCTCGTTTGTCAATAGCAAGGGGAACGCTGTTTTTAGAAATTCGACAGAAGAATAGAAAGAAGCGGCAGGGAAATCTGCCGCTTCGTAAGATTTTGAACGCAATCTGCTTATTCGGTCATGCCGATTGTCTTTTCCAGACGATGGTAGAACTCTAAGATACCATTTCTGGAGGTAAAGGCAGTACGTTTTGCAAGGAATCCGGAATATTCGCCATTTCGCAAAACATAATAGGATTCTTTATCCTTTGCCAAGAATGTAATGACTTCGGTTGTACCGTCTTTCAAGTTGTAAGTCAATGTGATTTCTGGTTCTTCTTCTGTTGGAACATTGTCTGTTAAGTCCAGCGTAGAAGTGGTAAGTCCAGTTAAGTTGTCATACAAGGTGGTCAATGCATCCACTGCATCTGTTCCAAGTGCATCGACATCAATCTCATTGACAGTATACTGTTTGTTTTCGGAATCCAGTTCCATATTCAAATCGGTTTCACCGTCAATATGAACTTGAACAGAAGCAACATCTGCCATATCGGCATCATAAATGACATCGCTCAGGAAATCCGCTGGTTCTGCCAGCAGGAAACTAATATAATTTGCAGCACAATAGAAAATCTGTCCGGTTTCCTTTTGCAGACACTCTACAAACTGCGTGGATTCTGTGTCATAATCCTTTGCATAGATGGTGGTTTCCGTTCCATCCTCCTGCGAGAAATAGAAGGTATAAGCAGGGTCATCGAACCCATATTCTGCATATTGGTCTTCTGTAACGTGTTCTTCGCCGAACTTGTCAATAATCAGCTGCATGATATTGGTTTGCAGGTTGTTGATGTTCAGAACATTGACAAAATTCGATTCAATCGGGCTGACCATTTTCCAAGAAGTTGCATCTTTTTTCTTCAAATCAAAAACAGTTTCGTCATTGTGAATCAATTTCATCTGGTCAATCTGGGAATCCTGATTGGTCTGCACATAAATGCTCTTGAGAGAATTTTTGTTTGGGCGGAGGTAATCGCCATATTTGGCTTCTACCAAGAAAACATCGTCAGATTTGTCAGACATTATATAATAGTACTCCTTCGTTGCGGTGAGTTTTCCCGTATATAGTGTACGAGAACCATCATCTGTGGAAAGGGTAATGGTATAGGGGTTGTCCAACTCATATTGTTTTTTGATGTCCTCGGTTGCAACGCCTAAATTTTCTGTAGCAGTCAGGTTGCAGAGCGAACCGGCAACAGAGTTCAAGAAGTAAACATTGATATGAAAATCGGTTTCTTCTGTCAACTCCCAGACATTGCTTTCTGCTCCGATCACAGCGGTGTAATCATCGCCATCTGGTGTTTGAATTTCAATTTTGTTGATATTGGAAGAATTAAAATCCACCAGCTGCAATGCAGCAGCGTCTTCCGATTCTTTTTTTTGTTTTTCTTGGTTGTTGTTCCGAACGAACAAATAAGCTCCCAACGTAATTGCAACCAGCAAAACCAGCGAAAGAATCACAATCACTTGTTTTTTCATAACCGCTTCCTCCGTTTCCGCTTAGCTGTTCCGCCGTTTTACCCAAACGCCAACACCAATGATAATGATAGCGACCGGCAGAGCAGCAAAGACAATCATCAGCGAACGGGCAGAATTTGCATCCGGCAGGGAAATTTCATCATAAACCGTGGATTTGCTGTCAATACCCATATCCACATCGGTATCATACATCCAGCTGATGGTGCTCAAATACAGATAAACGGCAACCAGATAGCGACTGTCCTGCAAGTGGGTATCATCCAGGAAATCAGCGTTTCCGAAGACTGCCAGCTTTGCGTTGTTTTTGGTGTTGCTCTGAGAATAACCAGCCAGCATCAATTCGCTGTTGGTGATTTTTTTCGTGTCATATGCACCGCCATTCGGTTCACCAACTGCGGTATCATTGGTGGTCAGCAGTTCTGCAGTGGTAAGTGTGCCGGTGGTGTCTGTATCAAAGTAAAAACTTCTGGAGTTCGTCATATATGGAACTAATCCCTGATTCATCAGAGAAGAAGTCAGGTCAGCTGCCTCGCTGTCATCGCTCAGTTCAACCAGATTACACTGAATGGTGCTGTCATCGCCGGAAACGTGCATGGAAGCATCGGTTTCCTTTACAGTGTCATAGTCCATGATAATGCTGAATTCTTCCATAATCAAGTCCAAGTTGGTATAGTTGAATGTTCCGGCATTCGGGGACATCAGCAGGGAGAGATTACCGCCGTCGTTCAAATAAGCGTCCAGTTTTTCCTTGTCACTGTCTGAAATATCAGAAGTTGGAGCAGCGACCAGAACCATGGCTGCATCACTCGGAACAGCATCTACATCAGAGAGCAGCAGGGATTTTGCAGCATAGTTGTAGTTTTGCAGGTTCTTTTTAAATTGTGTGTAGTTGTCATCTGCGGACTTTTCACCATGTCCAGTCAGGAAGTAAACAGTCGGTGTGAAGCCATCTACAACGGATTTGATTGCACCCGTCAGGATGTTTTCGCCGTTGAATGTCTGGGAAACAGCGTTGCCGTTGTCATCGCTGTTGGTCGTGTACATGGTGTTGCCCGGGATTCGCTTTTTGGTGTCGCCGCAAACCAGCACCATATCACCGGTGCTCAGCGTCAGGGCATTGTCCGGATTGATTTTTTCCATGGTTTCTTCATCGTTGTTCGGGTCGATGTCAATCAGGTTGATGCAGGCATGGGCATCGTATTCTTTTAAAGTCCGATAGAGTGCCAAGGTATCCACACTATCCTTGATGTCATCCATCTTTGCCAGCAGATAAAAATCAATCTTTGTGCCGTTCTGGTCAAGCTCATCCAGATAAGCCGTCGTGGTTTTACCCAAGCTGTATTTCTTATTTGGAGAAACGTCCCAGCCCAAATCCAATTGCGAAACAATCATATTTAAAATGACTGCAATCACAATGACCAGAACCGCCATAATCCAAGCGATGCTGGAAAACTTTTTGTTTTTAAAATTGTGAAATTTCTTTTCTTCCATCGTGCATTACCTCCGGCTCCAACGTCTTTTTTCTACAGAAATCACAGTAAGAATCAGGAACACTGCAATTTCTGTGCAGTAAGCGAACAAATCCGATACCTGCATATAGCCATTTGAGAATGTGATAAACTTTTGCTGATTCGAGAGCCAGTGTAGCAGGTCGGATAAAACCGGAATGCTGGAGAAGAAAGAGTAAGTACCAATGTTGTCCATCAGCAGTAAGATGATGATAGCAGCTTCGCTCATAATGATGGAAAGAATAATGGATTCTGTGAAAGAAGAAATCAGAATGCCCAGTGCAATGCAGACCAGACCAAACAGATAGAATCCCACATAAGTACAAATTAAATTTGCCAGAATGACATGGTCGTTTAAAGCGGTGACAATCGGGTAGAATAAAGAAACTGCCAGCATAATCAAAAAGATGGTAGCAGTTGCCAGGAACTTCGCCAGTACGATTTTGGTAACACTAATCGGACTGGAGAGCAGGAGCACTTCTGTTCCGTTCTTTCGTTCTTCCGAAAAGCTTCGCATCGTCAGAACGGGGAACAAAATGGCAAGGTAAAACAAGTTTGTGTAAAACAAAGATGTGAATGAAAATTCATAGAGAGAAGATGCAGCAGAAATATCCATAATCATCGTCAGCGAGAATGTCAGCGTGAAGAATGCCAACACCGCATACGCTGCCGGTGAAAGGAAATAGCTCTGTAATTCCTTTTTATAAAGTGAAAACATGATGGGGTGAACCTCCTTATTGATTCGTATGCGGATGATGGTCGGAATCATCTTGCTTGTCCGAGGATTCCGACGGGGCTTCTTGTTCGGTATCGTCTGCTTCCAATTCCTTTAAAAGTGCCCGCATGGAAGAACGCTGTTCTGAACTGGACGACTGGTTGACCAACTTGACGAATACCTGTTCGAGGTTCTTCTTCTGTTCCTGTACTTCCAGCACATCGAACTTTTTGACCAGCAGAGCTGCCAGCAGGGAATTCCGAATGTCGCTGCTCTGCAATTCTACATCATAAGTATAGATACCAGTTTTGAAACGGGAAATATTGGAAACATTGCGAACACCGTCCACCTGCCGCATGGTAGCAGCCACTTCCTGCGAACCGCCCTTGACCTTGAGGTGTAAAATCGGGTTGGTGTCTGCCCGTTCTTCGAGGTGGTCAATGGTGTCCACTGCACGAATCTCTCCTTTGCTAATGATGACGACTCGGTCACAGACAGCACTGATTTCACTCAGAACGTGAGAGCTTAAAATAATCGTATGATCCTGTTTCAATTCCAGAATCAGATTCCGGACTTCAATGACCTGTTCCGGGTCAAGACCAACAGTTGGTTCGTCCAAGATCAAAACATCCGGTTCGCCAAGCAGTGCCTGTGCAAAGCCAACACGCTGCCGATAACCTTTCGAGAGGTTGCGAATCAGACGACCTGCAACATCGGTAATCCGCAGACGATCCATTGCCTTTGCAACTTGTGCCTTGCGTTTCACGCCCGGAACGCCTTTCAGCCCAGCAACAAATGTCAAATATTCCTTAACTTTCATATCTGGATAAACTGGGGGAATTTCCGGCAGGAATCCGATGTGGCGTTTTGCCTTGATCGGATCTTTTGCAATGTCAAAGCCATTGATGGTGACCGTGCCGGAGCTGGACGGGATGACACCGCAGATGATATTCATTGTGGTGGATTTTCCCGCACCGTTTGGCCCTAGAAAGCCGAGGATTTCGTGATCTTCTACGGTAAAGCTGATGTTTTTTACAGCGGCTTTTTGCCCGTAGTATTTGGTTAGGTTTTTGATTTCAACCATAAAAATCTCCTTTCCGCATATTCGGAATGATACCGAAAAGCACTCCTATTTATTATTGCAAAAAAACTTGTATGTGTCATGGACGAATTGTAATCATTATATTAAAATCGGGGAAAACTGATAAATTCCCTGAAAAAGTGCCCGTGAAAATCGTGCGGATTTTGGAAATTCTGTGCCAATGGTATCATAACAACCTTATGTGGGCGTTTTGTGAAAGGTCAGCGGAAATCAGAAAAAATTCCGCAAATTCCAAGAAATCTGAAAAAACAGGAACAAAGTATGGTCAATTTATACAAACGGGTTTCCTTAATTATGGGCAAAACGCTGAAAAAACCGTTTCTTTTGTCATAAGGGTTGACAATCAAAAGGGCTTGGGGTATAATTTGAATATAAAAGTGGACGCATTGTGTGTGGATTTTGTGAAAAAATATGAATGCACAACTGTAACGGTTGTGTGCAGTTCTTTTTCTGCTTGTCAGAGCGGACACACCGGTACCGTACCGATGAAAGGATGCGTGTTCTGGGAAACGCACATGCCGGCTACAAAACCATTTTTACTTTATATTCTATTTCTTGAAAGGGGAAATTTTTCCATGCAGTTTAAGAAGAACAAAACTGTTCTGGCAGCGATTCTTGCTGCTGCAATGGCATGCAGTGCAATTGTTCCGACTGCTGCTTCCGCAGCAGGCACCAGAACAAAGGCTGAAGCATACGGTGACAGCACCTATGCAGCACGGTTTATGTCTTTGTATGATGACGTAATCACAAACGGTGTTCAGAATGGCTATATGTCCAGCACTTCTACCGTTAGTGGCGGTCTGGGTGTACCGTATCACTCGGTTGAAACCCTCTGTATCGAAGCTCCGGACTACGGTCATGAAACCACTTCTGAAGCTTTGTCCTACTTGGTATGGACCGCAGCAATGCGTGATAACATCGTAAATAAGGCAAACAAGGGCAAGATCACTGTTAAGGGTACAAAGGATGCTTCTACAGAATCTGTTGGCGATACCGCAAAGGCTTGGAAGACCATGGAAGCTACTTTGGTTCCGGATACACAGGCTGGCATCATGCAGAAGCAGCAGCTGAGTGCAACCTACAGCGATGAATGGGAACAGATTGAACTGTATCCGACCGACATGCTGGAGGGCAACACTGCTGTAAACCCGATTCACCAGTACTTCACAAGTGCATATGGCAGCGATAAGGGCTTGTACCTGATGCACTGGCTGGCTGACGTGGATGACTGGTATGGCTTTGGTTCTGGTACTTCTTCTCAGTACAAGCAGCAGAACGTAAGCGGTTCTTTCACCATGATCAATACTTTCCAGCGTGGCGAACAGGAATCCTGCTGGGAAACCATTCCGCATGCTTGCGTAGAAGAACTGAAGTTTGGTATTCAGAGCGGTCAGGAAGGCAGCACTCGTATCGGCGGTATGAAGGGCTTCTTCAACACCGAAGCGAAAGTTGCTCAGCAGTATTCTTACACCAACGCACCGGACGCAGAAGACCGTGCAGTTCAGGCTGTATACGCTGCAAACAGATGGGGCGTTGCTGATCAGAGCGTTGACTCCAAGTGGGGCGGCTCTCAGAAGCTGGATGTTCTGGCTGCTAAGATGGGTGACGAAACCAGAAACAACATGTTCGATAAGTACTACAAGACCATTGGTACAACCGATAAGTGGGATAAATCCAACAGCAATGGTCAGTATTACCTGATGAACTGGTATACATCTTGGGGCGGTGCTCTGGATGGTAGTTGGGCATGGCAGATCGGTTGCTCGCACGCACACGAATTCTACCAGAACCCGCTGGCTGCTTATGCACTGGCTTATGACACCAACCTGAGCTCCAACATGAAGGCACAGGGTGCAGTAGAAGACTTCAAGAAGTCCTTCCAGACACAGATGGAATACTACCTGTGGCTGCTGTCTAACGATGGCGTAATCGCTGGTGGTAGCACCAACTCTGTAAATGGTCGTTATGAAGACCACAGCAAGAATGTATCTGGTACTGCTGAATTCAACAAGATGGTTTATGTAGAACACCCGGTATACGCTGACCCAGGTTCGAACCACTGGATTGGTAACCAGGTATGGGCTGTTCAGCGTCTGGCTGAATTGTACTATGTTGTTAAGACACAGGGCGATGCAAGCGGCATCACTGTTGGCGGCATGGATTTGACCACTGCTCTGGAAACCATTCTGGACAAGTGGACAGGCTGGTTCCTCGACAACTCCATTTTGGGTAAGGCAAGCGGAACCATCACATTTGAAGATTATTATGAAAAGTACCATGAAAAAGATGGTACTGGCAAGACCAAGTTTGAAATTCCGGATCTGAGCACCGTTACCGATGATGGTGAAAGCTTCTCGATTCCGTCCAGCTTGATCTGGTCTGGCGAACCGAATTCTTGGACAGGCACATATCAGGAAAATACCAACCTGAAGGCAACTATCGTTGGCTATGGCGACGGCGACCTCGGATGCGTATCTTCTCTGGCAAACACTTTGATTTACTATGCAGCAGGTCGTGGTATTTCTGCAAGTGATTTGGCAACTGGTGAAGCTTCTTATAAGGCAAACAGAGGTACAAAGAGCACAGATATGAAGGATCGTGCAGCACAGTCCCTGTATCTGGCTAAGGAACTCCTCGATAGAGAATGGAACAAGTATCGTGATGATATTGGTCTGGGCGTTTCTGACCACAACACCAACTTGACACGTTTGTGGGAAACCAAGCTGGTTCTGCCGAATGGTCAGCGTCAGAATGGTCAGGGCAAGACTCTGGCTAAGGGCGATTACACCGGTAAGATGCCGAACGGCGACCTGATTCAGGACGGCGTAGCATTCGTTGATATTCGTTCGAACTACAAGAGCGATCCGATGTATCAGGAAGCTGAAAAGTACTATAAGCAGGATGGTAACACCGATAATTATTACTTCACACTGCACAGATTCTGGCATGCTGGCGACATCATGATGGCTCTGGGTACTATGTCTGAAGTATATCCGGATCTGACTCCAGATTCTGAAACTCCGGATACAGATGCTCCGATTGTAACACCGTCTGATGTAACCATTAAGGTTGGCGAAACCAAGGATCTGACCGTTGATCAGACTGGTTGCGACTTTAAGTCTGACGATGATAGCATTGCTTCCGTTTCTAAGGACGGCACTGTCACCGGCGTGAAGGAAGGTACTACTACCATCACTGTAACCAACAAGGATGGCAAGTCCACCACTGTAAAGGTTACTGTAACTGCTGATGATGTAACTACAACAGAAGCTACTACTACAACAGCAAGTGAAACTACAACTACGAAATCTGTAACGACTACAGGTGCAGATACCACAACTGCTGCTGGTGAAACCACTACAGTTGATCCGAATGCAGATAACATCGGTGACGTAAACCTGGATGGCGTTGTAGATATCTTGGACGCTGTAATGCTGAACAAGTATCTGGCTGGCGTTGTACAGCTGAGCGATCAGGCTCTGCGGAACGCAAACTGCGACCAGAGTGCAGATGACATTGACAACGTTGGTGAAAGAGATACCACAGCTCTGGTAAGATTCGTTCTGAACATGGAAGGCTACCAGGATCTGCCGTTCATTGCTGCTGAATAAGATATTCGTTTGTATTTGATAAATTGCATATTTCTATATTGATGTAACGATCGCAATTTTAGTTGCGTTAAAAGAGAACCGTATGGCGAAAGCTGTACGGTTCTCTTATTTTTTGAATGATTTTAGAAAAAATAGCAAATCCATCTAAAAATTGCTTGACAACGGGCGAGAGAAGTTGTATAATTGATATATACTTTATGAGCGTTTCATAGTTGGAACATCATGAAATTTACGAAAGACAGGGGTCGATGGCAATGGCAAATATTTTTGAACAAATGAGCCGCAGCGTTTCTGGAATGTCGAAGAACGCTTCTGAAGCCAGCAATCTGCGGAAAAAGATTGCATACGAACGGGAACGGATTCAGGAAGTGATGCAGGAAATTGGCGAACTCTATTATGAGAGTCAGGAAAAGGAACTTGCAAAACTGAAGGAACTCTGTGCGGATATTGATGACAGAAAGCGGAGAATCCAGAGCATGCGTTTGGAATTGCAGCAGATGAAGGGCAAGCGGGTTTGCCCAGGCTGTGGCATGCAGTTCGATGAAAAGTATCAGTTTGCATTCTGCGGAAAATGCGGTGCAAAGCTGGACGATCCGATTACAGACGAAGACTAAAAAGTAAAAAAGAAGGACTGCTGCAACCATCTCGCAGCAGTCCTTTTTCCTTTTTAAGGGGATAATCATCAAAGTTTTGCAATTTTTGTCTTTTGAATTCGATGTAAAAATCCAAATCCGATTCCCATTGAAACCAGTTCTGCAATCGGAAAGGTCAACCAAATCAGCCAACTTTGGTCAGAGTTTGCCTTTGCTGCCAACGAAAACAGCCAGGCAACTGGCAAAACAAAAAGAATTTGGCGACATACAGAAATGATGAGGGATTCCAGCCCACTATCCAACGCTTGAAAAATGCCTTGCAAGGCGATATTTGTTCCAGCAAACAAAAAACTAATGGAAATGATTCGCATGGCTTCTATGCAGAGCTGTTCTGTTTCGCCGGATAAACCAAATAATTTGGCAAATGGAACGGCAAGAGCTTCAATCAGCAATGTACCCACAAGCATGATGACCCAAGTGTACAGCATCCCGTAACGAATCCCATAGCGAATTCTGGCACGGCTTCGCATACCATGATAAAAGGACAAAACAGGCGTAATGGCATCTCGCAGCCCAAAAGCTGCAAATAAAATAAACTGCTGAATTTTATAGTATAATCCGTACGCTGTCACCAAAGCGGTATTCACAGAACCTAAAATCAAATTCATTCCATAAGTCATAACCGACATCAATGCCTGTGCCAGAATTGCTGGCAATCCGATTGCATAGATTTCCCGAATGATGGTGCTGTTTGGTTTCCAGTATTGCAGCTTGTTGGAAATTTGTTTGTCCACTTTGCAATGAAAAATCCATGCCAGCAAGAACGACAGAATTTGACCAAGAACAGTTGCATAAGCAGCACCTCGCACGCCTAATTCCGGCAACCCACACCACCCATAAATCAAAATAGGGTCTAATAGGATATTGCAGACCGCTCCGGAAATTTGTGCAATGGTAGAAAAAATCGGATTTCCAGAGGCTTGCAGCAGTTTTTCATAGATGGAAAAGAAAATGATTCCCATCGAGAGCATACAGCAGATTTGCAAGTAAGAAATCCCCATATCTGCAATGAGGAAATCTTTTGTTTGCAGGTGGATATAAGGTGCAACGCCAAAAATACCGAAGAACACGCAGAGAAGAAAAATCAGAACGGCAAGAAATCCGCCATTTCCAGCAGTTCGGCTAGCTTTTTCTGTATCTCCCTGTCCAAGGCTCTTGGATACCAGTGCATTAACACCAACTCCCGTGCCAATACTAACCGCAATCATCAGCATTTGCATAGGAAATGCCAGCGTCAGAGCATTCAGGGCAGCTTCTCCATTTTCCGGCATGTTAGAAACAAAGGCACTGTCTACGATATTGTACATGGCTTGCAATACCATCGAACAAATCATTGGAATGCCCATTTTCAAGAGAAGTTGATGCGGTAGTGTTGTCCGCATTTTGTCCGCTTTTCGTGGTTTGGCGTTTGTGTTTGTTGTCATAAAAAATACCGCTTCCTTTCTGGTAAAAAACGTGCCGGATAGACACATTTCTCTATAAAAAAAGATGTGCAGCACCCCTAGATTGGACTTACGCAGGGTTGCTACACATCTATTTTTCATTTTATCATATTTTCAAGCCACTGTCAAAGGCAATTTTGCACAAAAAACAAGCGAAGAAAACCGGTTTTTTGATGGCAAAATGGTCACCAGAAATCAGAAAACAGCGTTGACAAAAACAAATTTTACTTGTATAATAAAAACAACACCCATATGGGATACTGGAAAAAGGAGCGTGCATCCATGAAACGTGCATTGATTGTGGTGGATTATCAACGGGATTTTGTAACGGGTTCGTTGGGCTTTCCGGGTGCAGTGGTACTGGCGGAGCGAATTGCAAAGAAAATTGCTGCTTATCACAAGAGTGGCGATGTGGTGCTGTTTACAATGGATACCCATACGGATAATTATCTGAACACACAGGAGGGAAAGCATCTGCCTGTTCCGCATTGTATCAAGGGAACGGCTGGGCATACATTAGTTCCAGAAGTGGCGGAGCAAGTAGAACCGCAGGATTTGTTCTTTGAAAAGGATACATTCGGGTCAACCAATTTATTTGTATATTTGCGGACACAGCAGTATGCAAGCATTGAATTGGTCGGTGTGGTTTCCAGTATTTGTGTGCTTTCCAATGCAGTGCTTTGTAAGACCGCATTGCCAGAAGTTCCAATTTTAGTGGATTCGAGCTGTATTGCTGCACCAGACCCTACATTACAGGAAGCAGCGATTTTAATGATGAAAAATCTGCAAATGCAAATTTTGCCGGAGGAGGAAACACCATGAAACAAGAAAATTATGCCATGCTCTGTGATTTCTACGAATTTACGATGAGTAATGGATACTTCCGCAATGGCTTTTATCAGAAAACCGTTTATTTTGATGTCTTTTTCCGAGATATTCCGGATGGCGGTGGCTTTGCGATTGCTGCCGGATTGGAACAGGTCATTGATTACGTGAAAGAGTTGCATTTCACCGAAGAGGACATTGCTTTTTTAAGAAGTAAGCAGTGTTTTGATAAAGGCTTTCTGACTTACTTGAAAGAATTCCACTTCAGCGGTGATATTTGGGCAGTTCCAGAGGGAACACCGGTATTCCCGAATGAACCGATTATGACCATTCGAGCACCTGCTATTGAAGCACAATTGCTGGAAACATTCATCTTGCTCTCACTGAATCACCAGTCTTTGATTGCAACGAAAGCCAACCGCATTGTACGGGCGGCAAACGGCAGAACCGTTCTGGAATTTGGTTCTCGCCGAGCACAGGGGGCATCCGGTGCAATTCTAGGAGCAAGAGCTGCTTATATTGGCGGCTGTGCCGGAACAGCTTGCACTTTAACAGATGAATTGTATGGCGTTCCAGCAGGCGGAACAATGGCACATTCTTGGGTGCAGATGTTTGATACAGAATATGAAGCATTTAAAGCCTATTGTGAAAATTATCCGCATCAGGCAACCTTGCTGGTAGACACCTATAACACCCTGAAAAGCGGTATCCCGAATGCGATTCGAGCATTTAAAGAGATTCTGCTGCCGCAGGGCATCACAGACTTTGGAATCCGCTTGGATTCCGGTGATATTGCGTATCTGACGAAAAAAGCAAGAAAAATGTTGGATGCTGCTGGCTTACAGAGCTGTAAAATTGTTGTTTCTAACTCTTTGGATGAATACTTGATTCAGGATTTGATGACCCAGCAGGCACAAATTGATGTGTTCGGGGTTGGAGAACGAATGATTACCGCTAAAAGTACACCTGTATTTGGCGGGGTTTATAAGCTGGTTGCAATCGAACAACCAGATGGTACGATTGAACCGAAGATTAAAATTAGTGAAAACATCACGAAAATCACCAATCCGCATTTCAAGAAAGTCTATCGGTTCTACGACAAGGAAACAGGTAAGGCGATTGCCGATGAACTTTGTCTGCACAATGAAACGATTGATGCCAGTCAGCCGCATACCATTTTCGACCCAATTGCAACTTGGAAAACCAAAGAAATTACAAATTACACGGTACGAGAATTGTTAGTGCCGATTTTCAAGAATGGTGTCTGTGTCTATGAACAGCCCTCTTTGTCGGAGATTTGCCAGTATTGCAAGGAACAGATTGCGTTGCTTTGGGATGAAGTCAAACGGTTTGAGAATCCGCATAATTACTATGTTGATTTGTCCCATGCACTCTGGGAAGTAAAACAGGATTTGTTAAAGAAGAATCGGTAAGCGGTTCTGAATAGAAAATTATTGAAAAAGAAAGAAGAATCATTATGTCAGCTGCTTTTATGAACTACGTCCGCAAGGTAGACCCTTATGTTCCAGGCGACCAGCCAAATTTTCCGGACATGGTAAAACTGAACACCAATGAAAATCCGTATCCGCCTGCTCCAGCAGTAGAAGCTGCTCTGCATGATTTATCTGTCGATTCGCTGCGGCTCTATCCAGACCCGGTTGTTTCCAAGTTAAATACCGCCATTGCAGACTTTTACGGCGTGAAATCGGAGCAGGTTTTCAGTGGTGTTGGGTCAGATGATGTGCTTGCGATGTGCTTTTTGACGTTTTTCAACTCGAAAAAGCCGATTTTCTTTCCGGATGTCACATATGGATTCTATCCGGTATGGTCGGAACTGTTCCAGATTCCGTATGAAAAAAAGCCGCTGAATGACCGCTTTGAACTGGTAAAAGAAGATTATTATGCAGAAAATGGCGGCATTGTATTCCCGAATCCGAACGCACCAACTGGCATTGCTCTGTCTGTTGCAGACATTGAGGACATCATTCAGCACAATCCAGACAGCATTGTCATCGTTGATGAAGCATATATTGACTTCGGTGGAACATCGGTATTGCCGTTGATTGATAAATACGATAATCTGATTGTGGTACAGACCTTCTCGAAGTCCCGTTCGATGGCAGGTATGCGAATTGGGTTTGCAATTTCCAACCCGAATTTGATTCGAGTACTGAATGACTGCAAATTCTCCTTTAATTCTTATACCATGAATCAAACCACGATTGCAGCTGGTGTTGCTGCGGTTTCTGACCGTGCTTATTTGGAAGAAACGCTTGCAAAGATTGTTGCAACCAGAGAACACGCCAAGAAAGTTCTGGCAGAAATGGGCTTCCAGTTCCCAGATTCTCAGAGCAATTTCCTGTTTGTGACCCATCCGGATTATTCTGCAAAGGAATTATACGAGATGCTGAAAGAGCAGCACATTTTTGTCCGTTATTTTGGAACGGGCAGAACGAAAGACTATCTGCGGATTACGATTGGAACAGAGGAGCAGATGGAAACGCTGTATACAGCCCTGCGGGCATATTTCCAGCGGTAAGACTTGCTTTTTTCAGAAAAAATGCCCCCTTGCTACATCTGCAAGGGGGCAAATTGATAAATAGAGATTTGATGTTTTAAAATTAGAAAATGGTTTCTCCGTTTGTTTCAATCACAGTCTGATAGAAATAACCGGAATCCTTGATGGTGCGTTCCTGCGTCCGGTAGTCCACATAGACCAGACCAAACCGCTTGTCATAGCCGTCTGCCCATTCAAAGTTGTCCATAATCGACCAGTACATATAACCCATGACTTCTGTTCCGTCCTGCATTGCACGGTGCAGTTCTCGCAGATACCGCTTCATATAGTCGATTCTGCCCGGGTCATGAACCTTGCCGTCCAGCTGTACCCAGTCATGGCTTGCCATGCCGTTCTCGCTGATGAGAATCGGCTTACCGTAGCGTTCAAACAGGAACTTTGGCCCCCAGTATAATGCTTCCGGTGTAACCGGCCAGCCCATCTGGGTTCTCGGACAACCCATATAATCATTTTCTACATAGGCATTTGGATTTTCTTCTGCCTGACTGTAATAGATGTTGACACCGTAGAAGTCAACAGGCTGAGAAATCAATTCCATATCGCCTTCTTTGATATTCGGCATATCAGACTTTAAAACGCTGTAAGCATCCTGCGGATAATCGCCCAGGAAAATCGGGTCTGCCCACCAGGCTGTTTCAAATGCAAACCGTTCCCGTGTAAAGGCAAAGCTCTTTTGCCGTGCAATTTCAATGGCAAGCGGAGAGTTGTCTGTCGGCGTAGTGCAAGGAGTCGAGAATGCAAAGCCGATCTTCGGCGTTTTCTTTGCACATTCCCGAATCATCTTTACGGTCTTGCCGTGTGCCAGCAGAACATTGTGGCACATCTGAGCCAAATCTCTAACCGGCAGCTTCTGGAACGGAGCAAATTTGCCGATTGCATAGCCGCAGCCGATGAATACTTGCGGTTCATTGATGGTCATCCAGTAGGTAACCCGGTCGGACAGTGCATCCACTACAACTTTTGCGTAGTCAACGAACCAATCAGAAGAATCCGGATTCAGCCAGCCGCCTTTCTGGTGCAGGGCATACGGATAATCCCAGTGGAACAGGGTAACCATTGGAGTAATACCAGCTTCCAGCAGAGCATCGACCAAATCCGAATAGAATTGAATGCCCTTCTGGTTGACAGCACCCGTCCCATCCGGCAGAATACGAGTCCAGCTGATGGAAAACCGATAGTTTTTGATGCCCATTTTCTGCATCATCTTGACATCTTCCCGGAATCGGTGGTAATGGTCGCAGGCAACGTTTCCGTTTTCACCATGTGCAACGTGACCGCTTTCCTGACAATAAGCGTCCCAGATATTTTCGCCTTTTCCATCTTCGAGATAAGCTCCCTCTATTTGATAGGATGCAGACGCTGCACCCCACAGAAAATCGTTTGAAAATTGCATTTGCAATCCCTCCTGTCTTGATGTTATCTTTATTATATCGTTAAAATACAACAAAATCTCACACGTTATCCGCAAAAAATTGCACTTTTTCTACTTCTTTTTTCGAGGTGTCTTTCATGAAAAAACAACAGCTTTTAGAAAATAAACAGCATGGAACACCAGCGTTTCCGTTTGAATGTTTCCGCACACAGACAGATACAACCGACTTTTTTATTCCATTGCACTGGCATAAAAAAACGGAGCTGATGCACGTCCATCATGGCACTTGTCTGTTGACCATTGGAAATGAAACCTATCCGGCAAAAGGCGGCGATTTATTTTGCATCAATGCGGAAGAACTGCACCGGATTACTTCGGAAGATGCAACATTAGAATATAGTACCTTTATTTTTCAGCCGGATTTATTTTCCTTTGCAATTTCCGACCAAGCACAGTTGCTGTTGCAGCCGCTCATAGATGGACGTATGCAGTTTCCAACTTGCATCACCGATGCAGCGGTAAAGGCAACCTTGCAACCCTTGTTGCACCGGATTTTACAGGCAGCCGAGGAAAAAGCAGTGGGGTATGAATTATTGGTCAAAGCAGGATTACTGCAATTGACTGCAGAACTGCTCTATCAAGGGTTGCTGTTGCCCACAGACCCCATTACGCTAGAGGCGAGCCGTAACCAACGGGAACGGATGAAAAAAATTCTGACGTATCTCAAACAGCACATGACAGAGCCGCTGACGCTTTCCAGTTTGGCAGATACGTTTCATATGTCAGAAAAATATTTTTCCCGTTACTTTCGGAATGCAACGGGGCAGACATTTACCGCTTATCTGAATACGATTCGGATGAATCATGCTTGTCAACTGTTGTTGGAAACGGATGATACCGTGTTAGAAATTGCATTGGAATGCGGCTATGAAAATGTCAGCTATTTTATTCGTCTATTCGGGAATTTAATGCATTGTACGCCGTTGCAGTATCGGCTTTCCAAACAGCACCGATTGAAGCAGCAATTTTAAAGTTCAGCGGATATTTTTTGAAAAAGCGGATATGATACTACTGTTTTCTACTGTAGGCAACCACTGGCGAACAGCGAACACAGGCAGACATCGAATCGATTCTGCCGAATCATTTTGAATTGGTTTCCCAAGTCGTTTATCTATGGAAGAGCATAGCAGATGTTTATTTCAACATTCACAGACCAAAAATAGAATGGCGATGATTCCTACAAAAATGAATCGCTCCCTGAGAATTTGAATAGAAAAGAAAAAATCTCCGGAAAAGTGGTCTTTTCCTGTTGACAAAATCAGAAAATTGGTGTATACTTTTACTAACCTACAAAACAGATAGGAAAAAGGATAAAGGAGCCTTTGCATATGAAACAGTATCATTTTGAAACCTTACAAGTACATGCTGGTCAGGAACATCCAGACCCGACCACAGACGCAAGAGCCGTTCCGATTTATGCCACGACATCCTATGTCTTCAAGGATTCCGCACAGGCAGCCGGTCGGTTTGCCCTGACAGAACCAGGAAACATCTACACCCGTCTGATGAATCCCACCAACTCTGTATTTGAAGAGCGGATGGCAAAGCTGGAAGGCGGCGTTGGTGCGTTGGCAACTGCCAGCGGTTCTGCTGCGATTACCTACGCTGTCCAGAACATTGCAACGGTTGGCGACCATATTGTATCTGCCAGCAACCTCTACGGCGGTACACACAACCTGTTTTCCAACACCTTGAAAGAACAGGGTCTGGAAACTACATTTGTAAACTCGAAAGATCCGGCAGATTTTGAAGCAGCTATTCAGGAAAATACCAAGCTGATTTATGCAGAAACACTCGGCAACCCGAATTCGGATATCATTGATTTGGAAGCACTGGCTGCGGTTGCTCACAAGCACGGCATTCCACTGATTGTGGACAGCACTTTTGCAACGCCATATCTGCTGCGTCCGCTGGAACATGGTGCAGACGTTGTTGTACACTCTGCAACAAAGTTCATCGGCGGTCATGGTACGGTTATGGGTGGTATCATCATTGACGGCGGAAAGTTCGACTGGACACAGAACGACAAGTTCCCGGGTCTGAGCAAGCCGAATCCGTCTTACCACGGCGTTGTATTTACAGAAGCATGCGGAAACGCTGCTTATATCATGAAGATTCGTACCACACTGATGCGAGATCAAGGTGCAGTACTTTCTCCGTTTAATTCCTTCTTGCTGCTGCAAGGTCTGGAAACCCTGTCTTTGCGGGTAGAACGGCACGTAGAAAATGCACTGAAGGTTGTCGACTTCCTGAAGAATCATCCGCAGGTAGAAAAGGTTTACCATCCGTCCCTGTCTACTGGCAAGGAAAAGGAACTGTATGACAAGTACTTCCCGAACGGTGCAGGTTCGATTTTCACCTTTACGATTAAGGGCGATGCAGAAAAAGCAAAGAAGTTCACCGAAAGTCTGGAACTCTTCTCCCTGCTGGCAAATGTTGCTGATGTTAAGAGCTTGGTGATCCATCCGGCATCCACAACCCATTCTCAGCTGGACGAAGAAGAATTGCTGGCATGCGGCATTCATCCGAACACCATTCGGCTTTCTATCGGTACAGAACACATTGATGATATTCTGGCTGACCTGCAGCATGGTTTTGATGCTGTAAAGTAAATTGGATACAACCGCAATCCGAATATTGCAGTGTATGGAGGGTTTGTTCTGGCTGCGTTTGCAGGAGCGAACAAGCCCTCCTATTTTTTATCGGATGCAAACCCTGCATCCAAATAATCCAATCCAAGAGAGGAAGAACAACCATGATTTATGCAGACCACGCTGCAACTACAAAAATGAGTGCAGAAGCGATGGCAGCCATGGTAAAGGGCTGGGAAGTGTACGGCAATCCGTCCAGCCTGCACACCATTGGGCAAGAAGCTGCTGTTGTTTTGCAGAAAGCAAGAGAACAGATTGCAGTCTGTCTGGACGCTGACCCGAAAGAAATTTATTTTACTTCCGGCGGCAGCGAAGCAGACAATCAGGCACTTCGTTCCGCTGCAGCCATTGGCAAGCGGAAAGGCCACATGCACATTATCTCCACAGCATTTGAACATCATGCAATTCTGCACACGCTGGAACAGCTGAAAGCAGAGGGCTTTTCTATCACGCTGCTGGATGTGCACGAAAATGGAATGATAACACCGGAGCAGGTGGAAGCTGCCATTCAGCCGGATACCTGTCTGGTTACTGTGATGTATGCCAACAATGAAATCGGTTCGATTCTGCCAATTGCAGAAATTGGAGCGGTTTGCAGAAAGCACCATGTTCTGTTCCATACCGATGCCGTGCAGGCAGTGGGACACATTCCGATTTCCGTTAAGAATGACAACATTGATATGCTATCCCTCTCCGCCCACAAATTCCATGGGCCAAAGGGTATTGGCGTTTTGTATGCAAAGAAAGGTGTTCGCTTAACTTCTTTGATTGCTGGCGGAGCACAGGAACGGGGCAAGCGTGCCGGAACGGAAAATATTCCAGCGATTTTGGGAATGGCAGCTGCTTTACAGGATGCTTGCGACCATATGGAAGAAAATACGCGTCATTGTCTGGAACTGCGGGAACGCTTGATTGCAGGGCTTTCCAAGATTCCACATTCCGTTCTGAACGGCGACCGGGAACATCGTCTGCCAAGCAACGTGCATTTTTGCTTTGAGGGAATCGAAGGGGAATCGTTGCTGCTGCTGCTAGACCAGAAGGGGATTTGTGCATCTTCTGGGTCTGCCTGCACCTCTGGTTCATTAGACCCCTCTCATGTTCTGCTGGCAATCGGCAGACCGCATGAAATTGCACATGGTTCGTTGCGGTTATCGCTGGGTGAAGAAAATACCATGGCGGAAGTGGATTATATGTTGCAGGCAATTCCGGAAGTGGTTGCCTATCTGCGGCATATGTCTCCGGTTTGGAGAGATTTAGAGAGCGGAAAGAAGTCTTTCTTGCTGTAAGAAAAAGGAGAAACAACGATGGCTTTATATAGTGAAAAGGTAATGGATCATTTTCTGCACCCACGGAATGTTGGTGTTCTGGAAGATGCGGATGGCGTTGGAGAAGTTGGAAACGCAAAGTGTGGCGACATCATGAAAATCTATCTCAAGATTGACAATGATGTGATTTCGGACGTAAAGTTTGAAACATTTGGCTGTGGCAGTGCGATTGCTTCCAGTTCCATGGCAACGGAAATGATTAAGGGCAAGCCGGTTTCGGAAGCATTGCAGCTGACAAATAAGGCAGTTGCAGAGGCATTGGACGGACTGCCAGCACACAAGCTGCACTGTTCCGTACTGGCAGAAGAAGCAATTAAGTCTGCCCTGAAAGATTACTACGACAAGAACGGCATTGCTTACGATGCTGCTCAGTTCCCGAACTGTGAAGACTGTGCACATTGTGCAGAATAATTGCAGTTTCTAAAAAAGAGAAAACTCATCCGGCAACCTGTCGAACATGCAACAGGTTGCCGGATGAGTTTGTTTTGTCAACATGAGTAGCAACTAATATCTGGTAATTCTTTTCGATTTGATGAAATTTGTCGATGAGTTTCACCAAAATTTCACAGGATATTCTTGAAAATTCGCTCATGAAAAGCTTATACTAAAAGCAGTAAGAGTGAACAAAAGCGAATAAACAGGAAGGTAGATGAAGAGATGAAATCCATCGAAACAGAAGTTGTTGCCTTAGTGGAGCGAAACGGACGGCTGATTTTACAGTCTGCCGGCATGGAGCAGGAAAAGGGATACATTCAGCACGGAGCAGTCAGCTGTTACTTGCACTCTTTTTTCGTGGCATATATGAGTGTCTGGCTGGCAAAGCGGTTTCGGATTCGGGTACATTTGCGGAGTTTGGTGCGGGGAGCGTTGCTGCACGATTATTTTCTATATGATTGGCACATCAAAGACCCCAACCGAAAAGCACATGGGTTCTCCCACGCAGCAGCAGCGTTACAAAATGCAGAGCGAGATTTTGCTTTAAATGCAGTAGAACGAGATGTCATTGCCCGACATATGTTTCCCTTGAATCTGACACCGCCACGGTATCGGGAAAGCATTCTGGTTTGCATTGCTGATAAAATCTGTGCCGTTTATGAAACCTTTTCAATTCCGATTCCAAAACATGTTCTATTGGCAGAATAATATGCAAAACAAAAACCGGATTGCAGTACGAGAAAATGCACACTGCAATCCGGTTTTTATCTTATTTTGTTTTTTTCGATTCTTTTTTGTAGTGCATCGCTTCGGAAATTGTAACAACTGGAATATCGGTGCACTTTTTCACTTTTTCGAGAATCTGCGGTTCAAATCGCACGTCACCGATGAGAATGCATTGTGTATCCGGATATTTTTGGATATTTCGATGGTAGACAGTCTTTGCATAGGGGCTGGATTTCTTTTCATTTTCCAGCAGGTAATCAACAGAAATGCCAGCCTCTTTCAGCAGAACAGCGATGGTTTTCAATACCATGCTTTCGCCATAGATGGCAAGATGGTTGATTTGTTTGTCCTGAAAATATGTCTTGAACTGGTCAACGGTTTCCGGATGCAACACCATTTCATTTAGAATTTCAATATAAGCTTTCGAGTAAATCTCATATTGAATATCAGAAGCTAAGCGTTTTTGTGGCTTTGCGACAGGCGTTGGCTTTGTAGCTGGCTTTTTTGGTGCAGTCGGTTTTGCGGGTTTTTTTGCAGGAGCAGGCAGCGTTAAGCTGGGCTTTGCAGCAGGATTGATTGCCCGTTCTTTCATATAGTTGCTATAACAAGTCAGAATCTTTATGGATTCCTCTTTGTTTTTGGCAAAGGCAACTTGTTTGCCCATATCCAGCCAAAGCACTTTGTTGCACAGTCGTTTCATTTGAGAAATCGAGTGGCTGACAAATAAAGTTGTTGCACCGCTCTTGATGACTTCCATCATTTTCTTTTCGCTCTTTTTTCGAAAGCCGCTGTCTCCAACAGATAACACTTCGTCCAGAATTAAAATTTCCGGGTCAACCATACAGGCAATCGAAAATGCCAGACGGGAACGCATTCCACTGGAAAGTTGCTTATACTTGTAGAACTGAAATTGTTTCAGTTCTGCAAATTCAATGATTTCATCCACTCGTTCTGTGATGAAATCCTTTCCATATCCCAGCAGTGCACCACGCATATAGATATTTTCGATGAGGTTCAAATCTCCATCAAAACCCGTTCCCAGTTCCAGAAGGGCACTAATATTTCCATTCACTTGAATGTTGCCCTTGACGGGTGGCAGGATGCCGCAGATTGCTTTTAAGATGGTGGATTTTCCAGCACCATTTGCACCAATGATACCCAGAAAATCGCCCTTTTCCAACGTGAAAGAAATATCTTCCACCGACCAGCGGCTTTCCACACGCCGTTCTCGCTTCACTTTTTGAATCGTCCATTCTTTTAGTCCAATATCTCGGAAATCGCCCATTAGGTAGCGAATATAGACGTGAGATGCATCAATAATCGGTTCCATATTCGTTCCTCCTTATAAGTAGTAGACAAATTTGTCTTTGTTGCAGCGGTAGATGAGAATGCCCAAGCCGAAGAATAAAATCGTATAACCCAGCAAAACTAGATGGTCAAACATCGTTGGGATTTGCTTATGGATGATGACAGTACGAGAATAATAGATGAAGTCATAGACTGGATTAATGTGCAGAATTTTTTGTGCAGTTGCTGACATAGAAGTATCGTACCAGAATACAGCACAGCAAAAGTAGAGCAGTCGACAGAAGATGTTGTAAAAATATTGAATATCTTTAAAAAAGACATAGAGGGATGCAAGGATCAAGCTAACGCCAAGATTAAAGAAGAACAGCAACACAATCGGATAGATGAGGAAAACCAATTTCCATGTGAATCCCATGTGGTCATAAATCATGAAGGGAATCAGCAGTGCCAGCGTGATGAAGAAGTTAAATAGAGCAGATACATTTTTGGAGAGCGGAAAAATCCAAGTCGGAACTTTGATTTTTTGAATGATCCCCGCATTATTCAGAAAAGATTGCATACCAGTATGGGTTGCATTGTTGAAATAGCTATAATTTAAGATACCAACAAGCATATAGATGGTGTAATGTGGAGTGTCCCTGCTGAAAATGTTCTTAAAAATCAGCATCAAAACCAAAAATTCTGCCAGTGGATTGAGGATGCTCCAAATAATACCAAGGGTTGTCTTTTTATATTTTTGTCGGAAATCCCGTTTCACCAGTTCCCGAAACAGGAACTGATGTTGTTTGAGTGTCTTTATCATAAATAAACTCCTTTTTTGTCAGGAAGATTGTTTGCAATTAGAAAGGAAATCAGAGAACCATGACGATTTCAAAGGGAAATTATGACGTTCTGATTCCAATATCGAACAATACCGTCTTTTCTCATGGGATTCACGAGAAAAGACGGCGTTGTATCGTTTAATTTTCTTTTGTCATATGGTAGACGGAGGAAGTGCCTTCCGTAAGGAGGGCATCCATGTGATTTACTTCTGCCTTTGCAGTTGCAAAGTCGTTGTATTCGCCCAGAACAACCGATTCTGATGTACTAGCACCCAACAGAATGCCAATGACAGAATAAGTGCGTTCTGAAATCATTTTCACTGCCCGTACCGCAGCGACATGATAGAGGGCATCTTCATTTTGTGTACGAACCCACATATTTTAGCCCCTCTCTTATGCACCAAATTCGTTCTGAACAGTTTCCAGTGCAGCAGCAATGACCTTGTCCATGTCATAATACTTATACTGACCCAGACGACCACCGAAGATGACATTCGGAACGGTTTCTGCCAGCTTCTGATATTCCTGATACATCTGGTTGTTTCGTTCGTTGTTGACCGGATAATACGGTTCATCGCCCTTCTTCCATTCAGAAGAATATTCTCTGGAGATGACAGTTTTCGGCTGCTTGCCGAATTCAAAGTGCTTGTGTTCAATGATTCTGGTATATGGAACTTCCCGTTCGGTGTAGTTCACAACCGCATTGCCCTGATAGTTTTCGCAATCCAGTACTTCTGTTTCAAAGCGAACACTGCGGTATTCCAGAACGCCCAATTTATAATCAAAGAAGGCATCAATCTGTCCGGTAAAGACAGTTTTGTCTGCAACGTCCGGATGTTCCTTGATAAATTCGAAGTAGTCCGTATTGGTCAGGATGTCTGCACCTGCGAGCATCTTTTCCACAATCGGCGTATAACCGCCAATCGGAATGCCCTGATACCGGTCATTGAAATAGTTGTTGTCGTAAGTAAACCGCAGCGGCAGCCGCTTGATGATGAAAGACGGCAGGTCGGTGCAGTTTCTGCCCCACTGCTTTTCAGTATAACCCTTGATCAGCTTTTCATAAACGTCTGTACCAACCAAAGAAAGTGCCTGTTCTTCCAGGTTCTTTGGTTCTGTGATGTTCAGAGCTGCAATCTGCTGTGCAATGTGTTCCTTTGCTTCCTGCGGTGTCCGAATGTTCCACATCTTGCTAAAGGTGTTCATATTGAACGGCAGGTTGTACAGTTCGTCCTTATAGATGGCAATCGGAGAGTTGATGTAGTTGTTGAACTCTGCGAACTGGTTGATGTAGTTCCAAACTTCCTGATTGGAGGTATGGAAGATATGTGCACCATACTTGTGCACATGGATGTCCTCGATGGTTTCGCAGTAGATATTACCAGCGATGTGGTCTCTCCGCTCAATCACCAAGCAGGTCTTTCCCCGCTTCATGGCTTCATAAGCGAACACTGCACCGAACAAACCAGCACCAACAATCAAATAATCGTATTTTTTCATGAAAAAATCCTCCTGTTACGTTGTTTTTATCGATGACAATCAATGCTCTTGACGTGTGTATCAAAGCAAACACTGTCACAGACGCATTTCTTTGTCTTATCGTATACTGTAATATTAATACCACGACGGCTGACAGACCTGCCAATACCATTGAAAGAAATCGCAGTTGCATTGCCGACTTTAAGCGGTTTACTGGTGGCAACAACGGCAATACCATCTTTGGTTGTAGCCTTTACTGTGATGACTTTCTGATAAGCAGAATCTTCCGCCAGCAGATTTCCGCCGTCAATGATGGCAGCGTAGCCGTACCAATGCTTTTTTGTCAAGTTGACAGTAACACCAATCCGCTGCATATCGGCATATAATGCATCTGTAAAGCACAGTCCCGGCGTATCCTTGACCGCAATGGCAATGACATAATTTTCAATGTTGGCTTGTAATGCCTTGAAGTACTTCGAAAAATCGGAAATCGCTGTCAGAGAGAATCCAGCAAATTCTACCAAATGTGCAATTTTGCGGTTTGCAGTGGCATTTGCAATCATCAACTTTGAAACCCGTTCGGACAGTAAATCAATCCGTCTTGTCAGAAGGTCATAAGTAGAAAGCGGCTTTTTCGTTGGGTCTGCCAGAGCATCCCGCAGCCAAGTCAGACAGCGATGCCGTTCCTGCTCCAGAATTTCATAGACTGCATCATAATCAACCGGTGTGGTCAGCAGTGCTTCTTTCTGCTTCAGTTCAGTCAAGTTAGAAATCAAGCGGTCTTTCAAGCCGAGCAGACCCAGAATGGATTCAAACCGGCTTTTGCCTCGTTTTTCGTTGACAATGGCAACGAAGTTTTTCTTCATCAGAATTGCAAAACAAATGCCATGGAACGAGTCTGCAATAAAGAAATCAGAATGAATGATGTTGGCAAGTCGGTCTTCAATGAGTCCGCCGAACTGTACCGGCAAATCAAAGTCGTTCAAATCCTTCTGACGATATGCCATTTCGGTATAAACCGTGGTGCTCAGCTTCTTTTTCTTCGCAGCATAGCGGAGAATATCTGCTTTTTCCTTTGTTGGGTCAAGAATGTATGCACCAAGATAATTTTCTTCAATGGGCTGTGTAGACTGCTTTGCCAGTTCTCGGTAATATTCTGGTTTGCAGAGGAAAACCGGGTCTAACACCCACTGGGCATCTATGTCGAATTCCTTTTTGCAGATGTCAACACCGCTCTGTTCCCGAACGGAGAAAGCATCAAATCGCTTCATAAAATGTGCCATTTCTGCACGGGTTTCTTCCGGACTCCAGATATAATCATGACCGAACGAAGCTGCATAGGCGATTTTCTTTTTATTGTCCTGAACCCAGTCCAATGTACACCATCTACCGAAGTTGTTATACAAACCATCGTTGAACAGCTGGTCAGAGCCAACCACAAACATCTTGCAGAACTGATTCAGTTCTTTCATTGCTTGCTTATTCGGATAAATTTTTGCGGTATCAAAGGCAGGGTAGGGAGAAGTTCCATAAATTTTTGTCAGTGCCGGCTTATGGGCACAGTTTCCGGGGCGTTCGATCATCAAAACCGAATAACCCAGATCGCATAAGACTTTATATAGAGCAAAATAGGTCAGAGCACCCCCGAAGTTGCCAACGGTATGAATGCCAACCAACCCAATATCATGTTGATTATCCATTACCATTTTTACAATTTCCTCCATAGATTTGGTACGCAGTAATGGGAAGAAAACCGATCTTCCCGGATGTGGTGGATAAGCTGCCTTTAGTCGGTTTGGAATAGTTGCAAGGTTAACGTGCATTTGTTTGGAATCGGTTTGTGGCTGAAACCAAGTGAACAGCTGTCTGCCCTTTTCGTTGTTGAGAAAGACCATCGAAGTGCCCTTGCCATCGGTCTGGCTGGGGTCGATTTTTTGAATGCCCCAGAAATCGCCCATAGTCAGATCACCCGTACGAGGGAACGTGCAGAATTTGCAGTTATGACAGCATGGACGCAGTGCAATGTTATTTTGGAAAATCCGTTCATAGGGGTCATTTCGGCGGTTTGCACCGTGGTAGGAAGTCCCATCGGAAAAATCCACATCAATGTAAGTGGCAATCCAGCCGTGTGATTTATCCCGAAACCGAACATCGACCGCTTGTTTTCCGGGGAATGTTTCTTCTAAGTATCGCTGTAAAATTGCCTGTGATGGAACACCATGACAGAGCAGGTCAATGGTATAGAGCAAATCGCTGTATTTGTTGCCGGCGATGTTTTTCATGGCAGCTACCTGACAGGGACATCCGGTAAATAAGACTAGTTTTCCAGCCTTTAGACATTTAAGTGCATCCCGATAAACCAGTTCCGGGTCACTCTGCACATATTTTGAACCCCGCATGGGAGCAAGCTGCTTTTCATTTTTGGCGATGGAGAGCGAAAGATGCAGGTTTTTGTCAAACGCTGCTCCAACGACAACGCCTTTCCGTGCAAAGACTTCCTCGGCAGCCAGAGAGAAAACACCACCTGAGGAGCTATTTGCTCGAATGTCGTCTGCACCTCGAACCGCATACAAATCCGGTTTCGCGATGTTGCTGCTCTCCCAGTGCAGAACTGGACAGATTTGCTCACATTTCTTGCAGCCAATACATTGAGCTGCCTGCACAACCGGATGCTGAAAGCCCTCGGCATCCGGTGCAAAAAAGATGGCATCTTTTGGGCAGGCATTGGTACAGCCACCGCAGCCGGTACAGGTTTTTCCCGGCAGTTGCGGCAGAGATGTTGTTGCAATCATGGTTTAAACCTCCACGGTTGCCGGTTCTTTTTCCGGCAGTTCCAAATACTGTTTCCAGAAAGAAAGCTGCATCAGTTTCTTTCCGTTTTCTGCATAGTCCCGAACAGCGGCATCATACAGCTTATCCAACTGATGATACAATGCCTTTAAGCGGCGGAAACACTGCTTTGCAGCTTCCGGATCTCGTTCGGTCACAAAGCCTTTTCGGCTGGTATAGTCATAGTTGAGAATGGTCTGTGTCCGATAGACAGCACTTTGCTGGACACCATCTGTCGGAACGATGTTAAATTGCCGCTTGACTGGCAGCCGCAGTCCATTCATGGTCAGCTTGTTAATGATTCGCTGATAGAATTTTGTTGCTGGAACAGCTTTGCAGGCAGCTTCATAAATCGGGAAAGAGAACTGAACATTTTCTTTCAGGTCTTCGGTGTACTGCAATTTATAGCCCAGCTGCATAATTTCCTTGTGCAGGGCTTCGCCGTCCTGTTCCATCAGCCAGTTGACGCCACGCAGGAAGTCTTCCACACCCTGCATGAGCAGGTTTGCGTTTTTGTAGCGATAGAGCCGCATTTCGTTATAGACCTGTTGTTGCAGGAGGTGACGGAATGCTTTTTTCGACAGGCTCATGTCGTGCAGAGCATTGTCAATCAAACGGTTTCTGAGAATATAATAGTACAGGAACGAAGAATACTTGTTTTCAAATGGCTCGTGCCATACACAAATTCCGTTCATCAGAACCAGATTCTTCATGTTCCGCAAGCCATATTCTACATCATCGCCACGAATGAAAATCGGCATCGGCAAATTCTGGTCGGTTACGACTTCAGACGGGAAAACACAGTACCACCAAGCATTGAACTGTGTTTTTTCTTCCAGTTCGTTGTACAGGCAGGCATCCAGTTCCCGCAAATCCAAGCCATGTTTCAGGGAAATCAATTCGCCACCGTTCCAGACTGCACCGGCTTCGGTCTGAATGCACTGGGTATCCAGCCGCAGCATTGCACCGCCGATGAACAAATGCTGATACTGTGCCTTGCGGCAGGAGAGAAATGTACAAGTACGGAACAGGGATTCCGGTTCAATGGTCACGTCATCATCCATGACCAGAATATGTGTGATGTGACGCTGCTGCTTCACCCGGTTGATTTCAATCATACCACGGGTAAATCCGCCAGCACCGCCGACATTTTTATTTTGTACAATGTGGATATTTTCACTGCTCAATGCTGGAATATCCAAGGTGTGGGCATTGTCGGAAACGAACACTTCCAGTTTATTCTGCAAGAATGAATCGGGGTTTTCCAGAAACCGTTCATTCAGCAGCTTTAGATTTTTTTCAATAAACCGTTCCCGTTTATACGTGCAAATGTCAATGGCAATTTTCACCGGCTGAATGTCTTTTTCTGCAATGTCGCCGGAATAAAAGCCGCCGTAGAAACCGGACTGTTCAGAAATGCCAGTGATGCTGAAGCAATAGATACCGTTGGTAGAAACACTGTGGAATGGAAATGTAAATTCCTTGATTTCGCCGTAATTGGCTTTGCAGATATATTCACCAAGGAAATCGGTTAAGATTTTTTCGCCTTTCTTTTCTTTCCGCATCAGTGTTAAACGAACATGTCCTTCAATTCGGATGGTCAGAAATACGGTTTTTACATTCGTATATTTTGCCCATTTTTCAATGGTAAAGCCGTTAAAATACGTATCAAAAAAGAGAATACCGTCTTTCTGAATTTCAACGCCATCGCTTGACCAGTTGTAAAAGACTTTGTCTCCTCTCCGAAAATACATCAGTTCTTCGGTACAGGTATCGGTAGAAGGGAATAAGATGTTTTGTAACTTCATAAAAATCCTCCGCTAGTATTCCAACTCGTTTTTTGCAGGAATACAGAAAAAAATCCGAAGCATTGTTTTATCATCATTTGCGAACAAATACACATTTTTTTAAAAACAATGTCGACTCGGTCGTGCATATTGGGTGCAAAACAATTTCATTTTCTTGTGACCCCATCCTATTATAGCGAAAAATAGGCATTCTGTCAATCGAATTTCTAAAATATCTTTTTTCATTCCGGAAGAGAGCAGGCATGCTTTTTTAAAAAAATGAGAAAAAAGCAGGAGAAAGGCAAGAAATCCGCCAATGGTTCACTTATATTCCGTTTTTTTCCATTCTTTTTCTTTCTTTTTTAAAACATGTAAAAGTTCTCATGAAAAAAGGCTTGCAATTTGGCGGTTCGTATGATATAATAAATTTGTTTACATTTGTACTTGTTTTTTGGCGGAAAAGCAGGCGGTGCGAATGAGAATTTCGTGCGGCTGAATTTTTTTGCAAAAAACAAAATTTATTTTAGGAACGTACATATTTTTGTACGACAAGGAGAAAAGGATCATTATGAAAAAGAACAGCATGGCGTATGATACGGCAGTTTATAGTCTATGGTTCGGTTTGAATTATGGCAGCATTCTGACCGCCTGTGCATTGTACAAAACGCTGGAACAGTACGGAAAACATCCGGCATTGCTGCAAAAGCAGCCAGCTCTCTGGGGAGAACATTATGCGGAAAAGGATAACATTGCCGGATGCTTCGCTTATCAGAACTGCAATGTTCTGGAGGTTTTTGACAGCGAAGAAGACGCACGGATTTTAAGAGAGGATGTGCAGAATCACGTTGTTGGATCGGATGTTGTTTGGAACTATGAGGTAGTAGGCAAGCAATCCGGTCTGTATTATTTTTTGGAAAATGTGCCGGCTGACAAGCGGAAGATTGCATATGCATCTTGTTTTGGCGGAGCATTTACTGCAGAGGGAGAAACCAGAAACGATTGCGGCAGATTGCTGCATCAATTCAATGGGATTGCGGTTAAAGAATACGAAGAAGCAGAAGTGTTGCAGGATTTATTCCACATCACACCGGAAATGGTGTTAGACCCCGTATTTCTGTGTGACAAGCAGTTCTATATTGACTGTGCAGAACGTTCCGCAGCGAAAGCAGTTGAAACAGACCAGAGCTTTATCTTCACTTATATTGAATGCTGCGATAACCGGAAGCGGCAGTTCCTGCTGAAGGGCAATGATATTCTGTTGGTCAATCATTACAGCCAGCTGCGGAATTTTATTGACATCAATCGCTTCCCGGAATCGAAAGCACTGCTGAAACTCGACCCAGCTTATCACATTCGGGTGGAAGACTGGCTGTATTATTTGATTCACAGTGAGTTTGTCATCACAGATAATTATTATGGCATGTGCTTTGCGTTGATTTTTGAAAAGCCATTTGTGGTACTGGCAAACATGGATTTGCCGGATTTGTACCGGTATCGTGCGATTTTGCAGCCGCTGGGCTTGGAAGAACGATTGGTCATCTTACAGGAAGACTTGAAGAAAAAAGAATATCTGTTCCGGAAGCCGATTCGGTATGACCGGGTGAACCGTGTATTACAGAAAATGAAGCAGGATTCGGAAGTATGGCTGAAGCAGCAGCTCGGCATTGTATTGCCGGATGCTCCTGCAACGACATCGAATCCGCAGGAACAAGCAGTTGGAAAGTAAGGGGAACAAGAATCTATGAGAAACGTAAAGTTTAAAATTCAAAATCTGATTTTTCGGTATAATTTGCAGCTGGAAGAACACTGGTGGATGATGTATCGTGGTGCAAGAATGCAATATGACCCGCTGACCTCTTCTCAGTATTTGAATCCGGGCGATTTTGTAGAATTTTTCACCTATTTCAATTCCTTCTCCCTCGGAAAGTGGAAGAAGTATACCAATGTGGGTGACATTTATCTGCATTTGCGTTGCAAGGGACATTTCAAGCTGCAAATGTTCGGACACTATCGGGAAGGCAGAGATATCAAGAAAGAAATGTACGAGCCAGTGATTTATGATTTGAAAGAACTGACCGACATTGAAATGATGGTGCCGAAGGACAGCAAGGGGCAGGTCATCGGATTTCAGATCGATGTGCTGCCAATGACACCGGAAGAACGAAAAAAGACGGAAATTGCTGAGAAAAAGGGCGTAAAAGCACCGGATTTCCGCTTTCAAGTAGAATGCGGCAGCTGGGAAACCGTCATTCCGGAAGAAAAAATCAACGATGTTCGGATTTCCATTGCAACCACAACCTTTAAGAAGGAAGATTACATCACTCGGAACATTGGCATTCTGGAACGGGAACTGTTCTACAGTGATGAATCGGCAAAGAATCATATTCGTCTGCGGATTATCGACAACGGCAGAACATTAGACCCAGATGAATTCAACAGCGAATACATTCACGTTTACCCGAATGAAAATGTTGGCGGAGCAGGCGGCTTTACAAGAGGCATTCTGGAATCCATCAGTGCAGAAGATTTCAAGGCAACCCATGTTCTGCTGATGGACGATGATGTTATGGTTCTGCCGGAAAGCTTCATTCGTACCTATTCGTTGTTGGCACTGGTAAAGCCGCAATATAGTGAACGCTATGTCAGCGGTGCAATGCTCTACTTTGAACAGATGAACTTGCAGCACGAAGATGTCGGCTATGTACACGATGACGGTTCTTATGGCCCGAATAAGCGGATTATGGAAATGCACCGCTGGGATTGCGTCTTTGAAAATGATGAAGACGTCGATTTCCATGAAGATTCCTATGCTGGATGGTGGTACTGCTGCATTCCAGTGAAGAAGATTGACCGCAGCCATTTGCCTGTGCCGCTGTTCATTCGTGGCGATGATGTAGAATTTTCCGTTGCCAACCATGCGGAATTTTTGACCTTGAACGGTATCTGTATCTGGCATAAGGGCTTTGCAAACAAGTTCAATGCCAATCTGGAACTGTACATGGTACACCGGAACAGCTTGATTATTCAGGCAATGAGTGGCATTTGCAAGGACATTGACTTTATCAAGCGAATTCAGGGCTTCTTTGAAACAGAAATTCGCCGTCTGGCTTATAACAACTGTGATTTGCTGTTGGATGCAGTAGAGGAATTCTGTGCAGGGCCGGACTTCATGAAAACCCCGCAGGGCGAACAGATCATGAAATCTCATGCCGCAAAGAATGAAAAAATGCGTCCGGCTGCGATGGTATATTCTAAACCGATTGACTTTGATCGTGTTTATCGAAAGGAAGAAAAGCAGCTGACACCGACACAGAAATGGTGGTATCAGGTAACTGATAATGGGCAGAAATTGCCGGATTGGTTCTTGAAGAAGGATAAAACTGCAATCATTGCTTATGACTGGTTTGATGACCCGGCCAAAGAATATTTTGCAGAACAGGTTCTGGCAGTCAGCCCATTTGACCATACTGCCTACCTGAGAAAGCGGGATAAGCAGCGGTATCAGCAGCTGAAACAGCGGTATCAGCGAGTTATGCGGTATTATAAGCAGAACCGGAAACAGATTGAGCAGATGTATCAGCAGGCAGCTGACACATTACAGTCTGAATCGTTCTGGAGAGAATATCTGCATATGCCAGCAACGACGGAAAAATAAGATTAATGGGAAACCATTTCGTTGGGCTTTCCATGTCTTTCTTCTCGCAATCAGGAAAAATTTGATTGGTAGATTCAACAGTTGTTCTTTGAAGTGTTTGTCAAGTAAGTTGTAACATTGCAATAGAATCAAAAACCAGCCAGCCCCTTGCGGAAAATGCAGGGGCTGGCTGGTTTGTTTTTATCAGTAAATAGTGATAATTTCTTTGAACTGATTTAATATGTCTTCTTTTTCTTCCGGGTTAGAAATAAATTCAACTTGATTCATATAATCGTATAATTCTTGTTCGGTTGCTTCTTTTCCATTGATATTGATTCTAGCTGTATTTGAATGAGAACCTCCTGATGAATCTGCTGACACACGTATGCCCCAATTTGATTGATTATAGGATGGGTATATGTCTGCTAAAACAGCATAACCATACATGGCAACGGATCGAATCCAATAATTTACAAGATATATTTTATCAATATTATTGTCATAAATAAGTATGATGTTTTGGAGAGTCATGCCATTCATTATATTTCCAAAAGAACCTTGAAATGCACCATTATCATAAACTTGAAACATACGATCCATAGCCACTTGATTATGACCAACCGTGTTAATATGATTATATTGACCAATGGTTTCTTTTTTCCCGTCATTATCAATATCCAGATAAAAAGTAGATTCTAATGTTCCTTCTTTTAGTGGAAAAGGATTGGAATCTGTTGCAACGTTCGTATTACCAAAGCTGGAATCTCTTCTGATAGTAGTCGGAAGTAAAACTGTATCAACCATTCCAGCAGCGTGTTCTGCATAGAGAGAAAGCGTTTTGACAGCATCCTCAACGGCAACGATGCCATCTTGATTGAAATCGGCAGCCTGTTTTTGCAATTCTGTGAAACTTGGCGATTGTCCGGCAGCAGTTGCAGCATAGTAGGAAAGAATGCTGACGGCATCAGATACTGTGACATCTGCATCTCCGTCGACATCGCCATGCCCATAAGCCATTTCATCAAGAAAATCCACGTTTTTCATGTAGGTTTTATATGCTTCTAATTTGTTTGAATCGTCAATCTCAGCTCTATAGTTAATAATTAATTTGCTCTGATTGTCAGAATAGAGTCGATACAAACTATCGCTTCTATTAGTTACAATTGTGTTATACCCAATAAATGTTTCATTTGTATTTTTATCCTGAATAATATGAATTTTACAATTTTCACGTTGATTTGCAGTTCTGTTGTATAGAATATATGGTTCTGAACCATTGTCAGATACAGAATAAATACCTGATATTGGATATTGATCTGGTGAACCAACATAGTAGTAACCAATTATTTCTTTTTCTTTATCACCATCAATATCAATATGAAATTCTTTTTGAAATGTTCCCGTGTATCCTTCTACTTGAATGATTTCCGGAAACAAAACAACATCTTGTGCAGATGCGGAACAGGGCGGAACGGCTGCCAGCAAAGCAGCCGCCGCAATCCCCAGTCCCAATTGCAAGATTCTTTTTTTCGTTGTCATGGTTAAATTCTCTGTGCCAGCTTTTCGGAATATTCGCTCTGGAATGCTCCGAACCGGTCTTCATCCAATGCCTCCCGAATCTTTTCCAGCAGGGTATTATAGAAATACAGGTTGTGTGTAACGGCGAGCCGTCCGGCAAGCTGTTCCTTTGCCTTGAACAGATGGCGAATATACGCTCTGGAGAAGTTCTTGCAGACAGGGCAGTCACACTTCGGGTCTAACGGTTGCGAGTCGGTTTCATAGCAAGCGTTTGTGATGTGCAGAATGCCGTCCCAAGTGAACACCGTGCCATGCCGTGCATTTCGGCTCGGCATAACGCAGTCAAACATATCGACCCCTCTTGCAACCGCTTCAATGATGTTGGACGGTGTTCCAACGCCCATCAGATAACGTGGCTTGTCCTTCGGCATGAACGGTTCAACTTCTTCGATGATATGATACATCACATCCGTTGGTTCGCCAACTGCCAGACCGCCGATGGCATAGCCATCTAAGCCCATCGTAGCAATTTCTTTCATGTGTGCCGTTCGTAAGCCGTCAAATGTGCCGCCCTGATTGATGCCGAACAAAAGCTGATGCTGGTTGATGGTGTTCGGGTCATCGTTCAGCTGTGCCATTTTTTTCTGGCAGCGTTCCAGCCAGCGAACCGTACGGGCACAGGATGCCTTAACATAGTCGAACGGAGATGGATTTTCTACGCATTCATCGAATGCCATAGCAATGGTAGAAGCCAGATTGGATTGAATCTGCATACTTTCTTCCGGCCCCATGAAAATTCGTTTCCCGTCAATATGGGATTGGAAATAAACGCCCTCTTCCTTGATTTTCCGCAGCTTTGCGAGCGAGAACACCTGAAATCCGCCGCTGTCTGTGAGAATCGGCTTGTTCCAGTGCATAAACTTGTGCAGACCGCCCATCTGCCGGATGACAGTATCACCCGGGCGAAGATGCAAGTGGTAGGTGTTGCAGAGTTCGACCTGACATTTTAAATTTACCAAGTCAATGGAAGAGATACCGCCTTTAATGGCAGCAGCTGTTCCAACATTCATGAAAAATGGGGTTTGAATCGTGCCGTGTACGGTTTCAAAAACGCCCCGTCTGGCAGCTCCTTCTGTTTTGATACAGGTATACATAATAACTCCTTTTCGATTGAAATTTAAGATTCAGAACCGGATACACCGGTTGTATTTGTGGTACAGGCTGTGGAAAAAGTCTGTTTCAGTTTGCAGATGTCCTGCATGATGTGATCCAAGGCACATAGAATTTGTTGCAGTTGCAAGGCTTCTCGTGCATCAATTTTTCCATCCTGCATAATGGTGACCAATTGCTGAGAGATGTCGTGCATGGACTGCGAAGAACCTAAGAATTGCAATACCAGCCGATCCATGGTTTCGGTAATTGGGGTATCGTGCAGCGGTGCTTTCAGCAAGGCATCCAAGGAAACATGAAAATAGTCGCTGATGGAAATGAGTTTTTCGATTTCTGGAAAAGAAATTCCCGATTCCCATTTGGAAACGGACTGACGGCTGACGTGCAATTCATCTGCAAGATCCTCTTGTGAGAGATTAGCTTGCGTTCGCAGCAGTCGCAGTTTGTCCGAGAAAAACATGGTAATAAACCCTCCTGTAAAATTGGAACGAAAATATACAATCATTTTATTATAGCACAAAAGCGGTGAAATTGTCAATTTTTTTGCAAAGAAAAAACCGCTGCACCGCAAAAGCAGTACAACGGTTTTGGAATCAGTTGTCAGATGACACCGACAGCTGCAAAAATCAAGACTAAAATACCGAGAACAATTCGATACCAGCCGAAAACGGTGAAGTCATGCTTGCGGATGTAATCCATCAGGAATCGAATGATAAAGATGGAAACCACGAACGCACTGACCATGCCGACCAGCAGAACGGCAAATTCCATGCCGGTGAAGTGGAAGCCAAACTTGAACAGCTTTAATAGGCTTGCACCAGCCATGACCGGAACGGCTAAGTAAAACGTAAATTCTGCCGCAGCGGTACGGGAAACGCCCAGCAGCAACGCTCCGACAATGGTTGCACCGGAACGGGAAGTCCCTGGGAACACGGCTGCAATCAGCTGAAATACACCAATCAGCAACACGGTTTTGTAATCCAGTCCGCCGATGGAATGAATACGGGGTTGTTTGGTTTTCTGCCAGCGTTCAATCACAATAAACGCAACACCAAACAAAATCAGCATAATGGCAACTGTAATCGGATTATAGAAGAGTGCATGAAAGACATCATCAAACAGCAACCCGACCACCGCAGCCGGTACGCAGGCAACCAATACCTTGCACCACATCTGCAAAATATTTTTCTGCACACACGCCCCGAATCCAGTTTTCGTCAGGGGGTTGGGGTTGGTTTCTTTCTTGTGAAACGGCCAGAGATTTTTCCAGTAGATGACAACGACCGCAAGAATTGCACCCAGCTGAATGACCACATCGAACATTTCTTTAAATGCATCGCTGGCATCCAGTTTCAGGAAGGCATCCACCAAAATCAGGTGTCCGGTGCTGCTGATGGGCAGCCATTCGGTTACACCCTCGACAATGCCTAAGAAGAGTGCTTTTAAAAGTTCCCAAAACATCAGTAAAAAACTTCCTTTCCTTATTGTTTTTTTATTATAGCACAGATATGCAGCAACGTCAATTTGTTTGCCTGATTTTTTATAGAAATTTATAGATTATGAGCAGAAATTTGGAGGTAACAGGAAAATTAGGATACTTTTTTCCGAATTGCTTTACAAATATCGTGAAAAATGCTATACTAAGACCAATACAGACATGAAAGGAGCAGGCTTCTATGCAATCGACTACACAAGCATCTGCATTTGAACAACTTCAGCTGAAATATTTACAGCGGCTTGCGGAACAATATCCAACCATCGACAAAGCAGCGGTGGAAATTATCAATTTGCAAGCCATCTTAAACCTTCCAAAAGGAACAGAACATTTTATCACCGATATTCACGGCGAATATGAGGCATTTTCTCACGTGCTGAAAAATGGTTCTGGTTCAGTCAAGAAAAAAATTGACGAAGTATTCGGACATACCTTGACACACGCTGACAAAAAATCACTGGCAACGCTGATTTATTATCCGCAAGAAAAAATGGATATTGTCAAAAAGACAGAACGGCATATGCGGGATTGGTACAAAATCGTTCTTTATCGACTGATTACGCTCTGTAAAACGCTGTCCTCAAAATATACCCGTGCAAAAGTGCGGGCAGCCATGCCGCAGGACTATGCCTTTGTGATGGAAGAATTGATTACCGAAAAGCCGGAAATTCTGGACAAAGAGGCATATTATGAAACGATTATTGATACGATTATCCAGACTGACCGGGCAGAATCGTTCATTGTTGCCATGTCCGAACTGATTCAGCGGTTGGCAGTGGAGCACCTGCATATTTTAGGGGATATCTATGACCGTGGCCCTGCTCCGCATAAGATTATGGATAAGCTGTTGCAGTATCACTCTCTGGATATTCAGTGGGGCAATCATGATATTGTATGGATGGGAGCAGCTGCCGGACAGCTTGCCTGTATCGCAACGGTTATCCGCAACTCTGCTCGATATTGCAACTTGGACATCTTAGAGGACGGATATGGCATCAACTTGTTGCCGCTGGCAACATTTGCGATGGCAGTCTATCAGGATGACCCCTGTTCCCAGTTCAAGCTTTCCGGAAACCCGAAAACTTCCAGCACCGCAGAAACTGCCCTGCATATGAAAATGCATAAGGCGATTGCCATCATGCAATTCAAATTAGAAGGACAGCTGATGAAAAAGCATCCATCCTTTGAAATGGAAGACCGCAGGTTACTGCATTTGATTGACTACAAAGCCGGAACAATCGAATATGAAGGAAAGACGCTTTCCCTGCTGGATACGCATTTTCCGACCATTGACCCAGAAGACCCCTATACACTGACTCCAGAAGAACAACTAGTGATGGAACGGCTGCAATCGGCATTCCTGCACTGTGAAAAGCTGCAGCGGCATGTGAAGTTGTTGCTGCACCATGGAAGCCTTTATAAAGTCTGTAATGGAAACCTGCTGTATCATGGTTGTGTTCCGATAGAAGAGGATGGAACATTCCGAAAAGTCAACATCTATGGGAACGAATACAGCGGAAAAGCTTTGTATGACTGTCTGGAAAGCTATGTTCGGAAAGCCTTTTTGGAGGTTGACCCCGTTGAACAGGAAAAAGGACGGGATATTCTGTGGTATATCTGGACGGCGAAAAATTCACCGCTCTACGGAAAAGATAAGATGACCACCTTTGAACGCTACTTTTTAGCAGAGCCTGAAACCCATCAGGAGCGAAAAAATGCCTATTATCGGTTCTTGAATGACGAAACGGTTATGAATCGCATTCTAGCAGAATTTGGGCTGGGCACAGATTCTCACATTGTCAACGGGCATGTGCCGGTCTTACAGATTGCCGGAGAAAGTCCGGTGAAATGTGGCGGAAAAGTAATGATTATTGACGGCGGATTTTCAAAGGTCTATCAGGAGAAAACCGGCATTGCTGGTTATACGCTGATTTATCATTCCTATGGGATGATGCTGGTTGCACATGAGCCATTCACTTCTACAGAAGAGGCGATTCAAAAGGAAACTGACATTCACACCGACCGAATTTCTGTTATGGCAGCCTCCAGACGGCTGCAAGTGCGAGATACTGACCGAGGACGAGAGATTCAGGAACGTATTGACGAGTTGATGCAGCTGCTGCAAGCCTACCGGAGTGGTACGTTGCAGCAGGAACAATCTTTTTTCGACAACAAATAAAATTTGCCGATTCCTGATTTGCACCCAGAAAAAAACAAATTTTTTATAAAAATCTTGCATTTCTCGCCGAAATATGGTATGCTATATTTAAATTTGCGGAAGATGCAGAAGCGTTTGTGCATTTTTCCAGAGAATCTGCTCTTTTTCAGCATCCGTCAGCGGAAGATTCTGTACTGCTGTCAAGTCCGCAGCAGGGTCGCTCCACGGGAAATCCGTTGCAAACAGAATGCGGTCTGCCCTATGTTTGCGGATGATTTGCAGGAGCAGTTCCGGTTGGATGTAGCTCAAAATAAAGCTGATATCAAAATAGACTGGTTTTCCACAGAGTTTTTCCAACACTTCTTCGTGCATGCGGTTTGCACCGCCATGTGCAAGGACGATGTTGGGTTGCTCCGGTACGGTATCCCCATAGACCTGCTCTAACATGTGCAAGGTGCGGTCTGGCGTGCAGTGTACCGTTTCTGGAAAACCATCATCCACACCGGCATGAATGACCACAGGTAACTGCAAAGTGACACATATCCGCAAAATGCGGATGTACTTCGGGTCGTCGATGTAAGTCTGCTGGTAGTCTGGATGCAGCTTGATGCCGTAAAGTCCAGCCTGTTTGATTTGCAGCAGGTGTTCTTCCGGCGTTGGATCATCTGGATGAATGCCGCCAAAGGCAAAAATCTGCGGATGTTCGTTGCAGGCAATGGCATATTTGAGAATGCTGTCGAATTGTTTCGGACGGGTTACAACGGGCAGCGTGACGCTGTGGGTAACACCGCTGGTCTGCATATTGGACAGCAGAGAGGAAAATGTGCCGTTGCCAAACGGCTGGCTGTTGCTCTTCTGGGCAAGCATGGAGATGGTTTTTTCTGCGATTGCCTCTGGAAACACGTGAGTGTGAAAATCAATGACTGGCATATCAATCGACCTTTCTGTGATAAAAATCTGAGAACTGTAACGCATACAGTTTCTTTTTGATTGTATCACATGGATGGGAAAAATGCAAGCAAGCAATTTCTGCAAATTACGACAGAAACCAAAGAAATAGGAGTATTCGGAAAAATGGAACAGCGTTATTATCAGAAAGAAATAGAAACCATGCCGCTGGAGGACATGAAAGCCCTTCAGTCAGAACGGCTGGTTGCACAGGTCAAGCATGTTTATGAAAATGTACCGTATTATCGGGAAAAGATGGATGCCGCTCATGTAAAGCCGGAAGATATTCATGGCGTTGAAGATTTACATAAGCTGCCGTTTCTGTCCAAGGCAGACTTGCGGGATCAGTACCCATACGGACTGCTCGCAAAGTCGCTGAAGGACTGCGTAAGAATTCAGTCGACCTCTGGCACAACTGGCAGAAGAGTGGTTGCATTCTATACCCAGCATGACATTGATCTTTGGGAGGATTGCTGTGCAAGAGCAGTCACTGCGGTAGGTGGAACAGATGAAGATGTCTGCCAGGTTTGCTATGGATATGGCTTGTTTACAGGCGGAGCAGGTCTGAATGGCGGTTCTCATAAGGTTGGATGTTTGACGCTGCCGATGTCCTCTGGTAATACAGAACGGCAGATTCAGTTCATGATGGATCTGCAATCGACCATTCTCTGCTGTACCCCATCTTATGCGGCATACATCGGCGAAACACTGAAAGAAAAGGGATACAAGCCGGAAGATAACCACTTGAAGGCTGGTATTTTCGGTGCAGAACCATGGACAGAAGAAATGCGGCAGAACATTCAGGATTTGCTGGGCATTCGGGCATATGATATTTATGGCTTGACCGAAACTTCTGGCCCTGGTGTTGCATTTGAATGCTGCGAACAGCACGGTATGCACATTGCAGAGGACTACTTCTATCCGGAAATCATTGACCCGGAAACTGGCGAAGTACTGCCGGATGGTGAAAAAGGGGAACTGGTCTTCACTTCCATCACAAAGGAAGCATTCCCGCTGCTGCGGTATCGCACCAGAGATATTTGCGTTTTGAGTCGGGAGAAATGCTCTTGCGGCAGAACACTGATCAAGATGACAAAGCCGATGGGACGCAGCGATGATATGATGATCATTCGTGGTGTCAACGTATTCCCATCTCAGATCGAAACTGTTCTGCTGAACGAAGGCTATTCTCCGAACTATCAGATTGAAGTTGACCGTGTCAACAACACCGATACGCTGGATGTCTATGTAGAACTTTCTCCGGAACAGTTCACAGACTCTCTGGAAGAAATCACCAAGCAGGAAAAGCATCTGGTTTCAGCAATTCGTACCATGCTGGGCATTTCTCCGAAGGTGCATTTGGTCGATCCGAAGACCATTGCAAGAAGCGAAGGCAAGGCAGTCCGTGTCATCGACAAGCGGAAGCTGCATGACTAATTCATAAAACCAAACCGAAAAAATGTAACAGAAAAAAGGAGTGTATCATTATGGCAATTCAACAGGTATCCGTTTTTGTACAAAATAAACCCGGTGCATTATCTGCAATCTGTAAGCTGCTGGCAGAGTCAGGCGTAGATATGCGGGCAATGTTCATCTCCGACACGAAAGAATTCAGTATTCTGCGTCTGATTGCAGATGATACTGAAAAAGCAGCAGAAGTTCTGCGGGATCAGAACTGTATTGTTTCCATCAATCCTGTCATTGGGGTCGCTGTACCGGATGCACCGGGCGGAATCGCTGGAATGTTGCGGGTATTGTCTGAAACAGGCATGAATGTCGAATATACCTATGCGTTTGTCGCACATCCGGGCGAACGGGCATATGTTGTTCTGCGAGTAACCGACATTGCAGCAGCAGAAGACATCCTGAAAAAAGCAGGCTTTTTGCTGATTACCGAGCAGGATATTCAGAACCTATAAGCTTGAAAAAAGAACAAGCCCTCGGCAGACTGTCCCAATGGTGCAGCCTGTCGGGGGCTTTTGTGTTGGATGGTTTAAGTCGTTTCAGAGTGCAGAACGACGGTATCTCCTGCTAAGATTTCCGTGTCACCCTGCGGAATAATCGTTTCTGAACCACGCTGAATCATGAGAATCAGCGTCTTTTTCCCGAGGTTCAGGTTGCGGATTTGCTTGCCGTTCCACTTGTGATGGTCATCAATCACGAGTTCCGAAAGCTGCATGTTTGCTGTTTGCTGGCAGTTTCCGGCACTCAGTACAACAACATCACCCTGTTCAATTTTGGTATTTCCCTTTGGAATCACGGTTTTTCCGTTCCGAATCAGCATTGCAAGCAGGGTATCCGGCGGAAGAGCAATGCTGCTGACAGGCTGGTCAATCCAAGCATGATTGGCATGAATCGGCAATTGCAGCGTCTGAATGATTTCTTCGTCCGTGTAGTCAGTAAAGGTTTTCAAGACGTTCTGAGAATCGTCAATCATATGCAACTTTTTGGATACCCAAGGAAGAAATGTTCCCTGTAGGGCAATGGAAAAGAGCACGATGCAGAAAACCAAGTGAAAGAGGTCATATTTCAGCGTTACAGAATCGGCAGCTTCCATGCTTGCAACAGCAGTGATGGCGAAAATTGCAGAGGTTGCACCACGCAGCCCAGCCCAGGAGATGAGCAGCTGCTGCGAAAATTTCGCCCGGAAGGGTGTCAATAAGACACCAATCACCAGCGGACGGGCGAGAAACGTCAAAAAGATGGCAATGCCCAGAGCAGGTAGCAAGACACTGATCAGTTTTGTTGGTGTGCAGAGCATTCCCAAGATGAAGAAGACCAGCAGTTGCATCAGTCCGGTTACACCATCAAAGAAATGCACAAGGTTTTTCTTGTTGGAGAGTTCCGCATTGCCTAAGATAATGCCGGCGATATAGGCACTCAGATAGCCGTTTCCGCCAATCATGGTTGGAACAACATAGGAGAGAATTGCCACTGCCAGCATGAAAACCAAGTCAAATCCACTGGTATCGAACCGGAATCGCCGGAGAAAGAACAGAACCACAAGTGCCAACACTGCCCCGATTCCCACACCAAATACAATCTGTGCAAAGACTTGATACAGAACAGAGCCAGCAGAAACAGAAGTTTCCATCATTGCCACAACAATGGTGACCATTAAGTATGCAATCGGGTCATTACTACCACTCTCAACTTCGAGCAGAGATGCCGTGCCGTATTTCAAGTTCAGCTTTTTTGCACGCAAGATGGAAAAGACAGAGGCGGCATCTGTAGAGCTGATGACAGAGCCAATCAGCAAACTTTCCAGTAATCTAACGTGCAGCACGATGTGACAAAAGCCGCCGACTGCTACCGCAGTGAGAAAGACCCCAACAGTAGAAAGCAGGATGGCTCGTCCGGCAACGGGCTTTGCAGCACTCCATTTTGTTCCGAAACCGCCGTAGAAAATAATCAGAATCAGAGCGGCGGTGCAGACGTTTTCCGTTAGTTGATAATCATTGAATGAAATGCCCAGAATCCCATCTTCTCCGCAGAGCATTCCCACGCAGAGAAATGCCAGCAACATCGGGATTCCGATTTTTGCGGTAATTTTGTTGCATAAAATACAAGCAATCGTGGATACGGATAATAATAACAGTAATTGAATCATGGGAAATTATTCCTCCTTTTCGGTTGTGGACGAATCGGCGGATGTTGTGTCAAAAGAAAGAAGTGCTGAAATTGCTGGTTAATCGGATACCTCGACGGCATTTCCCAGCAGTTTGAAGTCCTGACAATTCTTGCAAAGCTCATTTAAGAAGGCTGCAATGGAACGATCCATCAAGTTGCCCTTGAAATCCACATAGAATGCAACGTCAAAGCTGCCGTCCTGAATCGGTCGGCTTTCCAGCTTCACCAAGTCCAACCCCTGTAAATAGAATTGGTTCAAAATTTTACTCAAGCTACCGGGTACGTTTGGCAAAGTCATCATAATCGAAATGATGGAGGCATCCGGTGCAACCATCATCTGTTTGGAAATGCAGATGAAACGGGTGTAGTTTAAGGCAACATTTGCGATACCAGAAAACAGAATGTCCATGTGATTTTGCTTGGCACATTCTTCTGAGCAAATCGCTGCAAATGGCTCTGGACTGGATGCAACAAAGGCAGCTGCTGTTGCGGTGTTGCTGTATTCAATTTGTTTGAGATTGTGATATTTCAGAAAGTCCGAACATTGCATCAATGCCTGTGGATGCGAGTAAACTGCCTGAATCTGTTCCAGAGAAACGCCCGGTCGAACTGCCAGACAGTGCTTGATTTTGACTTGATTCATAGCGGTAATATAGCAGTTATACTTTCCGAGCAGGTCATACGTTGGCGTGACCGAACCGCTGGTACTATTGTAGACAGGCAGCACCCCAAATTCGACTTCGCCCCGTTCTACTGCCTGAAAGACATGTTCAAAAGTGGGGTAGAAAGTGACAGCTCTGTCGGGAAAGAACTGCTGAGAAGCCGTTTCGGAGTTTGCACCATTCGTTCCCTGACAGCCGATTTTCTGGGCAGCAGAAAAATTCGGAACGGGGAAAATGGGGTCGATTTCCATTTTGGCTAAGATACGGGATTGCAGCTGCTTGCTGATGTCTAAGATGACAGAGAACAGCGTGCGTGCAGCATGCTTGCGGTCTGGGGAGGCTGCCTGTTCGATCTTGTCCAGCAGCTTTTCTTCCCGTTCCGGCTGGAAAACTGGGAGGTTGTGTTCTTTTTTATAAAGGGCGACATCTCGGCAAAGATCCATACGCCGTTCAAACAGTGCGAGCAGTTCCTTGTCCAAGGCATCAATTTCTGTACGGATTTCTTCTAAATTCATAATCGCATTCCTTTCAACTTTTTTGTCTTTTTCTATTATACAAAAATTTTTTTGGAAAATCAACATAAAAATTTGAATCACTATTGAAAGCACCCCTTGAAATATGGTATAATAGTAATTGTCTGTAAAACGGACGGGATGAAAATGAGAATAGGAGAACGGCAGTTATGCGAATTTTAGGGGTAGACCCGGGTTATGCCATTGTTGGATTTGGCGTATTGGAATATACCGGAACGACTTTTACACCGATTACATACGGTGCAATTACCACCGCCGCAGAAACGCCGTTTTTACGGCGGCTGGAGAGCATTTATCGGGATTTTCGGACGCTGATTCAGCAATACCATCCGGATTGTGTGGCGATGGAACGGCTTTATTTCACATCCAACCAAAAGACGGTAATTGATGTGGCACAGGCAAGAGGCGTTTTAATGCTGACGGCACAGCTGGAACAGATTCCCGTTTCGGAGTATACGCCTTTGCAGGTAAAGCAGGCGGTTGTCGGATATGGCAGAGCTGAAAAAAAGCAAGTCATGGAATTGACACGCCGGATCTTAAAGCTGCAAAAAATCCCGAAGCCGGATGATGCCGCCGATGCACTGGCAATTGCCATTTGCCATGGACATTGTGCAACTGGCTTGCGGGGAAGAATGGAATCATAGGAAAATAGGGAGCAGAAACATGATTGACAGTTTACATGGAACTTTAATCGCCAAGGAAATGAACATGGCGGTGGTGGAATGCGGTGGCGTTGGCTATGCCTGCCGGATTTCGTATCAGACTTATAGCAAGCTGTGTGCCGTTGGCGAAGAGGTATTTTTGTATACGATTCTCTCCGTTTCCATGCGGGAAGGGAATCTAGAATTATATGGATTTCTCAGTGCACAGGAACGCCGTTGTTTCTCCATGCTGACAGGGGTCGGCAGTGTCGGCGGCAAGGCAGCCCTTGCGATTTTGTCCGAATTGACACCGGAACGCCTGGCATTGGTGGTTGCCTCTGGCGACAGCAAGACCTTGACCAAAGTCAAGGGTGTTGGAACAAAAATGGCACAGCGGATTGTATTGGAACTGAAAGACCAGATTGCAAAGGAGCAGGGCGGTGTCCTGTCCGCAGCAGATCTCTCTGCTGAAGTTGCTCCGCCGGCAGAAAGCGAAGTGGCAGAAGCATTGTCGGCACTGACCGTTCTGGGCTATACACAGCTGGAAGTAATGCCGATTCTGGCAAAGCTGCCTGCGGAGTTGTCCGCAACAGAACTGATTAAAGAAACGCTGAAGGCCATTGGAAAACGGCGTTAAACAGAAAAAGGAGGACGCATTGTGATTGAAACAAGCGATATGCAGTTTGATTCCCGGATGGTTACGGCGGAAGAAACACCGGAAGACCATGATGTGGAAGTCACACTGCGACCACAAACGCTGGCGGAATATATCGGGCAGGATAAAGTCAAAGAAAACATGGCGATTTATATTCAGGCAGCGAAGCGGCGAGGTGACCCTTTGGATCACGTCTTGCTGTATGGGCCGCCGGGGCTTGGAAAGACAACACTTTCCGCCATCATTGCCCATGAAATGGGTGTCAACTTGCGGGTAACAACTGGCCCAGCTATTGAAAAGCCGGGCGATTTGGCAGCGTTGCTGACCAACTTACAGCCGAATGATGTGCTATTCATTGATGAAATCCATCGGCTTTCCCGTGCAGTAGAAGAAATTCTCTATCCGGCATTGGAAGACCACGCCATTGATATTATCATGGGAAAAGGGCCTTCTGCCCGTTCTCTGCGAATCGATTTGAACCCGTTCACGCTGATTGGTGCAACAACACGAGCAGGGCAGCTTTCCAGTCCGCTGCGAGATCGATTCGGTGTGATTCAGCGGTTGGAGCTTTACACCACGGAACAGCTGACGGATATTGTCCGGCGAAGCAGCATGATTCTGGAAATTCCCTGTACCTTTGAGGGAGCAGCAGAAATTGCCAGCCGAGCAAGAGGAACACCTCGAATTGCAAACCGTCTGCTGAAGCGAGTACGAGATTTTGCCGATGTTATGGGCAACGGAGAAATCACGCTGGACATTGCAAAAATTGCACTGGGACGGCTGGAGATTGACGAACTGGGCTTAGACAGCAATGACCGCCGAATGCTCACAATGATGATTAAAGGCTATGGCGGTGGGCCTGTTGGGCTGGAAACGCTGGCATCTGCATTGGGCGAAGAAGCGGTTACGTTGGAAGATGTCTGCGAGCCGTATCTGATGCAGCTGGGCTTTTTGTCGAGAACGCCACGGGGACGCTGTGCGACAGCACTAGCATATGAACACATGGGCTTTCCGCTTCCAGAGCAGCGAAAAGCACCGATACAGGGACAAATGACCCTATCCGAAGCGGAAGCAGATGCCGCAGAACAGAAATAAATGTTTCTGAAATGATTTTATATTTTTACATTACAACGGACAGCCGCTGACCCTTGGCGGCTGTTTCATCAGACAAAGGAGTCGAATAAAAATGGGCAGATTATTTGGAACAGATGGAGCAAGAGGCGTTGCCATTACAGAATTAACTTGTGAACTTGCCATGCAGATTGGTCGGGCAGCCGCATTGGTTTTGACGAAAGAAGCCAAGCACAAGGCGAAAATTGTCATCGGGAAGGACACCCGAATTTCTTCTGATATTCTGGAAGCCGCTCTGTGTGCAGGAATTTGTTCTGTTGGGGCAGATGCCGTGCAGCTGGGTGTGATTCCAACACCGGGCGTTGCCTATCTGGTGCGTTCGATGGGAGCAGATGCCGGTGTGATGATTTCCGCCTCTCATAACAGCGTCGAATTTAATGGCATCAAGCTGTTTGCCTCCACAGGCTATAAGCTGCCGGATGCAGTGGAAGAAGAAATTGAATCGTTGATTCTGGATACACCGGAAAAAATCACGCTGCAATCGCACACCAATGTGGGCAGAATGGAACGCTATGAACATGCCAAGGAAGATTACATTCAGCATATTTTAGAGAGTGTCCCGACTCGATTTGACGGGATGAAGATTGCACTGGACTGTGCAAACGGCAGTGCCTCTGCAACCGCAGAAACGCTCTTCACTGCATTGGGTGCAGAAGTTTGCATGCTGAGTGCAGAGCCAGACGGCACAAATATCAATGACCACTGTGGTTCTACCCACATGGAACAGCTGATGGCATACGTGCCAGCACATGGCTGTCAATTGGGTCTGGCATTTGATGGAGATGCAGACCGTTGTTTGGCAGTGGACGAAACCGGAAAGGTTGTAGACGGTGACCAGATGATTGCAATTTGTGCCAAGGCACTGAAAGCAAGCGGCAAGCTGGAAAAAGATACGGCTGTTGTAACTGTTATGACGAATCTGGGCTTTTTCCACTTCACCAAGCGGGAAGGCATTCATGCCGTTGCAACAAAAGTTGGTGACCGGTATGTGCTGGAAGAGATGAAAAAGGGAGGCTATTGTATCGGTGGCGAACAGAGCGGTCATATTATCTTTTTGGAACACGCTACCACAGGGGACGGCGAACTTTCCGGTGCAAAGCTGGTCGAAATCGTCAAGCAGTCCGGAAAAAAGCTGAGTGAACTGGCAGGAGAAATGGAAACATTTCCGCAGCAGATGCAGAATGTGCGGATTACAGCTGACCAGAGAAACCGTTGGAAAGAAGACGAGGCAGTTTGCAGCGTGATGAAACAGTATGAAGAACGACTGGGCGAAGACGGCAGAATTCTGGTACGGGAAAGCGGAACAGAACCGCTGATTCGGGTCATGGTAGAAGCAAAGGATGCCGATTTGATGCAGGAAGCTGTTTCTGCGATTGCAGAAGAACTGGAACGCTACACGAAACGATAAAGGAGCCGTACAACTGTGAGAATTGCAAATCAATGGAACGATTACCGGATTTTAGATACTTCCGGACAAGAAAAGCTGGAGCAGTGGGGCAATGTGACATTGATTCGTCCAGACCCCCAGATTATCTGGAAAACCCCGAAAGAACACGGAATGTGGAATCATGCAGACGGGCATTATCACCGCTCGAATGCTGGTGGCGGTAGCTGGGATTTTTTCCGGAAACTGCCGGAATCGTGGAACATTCAATACACACCGCTGGATTTGAAATTTCGGATTCAGCCGACCAGCTTTAAACATACCGGATTATTTCCGGAGCAGGCTGTCAACTGGGATTTTGTTTCCAATCTGATTCAGAATGCGGGCAGACCAATTTCTGTCTTGAATCTGTTTGCCTATACAGGCGGTGCAACGCTGGCTTGTGCGAGAGCCGGAGCGAGCGTTTGCCATGTAGATGCATCCAAGGGAATGACGCAGTGGGCAAGAGAAAATGCAGCCCTTTCGGGCTTGTCTGACCGTCCGATTCGCTGGATTGTTGATGACTGCGAAAAGTTTGTTGCCCGAGAAATTCGCCGGAATCGGCGGTATGATGCCATTATCATGGATCCGCCCAGCTATGGCAGAGGGCCAGGCGGTGAAATCTGGAAGCTCGAAGACTGTATTTATGATTTGGTGCAGCTTTGTGCCGGTGTTCTGACGGAACAGCCGCTGTTCTTCCTGATTAACAGCTATACAACAGGTTTGTCGCCGTCTGTAATGGGCTATATTTTAGGCAGTGTTGTACGCAAGCGGTTCGGCGGAACAGTGACTTTCGATGAAATCGGCTTGCCAGTCGCACAAAGTGGGCTGGCGTTGCCGTGTGGGTCAACCGCCATCTGGCAGGCTGAATAACCCCAGCCGCAAATAAGAAGTTCGGAAAAGAAAGGAACGGGAATGGAAACACAAGCACAGGCGAAACAACTTTGGTTTCACTATACCGATGAAAACGGAGAGCGTACCTCTCCAGACATTTTAAAAGACATTTCTCTTTCGATTGACAAAGGTGATTTTGTTGCCTTGCTGGGGCATAATGGCTCTGGCAAGTCAACATTTGCAAAACACATGAACGCCATCCTGCTGCCGTCAGCAGGTACGATGACCGTGGACGGCATCGATACAAAAGACGAGTCGCAGCGTTTCACCCTGCGGAGTCATGTAGGAATGGTGTTCCAAAATCCAGATAATCAGATTGTAGCGACCATTGTCGAAGAAGATGTGGCATTTGGCCCTGAAAATTTAGGCATTCCGCCACAGGAGATTCGGGAACGGGTTGACGATGCCCTGAAAGCCGTGGAGATGTACGAATATCGGGAACACGCTCCCAGTCAGCTTTCCGGTGGACAGAAGCAGCGAGTTGCCATTGCTGGCATTATCGCCATGCGACCGGATTGTATTGTCTTGGATGAACCCACTGCCATGCTTGACCCCAGCGGCAGACGGGAAGTCATGAATACGATTCACATGCTGAATCGGGAATACGGAATTACCATTGTGCTGATTACCCATTATATGGAAGAGGCAGCACAGGCAAACCGTGTGGTTGTCATGGATGATGGAAAAGTGGTACTGGACAACACGCCGAAAGAAGTCTTTTCTCATGTGGAAACTCTGAAAAAGATAGGCTTAGATGTTCCGCAGGTGACAGAACTTGCATACCGCTTGCAGCAGGCAGGCTGTCCGGTAGATGTGCACATGATTTCAGAGGAAGCATGCGTTGCCGCATTGACAAAGCTGCTGAATGGAAAAACGGGAGGTGCAGCATGGCAATCTTAAAAACAGAAGATTTGACCTATCAATACAGCATTGGCACACCGTTTGAAAAAACAGCTGTGGATCATGTTAATCTGGAGATCGAAGAGGGAGCATTTGTCGGCATTATCGGGCATACTGGCTCGGGAAAGTCGACCTTGATTCAACATTTTAACGGGCTGATTCGTCCGACCTCCGGAAAAATTTATCTGGATGGAACAGACATCTGGGCAGACAAGACCAATATCCGGCAGGTTCGCTTTCAAGTGGGTTTGGTGTTCCAATATCCGGAATATCAGATTTTTGAAGATACCGTTTATAAAGATATTGCGTTTGGCCCTCGCAACATGGGATTGTCTGAAGCGGAAATCAAGGAACGAGTGGAAGAAACGGCTGCTCTGGTTGGTCTGACGCAAGCACAGCTGAACCAATCGCCGTTTGACTTGTCCGGCGGACAGAAGCGGCGAGTTGCGATTGCTGGTGTTATGGCGTTGCGACCAAAAGTTTTGATTTTGGACGAGCCAACGGCTGGACTAGACCCGAAAGGCAGAGAAGATATTCTTCGAGAGATTCGCCGTTATCACAAGGAAACCGGAAGAACAGTTCTGCTGGTTTCCCACAGCATGGAAGATATGGCAAACTGTGCAGAAAAAATTCTGGTGATGAACGCCGGAAAGGTATTCTGCTATGACACGGTTGAGAACGTGTTCCGGCAGGCAAAAGCCTTGCAGGAAATCGGGCTGGCAGTGCCGCAGATCACCCGAGTTTGTATGCAGCTGCGAGAGCAGGGCATTCCGTTGAGCGACGATATTTATACGGTAGAAGCTGCCTATCAGCAGATTTTACAGCTTTATCGGCAGCAGAAGGAGGGAACAGAATGCTAAAAGATATTACCATTGGACAGTATTATCCGGGGAACAGTTTTGTTCATCGGCTAGACCCTCGATTTAAAATCATCATCACCTTGCTGTATATCACGATGCTGTTTATGGGCAGTCATCTTTATTCGATGGTGTTTGGAATTGTCTTTTTCTTTCTGACATTCTTTTGTTCGGGCATTTCTGCAAAGGTGCTGCTCAAGAGCATGAAACCCATTCTGCCGATTTTGCTGATTACAGCGATTCTGGACTTGCTGTTCATTCGTGATGGAACGGTCTATTGGTCGCTGGGTTTTCTGCAAATCACACAAGAGGGCGTGAAAACAGGCGTTCAAATGATCATCCGGATCAGCTTTTTGATTGTGGGAACATCCATGTTGACCTATACCACCTCGCCAATTGCCTTGACGGATGCGATTGAACGGCTGCTTTCACCGCTGAAAAAGCTGAAATTTCCAGTGCATGCATTTTCGATGATGATGACGATTGCTCTGCGGTTTATTCCAACTTTGATTGAAGAAACCGATAAAATCATAGCTGCCCAGAAAGCAAGAGGGGCAGATATGGAGAGCGGTAACCTGATTCAGCGGGCAAAGGCATTGATTCCGATTTTAGTTCCGCTGTTTGTTTCGGCATTTCGCCGTGCGGAAGAACTGGCGACTGCGATGGAATGCCGTTGTTATCGAGGCGATATTGGCAGAACAAAGATGAAACAATTGCATTTGTCCGGAAAAGACTGGCTGGCGATGAGCATTACACTGGTATTCTTTGCCGGTTCGATTGCAATGAAAATCATTCTGGGATAAAGATAAAAAGGAGTTCCTGATTTATGCGGTCTGGTTTGTTGGCTTCCAACCGGAACAATCCGAAACGCTATTTGCTGCTGTCCATGCTGCTGCCAATGTTGTTGGTGGCAGTCGGATGGATTGTGTTAGAGGTGCATCCATTCGGAACACGGCAGATTTTAGTAACGGATTTCTGGCATCAGTATTATCCGTTTCTCTGCATCTTACAGGAGAAACTGAAACACGGGGAATCCCTGCTGTATACCTGGCAGTCGGGAATGGGGTCGAATTTTGCAGCGATGATGGCATATTATACCGCAAGTCCGCTGAATCTGCTGACGCTGCTTGTGCCAGCATCCATGCTGCGAGATGCCGTAACGGGGCTGGTACTGCTGAAAATCGGGGCAGCAGGCGGCTTTTTTGCAGCGTTTTTAAAGGAAACATATGGCAGAAATGACAGTTCGCTTTGTCTGTTTGGCACGATGTATGCCCTCTGTGATTTCATGATGGGGTATTCTTGGAACATCATTTGGCTAGATACCGTGGCACTGCTGCCGCTGGTGATGCTAGGCGTTGTGCGACTGGTGCGGACGGGTTCTTATCGTCTGTATACAGTTTCACTAGCATTGGCGATGTTGGCGAATTTCTATATTGGCTTTTTCATCTGTATTTTTACTGTGATTGCCTATTTCTGCATTTGTATCTTTACGGGAATGGGATTTAAGCGGTTTTTGACTCGCAGCGGAAAAATGCTGGCAGCAACTATTCTCGGCTTGGCAATCAGCAGCATTTTGCTGCTGCCAACCTATTACGCCTTGCAGAATACGTATAGCATTCACAATACATTTCCGCAGCATTCCACATTCTATGAAACATGGAGGAATCTGCTTTCGCAGCTGCTTGCCTATCAGATTCCAACGGTCAAAGAGGGCAAGCCAAACCTGTATTGTGGGGTGCTCTGTGTGGTATTGGTGGGGATGTTTCTTCGGGCAAGGTCGATTCGGATTCGGGAGAAAGTCGGGGCAATTCTGGTTCTGGCGTTCCTGCTGGTAAGCTGTAACTGGAACATCTTGAATTATCTCTGGCATGGCTGCCATTTCCCGAATATGTTGCCCTATCGGTTTTCCTTCTTGTTTTCGTTTGCCCTGTTGACGCTGGCATATCGTGCTTATTTGCTGCTGTTGGAGCGGCGAATGAAGTGGCTGGATTTGATTGCAATGGTGCTTTGCAGCGGAGTATTCCTGTTCCTTGTCTATACGACCGACCGGAAACAAGTCGTTCTGTATACAGGGATGACAATGCTGGCATATCTGTTGTGGATGTTGCTGCACAAGTTGGGGCTGCTGCACCGGCGGGTTTTTGCCGCTGGCATGCTGGTTGTGATGCTGGTAGAAATGGGCTGTCATGTTCGGATTGCAACAGAGGCAGTTTCCACTTCAGATTATACCTCGTATCCGGAAAAATACGAATCGGTAGAAGCATTGCTTTCGCAGATTGAAGAGCAAGAACCAGAGAATGCATTTTATCGCATCGAGTTGACCAGCTTGTACACCTTGAATGATCCGGCACTGTATCAATATCGAGGCGTTTCGCAGTTTTCCTCTCTGGCAAACTGCAAGGTAAGTACCTTTTTGAAAAAGCTGGGAATGCCAGCTTCCGAGGCAGGAAATCGGTATTATTACGCTCATAGCACCCCTTATCTGGATATGCTGTTAGGGGTTCGCTACCTGATTCAGAAAACTGGATTTATGCCAGAAGCAGAAACGGTTGAAAAAGTTGCTGTCAGTGATACCGTTACAAGCTACCGTAACCGCTATGCGTTGCCGGTTGGCTTTCTGGTGAACGAAGAAACAGCAGATTTTTCCATAGACACTAGTGAAAACGCATTTGAAGTGCAAAATGACTTATTTGCAAAGATGACGGGCATCAAAGAACCGTTGTATACAGCAGTCGATGTCAAAGATGTTGGGCACAGCGGTGTCGAAGTCAGCCGGAATGGCTACGGATATTATACCTATTTCCCGATGAGCACAGAAGCTGAACCCTATTTGAAATATAATTTCATGCCGGAGCAAGATACCTTGCTATATGCGTACTTGTCTGTAGACAAGGTGGAGGAAGTAGACATTTATCAGAATGAACGCTATACATTTTCCCAGAAACTTGCAAAACAGCCGTATATTTTCCCGTTGGGAAGCTATAAAGCCGGAGAAAAGGCAACTTTAAAATGGAATGTTGACCGCAAGAGCATCCAGAACGGAGCGATTACAGTATTTGTCTACGCTTTGAATCAGGATGTTTTAGAACAGGGCTATCAGCAGCTTGCCGCTGGTGGGTTACAGGTGACAGACTGGAGTGATACTCGTTTGACGGGAACGCTAAATGCTGACCACGATGGAATCTGTTATCTTTCGATTCCGGCGGAAGATGGCTGGCATGTCACCATAGACGGCAAACAAACAGAAACCATTTCGATTGGTGGAGCAATGCTCGGCGTTCCGGTTTCCAGCGGAACGCATACAATTGCACTGCGGTATTGCCCGAAAGGAACGGTTGTCGGAACGATTTGCTGCGGCAGTGTCATTTTATTGTTGACATTCTGTTTTGTCATCGAACAAAAGCAAAAACGTGCTTGCAGAAGCAATTCTGTGGGCAGAAGGAGAAAAACATGCGAACCTTAAAAGTAATGATGGCATATTGTGGGACACGCTATCATGGCTATCAGCGACAGAACAATGCAAACACTGTGCAGGCAGTGGTAGAAGCAGCGGTTTCCAAGCTGCTGAACACCCCGACGGTGATTGCCGGATGTTCCCGAACAGATACCGGCGTACATGCGGAGCAGTTCTGTTTCTCGCTCACCACAGAAAATCCCATTCCCTGCCGGAATTTTGTGCGGGGATTGAATGGATATTTGCCGGAGGATATTTCGATTTTATCTTGTGAAGAAGTAAAGGATACGTTTCATGCACGGTTTTGCTGTCAGGCGAAAACATATCGTTACTGGATTCACAATAGCGAGTCGAAAAATCCGTTTGCCGCTGACCGAGCGTTGCATTATCGGCGTGCTTTGCAGATTGACCAGATGCAGGCAGCGGCAGACTTGCTGAAAGGAACGCATGACTTTGCCAGCTTTTGTTCAGGATGCACAGAAAATAAAGATACTGTACGAACAATCTATCAATTTGATATAAAAATGCAGGGAACAGACTGTTTCATCCTTGTAAAAGGGAATGGTTTTTTGTATAATATGATTAGGATTCTGGTTGGAACGCTGCTCAGCGTCAGCGAAGGGGAGCTTTCTGTGTCAGAAATTCCAGAAATTTTAGCAGCACGCAACCGCATTTATGCCGGAAGAACGGTGCAGCCATATGGCTTGTATCTGCATGAAATCTTTTATGACGATGCAGCATATCGGTTGCCGCAGGGGGATGCGTTTTTTGGCAGTGCTGTCAGCGGAGGTGAACGAAATGGGAAGTAAAGCAAATTTTGATGCGGTTCAGAAACGAAAAAAGCAGCGGACAAAAAACAATTTGAAGAAATTGCTGTTGTTTCTGCTGATTGCTGCCTTTTGTGGGTATCTATATTTGCAGCGGGATGCTTGGATTCCAAAACTGGAGGGCATCGGCACACGCTACGAATCGGTAATTACACAGAATGACGGAACACTGGCAGACGGAAACTTTCCGCTTTCCATTACCAAAAATGCCGATTATCGGGCAGCGGTTGTTGAAAACGATTTGTTTATTCTGAATGCTTCCTATCTGTATCTGTATTCTTTACATGGGGACTTGAAGGAAACCCGACAGCTGGCATATAGTAAGCCAATTTTAAAGAGCAATGACTATTTTGCATTGCTGTATGAAAATGGCGGAACACGATTCCGTGTGGATCGGCAGAGCGGAAATGTCTATACCAAGACTATGGATCAGGCAATTATTACCGGAGCAATCAGTTCGACAGGGGTCGTGGCATTGGTAACAGAATCCGATTTGTACAGCTGCGTTTTGCAGATATTTGACAAAAACGGAAAAAAGCTGTATACTCGTAATTGTATCGAACGATTGAGCGATATTGCATTTAATGAAGACAGTACCGGCTGCGTCTTTACGGAGCTGAGTGCCGTAGATGGGGATGTGACGGCAACGCTGAAATGCATTCAGTTTGATACAACGGACTATACATGGGAATCCGAGCCGCTGACGACTTTGAGTTTGGCACTGTCTTTGACAGAAAACAATCATGCCTGCGTCATCGGTGATACGACCTGTGCATATTATGATGACAAGGGAAATTTGGAATCGCAGTATGATTACGGCGGAACGCTGGAAAATTATGCAGTGGATGCTGGAAATGCAGCGGTTTTGATTCGGGATGAAGAAAAGCGAGAAACCAAACTGGTCATTTTCCCCGGCTCTGCATCCGAACCAATTGAGATCGTTGTGAACGGCGATGCCAAGGCAGTGCAGGTTTATGGCGATCGGGTCTATATGATGAACGCTGAAACTGTCATCGCCTATAACTTCTCTGGAAAGGCTGTGGCAACGGTGCGGTTAGACAGTACCTATGATTCTTTCCTGAAGAAAGACAACTATCTGTTCTTGCTGCGGTATGATAAAATTGACCGGGTGGATTTTAAAGAATAAGGGAATGGCGTATGGCATGGTATTATGATTTGGTGGTTCTGGCGATTCTTGCCCTTTGTGTCTGGAATGGCATGCGAAAAGGGGTCAGCCGTTCGCTGCTTCAGACGGCTGCAACGATTTTGAGTGCAGTTGTCGCTTTGTGGGTGAGTCAACCGCTGGCAGAACTTTGTTATACGGAATTTTTGGAAAAGCCGGTGGTTTCTGCCGTGGAAGGACAGCTGAATACGGTAGATGTTGCGGGACTGGTACAAACGGCACTTTCTGACAATGGCATTCCGGTTTCGAGAGAACAAGTACAAAGCATGTTGGCAGACCCAGAGGGAACTGCTGCCCAGTATGGATTCGATTCCGGGTGGATGAATCAGCAGATAGATGCTGCGGCGGATTCCATAGAAGAATTGACGAATGGCGTTTTGCCCAGCTGGCTGATGAAAGAGATTGCCGGAGATGGTGCGGTACAGAAAGAAACTGCAAAATCTGTGATTTCGGGCGATACCCATACAGCTGCACAGCAATTGGTGTCAACCTATGGGAAACCAATTCTCTGTTCTGTCTTGCGATCCATTTTGTTTGGCTTGTGCTTTGGGGTTTTGATGCTGCTGTTTCAGGCAGTTTTATTCCTGATACCCGTACAGCAGATGGGACTTTCCGTGGATTTGGTCGTTGGGGCATTGGCAGGATTGGCAAAAGCGGGGATTTTGCTCTGGATGATGGTCGTATTGACAAAAGTTGTGGTTTCTGCAACAGAGGGAACAACGCCCTTTTTCACAGAGGCAACGATTCAAAAAACGTATCTATTCCAGTTGCTTTACGAATTGAAAAAATAACTGATCGGTATTTCATCCACCGACAGAAACTTGCAGAAAGGTGATGGAGTTATGATTTTATGCAGCAGATGCAAAAAGCGTCCGGCAGTGGTATTTATTACCTCGCAGCAGGGCAATCAAAAGAAGAATGAAGGACTTTGCATGGTCTGTGCAAAGGAATTAAATATTCCGCAAATCTCTGAATATATGAAGCATATGGGCATTACAGATGAAGAACTGGAACAGCTGTCTGACCAGATGATGGATATGATGGATGGTGACAGTTTTGAAATGGGTGGTTCTGGAACGCTGCCGCCGTTTCTCCAGAACATGATGAAGAATATGCCAAATATGCCGCTGTTTTCGGGCGACAATCAGAACGAGGGAGAGGAAACGCTCCCAAATGAAGATCTTACCGCAGAACCGCCGAAGCCAAGCAAAAAGGAAAAGCGGAAGAAAAAGAAAGACTTGAAATTCCTGAACAACTACTGCACGAACCTCAGCCAGAAGGCAGAGGAAGGCAAGATGGATGCCATCATTGGACGGGATAAAGAAATTGAACGGGTTGTGCAAATTCTGTGCCGCCGTACTAAAAACAATCCTTGCTTGATTGGTGAGCCGGGTGTCGGAAAAACTGCCATTGCAGAGGGCATTGCCCAGCGGATTGCTGCCGGACAAGTTCCATTTTATCTGAAAGGCAAGCAAGTTTATCTGTTGGATTTGACTTCTCTGGTGGCTGGAACACAGTTCCGTGGACAGTTTGAAAGCCGGATTAAGGGCTTAGTGAATGAAGTCAAGCAGGAAGGCAACATCATTCTCTTTATTGATGAATTGCACAACTTGGTTGGAGCAGGCAACTCCGAGGGTTCTATGAATGCTGCAAATATTCTGAAGCCAGCGTTGTCCCGTGGTGAAGTGCAGGTAATCGGTGCAACCACATTTGAAGAATATCGGAAGTATATTGAAAAAGATGCTGCATTGGAACGGCGTTTTCAGCCGGTTACCGTTAAAGAACCGACAGTAGAAGATACCATTGAGGTTTTGAACGGCATTAAAAAGTATTATGAACAGCACCACCGTGTGCATATTTCAGATGCAATGGTACGGCTGTGTGCAAGACTTGCAGAACGGTATATCACAGACCGATTCTTGCCAGATAAGGCGATTGACCTGATGGATGAAAGCTGTGCTTGCACTTGCCTGCGGTCGCCAGAAATTTCGGAATACGACACCGAAAAGGCAAATCTGGAACAGCTGGAAGCTAAGGAAAAGCAGATGGAAGAACAGACGGAAGAAGTGGATTATGAAGCACTTGCAAAGCTCAAGGGCGATATGATTCGTGCAAAAGACCGTCTTGCAGAACTGCAAAAGAAGGTTGACCAAGTACAGGTAACAGAGGCAGACCTTGCAAAAGTCATTGCTCTCTGGACGGGAATCCCAGCCAGCAAGATTCAGGAAACGGAATATACCAAGCTGATTGCACTGGAAGACCACTTGAAAGCCCGTGTTATTGGACAGGATGAAGCGGTTTCTGCTCTGGCAAAGGCAATCAAGCGGACACGAGTACAGCTGACGAATAAACGCCGTCCGGCATCGTTCATCTTTGTAGGGCCAACTGGTGTCGGAAAAACCGAACTGGTAAAAGTCCTGTCAGAGGAACTGTTCGATGACAACGACCCATTGATTCGGTTGGATATGACAGAATTTATGGAAAAGCATGCGGTTGCAAGAATGATTGGTTCGCCTCCGGGATATGTCGGTTATGATGAGGCTGGACAGTTGACCGAAAAGGTACGGAGAAAACCGTATTCTGTCATTTTGTTCGATGAAATCGAAAAAGCACATCCGGATGTCATGAATATTCTGATGCAGATTTTGGATGAAGGAAAGATTGACGATGCACAGGGCAGAACTGTCAGCTTTGCAAATACAATTATCTGCATGACTTCCAACGCTGGTTCTACAGATAAGAGCATTGGAGTTGGATTCAACCGGACAGAAGAGGAAGTTACCAAGGAACGGGCAATGAAAGCCCTGCGGGAATTCCTGCGACCGGAATTCATTGGACGAATTGATGAAATCATTGTATTCAACAAGCTGATGAAGGATGATTATGCAAAGATTGCTGGCTTGATGCTGAATGAAATGAAAGAACCGCTGCTGGAGAAGCAGATTACCTTGAATGTAACAGAAGAGGCTTGCAAGCTGATTGCAGAAAAAGCATACGGCAAAACTTACGGAGCAAGAGAAATTCGTCGTGTGATTCGGCAGGAAGTCGAAGACCAGATTGCAGAATGCATCATTCACAACGCCAACACGCTGCGTGCATTGACGATTACTGCAAAAGATGGAAAATTAGTGGTACAGGATGAAGAAGTAACTGCCTGACCGCAAAAACAAAACAAAAGAAAAACCGCTGAACAGAAACTAATCTGTTCAGCGGTTTTTTCTCATTTGAAGTAGAGTTTATTTAGAAATATATTCTTCTGTATTTGGAAATTTTTCTGCATCCAGCATCTTTATGAAAAAGCCGTATATCATTTTGGACGAAGTCAGCATTTTAATTGGAGCAGGCATTGACGGAAGGGGCGGTATGGCAGCAGTATTTGATGGCTTGCCAATGGAACGCCCTGTGACACCGTTAAAGTTGACCGATGTACAGCAGTTTTCAAGCGGTGCAATTTGGCTGCGGTATGCTGCAAAGTAAAAGGAGGAACGAAAAATGATTTTACAGGAACATAATACATTTGCAAATGGAATGACTATCCCAAAGCTGGGGCTTGGAACATGGTTCATTGAGGATGAAAAGGCAGCGGAAGCGGTTTGTTCTGCGGTTGCAATGGGCTATCGGTTGATTGATACTGCACAGGCATACGGAAATGAACGTGGTGTGGGCGAAGGCGTTCGCACCTGTGGCGTGCCGAGAGAATCCCTGTTTGTTGCCAGCAAGGTGGCAGCAGAGTTGAAAACCTATGAAGCAGCAGCGAAATCAATTGATGAAACCTTGAAGAAAATGGGGTTGGATTATCTGGATCAAATGATTATTCATTCTCCGCAGCCGTGGAAGGAATTTCGTGGAGAAAAGCGGTATTTTGCAGAGAACAAGGAAGTTTGGCGTGCCTTGGAAGATGCACAGGCAGCAGGCAAAGTGCGGGTGATTGGCGTTTCCAATTTCCTGATAGACGATTTGGAAAGTCTGATGCAGGATTGTCGGGTAAAGCCGATGGTAAACCAGATTCTGCACTGCTGGATTTCTGTAAGCATGAACAAGTTCAGGTAGAAGCTTATTCCCCGATTGCACATGGGGAAGCTCTGAAAAATCCAATCATCACAGAACTAGCAGCGAAATACGGCGTTTCTGCTGCACAGCTGTGCATTCGATACGTTTTGCAGCTGGGAACGATTGCCTTGCCAAAGACGGCAAATCCAGAGCATATGAAAAATAATGCAGATGTAGATTTTGTGATTACAAATACCGATTTCCAGACGCTATTGCAGATGGAAGAACTGTGGGATTATGGTGCATATAATATCTTCCCTGTATTCAGCGGAAAACCATTGGCGTAAATGAATTAAGAAAGAATTAAGAAAAAAGAATCAGAGAAAAGGCAGGCAGTGCGTTCCAAATAAGGAAACACTGCCTGTTTTTTATGTAATAACTTGTCAAGAGAAAACAGTTCCGAAAAATCAAAAAATTTTCGGAACTGTTTGACGTTTACTTATCAGAGCATCTATGATATTCTATTTTCAGGAGGTGAGAATGATGTTTATGAATGGTGAATGTGTGGACACAATCGAGGATTTAAAGCGTTGTTTGAGTCTGGAAGAGCTGGTTTACAATTACTATAGCGGGGAATTGGAAATCTGGCTTCGGAAAATTGGAGAAACCGAAAAGGCAGACCAATTACAGCATATCCAGAAAGACAATGCCTATCTCCTCTTGCAGCTTTATGCAGTATTTGGATGGGATCCAGAACTTTCTGATGAAGAACTTCGAGAATGCAATAAAAATTGAAATCTGGAACATTTTTCTGTAACTAGGATAAGAATTACACCTAAAAGGTTGACAAATATAAACTAATAGTGTATAATATGGTTGTGTTCTTATGAAATGGGGGAATGAAATGTTTTGTAAAGTGTGTGGCAGCAAGATTTCAGATGATGCCAAATTTTGTCCAGAATGCGGTGCTGTTGTGGAACAAATGCAGTCATCAGATTCAGGCATAACACAGGCAACTGGTGTATCAAATGGAGAAACTCGCTATGCGAGCACAGCCTTAAAAGCAGCTGTATTTGGGTTGGCGTTTTGGTGCTGTTGTGGATTTCAGTTGTTAGCTGGAATCCCCGCTATTTGGTTTGGAACATTGGCAATTCAGAAAAAAGAACCAGAGGTCGAAAAAGCATATTTAGGAATTGGGCTTGGTGCTTTAGATGTCATAGGATTCATTATATACATTATCCTGCTTGTGCAAAGCCAATGACAGAAAAGAGAGGATGTTTTTAATGTTTTGTAAAAGTTGTGGTTGTACGTTAGATGAAAATGCAAAGTTTTGCGTGAAGTGCGGAACAGCTGTTGATGCAGCAGAATTAGCAGAAGCAAAAAAGGTGTTCTGCAAAGCTTGCGGAAGTGAATTGGAAGATGGAATGACGTTCTGTTGCAATTGCGGAGCACCCGTGCAAGATGCGTCAAAAGAAAAAATCATCGGAAAAAAATATGTCTTTAAGAACAACGGATTTTCAAGATATGTATTGGATTATTTCTTGGGAAGTGAAGCGGTATTTACCTTTCAGGAAACAGAACTTTCGATAGTAGAAAATCGAACGGAAACTGCTTTAAGCAAAGAAGGAGCGTTGTTCTATCGGGATATTACGGGATTTCAATTTGTCAACAAACTGAATATCGGACAGTTTTTGATGGGAATTGTGTTTGCAGCGTTGGGTGTTTTGATGTTATTTGGAGGCGATGGCCGTTCACTGATATTTGGATTTCTTTTCCTTGTTCTTGGTTTGGTTGGTGGAATAAAAAATATGTTTGAATCTGTTTTAGTTCTCAATCGAAGAGAGCAAAAACCGGTAAAAATTAGACTCAAGAAAATTCGCAAGAAAAAGATTCCGGAACGAGATGCCTTTTGTGCAGATTTGCAGCAGATGATTTGCTCATAAAATTTGAAAAATAAGAAGGAGAATAAAAATATGTTTTGCAAAAAATGTGGAAGTGAAATCAAAGATGGCGTGAAATTCTGTGGGAAATGTGGAGAACCAACTCCAAACTTTCATCCTACTGACGCACAGCCAGTGCCACCAGAACCACCAGTGTCACCAGTGTCACCAGAACCAAATGTAACGCAGGAGGTTCATGCTACTGCACCACAAGAACCGCCTGTGCAGAATCCGTTCAATCCGCAAAACTTTATGCCGAATGGGAATGGTGCAGCAGCTGTTGCTCCGAAAAAGCAAAGCAAAGCACCATTCATCATTCTTGGAATTGTTGGCGGCGTTGTGGTTATTTTGCTGATTCTTTTTGTGATTGGGATGTTTTCATCCGATGATTTCTCGATTGATACTGTAAAAGATAGCACAATGTCTTATTACGATGAAGATACGAATTTTGGAGATGCTTTTGATTCTACATTCTATAATGGCACATGGACGGAAGGAAATATTGAAGACCAAAAGTATGTAGCTTATGATGGATATATAGATGATGAGAATGGAGATCAGGTAGAAGCATTTATTTTATTTTTACAGAATGAAGAGAGTGGAGAAGTTTACTCCATTGATTTGGAAGATGAATATGGAAATACAGCAGAATTGACGAGTCCAAAAGATGTAAAGGGCTTTTTTGATTACGTTTTTCATGGCAAAGATTTTGAATGGTATTGGGATTAAAATACAGGGGGAATTGGGATGTTTTGCAAAAATTGTGGTCGAGAGTTAAACAATGACATGAAATTTTGTGATCAGTGCGGAACACCAACCATGTATGAAGCACAATCAGCGTCATCAAAAGATACTGCAATCATTGAAAAAGAAGAGAATCCAGCTGTAGATTCAGACACAGATTGTGAAGCGGAAGTGGTGGAGCAGAAAAAAACATGGGCACAAAAAACAATCTCTGAAAAAGTAGAAACGGTTGTAGATATAATAGATAGAATTGTTGCTTTTATTATCATTGCAGTTTTAATCTATATATTCCATGATAACTTCGATTTGCATTGGATTTTAAAAAATCCACAGGTGATTGCACATGCATTTGATCTCTTCTTTATGATTGCTATTTTGGGAATTCCATTTGAAGCAGTGAAATTGGTTTGCTTTTTGGCTTCAGGAGAAAAGGAAAAAACATTTAAGAAAGCTTTAGATATTATATTGGCAATAATTATATTTATTGTGGCATATCATTGTTGGCTAGATACTACAAAAGAAATACTCTTTTTTATTGCGTTAGCATCAGTTGGAATGATAAAAGATGCGTTAAAATCAAATCAATCAGAATAATAACATGTGGGGAGAAAATAAACGATGTTTTGCAAAAAATGCGGACGAGAATTGAAAGATGGAACAAAATTTTGTGATCAGTGTGGAACACCACAGAATGTAGAAGCTCCTAAAAGCCAAGAGCCTGACCAGATGCAAGTACCATCTGAAAGTGGAGCACCTTCCAGTAACTCGCAGAATGTCAGTCATACAACAACCATCGTTCAGAACACCAAAACGAAAAAACATTCCTATTTGATTTTTGTGATAATCGTTGTTGTTTTGATTTTTTTGCTGGTGAGGTGTTCTTGTTCTTGCGGCAATCATGCCAAGAACAAACATGTAGACCCAGCCATTCACATAGAAAGCATCTCTTTTAATGCTACCACAGGCTTAATTGAATATGAAATCAAAAATATTTCTGATAAGGATATTGCCTATGTGAAATTTCAGACCTATTTTTATGATAGAATGGGTGGAGCATTAGAAACATCTATTGCAGGCGATGACTATGAAACCCTGAAATATACAGGGCCTTTGCGTCCAGGAGAAATTGATACGGCATATTATGATTGGGTTTTATCAATGCCGAGTTCCACTGCGGTTGTATATCCGAAAACTATCACGGTTACATTTGCTGATGATGAAGAAATTACATTTGAAAATGATTTTTATGCTACTGCGGATGATTTCTATGGTGGGAAACTGAAAGATTGATGCGATAAAAAGTTATTTTTATAGAAAAGCATTGCCCTTTGTGCGAATCTGCAAGAAATGCTGGCAGCATTTTTTCTTTCGGAAATGGATGAAATCGGTTATGGAATTGAATGTGATTGTCCATGAGAGCGGATTTCAGAATCATAAAAAATATTCATTTAAAAACAGATTGGATGTGATTACGATGATGTGTGCGTATTATTTAAACGGAAACAAAAACAAACGCTGTGCGTTTTGTAAGTATTGGTATGACCCCACAAACCAGTATATTCAGCCGCAGAATCCGAAAAATGGAATCTGGAAGTTTGAACAGACTGCCAAATGTGTCTGTCTGAAAACAAATCTAAAAATGGGTGCGGGAATGCAGTGCAGCAAATTTGAAAATAAGATTCTGTAAAAGTAAATTCTTGTCAGAATGCCAATTAATCTGTTATAGAAAAGAGCTGACTTTGTTTTCCGACAAAGTTGGCTCTTTTTATTATAGATTGACAAATTTCAGCACTTAGTATATAATAAAAAAGAACTTTAAGCGTGATAATTTCAAATCGTTTTTCCAACTATAGTGAAAAGATTAGAATTTAAATGAAATAGGAGAAAATTGCCATGAACGAACAAGAAAAATCCTATCAAACTACCACCATCCGGCAGCTAAAAAGTTATCCAACCTATCAATTTCATGCCTTTTCCAATGCAAAATGCAGTCCAGAAGATACGTTTCTGATTTGCGTTCTTGAAACGCTGAAATGGCTGCATGCCCGCATGAAAAATTGTGAACGATTGCCGGAAGAATTAAATGTTCCGTTGCCGGAGAATTATCAAACATTTGACCGGAGCAGGCTGCATTCTTTCAGCATTGATTTGGGCTTTCAAATAGAAGTTGTATATATCCAGAAAAAAGGAATCTGGTCGTTTCGGATTATTGAAATTGATGCCGGTGCAAACTTAGGAACACCAACTGAACGAAAGCCCGTACAGGGCAGAACCTTCAGCACAGAAATTGCTTATTATCTCCATAAAGACTGTGTGGAAGTCGGGGTTCGGACAATCTGTTCCGAACCGTCTGACACAACAGAAAACTGCGAAGTGTTCCGTCCGGCACTGGTCAAAGCCCTTGCGTAGAATCCCAATGTGAAATTGAAGTATAAATATCCGCTAGATGGTTCTGTGATAACGCTTTCATCCAATGATAATGTTTCTTATCTGTTGGATATTATAAAAGACCAAAAGTTTGATCTGCCGATTATTCTTGTTGCAGAATCTGGCAATCAGGCAGAAGAAAAACCAACTCTGCCGGAGAAAAAAGACCTTGCCGACTTACAGACCATGGTTGGCGGATTGCCGCAGTTTAGTTTTAATTTAGGATTTCAGCAGCCATCTGCTGTGAATCTTCAAGTGGATTTATCAAAAGCAGCGGGCATTGAACCGCTAAAACCAGGTGTTCAATGCCGTGTTCAGAAAATCAAACAAAAGAAAAAGCCGGAAGTGGTTGCAAAAGCAGTTGAGCAACAGCAGCTGCCTGCCATTGCAATGGAAACACTGGCTGCAAAAGAAATTGGATTTGGTGTTGTTGTTTCTGTGAAGCAAAAATACTTTGAAAAAATCCGAAAAGAGATTTGTCCGGAATTTGATTTTGGAATGATTTTGATTTTGCATCATCGCAATATCATTGCACAGTATTCATACCGTTCCTATCAAAAAGAGATCGAAACCTTTCATCAGACGTTGCGAAAAGAAATTCATGTGTTGCCAAAACGCAGCACCTATTCTTTTGGCAGCATCAAATTTATCTCCGAAGCGAGATTGGCAGAATTACAGGACAAGAACGAGAGCAACTTGAGCAATCAAGAGAAAATTGAACTGCTTTCAATGGAAAATGCAGAACTGAAACGGCAGCTTCATGAGGAACAAAACCGAACTATGGATGCCAGTATTTCCGAAGAAACGAATCGCTTAAATCAGAAGAAAATCCGACAACTGGAAGAAAAAACAGAGGAGCTTTCCAAAAAGTTGCAAGATGTGACAGAACGCTATCAGCAGATTCAAACATCTTATGGAAAAGCGTCTGAAGTGATTGCTTTTTATCAATCAAAATCGGTGGTAGCGGCGAAATTTCCAACAGAAATGGCAGGTGTTTGTGACTGGCTGGAGGAGCAGTTTTCCGAATATTTGCTGGTTTCTTCCAAGGCGAGAAATCTCATGAAGAAATATTCTGGAGAACTGGATGTGGCATTGCTCTGTGATGGATTGCTGTATCTTTCCGGTTACGCCCGATATAAGCGAAAGGAAATTGATGCAGAAGTATTGGAACGATATGCAGAAATGAACCACTGGTTTGTAGAACCTTGTGGGGCAGAATGTCTGAAATTTTTTGCAGAATCGTATTCCTGTATGATTGGAACAAAAAAATATCAGCTAGACTATCACATTAAATATGGGATTAAATCTGAACAGTTGATACGAATCTATTTTTGTTGGGATGACAAGCTGAAAAAAATCATTATTGGCAGTATGCCAGAACATCTGCCCGTGATGAAACAAAAAACATAATGATATGTAGAAAAGCAATAGTAACTGCCTATTGCTTTTCTTTTTGTAGGGGGAATGGATAGGGCTGTATTTTGATAGATTCGATCTTCATTTTCTAGAGGAAAAAAAGTAGTTGACAAAAAAATCCAAAACGTGTATAATAGGAGAAAAGTAGATGAAATCTCTGTGAGACCAATCGTCGTAATTTGTAAAATCGGGAGTTGAGGAAATCATGAATTGGAAAGTTTGTAAAAATATTCTGATTGGAGCAACTGCATCTGTTGCGTGTTCTTCTTTTTTCTGTGTGCAGGCACATGCAGAAGAAGATCTGGTAGATACAGAAGCAGTAACCGTGGTAGAAGCAACCAATCCAACCACAGAAGGATGGGTTCAGAAAGAGGATGGGGACTATTATCAATATGCAGATGGTTCTTTTGCCTCTGGAATCGTCAACATTGACGGACTGCAATATTATTTTAATGAAAAAGGCTGTTTGCAGAAAGAAACATGGATTACTGTCAACGAAGCATTTTATTATGCAACAACAGACGGTACGCTGGCAACCGGTGAAACCGTGATTGATGGCATCCCGTATTTGTTTGGTTTGAACGGACGGGAACAGTTGGGATGGCAGACAGTTGACCAGAAGCGTTATTATTATGACGAGTACACTGGAGCATTCACGGAAGGTTGGATTTCCTATCGGGGAAGCAGATACTATACTTCTTTGGAAACAGGTAAAATATCAGGGGAACAATCCATTGATGATACCATTTATGATTTTGAAGAAGATTATGGTTACCAGAATACCGGTTGGGTTACACATACTGACAAGACGCAGAGTTATTATGCAGAAGATGGAACGATTGCAACAGGCTTGCAGCCAATAGACCAAACGCAGTATTACTTCGATGAAGCAGGCATCATGCAGACAGGCTGGCAGGAACTGGATGGACAGAAGTATTATTTCGGTGAAACCGGAGCAATGCAAACTGGCATGCAGTCCATCGACGATACCAAGTATTATTTCGATGAAGCAGGCATCATGCAGACAGGCTGGCAGGAACTGGACGGACAGAAGTATTATTTCGGCGAAACCGGAGCAATGCAAACTGGCTGGCAGGTTGTCGAAAATTACAAGTATCATTTTAGCGATACAGGCGTTATGACAGTTTCTACTACATTGGATGGCTTTGTCATCGGTGCAGACGGAAAAGCCATTACTTCGCTGAAAAATAGAATGAATGCGATTACAAATTCTTACACAACACCAGATAAGATTTACAGCTATATGGTAAATCACTTCTGGTACAAGTATAATGAAGCAACAAAAACATACAACCAGATTTCATCAATTGGTTGGGACAAGTATGCAGAATACATCTTGAACAATCGTTGTGGTGTATGCTATTATTTGGCAGCTTGTATGGACTATATGTTGCAAAATGCAGGATATACAACCAGAATGATTCATGCGACCCATTCTTCTGGTGACCATTATTGGAATCAGGTTTATGTAGATGGAGCATGGTTGAATTACGATCCGACCTATACCAACCGAGGAAATATCGGCTGGAATGCCATTATCAATGCGGGAGCATATCGGATCTTGGGTTATGTCACTGTAAGTTACAACCCGTATACAGGTGAGTATCTGGGAAGTACACAGGAATAAATTTGGAGGAATTGAAAAATGAAGAAGAGAGCGTTAATTTGTTTGATGGCATTGTTATGTGCAGCATCTGTGACTGGTTGCGGAAATGATACCGCAGAGGAAAAGTCTGGTGATTCTGAAGTTTTGATGGTAGATGCAGACCAGACTACTGCTGAAACAACCACAACAACAGAAGCAGACGAGGAAACGACCACGGAAGCGGAAGAAACAACGGATGAGGATGCATCGACCAAAACAACAGCGAAAACAACTGGTACGAAAAAGTCCTCAAATAAGAAGAGTACAACTGTAAAGAAAACGGCTGGTGCTGCATCTGATTCTGATGAAGAAGATGCAGATGCAGCAGACGAGGAAACCGATTCAGAAGATACTGTACAGGATGATGATACTGCAGAAGAACCAGAAATTTCCGGCGAAGCAATTATGGCATTGGGCGAGGACTGCACACAGTATGTAAGACAGTATCCTTGCCTGAGCATGTCTGAAGGAATTAGCTGCATGGGAGATGGCTATGACCGTACCTATGATTACGGGGATTATATTGTCTATACCTTTGCAGATCGTGCAAAGACAGGGGATTATGTACAGGAAATCGACTTGGTTACCGATGCATATTCCACTAATGCAGGCATTCATGTAGGAAGCACTCGTGAAGAAGTAGAAGCGGCTTATGGCGTTTCGGATAATGACCAGTATGGCTCTTCAGAGGGTGGATATTTTGCATTCTTGTATGATGGAGATGTAGTTTCTCTGATTATGTACTGCTTGGACTAATGGAGTATTGAAATGGTATTTAGTAGTGCAACCTTTTTATTTTTGTTTTTACCGATTGTCTACGTTTTATACCGCATCATTCCCAGTATTCCGGCAAAGAATGGATTTTTAATTCTAGTAAGTTTGCTGTTCTATGCTTTTGGCGAACCGTTCGCAGTTTTTTTGATGATTGGTTCTGTCCTTTTAAGCTATTTGTGTGGGCTTGGAATTGCAAAGGGGAAAAAGTGGAAAACAGCATGTTTGGTTCTTGGCATAGCCGGAAATCTCGGTGTGCTGTGTGTCTATAAATATGCTGTTTTTTTCCTGCAAGCGTTGAATGCCGTCTTTCCCTTTGAAATTCCCGTTCCGCAAATTGAATTGCCGATTGGAATTTCGTTCTTTATCTTTCAATCCATTTCCTATGTCATTGATGTCAGCAGGAAAGAAATTGAAGTACAGAAAAATCCATTTTATTTGCTGCTCTATGTTTCTTTCTTCCCGCAATTAATTGCAGGGCCAATTGTAAAATATCATGATATTGCAGAAATGATTACCAACCGAACGGTGACTGCATCTGGTACGGCACAAGGTATGCGGCGATTTATTTGCGGGTTATCGAAAAAGTTGCTGATTGCCAATGTAATGGGGCAGGCAGCAGATACCGTTTTTGGATTAGATGCCGATTTGCTGTCGATGCCATCCGCATGGCTGGGAGCAATTTGCTATACATTGCAAATTTATTTTGACTTTAGCGGTTACAGTGATATGGCGATTGGTTTGGGTAGTATGTTTGGGTTTACCTTTAAGGAAAACTTTAATTACCCTTATATTTCCGAAAATATCACGGAATTCTGGAGAAGATGGCATATTTCTGTATCTACTTGGTTCAAGGAGTACTTGTATTTTCCACTTGGCGGAAATCGGAAGGGAAAAAAGCGAACCGTTTTGAATAAATGGATTGTATTTCTCTGTACGGGTTTCTGGCATGGTGCGAACTGGACGTTTCTCATCTGGGGAGCAATCAATGGAGCATTTTTGATGTTAGAGGAATATCAGTGGATTCCAACGAAAAAAATAAAATGGAAACCATTGCGGCATCTCTATGCGATGGTGGTTGTAGTCTGTGCCTTTGTCATTTTCCGGGCAGATACATTGGGACAAGCCGGAACCATGTATGCAGCGATGTTCACAGGAATTTCTATGGATGCACTTTCTTGGAATGCATTGACACAGCTTTTCACACCATTATTTCTGGTTGCATTTTTGGCAGCGATTGTTGCTTGTACGCCAATATTGCCATTTGTGCAGCGAAAAGTAAAGGGACATCGTTTGGAATTGGTTTGTCAGAGCGGTTCTTATGTTGTAACATTTTTGCTGCTGATTCTCTGTATTCTCAATCTTTCTGTGTCCGCCTATAATCCATTTATTTATTTTCGATTTTAAAGGATGTGCATATCGTGAAGAAAAAAACCATTGCTTGTATTGCCTATGTTGTGCTTGCGTTTGGGGTATGTGTTGTTCCAACAGTTGCAATGCCGTTTGTCGATACCGAGCAAACTTCTGAAAATCGCACGCTGAAAAAAATGCCATCTTTTAAAAAAGAAGATGGCACATGGAATCAAGACTGGGGAACGGAGTTTGAGAGCTATTTTTCTGACCATTTTGCCTTTCGGCAGAATATGGCGGATGCTTATGATACTGTTCTTGGAGCAACATTGAAAACGTCTGCACAAGCGGATGTCATCATTGGAAAAGACGATTGGCTGTATTATACACCAACGGTACAAGACTATGTGAACGAAGCGAAAATCACAGAAGTTGGAGCGAAACATATTGGACATGTGCTGGAAATGATGCAGGACTATGCAGAAGAAAACGGTGCAACGTTTATTTTCACCTCTGCTCCCAACAAAAATTCGATTTATCCGGAATATATGCCTGCTCGCTATATTTGTTCTGAACAGTCGGACACGTTGACTTTAATTGAGCAAGCACTTTCTAATACAGATGTTTGTTATTGCCCACTGCGTACGATTCTATCAGAGCAGAAAACAACCGATGTATCACTATATCACAAGTGGGATACACACTGGAACAATTATGGGGCACGCATTGCCTTTGATGCATTGATGGATACAGCAGGGTTGGAACATACGGATTATACCGATGTTTCCTATACCATTGAACAAAATTGGGATGGCGACCTTTCTCAGATGCTTTATCCAACATCAGAGAAAAAAGATGAAAATGTGATGTATGACTATGAACCATCTTATTCCTATTTGGGACGGTTTCGGTCAACGGATGACTTGAGCATTCGCACACAGAATCCAACAGCACAGGAACAATCCCTGTTAATGTTTCGGGATTCGTTCGGAAGAGCCTTGATTCCATTCTTGGCAGAGGACTTTTCCAGCACAACATTTCTTCGTGCAGACCATTATCCGATGGACACTTTAGAGCAAACACCATCTGATGTTGTGATTTTGGAACTGGTAGAACGGAATCTCCCGAATCTTTTGGGATATGCACCGCAAATGCCAGCACCAATTGTCACGATTCCAGAAGAACCGGAGCGTGTGAAAACTGATACAGATGCAACCCTGCAAATTGAAAAGAATGGGAATTATCTGCATTTGTACGGCAGCTACGATGCAGATTATGCGAATCAAGACCGTATTTTTGTGACGATTTCTTCAGAGAATGGAGCAAAGCAGACATATGAAGCATTTCCATGCTATGAATATGCACAGATGGAGCAAGATGCACCGTTGGATAACGGATATTCTCTCTATATTCCAACAGAAACTTTTGATGCTTCTGTTCAGACTGTTCAGATTACCGTTTTATTCAATCAGCATTATAGGAATTTAGGGACTGCAGGACAGTTCCAGTTAGGAGCGAATCAATGATGCAGAAATGGAAAGGACTTGCTGGATGGGTTGCCGCTGTTACCGCAGCAAGTTGTTTGGTACAAACAGCAGCAGCGGCAAGTTCATCGTATATCGTGGAAACATTTGATACGGTTGTAGAAGAATCGTGTCTGGAATATCAGCCTTATGATGATGCTGGAAAGCTTGTCATTAGTTTGAATCAGGATATGCGTACTTATGTGACAGTGAAACAGCTGTCACAAGAAAAAGAGTTTTATGTATTTTATGATTTGGACTTGCAAGACGGAGAAACTACCTATGTAATGCCGTTGGAGGCTGGTGAGTATGAAATCACCATTGGTGTTCCGTATACCAAGAACAGCGAAAAAATCATGGAACATACCGAAACGATTACCATTGAAAATCCAGATTTTAATTTAGATTTGCAATCAACCACTTATCATTATACGCTCTGGAAAACAGAAAAAGCGTTGGAATCTCCGGCATTGCTGGAAGAAAACAAGACGGAACAAAATCAGGTAAATACTGTTTATCAGGCATATCAGTTCCAGCAGGTTTCTGGATTAAAGGGCGATGTCGATGAAGATGGCATGGTTTCTGTGAATGATGCGGTGATGCTTTTGACTTATTATGCAAAGAGTTCCGCTGGTTTGCAGCCGAATAAAGATGCTACATATCAATCCATTTTCAATGGAGATATTGACGGAGATAAATTGATTTCTGTGGATGATGCAGTTGCAGTTTTGACTTATTACGCAAAGAGTTCTGCTGGTTTGAAACCAGATTGGAGCGATCTCTCTTAAATTTGAGCAATTATAAAAGCAAATATAAAGGCGAACCAATTACAAATTGAATTGGTTCGCCTTTTTTGTAATCAGAATAATGAAAAAGTGCCACTGCTGAGGGGAACCAAGCAATGGCACTTTCCTTGTTTGAATTATTCTTCAACTTCAACCGGAAGGGTATCAATCAGTGAAATCACAAATTGCATCAAAGCAGTTGTATCCTTGTCATCAATAGAACCATCTCGGTAACAATCTGCATTTTTCTGTTGTGCACTAGTAAATATGATTACACCAGCCAACTGTTTATTCAACATGATAGCATCTGTTAGGTCTACTACGCCGTCTAAATTTATATCTCCATAGATGTTATCATATACAGGTTTGGTAGTCGTTGTTGTGGTGGTTGTCGAAGGGGAACTGGTTGTAACAGTTGTTGTGGTTGTAATTGGTTCAGAGTTGTAATGGATGGTAATATCAGGAGAAATGCTGCTTTCTATAGAAATCTGATTCCATTCGTCTTCTGTTCCCTCATAATAGATGTCAGTTAAGCCATTTAATCTATCACTAGAAACTACACAATCTTCAATGCTTGTTACACTTTTTGGAATTGTTATACTTGTTAAACTTGTACACTCAGAAAATGCAGAATAACCAATTTTTGTTATACCGTCTGGAATAATGATACTTGTTAAGTTTCTACAATTGGAAAATGCATAATTTCCAATACTCTTTATCCCATTTGGAACAATATATGTCCCTGATTTTTTTGCTGGGCAATGCAAGAAGGTTTCTTTATCTTTATCAAACAATACACCATCTTCAGATGTAAAGGATGGATTGTCAGAATCCACGATAAATTCTGATACATTGCTGCAACCATAAAATGCAGAATCATCAATTGTTGTTACACTGTCTGGAATAATGATACTTGTTAAGTTTTCACAACACTTAAATGCAACAGCTTCAATACTTGTTACATTACTTGGAATGCTATATGTGCCTGATTTTGTCATTGGACAAATCAGCAAGGTTTCCATATTTTTATCAAACAATACGCCATCTTCTGATGAAAAGGATGGATTTTTAGGATCCACAATAAATTCTGACAAATTACTGCAATTATCAAATGCGAAATCATCAATTGTTGTCAAATTTTTTGGAATTTTTATGCTGGTTAAGCTGCTACAATTAGTAAATGCAGCTGTACCAATACTGGTCAGGCTATCAGGAAAGACAATATCAGTTAAGCTGCTGCAATCCAAAAAAGCCACATATTCAATATCTGTTACACTGTCTGGAATTACTACGCTAGTTAAGCTGCTACAACCCCAAAATGTGGAATATCCGATGCTAGTTACGCCATCTGGAATAACAATGCTTTTTAAACTGCTACAATCATAAAATGCACCATCGCCAATACTTTTTACACTGTTTGGAATGGTTATGTCTGTTAGATTAGAGCAAACTCGAAATGCATCAGCACCAATACTAGTTACACTATTTGGAATAGTGATACTTGTTAAGCTTTCACAACTCCAAAATGTGGCATATTCGATGCTAGTTACGCCATCTGGAATGTTGATACTTGTTAAGTTGGTGCATCCTATAAATGATCCAATTTCTGTTACACTGTCTGGAATGTTGATACTTGTTAGACTGCTGCACCAGACGAATGATACACCAGTCACACTATCTGGAATGTCAACATTTGTTAGATTGCTGCACCCACTGAATGATACGCTACCAGTTACACCATCTGGAATGATAACACTAGTCAATTCGCTGCAATTATAAAATGCATCTCCATCAATACTGGTTACAGGTTTCCCATCAATCACAGCAGGTAGCTCAATATCTGTTGAAGTAGAATCTATAAATTTTGTGATTTCTACTGTCCCATCATCCAGATCCGCATACTCCAACTGCAATCCATCGGATTCCCCTGTATAAGTTTCCGCTTCCGCTGTTAGCTGCAACTGTGGAAGGATGCCTTGTGAAAGACCGACCGCTCCTCCACCGAGCAGGCAAGTCACTGCTGTGAACGCTGCAATTGTTTTTTGATACCATTTTTTCATGATTTTCATCCTCCTTTCCTTTATTATACTATTTTTTACTTTTATTGTCAACCAGTTTATGGGGCTCTTCTTATTTTTCCATCAATAGCTTATTTTTTAACAGGCACAAGTCCATTATGTTCAGCTGATTGTCCTGATTGCAATCCACTGCTTTCCAATTGGCAAGTTTTGTTTCCGGCATATCTAACAGCCATTTTTGCAGCAATACTACATCTTCTAGATTGCATACACCATCTGCATTGCCATCGCCAGAAATGATTTCAGATAAGATTTGTATATGATTTTCTTCTGCATAGCGAATGGCATTTTCATTTTGTGAAATCAAAAGAAAACCATCTTTTACAGCATATCCATTATCATATTCATATCCAATGGACTTTGTGCCAAGCGTTGTATGTTCTCCGTTTAAGGTGAGCGTATTTAAGGAATTACAGTCCAAAAATGCATAATCGCCGATACTTTGACAGCTTTTTGGGATAACGATTTCTGAAATAGACCGGCATCCGCTAAACGCTCTGTCTTCGATGATATTGAGACTTTCCGGCAAGTTCATCCCTTTTAAATTGTGGCAGTCGTAAAAGGCATACTGTTCAATGGAATAGAGTGATTTCGGCAGATTGACCGATTCCAATGAAATACAATGTGCAAATGCAAATCTGCTGATATGTGTGACAGTTTCCGGAATCACAACAGATTCCAGTTTTTCGCACCGTTCAAAGGCATACCAATCAATGACTGTGACAGGTTTTCCCTCTATTTCATCTGGAATGACAATATGAACTGCATTTTTATCACAGCCATTGATTCTTACGCCGGAATCTGTAATGGAATAGCTGAGAAAATCCAACGATGTCCAATTCCAGTCGATTGCATCAGATGGCGTAATGGAAAGGCTGCCCGTTTCTTTGAGTGCATTCCAATCTAGTGAAAAGGAACATTTATTAGAAACATTTCCGCAGACATCGACACATTCTATTTCATAGATGGCATTATCATCTGTAAAGTTGTAATCTGTCCAGACATTTTGTGTTGCATTGCCGCCAACTTTTGCAGCAGGGACAATGTAATCATAAAGTTTCCCGTTCTTATAAATGTTGGTATGAACAACAGAAGTATTGTCTTGCATGCCCGTAAATGTAAATTTCGGGAGTTGTTTTCCATCACTTTCTATGAGTTGAACTTCAATGTTGGTTGGTGATGTCGGCGGTTCGGATTCGATTTCACCAGTTTTCAGGTAGGTTTTTAAGCATTCGTGAAACTGTGGGTCGGCATTGTAAGGGGAGTAATGATGGGGATATGCAAAGCAAAATAGAGCATCTACAAACGGCTTTGCCGTTTCAAGTCTGGTTGTAAAATCTCGTACATTTTTGATACCGGAATAGGATACGCCATGCGGAGCAGTCATTCTTTCTGCATCTGGCTGCACGAACATTTCTGCATTTGTTCCAAGAAGAAGCGTTGTCCTACGATTTTTGTTGGAACGGTCGACTGCATTTCGATAGGCTTTTGTCCACTCGGCGAGATGTGCAACATCCATACCACCACCGCCACAGCTATCTTGTGGACAAATCATATCACCGTTTCGGAATGGAATGCGGCTTAAAACATCTGACCAGTATTCTGTAAATCGGTCAATGTTGACGCTTGCATAACCATATCCAAAAATATTGACATAAGGGCTGAAAAGCAGCGGCATGGATTCGTCCAAGGCGTTGCAATTCTCGATTGCCATTGTAAACATTTCATCTAAACTGTCTGCATAAGCATCAATGCCAGCATCGGTATCCATATAAAGGGTATTGTAAAGTTCTGTTACAAAGTAGAATCCATAATAGGTATCCGGATAGCGGGATTTATATTGATTGTAGAGTTCTGTCGTAATTTTATTGCATTGTTTCATGTAAGTCTGATTGGCTTTTCTGCCTGCTTCCGAAACAATGTCACTATTCCAAGCACAATCAAGCCCCATGCCAAGATAGAGTTTGATGTCATATTTTTCGCAGTAATAGAGCAAGGGTTCTAATGCATCATATGCAATGTAATCGCTCAAATAATCCAGTTTGGAGGGATAGTATACCGTCCACGTTCCATCAGAATTATGATTTGCGACATCGCCCATAATCAGATAGTCGATACCAATATCTTTTAATGCCTGCATTTCATTGTCCCATTGCTCATCGTCATAGGTCATATACAACCATGGCTGGATGAATGTTCCATCAATCTTTTCGATGTGAGAAGATTCTGCCTGAGCGTGTATCCCAGATGGGATAGATAGATTCAAGAACAGGCTCAGACACAGTGCAATGATAATCCAGAAATGTTTTTTCATTGATAAATACCTCTTGTTTTCGTCAAATTTGTGGGTTTATGCTGCTTTTATTATAGCATAGGCCAGATGGAAAAGCAATTTAAATTTGGATAGGGATTCTATTTGGTGTTTTCTCCATCAGCTTTTGATGTTGAGTAAAGTAAATGCAAAAAAATTGCTGTTTTACAAGAAATTCTAAAAAATGGTTGACAAAAAAGTACATAGTGTGTATAATAAGAGAAAGGAG